>BNJU01005504.1_pt1 | contig 329075 bp, 401 predicted proteins | sample 8539281 | NCBI WGS metagenome assembly BNJU01 (sample SAMD00202456, study PRJDB9452) | human saliva metagenome | isolation source: human saliva | place: Japan
ACAGAGGTTGCTCCCTGGTCGAGCGCCTCATCGCAGAGAAAAACCTTTAACTTAGAGACAGCCCGGCAATTTTTAAAAGTCTGGCGGTCTTAACCAGTTGAAACCGAGGTATTAGTCTCAAAAATGAAACATAAGGAAAAACAAGTTCATTGTCAATTGAAAAGTCTCACATATAACAATGAACAGAGAGGATTACATTATTCTCTCTTTTTGATATTTGAATCACAGAGAATGTACTTGCCATTATGATTATTGCTTTCCTTGTTATTATGCCTCATAACTAATATAGTCGTTTTTCAACAATACAATCCTTTTATAGTTAATTCAAGGAAAAATCATTCATTTCTTGCTTTTAGGGTATGAAAGTGAAGTAGTTCTATGGTTAATGGTTTTATAGTAATAAAGATCATTCTAGTAATGTTTTTAAAATTCCTCTAAAAAGGATTTTTCCCATTCTTATGTTTACACTACTTTTAGAAAATAGCATATGTTTGTAACCCTTCCATGTTTGTTGTTGTATTTTAAAACTTTTAGGTATAAAATGGAAATATATAAAATGGGATGAAGAGGGAATGAATCATGTCTAAGAAAAAGTCCGATACACTTTGGGCTAAGAAAAAGGAAGAAAATGGTAGATTTTTTTGGTTACCCTTGTCTCAACATCTAGAAGATACAAAAAATATAATTGGACTTCTCTGGGAGCATTGGTTAAGTGAGGGGCCAAAAAAACTGATTGAGGATTCTCTGGATTCAGTAACATATGATGGCGGTTTAGGGAAACGACTTGCACAATTTTTAGCTGCTGTTCATGATATCGGGAAAGCAACTCCAGCCTTTCAAACTCAAAGAGGATTTGCAAATTCAGATGATTTGGATATTCAACTATTAGAAAAATTGGAGCAGTCAGGATTTACTAAAATTAGTTCACTTCAACTATCATCACCGAAAAAGAGTCATCATAGCCTTGCAGGTCAATATTTGCTATCTAGTTATGGTGTTCAAGAGGATATTTCAACTATTATTGGTGGACACCATGGACGACCAATTGATACGATTGAGGATGTAAAAAATCAAGGGAGCTATCTTTCAAACTATTTTCAAAATGAAAGTAAGGAGAGTGTTATCCATAAGAACTGGGATTTGGTTCAAAAAGAAATCTTCAACTGTGCTATAGATGAGTTGGGGTTTGACTCTGTGAGAGAGCTTCCTAGAATTAAACAGCCTGCTCAAGTTATCTTATCAGGATTGCTGATTATGGCTGACTGGATCGCTAGTAATGAGTACTACTTTCCTTTATTAAGTGTAAATGAAAAAGAGGAGGTAGATAAGTTAAGACGCCTTCAAGATGGGTTTGAAAGGTGGAAAAAAACTAGTTTGTGGCAACCTAAATATATCTCAAAACCAGATAGTCTTTATAAGGAAAGATTTGGATTTGAACCTAATAATGTTCAATCAACCTTATCTCATGTTATTACTCAAATATCTAAACCTGGGATTGTAGTTCTAGAAGCACCAATGGGGTTAGGGAAGACAGAAGCTTCATTGATTACAGCAGAGCAGTTAGCTACTAAGACGGGAAGAAGCGGTCTTTTTTTTTTTGGTTTACCAACTCAGGCGACATCGAATGGGATTTTTAATCGTATTGAAAAATGGGTTGAAAGTTTAAAAGATGATTCTGAAGACATACTATCTATTCAGTTGGTACACGGGAAAGCAGCTCTAAACGAAGATTTTTTAAAACTTAAAGCTAATACATTTAATTTTGACGATGTAGAAAATAGTAGTGTTATCATTAATGAATGGTTTTCTGGGAGAAAGACTTCGGCTTTAGATGATTTTGTAGTGGGGACTGTTGATCAGTTCTTAATGTTAGCATTGAAACAAAAACATTTAGCTTTACGTCATCTAGGTTTTAGTAAAAAGGTTGTTATTATTGATGAAGTTCACGCCTATGATGCTTATATGAGTCAATATTTGATGGAGGCGATAAAATGGATGGGAGCCTATAGCGTTCCAGTAGTCATTTTGTCAGCGACATTACCTTCTCAACAAAGAGAAAATATCCTTAAAAGCTATATGTCTGGGATGGGGCTCAAAATGGCGAGATATTGAAAAATACGGACCAATTAAAGACAGACGCTTATCCTTTAATCACTTATAATGATGGCTCAGAGATTCATCAAGTTACAACATTCAATAAGCAAAAACATAAAAGACATTCACATCATTCGTTTTACAAGAAGAGCAGTTATTGGGAACGGTTAAAGATGGCCTTGAGGGCGGTGGAGTAGTTGGAATCATTGTCAATACAGTGAGAAGATCCCAAGAGTTGGCAAGAAACTTTTCGGAAATTTTTGGAGATGATATGGTGGAATTACTTCATTCCAGTTTTATTGCGACCGAAAGAATCCAAAAAGAGAAAGAATTATTACAACAAATCGGAAAAAATGTAGAACGTCCACATAAGAAAGTTATCATTGGAACTCAGGTGATTGAGCAATCCTTGGATATTGACTTCGATGTGATGATAAGTGATCTGGCACCTATGGACTTGCTAATACAACGTATTGGACGACTTCATCGACACCAAATAGAACGGCCTCAAAAGCATGAAATAGCTAGGTTTTACGTTTTAGGAACTTCCCAAGAGTTGGATTTTGAAGAAGGAAGTAGTTTTGTTTATGGTGATTATCTGTTAGCCAGAACTCAGCACTTTTTACCAGATATCATGAGATTGCCAGATGATATTTCACCATTAGTCCAGAAAGTTTATAGTCCAGATTTTACAATTGAGTTTTCAAGTCAGGAATTTCAGCAAAAATATTTAGATGCTAAGACAGAGCATGATGTCACGATCAAAAATAAGGAAACAAAGGCAAGAACATACCGTATCGATAATCCTGTCTTAAAAATATCGAGACATAGAAACAATAGTCTGATTGGTTGGTTGAAGAACCTGCATCCAAACGATAGTGAAGAAAAATCTAATGCTCAGGTTCGTGATGTTGAAGATACAATTGAAGTGATTGCTTTAAAGAAAATGTCTGATGGCTATAGCTTATTTATTGAAAATCAAGATATATCTCAGAATATTGATAATCCTTCGGTCGCTAAAAAAGTAGCACAAAATACTTTACGACTTCCGATGAGTTTATCCAAGGGCTATAATATCGATCAAACTATTGAAGAGCTTGAAAGGTATAACAACAGCTATTTAAGTCAATGGCGAAATTCATCGTGGTTAAAAGGAGCTCTCGGGATTATTTTTGATGAAAACAATGAGTTTATTCTCAATGGGGTTAAACTCTTATATGATAAAAAATATGGAATTACAACGGAGAGGTTGAATAAGAATGAGTCGATTTAATTTGCTAGATGAACCCTGGATTTCTGTCGTTTATGATGAAAAAGGAACAACAAAAGAAGTTTCCTTGCAGGAATTGTTTATAAATGCTCATCAGTACAAAGATTTAGCAGGAGATACAAAAACGCAAGATTTTGCTGTGCTACGAGTTTTGCTGGCTGTGTTACATACTGTCTTTTCACGCTTTGATGCAGATGGTAATGTCTATGAGTATCTGGCAGTAGATGAGCGGTTTAAACAAATTGAGCCTGTGGAAGAATCTGATATTGCTGACTATCAGGATGATTTATATGATACATGGATAGATCTTTGGGAAAGTGGTAAGTTCCCAGACATTGTTAATCATTACCTAGAAAAATGGCGGGATCGCTTTTACTTATTTGATGAGGAATATCCATTTTTTCAAGTTAGAAAAGAGGATATTGCAGCAGATAGAATCAGTAAAGCAAAAGCAAGCAGTATTTCTGGGAAAAATATCAATAGAACGATTTCAGAGAGTGGGAATAAGTTAGCCTTATTTTCCCCAAAGAATAGTAAAAATAAAGAACAACTGACTCCTTCCGAACTTACACGATGGCTTTTAACTTTTCAAGGGTACTCAGGATTATCCGATAAAGTTATTTTTGGAAAAGAAAAATATAAAGTGTCAAAAGGCTGGTTGTTTGATATCGGTGCAGTTTTTATACAGGGAACTTCTTTATTTGAAACGCTGTTACTAAATTGTATCTTGCCATTCTATGACTATGGTAATTTAGAAAGTATTCAATGTCCCTGTTGAGAATTTGCTAGTTCTGATAATATTAATCGCTATTTATTTGGTAGTGAATGTACAAATTTAGCTAATCTGTATACGATTTGGAGCAGAGGGATTTATATTGATCCAGAATATGATTTAAATAAGCCTTTCTCTTTTGAGATTGTAAAATTACCCGATATCAATCATCAGGACAATTTTTTAGAGCCCATGACAACATGGAAGTATAATACTAAAGGAGAAAATAAAGATAGCTATACTCCTAAGAAACATCTCTTGAATCAATCGTTGTGGCGGTCTTTTGGTTTGCTAGCAGTAGAAGATAGAACAAGGCACTTTAGAAGACCGGGAATTATTGATTGGCTAGGAGATATAGGTGACACAATAGGAAATAGATTATTTAATATTATTTCCATTAGTATGCAGGACGATGGGGATCCTCGTTCAAGGGTTCCAACTGATGAAGTTATTGACTCTATACTTATCAATGATTTAGTTTTGGCGGATTTTAATGAGAGTGGTTGGGTACCACGTATTAATGAGGTGGTGGAAGAAACAAAAACTGTCATTTCTAAAGTATATAAACGCTATATAGAGGATCTAAAAGAAATCAGGAATATCTCAAACAACAATTATACTAATCAGATGGTTGAAATGCTCTATTTCAAAATCGATCACCCTTTTCGAGAATGGTTATCCAGTATCCTACCAGATGATGAAAAGGATCCTAAAATCAAAGAATGGAGAGATTTGCTGAAAAGAATGGTTAAAGCTGAAGCAAAGAGCATCTTAGGTCACGGAGGAACTAGGGACTACCTCGGCATTGAAAAAGATGGTCGAATAAAAAATATTGCAACTGCCTATAATTCATTTGATTATTTGCTTCATCAACAATTAAAATAGGAGGTGTGTGTGTTGGAACAATCCAAACAGACAGTTGGTTCTGTCACAAAAAGAATTATTAGACAATTGAGTTATGAGTTGGAGTCACCATCGAGTAAAGCTGCACTGGCAAAAATTAGAAAAACGTTGGGTAAACCCTTGAGCGATGCAACAGATATCTGGCCGATTTTATTTGAGCATTTACCAGAGGAGTTTGTCAATTCATACCAGCAGCCTAGCTATGAGGAGTTAGCAATTTATACAGCTATCCAATTTTACGCCTTACATCAACAAGGAACTTCAACCAGTGTGATGTTAGATGAGCCCGATACTTATCAAAATATCGGTTCTGCTCTTAGTCAACTTCGAAAAGGAGATGATACGACAGCCATTGACAGAAGGTTCAATGTTATGATTACATCATCAACTTTTGAAGAGTTGATCTACCATTTACGCCACATGATGATGTTACTCAAAACAAAGTCTCCTGCAACAAAGGTTGATTATGCTAAGTTAGCTGAAGACTTGTATTGGTTTTTAAAAAATGTACAAGAAAATCTTCGCCTAAATTGGGCAAGATCATATTATAAACAAATCAAAGGAGAAAAACACAATGACAACTAACCAACGCTTATTTTTAGATATTCATGCTATACAAACCTTGCCACCTTCAAATATGAATAGAGATGATACAGGTAGCCCAAAGACTGCTCAGTACGGGGGTGTAAAAAGATCGCGCGTGAGTTCTCAAGCTTGGAAGAGAGCTATAAGAGACTATTTTAACACTAATGGAGAACAGTCTAATGTCGGTGTCCGAACAAAAGACATTGTAAGATATGTTGCAGGTAAAATTGTAGAACTAGATAATTCTATCAGTTTTGAAGATGCACTAACCAAAGCAGATACAGTCTTGATAGCTACTGGAATTAAGAAAAAAGGTGAAGTCAAGGCGCTTTACTTTATGGGGGATAGACAAGCTGAGAAATTAGCTCAAGCGGCCTATGAAAATCTGACTGATAAAAAAGAACTTCAAAAACTAGCTAACTCAAATCCAGCCATTGATGTTGCTATGTTCGGTCGAATGGTAGCTGAAGATCCAGTTCTAAACGAGGATGCTTCCTCTCAAGTTGCCCATGCTATTTCAACACATGCTGTACAAACTGAATTTGACTTCTTTACTGCTATTGATGATTTAGCTCCAGAGGATAATGCAGGTGCAGGTATGCTGGGAACCATCGAATTTAACTCTTCTACGCTCTATCGTTATGCCAATGTTGCGATTCATGAATTATCAAAACAACTAGAGGATGAGAAATCCTTAAAGAACAGTTTGAATTTATTCATCGAAGCATTTGCAAATTCACTCCCGACAGGAAAAGTGAATACCTTTGCCAATCAAACTTTACCGCAGGCTCTAATTGTTTCTTTGCGTGATGATCGTCCTGTTAATCTTGTCAGTGCTTTTGAAGAACCGGTTAAATCAACAGATGGTTATGTGGCAAAATCTATTGAAAAACTGTCTAAAGAGTATACAAGAGTTGAAAAATTCGTGAATAAACCACTTTTGACTTTCTATGTGACTTTGGATGAGAATGAGAGTTTAAAACAAATAGGTGAGGAAAAATATTCAGTTTCAGAATTATTAAAAGATTTTTCGGAAACCTTAGGACAAGTCCTCAAAAAATAGGTGAATAGCATGAAGACTATTTTGTTGAAATTTGCTGGCCCTTTGCAATCTTGGGGGACAAGTTCACATTTCGAAACAAGACATACGGATTTTTATCCTTCTAAGAGTTCTGTTATTGGGTTGATTGCTTCAAGTCTAGGATATCGTCGAGACGATGATGAAAAAATTACTCGGTTAAACGAGCTGGATTTTGCAGTTCGAGTGGATCAACAAGGAAATTTACTCAGAGATTTTCATATTGCACAAAAGTATACAGAAAAAGGAAAGTTTGAACGAAATTATGTCACGAATCGTTATTATTTAGAAGATGCTGTTTTTGTAGTGGCTCTTTCTCATAATAATGAGCAGTTTTTGGAAATGATTTTACAAGCTTTGAGAAATCCCTATTTCCAACCATTTATGGGAAGAAGGGCTCTGCCGTTGACTGCAGATTTTTATCTTAGGTGAGACTGAGATTGGAGCAGTTGAAAGTTTGAGAACTCTTGAGTGGCAAGCTTCACCATGGTTTATGAAGAGAAAGCTTATGGATGTCGTAACTTTAGAAATCTATTCTGATAGACATTTAACCGATAGAGGTATTTATCAACTGAGACAAGATGTTGTCAAGTCTTTTTCACAAAAGGGGAGAAGGTTTGGCTATAGGTATGAAACTAGAGAACTAGTTCAAGTTCGGAATTCGTTTCAAGATAAAAATACGGCACATGATGTTTTTAAGAGTATAGGAGATTGATGGTATGTATATCTCAAGAGTAGAAATTGATCGGACCAATCGCCGAAAGATTAGGCGCTTAACACATATAGGGCGCTTACCATGCTTGGGTAGAAGAGAGTTTTCCAGAAGAAATGGAACAATCTATTCGAACAAGGAAATTATAGCGTATAGATCGTATCCAAGATAAAGATTACCTGATTATTGTTAGTGAAAATAAACCTGATTTACAACGATTAGAAAAATATGGGGTTTCTGGTAGTGCTCAAACCAAGGATTATCAACAATTTTTAGATAATATCTATACTGGTAGCCGAATGAAATTTCGAGTGGTGCTTAATCCAGTTATTTCCTTAGTATCACCAGATAATCTTAAGAGAGGTATTGTAAAACCTCATGTTACGAGTGAATATCAGATGAATTATCTGCTAGAACGCTCTGACAAAAATGGATTCTCACTGATAAAAGATGATTTTTCAATCGTTGAACGTGGTTATGAGGTGTTTAAAAAAGCTGTTAAACCTATCCGATTGATAAAGGTTGTTTACGAAGGAATCTTAACAGTTAGTGATGCAGATCTTTTTAAGAAGCTTTTGACAGAAGGAATGGGAAAGAAAAAAGCATACGGTTTTGGTTTAATGACCGTTATTCCATTGGGAAACGAATCATGGTAAAAAAAAGTGGAACGAAGAAAACATCTTTGCGAGAACTTCCTAAAATTAGCGATCGTGTCAGCTTTATTTACGTAGAACACGCAAAGATAAATCGTGTGGATAGCGCTATTACAGTGCTTGATAGCAACGGAACAGTTAGAATACCTGTTGCTATGATTGGTGTATTATTGTTAGGACCGGGTACTGATATTAGCCATCGTGCTGTAGAGTTGATAGGAGATGCTGGAACCAGTATGGTTTGGGTTGGTGAGCGAGGTGTTCGTCAGTATGCTCATGGAAGATCCTTAGCACACTCGACAAAATTCTTAGAGAAACAGGCTAAGCTGGTTTCAAATTCTCGGTCGCGTTTAGCTGTTGCCCGTAAAATGTATCAAATGCGATTTCCTGGTGAAGATGTCACCACATTAACAATGCAGCAACTACGGGGTCGTGAAGGAGCTAGGGTGAGAAAAGCATATAGGATGCAATCTGAAAAATTCAAGGTTCCTTGGGATAAAAGAGACTACAGGCCTGATGATTTTGAAGGAGGGACGGTAGTGAATCAGGCACTATCCGCAGCTAATGTAGCACTTTACGGCTTGGTGTATAGTATAGTGGTAGCGCTAGGTGTTTCTCCAGGTCTTGGTTTTGTACATACCGGCCATGATTTATCCTTTATTTATGATATTGCAGACTTATATAAAGCTGAATTGACTATTCCCTTAGCTTTTGAAATTGCAGCTAACTATACTGAGGATGATGATATTGGTAAGGTTGCTCGATTGAAAACAAGAGATTCCTTCGTAGATGGCAAGTTAATGGCTCGGATAGTTACTGACATTCAATATCTATTTGAAATAGATGATGAAGAGGAGTTAGTGATTGATACGCTTTCTTTGTGGGATGATAAGGATAAACTTGTTAAACATGGAGTTAGTTATACGGAGAATTGATAATATGCCACTGACTGTTTTAACTTTAAAAAATGTTCCGCCGTCTTTAAAAGGAGATTTAACTAAGTGGATGCAAGAAATTGCCACAGGGGTTTACGTTGGAAATATCAATACTAGGGTTCGTGAAAAGTTATGGGATCGTATTAAGGCGAACGTTGGAAAAGGTGAGGCTACAATTAGTTACGCCTTTAGAAATGAAATTGGCTATCAATTTGATATCGTAAATGCTCAGCGGAGTGTCCTAGACTATGATGGAATCCCATTAATTCTATTACCTAGCCAAACAGACAGCAATGGGAAAATATCCAGTTTTGGATATAGTGATGCTGCTAAGTTTAGACGGATCAAGCGTTTTGGCTAGTCATTCAGAAGTTTCTTCAAAAACCACAGAGTTCCTATATTGTGATTGATATTGAGACGGATGGTTTAGATGAGAATGAACATACCATTATAGAAATTGGGGCACTTAAGGTTACTCCATCCACTACAGAAGAGTTTAATGCTCTTATCAAATATGACGGAATCTTGCCTACGAAGATTTCTAAATTAACGGGAATTTCTCAGACTCTATTAGAACAAAATGGTCGAAATTTAAAAGAAGTACTTTTCGATTTTTTGCTTTTTATAGGTGAATCAGCTTTAGTTGGCTATGGTATCAATTTTGATGTTAAGTTTATTAACAATGAGCTTAACAAGTTGGGCTTGCCTTTATTATCAAACAAAACTCATGATTTAAAGAAATTTGTCAAGAGTGAAAAGCTATTTCTGGCTAACTATCAATTACAGACAGCTCTTAAGGAATATGGAATTGAAGAGGTAGTTCCTCATAGAGCTTTTACCGGACGCTAAGTTAATCTATCAGTTATCAACAAAAGTGAATAAATTTTTGGATAGAATCAATCGGGATTAGCGATTTCAATGGGATCTTTTAGTGTTTTTTCCCGCACTCGCGAGAGTGATCCCAAATGCTTGTAAAGGTTTTCAAGCTGAAACTGTTTTTTTCCCGCACTCGCGGGGGTGATCCCTGGGAAGGTGTTAGCTTCAAAAGAATCTGAGCGGTTTTTCCCGCACTGCGGGGTGATCCTAAAGGTCGAAGCTGATTCATAACGCGTAACTGTTTTTTCCCGCACTCATGAGGGTGATCCTAAAAGCGCCTTAATGGATTGTAACGGCTGTAGTTTTTCCCACTCGCGGGGTGATCCTAGAGAATGTAACGTATGAGGTTTATCAACGTTTTCCCGCACTCGCGGGGTGATCCCTAGTTGTCTCTTCAGGAATGATTGAAGTTGCTAGTTTTTCCCGCACTCGCGGGGTGATCCCAGATGTTGTCAATGAAATCTTGAAAGAAGCAGGTTTTTTTCCCTGCACTCGCGGGGGTGATCCTTCTCGACCGCCGAACATCATGACATTAGATGCGTTTTTCCCGCACTCGCGGGGGTGATCCCAAGAGAATTATCAATCATGTCCAGATAGTCAAGTTTTTCCCGCACTCGCGGGTGATCCCATGCCCACATAGAAAGAATTGTTAGAGTATTGGTTTTTCCCGCACTCGCGGGGGTGATCCCTGGCTCATGAACCGTGGGCATCTAGTCGGTTAGTTTTTCCCGCACTCGCGGGGGTGATCCCGATAAGTTGAGTATTTTTTTGTTCCTGATATAGTTTTTCCCGCACTCGCGAGGGTGATCCTAGTTAGCTCAATATCAGCCAATTTTTTTCACAAAGTTTTTTTCCCGCACTCTGAGGGTGATCCCACTACACCACAGGAACGCAAAGAAATTGTATTGTTTTTCCCGCACTCGCGGGGTGATCCCGTAAAGTCTGGAAATTCTAGCGTTATAGAATAGTTTTTCCCTGCACTCGCGGGGTGATCCCGATCCCTCAGCCTATCTCATAAGAAAGGGTTAAGTTTTTCCCGCACTCGCGGGGTGATCCTAATCATTAGCAAGCTCAAGATTTGGTACTCCGGTTTTTCCCGCACTCGCGGGAGGGTGATCCCTGACCGTCATTTTCCCTCGATAGTCCATGGACAAGTTTTTCCCGCACTCGCGGGGGTGATCCTATAACTATAAACAAAAACAAAATTCTTGTAGGAGTTTTTTCCCGCACTCGCGGGGTGATCCCACAATGGACGAGACGATCGAAGACATTGTAGCGTTTTTTCCCGCACACGCAGGGGTGATCCCAGGCAAACACAGATGCTTGTATTCGCTTTATGGTTTTTCCCGCACATGCGGGGTGATCCTGGTGTAACTGTCCCAGCTAAACATGATACACTTGTTTTTTCCCGCACATACAGGGGTGATCCCGCTGGTGCAAGTAGTTGGCTTGCTCAGGAAGCGTTTTTCCCGCACACGCGGGGATTGACCTGCAAGGCTCTTGTCTTGTATCTGTTGTCTTAAAGTGTTTCAGAACTAAATGCTCAATATTTTTTGATTGGAAAAACGAGACTAAAATCCTTCTGCCAAATCCCTAGCTCTCCTAGCAGGTGCCAGTGAATCCGAGGTTGTTCCCCTAGTCGAGCGCCTCATCGCAGAGAAAACCTTTAACTTAGAGACAGCCCGGCGCTATCTAGAAAACTTAAGATCATAAAAAAACTCAGACCAATTGGTCTGAGTTTTTGTAATAAATACTTTTTTTCCTGGTAATAATGTAACTGGTAAGAAGTAACCAGTTGTCGCGACTTCCTTGCCTTCAATTTTCTGCAGGAGAAGGTCAACAGTGAGGCGGGCAATCTCTTTTAGAGGTTGCTTAATTGTTGTCAGATGAGGATAGTAGTTCTCGATAAAGTAAGTCCCATCATAGCCGATGACCTTGAGTTCTTCAGGGACAGAAATGCCCAGTTCCTGAGCGATTTTGATAACTAGGATAGCAGTCAGATCATCCGAAGCAAAGATGGCATCTGGTTTCTGATGAGTCAAGATATTCTTGATTTCCATCTCCTTTCTGATGGGAGAAAAGTCACTCGAAACATTGATAATAGGAGCTTTTGGGAGAACAGAGGCGAAGCCAGCATGACGAAGTCCAGTCGGTGAGTTAGAGTTGTCATTTCCTGTAATCATGATGATAGACTGGGCGCCTGTCTTGACCAGAGTTTGGGCAGCAAGGACCCCGCCACCGTAGTTATCAGAGGAGACGACAGGGATGTTCGGTGATAGATTTCGGTCAAAGGAAATGATCGGCGCTGTCACACGATTGTAGTCTTCGATTCCCAAGTTGTGACTTCCAGAAATGATACCGTCGACCTGATTGGCTTCCAGCATTTCGATGTATTCCCGTTCTTTTTCAGAGTCATGCTCGCTGTTACAGATGATGGTCTTGTAACCATTTTTTTGAAGAGCTGGTGTTCCAACTTGTCAATCAACTCTGCATAAAAAGACATGACTAATGTTTGGGAAAATGAGACCAATCAACTTAGCAGATTTTTCCTTGGAGGCTTCGAGCCAGGTTGTTGGGCTTGTAACCTAACTCTCGCATGGCTTCATTGACCTTTTGAATGGTTTTTCAGATAGATAACCCTTTTTATTGATGACCCGTGAGACGGTAGTGGGGCTGACGCCTGCAAGTTTTGCGACATCAGTTAGTTTTGCGACCATAATCTAATTCATAGTAAGTTCCGGTTGGCTTTCCAGATTTGATCAGGATACCATTTTGATCGGCATGAGGAAAGACGCGACCAGAAAATACTTTTTCTCCTTTATTGATGAAAATTTCAAAGACTGAGTTGTCGATGAAGATGTTAGCAGTAGTAGCTTGCTTGTCTATTGGGCAAGAACGAGTGCTTCCAAATTCTTGTGCGTACTGCTCACCAGCCTGGCTACGATCCACTGTCACTTGACCATTTACAAGGTCAAAGTTGATGGAAAGTCCCTTACCTTCTTTATCAGCTAGTAAGACAATCTCACTTTGGCTATTGGCTTCCAAGTCGAGCTCGAGTTCATAGGTGTTATTGGTTTGAGCACGATTTGAAAAGGGTTCTTCAGAAGCACGAAGTTCTTGGACAGCTGCGACAGGGTATTGGTAGAGTTTCCCATCTTTGATAGTGAGTTCTTTGACTAATGAGAAAGTCCCTTGGTGGTCAAAACGATCAGATGGGTAGGCTACATCTGGTAGCCCAAGCCAGCTGACTGTCAATGCACGTCCGTCTGGAGCGTTAAAGGCTTGAGTTGCATAGGCTTCAAAACCATAGTCTAGGTTGTGAAGGGGTGACACATCTACCATTTGCGCCTTTTCAGGATCAAAGGATGTCCCGATTTTGTACATGTTTGGATAGATATTGTCATAGTCTAGAACACTCTTATCCAATCCCTGTGGACAGTAGAGAAGGACAGGTTGCTCCCCTACAAAGACCAAGTTTGGACATTCCATCATGTAGGAAGTGCGGTCGTTGGCAAAGTCTAGGTCACCAACTGCCTGCCAGTTTGTGTAGTCATTGTTCACAGCCTTGTAGAGACGAACAAATCCTTTTTTCTCCAAGTCCTGACCACCCACGATGGCATAGTATTGCCCCTTGAAGTTAAAAATTTGCGGGTCGCGGAAGTGGTCAGTAGAGTCCGATGGCTGGTCAATCAAGACCTTGTCAATCTTCGTGATTTTGCCACTTTTGTCCAAAAGAGCCCCGATCTGGTAAGGGTGGCGAATCCAGTTTTCATCACGGACATTCCCTGTATAGAATAGGAACAACTGATCACCAAACTGCATGGCAGAACCAGAGTAGGCCCCGTGGCTATCTAATGGAGTATCTGGCAAAACATTGACTCCAGTTTCTGTAAAGTGCACCAAATCATCACTTTCAAGCTGCACCCAAGACTTCAAACCATGAGCTGCACCAAAGGGGAAGTTCTGGTAAAAGAGAATCCATTTGCCATCAAAATAAGAAAAACCATTTGGGTCGTTGAGAAGCCCTGTTTTAGGCTCGACATGGTAACGAGTATGCCAAGGAGATTGTGCCATCTTTTCCTTGATTTGCTTGATTTCATCATCTGTCCAATCTTCGTAGCGTCTGTAGCGACGCTCAGTTGTCCATTCCATTTTATCTTTCCTCCATAAGTTCTATTCTATTATTAATAGTAAACGTTTTCGGCAAAAAAAGCAAGTCTTTTATGTTAAAAAGAAAAAAATGTCAAACGATTGCCAGAAATTAAGCAGAAGAAATCAGGCAAAATTTTTCAAGAAAAAAATGAAAGAAAATGAAAAATAAAAGCTTTGAACCCTCTAATTTAAGGATATTTTTTTATGAGTAAATAGAAGAACTCAATCAAAAACTATCATAAATGAATATAAAGAATAGAATGAAAATAAAAATTCTGCAAAAACGCTTGACATATTTTTAGAAACATGATAAAATAATAGTCGTAGGGGCGAATAAAATCGCTTTCAAACAAGAACAAAAATTTTTTTATAAGGAGATTTTTGCTATGGATTATAGTAAAGTTGCTGCCGAGGTCATTGAGGCTGTCGGTAAAGAGAATCTTGTAGCTGCAGCACATTGTGCCACTCGTCTTCGTCTTGTATTAAAAGACGAATCAAAAAGTGAATCAAGTAGCTTTTAGATAATAATGCTGATGTGAAAAGGTACATTTAGCACAAATGGACAATACCAAATTATTATTGGTCCTGGAGACGTTAACTTTGTATATGCAGAAATCATCAAAAACAGGTTTTGAAAGAAGCTTCACAGATGATTTAAAAGAGATTGCGAATAAAGACAAAAATTTAATCCATTGATGGATTTGATTAAGCTTTTGTCAGATATTTTTTTGTTCCAATCATTCCTGCATTGGTTGCAGGTGGTCTTTTGATGGCATTACGTAACTTCTTGACATCACCAGACTTATTTGGACCTCAATCAATTGAAGATATGTACCCTGCTATCAAAGGGATTTCAGCGATGATTCAATTGATGTCTGCAGCTCCATTTATGTTCTTGCCTGTTTTGGTAGGTATTTCAGCAGCTAAACGCTTTGGAGCAAACCAATTCCTTGGTGCAGCTATTGGTATGATTATGACCACACCAGATTTGGGTGGTAAAGAAGCTTTTTGGGATATTTTTAGGTTACCATGTTACACAAACAAACTATGCTTTACAAGTTATTCCAGTTCTTGTGGCTGTCTGGTTGTTGGCAACTTTAGAAAAATTCTTCCACAAAAAATTGCCATCTGCAGTTGACTTTACTTTCACACCGCTCTTGTCTGTTATGATTACAGGATTCCTAACTTTTACAGTTATCGGTCCGGTGATGTTAGTAGTATCTGATGCGATTACTAATGCGATTGTATGGCTATACAATACTACAGGTGCCTTTGGTATGGGGCTCTTTGGTGGAACATACTCATTGATTGTTATGACAGGGCTTCACCAATCATTCCCTGCTATTGAAACACAGTTATTGTCGGCATACAATAATAACGGTACTGGATTTGGTGACTACATCTTTGTTGTTGCTTCAATGGCAAACGTTGCGCAAGGTGCAGCTACTCTTGCTATCTACTTCTTGACTAAAAATGCTAAAACTAAAGGCTTGTCAAGTTCTGCAGCTGTCTCTGCTTTCCTTGGTATTACTGAGCCTGCCCTATTTGGGGTGAACTTGAAATACAAATTCCCATTCTTCTGTGCTCTTGCTGGTTCAGCAGTTGGTGCCTTTGTTGCAGGCTTGACCCATGTCATTGCTGTTTCTTTGGGAGCGGCTGGATTTATCGGATTCCTATCTATTAAGCCGGTTCAATCCCTATGTATGTAGTTGCAGAAGTGATTTCATTTGCCGCAGCCTTTGCTTTGACTTATTTCTATGGTAAAACAAAAGCAGCAGGTGTCTTTGCTGATGAAGCCGCAACAGCAACTGCAGAAACAGTTACTGAAACTACAGTAGAAGCGCCAGTAGTGGAAGAGTCTGATACTCCTCAAAACGAAACAATCCAAACTCCTATCGTTGGTGATGTCGTAGCGCTTGCTGATGTCAACGACCCAGTCTTTTCAAGTGGCGCAATGGGACAAGGGATCGCAGTGAAACCAAGCCAAGGTGTGGTTTACGCACCAGCCGATGCCGAAGTATCTATCGCATTTCCAACAGGTCACGCCTTTGGTTTGAAGACAGCCGATGGAGCTGAAATCTTGATCCACGTTGGTATCGACACTGTATCTATGAACGGTGAAGGCTTTGAAGCAAAAGTTGCTCAAGGCGACAAGGTCAAAGCAGGTGACGTTCTTGGAACCTTTGACTCAAACAAAATCGCTGCCGCAGGTCTTGACGACACAACAATGGTTATCGTTACCAATACAGCTGACTATGCTTCTGTGACACCAGTCGCAAGTGGTTCAGTTGTCAAGGGTGACACGATCATCGAAGTGAAAGCCTAATCCTCTTCAAAAATCAAATCTAAAAAAACGAACAAATGTCATGTTTGTTCGTTTTTGTTAGATAGTAAGATTTACAGAGGAAAAATCTAAAAATATAGAGAAATGTAGCTCTTTAAAATATGCTATAATAGAGAAAACAAAGATAAGAGGTTTATCATGACAAAATTATACGGAAGCTTAGAAGCAGGCGGTACAAAGTTTGTCTGTGCTGTCGGAGATGAAAATTTTAACATTGTAGAAAAAACACAATTTCCTACAACAACTCCTATCGAAACCATCGATAAAACCATTGAATTCTTCTCAAAATTCGATAACCTTGCAGGTCTTGCTGTCGGATCATTTGGTCCGATCGATATCGACAAAAACTCAAAAACTTATGGCTTTATCACAACGACTCCAAAAACCTAACTGGGCAAATGTGGACTTGCTTGGAGCTCTCCGCCATGCCCTTAATGTGCCCATGTATTTCACTACAGACGTAAACAGTTCTGCCTACGGTGAAGTGGTTGCCCGTAACAATGCTGGCGGCCGTATCGAAAACTTGGTCTACTACACGATCGGTACAGGGATCGGTGCAGGTGTTATCCAACGTGGTGAGTTTATCGGTGGCGTAGGCCACCCTGAAATGGGTCACTACTATGTAGCCAAACACCCAATGGACGAGGAGAAAGAGTTTAATGGTGTTTGTCCCTTTCCACAAGGGCTGTTTGGAAGGCTTCGCAGCTGGTCCAAGTTTGGAAGCTCGTACAGGTATTCGTGGGGAAAAATATTGAACTCAACAACTCTGTCTGGGACGTCCAAGCCTACTATATCGCTCAAGCTGCGGTCAACGCAACAGTGACTTTTCGACCAGATGTGATTGTCTTTGGTGGTGGAGTCATGGCCCAACAACACATGCTGGACCGTGTGCGTGAGAAATTTACAGCTCTTCTCAACGGCTATCTACCAGTACCAGACGTGCGTGACTACATCGTGACGCCAGCAGTCGCAGGCAATGGTTCTGCTACACTTGGGAATTTTGTCCTTGCAAAAGAAGTTTCAAAATAAACCACAAAATCCGCTTGGGCAACCAAACGGATTTTTCTATTCTCAAAACATCTGCCAGAAGAAATCAATAATATAGGTCAAACCATAAGTATAAACCACTAGGGTAAAGGGTTTGGTCAAAACGATGATAATCATATAGCGTTTGAAGGTCATCTTAGTAAGAGCAGCTAGCATGCAGAGAAAGTCAGCTGGGCTAACTGGCCAGATCATCATAAAGATAAAGAAACGCTCGAAACGATTGCCCTTATCCAACCAGCCGATGTACTTATCATAGGTGCGCTTGCTGACGACGGACTGGACAAAAGGCAGCCCCGTAGAGACGCACGAGGTAAAAGATAATAGCACAGCCAATCACGATGCCGATATAGTTATAGATGGTTCCGATGATGTGACCGTAAATAAAGACCCCAGCCACTGAGGTCAAAGCACCCGGAATGATCGGAACAACGGTTTGTAGGATCTGTAAAAAGATAAAGAGTGGTGGTCCCCAAATCCCAGCTTGCTGGATAAAGGCCGATAGGGTTTCCTTGGACTGTAACACTCCTGCCTGATAGGTCCCAAATGCAGAAAAATCAAGGTGCCGACTCCCCGACGATGAGACGAAATATTGATGACTTGCTGCAGAAGGGAGAAACAGCTTTCATTTGCTTATGCTGTGACATAGAAACTCCTTATAGATAGTATGATTCTACTATACCATATTTTTCTTATAAAGACTAATTTGACTCCTTATCTTGCTTTTTTTATATAAGTGGTGGTACAATTAAAGGAGTAAGTCAAGAGATATAACGGTGAAAGAAATGTTAGATTTAAACTTTAAAGGAAGATGGAGAAAGTACCAAAAGGAAGTCCTAGATCGTTTTCAGGACTATCAAGCAGACGGCCATGTTCATCTAGTGGCCGCACCAGGGTCTGGAAAGACAACCATTGGTATCGAGCTAATCGCTCGTTTTGGCAATCCAGCCCTCATCTTAGTTCCGACTGTCACTATTCGTGAACAATGGGTGGAGAGGATTCAAACAGCCTTTTTAGAGAACGAACAGAAGATTTCAGCCCTCGTTTCCCAAAACTTAAAGGAGATGAGGCCCATAACGATTGTGACCTATCAGGCCTTTCATAGTGCCATGAACCAATTGCAATCACAAGAAGATGGTGAAGCAGAGGATTTTGTGGGGTTTGATTTGCTTTCAAACCTAAGAGCTCAGAAAGTTGCGACTCTTTGCTTGGATGAATGCCACCATCTGCGCAATGAATGGTGGAAAAGTCTGGAAGCCTTTCGCAAGCAGTATGAACAGTTGCAAGTCATCTCCCTGACAGCCACACCACCATATGACAGCGAGCCAGAACTCTGGGAACGCTATATCCGAATGTGCGGGGAGATCGATCAAGAAATCACGGTACCCGAACTAGTCAAGGAAGACACTCTTTGCCCTCATCAGGATTTTGTCTATGTGTGTTCACCAACAGCTGAAGAGTCGGAACGTCTCAAGCAGTTTGAGGAGACTAAGTGGGACTATATTCATCACCTTATAGTCGATCCTGATTTTCAAACATTTGTAGCAGATTCAAAGGTCCTCAAAGGGGATATTTCATCTGATTTGCTCTTAGAAGATCCCAAGTATTTGTCCGCTATGTTGATTTATATGCATTCTCAGGGATTAACGATTCCTTCCTCTTTGCAAAATTTACTGGGAACTCAAAAGCTTCCACCGTTGACCTCCTACTGGTTGGAGACACTATTGCAGAGCATGCTCTATCAGACACCAGATTGGTATGAGGATCTAGATGGATATAGGAAAAAGTTAGAGGCTGACTTGAAGGCGCGCGGGTTGGTGGAAAAACGTCAGGTTTATCTGGTTAAGTCTAAGGCTTCTGATCAGCTTTTAACTCAATCTCTGGGGAAATTGTCTGCCATCGCCGATATCTTCTGGACAGAGTATGAAAGTCTAGGTCAGGAACTGAGACAGTTAGTACTAGCCGACTATATTCGCAAGGATTTTGCTACTTATCTGGGAGATGATCAGGCGACCATTTCTCAGTTGGGGGTTCTCCCTTATTTTGAAAGCATTCGCCGAAAAAGCTCAGGAGCAAAGAGATACCTGTGTCTTTGGCTGTCTTGTCAGGTAGTGTCGTTATTTTGCCTACTGATGTGGCATCAGAGTTGAAGGAGCTCTTGCCTCAGGTTCGTCGCAGTTTTTCGTCTATTGGTCACTTGGATCAAAAGCATTATGTGCAAGTCGTTTTTCCGAGCTCAGCTAAGGGAATCGTGGCGGCGGTGACGGAGCTTTTTCAACGAGGGCGGATTCAAGTCCTAGTCGGAACTAAATCTCTCCTTGGAGAGGGGTGGGATGCTCCTTGTGTCAATTCCCTAATCCTCGGAAGCTTTGTGGGGAGCTTTATGCTGAGTAACCAGATGCGCGGGCGTGCCATTCGTATCTGGCTGGGACATCCAGAAAAAGACCAGTAACATCTGGCATCTGGTAGCCGTTCAAGCGCAAGCACTCATCACTCTTCCTGGTGAGGAACCTATACCAGAGAGCAATCAGGATCTGCAGACCTTGTCGCGACGGATGGAGCATTTTCTTGGCTTGGCCTATAATCGGGAGAGTATTGAGACCGGTTTGGATCGTTTGGATTTTCCCAAGCCCCCCTTTAGGAAAAAGCAAATCAGCGAGTATAATGAGAGAGTTAAGAGTCTCTCCAAGGATCGAGCAGGCTTGAGACAAAAATGGCAAGATGCTCTCGTCATGCGGATCAATTTGAGATTGTCACAGAAGTCGCAACCCCCAAAAAGAAAATCCCAGTCATGCTCTTGCTTGATGCATTAAAATGGGTCCGCATGTCATTGCTCTTGTTAGCAGTGGATTTGTTGGTTTTGCTATTTAGAATGAGACTGATCGGTGTTTGGTGGCTTACGGCAGCCTGTCTCCTCTTTTTTGCCTTTGCATCTTGGCGTTACCTCTGCTATAAGAGTCCCTATAAACGATTGCAGTCTCTGGGTGAGCAGATCCGAAAGGCTCTGCTAGATTTGGGGCACCTAACGGACGATCAATCCTGTGTTCGGGTAGAGGAGGACAAGGAAAATTATATGATTTTTGCCTATCTCAAGGGAGGAAGCATGAGAGACAAGGAGTTGTTTGCTCAGACTGTGGGAGAGTTCTTTGCTCCAGTGGACAACCAGCGCTATCTCTTGAAGGCAGAGAAAGCCCAACAAGGTCAGTCACCTTACTATGCCGTTCCTAGTCTTTTTGACAAGCGCAAGGAAGAAGCACAGAAATTCCTTGACTTTCTGACGCCGACTATCGGACGCTATCACCTCGTCTATACACGAACAGAGGCTGGACGGAAAACCCTTCTCGAAGCTCGTATCCAAGCTCTCTCTAACAAAAACTACCGTATCTTGACTAAGAAGAAGGTTAAAAGCCGATTGGAGTAGGGGCGTATGGGAAAATCCATCTGAAACATGATATAATATAGTAAAATTGTGCATTATAAAGGAGAGAATGATGCAAGTAAAAACCAGAACTGGAGATAGAAAAACAACTGATCAACCAACTGGTAACTGGGGAGAGTCAATGGACTTATAGGGAAGACCTCAAAACAGAAGAACAACTATGGGACAATTTCTTTGAGAAACTTGCCCAGAACAATGTTGCTCTTCTAGCAGACTATCCCTTGACAGAACAGGAAAGACGTCAGATTCAGAACCAATTAAACTTTGTCAGCTACTACGATGCTGCCAAGTGGTTGGTCGGTGAAAACGGAATTGCCAAAGTCGAGGTTCAGAGAGAAGATGCTAGCCTAGGTACCATTCGTTTATCAGTTATCTGGCGAGACAATATCGCAGCAGGCAAGTCTAGCTACGAAGTTGTCAATCAAGTCCAGAGAGAAAAAGTAAATCCTCTGGACCAAGACCGTAGACTGGATGTTACTCTTCTCATCAATGGCTTGCCCATGATTCAAATCGAGCTCAAGAGTTCCCCAAGCTGCGTTTATCGATGCCTTTCACCAGATAAAAAAAATATGATCGTGAAGGTAAATTCCGTGGCATCTACTCTAGCTTGCAGATGTTTGTTGTGACCAACAAGGTAGATACTCGCTATATCGCTGCAGCTCGTGAAAATAAACTCAACAAACAATTTCTAACCAAGTGGGTGGATAAGGACAATCATCCTGTGACAAACTTGACCAGTTTTGCCCATGAAGTCCTTTCTATCCCTCGTGCTCACCAGATGGTCATGCAGTATTCTGTCCTTGATGATAGCAAGAAATCTCTTATCCTCTTGCGTCCCTACCAGATCCATGCTATCGAAGCGGTGCAGGAAGCTTCGCGCCGTCAGGATTCTGGCTACGTTTGGCATACAACTGGTTCAGGAAAGACCCTGACTTCCTATAAGGTGGCGAGGAATCTCCTTCAAATTCCATCAATCCAAAAGACGATTTTTGTCGTTGACCGCAGGGACTTGGACCAACAAACCACTTCATCTTTCCTCTCCTATGCGACCAATGATGTCATTGATATTGACGAGACGGACAATACCCATGATTTGGTCAAGCGATTAGGAAGTAATGATAAGCGTGTCGTAGTGACCACCATCCAGAAAATCACTACTATGATGCGCAAGTTTGACCAAGGTCTTTACCAAAAAGATGCGGATAAAATCAAAGGACTCCGAGTGGCCTTTGTCGTGGATGAATGCCACCGTGCTGTTACGCCACAAACACAAAAGGACATTAAGACTTTTTTCCAACAGTCGCTCTGGTATGGATTTACAGGAACGCCTATCTTTAAGGAAAATAAACGCCAGCAGGTCGGTGACCTTGCCCAAATCACCCAGCAACAGTATGGAGATCGTCTCCATGAATATACGGTCAAGGAAGCCATCCATGACGGAGCTGTCCTAGGCTTTAAGGTAGACTATCGCAATACCCTCATCACGGATAAATCTGAAAATGACGTACCAGATACTGTCTACGAGGATGAGGAGCACATGCTAGAAGTCTTGGATGCCATTATCAATAAATCGCGCCAACAGCTAGGCTTCCAAAAGGGAGTGGGCAATACCTACAATGCCATCCTGACGGTCAAGTCCATCCCTCAAGCCCAAGCCTACTATGACCTTCTCAAAAGAGTCAAGGCTGGTCAGACACGAGTCAAGGTATCTGAGAGAGTCAAGATGGTCCTTCCGGATTTTCCAAAGGCGACCATCACTTACTCTGTCACTGAAAATGAAGAAGAGTCAAGAGCCAACCAAGACCACATGAAGCAGGTCCTAGAGGACTATAACCAAGAGTTTGATACCCACTTTACCATGGCGGATCTTCGTGGTTTTAATACAGATGTCAATAACCGTCTAGCTAGGAAACAGGATAAGTATCTCTATCGCAATGAACAGTTGGACTTGGTTATCGTGGTCAATCGTCTCCTAACTGGATTTGATGCTCCTTGTCTATCGACTCTCTTTATCGATCGTAAACCAATGCAACCGCAGGATTTAATTCAGGCCTTTAGTCGTACCAACCGTATCTTTGACTCCAGTAAGACCTATGGTCATATCATCACCTTCCAAAAGCCTTTAGACTTTAAGGAAGCAGTCGATAATGCCCTTAAACTCTACTCAAATGGTGGAGAAAATGAGGTCCTAGCTCCGAGCTGGGAAGAGGAAAAGAGAAACTTTTTGCGGAGTTGCAGTGATTTCCAAAATCTCATCACCGATGATCCTGAGGAAGGCCTTCAAATCGAGCAAATCTCTACACCTGAGTTGAGAAAGCTCGCCAAGGCCTATCAAGTCTTTGATAAATATCTAGCCTCTATCCGAGTGTATAAAGAGTATGATGAGGAAGAAATCTATGCCCAGACAGGACTAAGCGCAGAAGAATTGGAAAACTATCTAGGCTTTTATCAAAATATCCTTGCAGAATTAAAAAGTCGAAGAGATGATGGTGATGAGGATGGGGAACCCCTTGATATTCACTATGAACTAGAGTCTATCCAAGTGGATGAGATTAACTACGCCTATATCCTGACCTTGATCCAAAGCCTGATTGAGCAAGAGCAAAGCCAGGAAAAGAGTCTCAGTGCACAGGACAGAGAAGCAGTGGATACCTATATCCAAAGTCTGGAGAAGACCAATCCAAATCTCGCGCAAATCATCTCAGAGCTTTGGCAAGAAGTACAGGCAAATCCTGAACGCTACAGAGGTCAATCTATCGCCAATATTCTTGACCAGATGATTGAAGCAGTCATCCAGCAACATATCCAAGACTTTAGTAAGACTTGGTATGTGGGTGAAGACGAACTCCGCTACTATGTCAATCACTACCGCAAGGGAGCTAAAAAACAACTAGGAGAAAGTCAACTGACTAAGAGTCAGCGCTACAAGGACTATAAAGTTGAGGTGACAGATGCCCTCAATCCACTCCTCTATAAAAAACAAATCAAAGAAGCCTATACCCAACTCATCGAAGAAGTGATTGAGCCGTTGAGGGTTGGGAGATAGAGGAAAGTATTTTATTCTTATTCGAGGAACAAATATGGTTGAAAAATTTGATATAAAACAGTTGCGTTATTTTGCAATGACTAAGAGGCTTAATTTTCTAATTGGATCAGGGACTTCAGTTCCAGCCATACCTTTAATGTCTTTTTTCAAAAGTAAAGATAATTCAGATGAGGAAGCTAATAATTTACTATCTGATAAAGTTAAAGCAGTTTCAATGAAAGTTCTTGAAGATATTAGTAATGCTAATGATGAAGAAAATAATAAAGCAGCTTCAATGAAAGTTCTTGAAGATACTAGCAACGCCAATGATGAAGATAATATTAAAAGCAGTTTTTAAAAAGATATTCTGAATTTATTAAAGTTGTACTTCAACTTCTTTACCATGCAAATTCTAGACAAGTGACAAAAAAATATCAATATTTTTTTACTACTAACTACGATCTCTTTATTGAGAAGTCACTGGATGAATTGATGAAATATGAATCATTTGTTTTTAATGATGGAAGTAATGGATATTTTAATAGAATTTTAGATAGTGCTAACTATAATAAGTCTGTTGCATATAGGGGATTAAATGATAATTACCTTAATGAACTTCCTACATTATCTTTGATTAAACCACATGGTTCGATGAACTGGGAAAGAGGGCAAGAGGACAATATTTTAATAAGGCAAAGTGTAGTTGAAAATCCTGTAGTAGTTAAACCAACGGGCTTAGAGGGTCAAGAAACGTTTCTAAACAATCATTTTCATGACATGCTAAGAGTATTTCAACTTGAGTTAGATAAACAACAATCTATTCTTATTGTTATTGGATTCTCATTTCAAGATAAACATATTGCTAAAATGTTGAACAGATCTTTGAAAAATCCTGAATTAAATGTCTTTATATTTTGTTATTCTGAATCTGATAAACAAAAAATATTAACAAATTTGGGCCTCAGTGATTGTCCAAGAAATTTGAATGTCATTGCACCTAATGAATTAGAGGAAAAGTATAAATCAAAAGCAAAAAAGTGACGATGGAAGTGAATGGTTTAGTTTCGATATTAGCAATCTAACTGAGTTGCTTAGAGATGTATCTTTTGAGGAGCAGTTAGAATGAAAATGAGTATCAAAAAATTAGGTGTAATAGTAGGTGTTGATGGGGATATTTCTCAAGTTGGAATGTATCATTTATCTAATGATGCAGAGTACCTATGGCATGGTGACGTGTTACAAGGAGCAAAAATTGGAGCATATCTAACAATTTTACAGAACAATGTAAAAATTATCGCTTCTGTTGTTACTGAAAAAGTTGCTGATCAAAAAAATACAATTAGAAGCACAGAATTTGATAATCGTTTTTCAAAGAATTCTATAAATCGAATCGTTCATTTAAAAACTAAAGGTGTTATTGAAAACGGTGAATTCCAAGTAACAAGTCAATATGTACCTATGATTGGAAATGAAGTATGTATTACTTCAAAAAAAGACTTAGAATTAATATATGGGATTAATAAGTCTGAGCCAACTATTTCCATTGGACAGTCAATCTTAGAAGGTCAAGTTGTTCCTTTATCGATTAATAAAATATTTGCTTCTCATATTGGTGTGTTTGGGAATACTGGTAGTGGTAAGTCAAATACTTTGCATAAGTTATTCTTAGAACTCTTTCGGTCAGAATATCGAGAAAAATATTTTTAAAGTATTCAAAAATTTTATATTATTGATTTTAATGGTGAATATACGAAAGATGATAGTTTTGGTGTGGCTGGTACCCATAAAAAAAGTATTTAATGTTAAAACTAGGAGTAAAACATCAAAGAAAAATCCCTATTACTGAGAAATATCTTTTTGATCCAGATATCCTTTCAATTTTATTTGGCGCTTCTTCAGCAACTCAAGTTCCATTTCTTAGGAAAGCAATGAAAGAGTGGAATGAAAAAGAACATACTGGAGAAGTTATTGCGAAATTTGTGGTTGGAACGTTGAAAAAAATTCTTACAACGGGAGATGCAGCATTATCTGATTCAAGGGATAATTGGATCAAAGTAGCAAAATCATACATAGCAAAAGAAAACTGGGGAATATTTATTCAAGTTTCCTCGTTAACTTATTATGCAACAACAAAAGCTTATTACACTCAGGGAGAAGAACATATTTATTTAAATGATAAGTCTGATTTAACTGAACAGATAGAAAAAAAAGTTACAGATAGATGAAATTAGACAAGAACTTGCAGAAAGTTTTTGATTCTTTGGACTTGATAGATAAATTAAAGTTCTTTTTAGATTTTTCAGAAAGTTCACTATAGTACTTGAAATCAACTAATATTGAGCATATTAATCCTTTATTTCATAGGATTGATACAGCTCTGAATAGCTTGAAGAAAGTTGTTGAGGTTAAAGAGAGTATTGAGGGAGATTTTTCTAGTCTAAATATTATTAATCTTGTACATGCTAATCAGGAAATCACTAGATTAATTCCTATGCTTATCTCTAAGATGATATATGATCAACAGAAAACGAAAATAGCTGGAAAAGATGTCACCTGTACTAGTCATTTGATTATTGATGAAGCACATAATATTTTAAATGCTCAGAATCATTCAGTAGGAGATACTTGGCAGGACTATAGATTAAATATTTTTGAGGAAATCATTAAGGAAGGACGAAAATTTGGTTTCTACTTAACTTTATCTAGTCAACGACCGGCCGATATTTCACCGACTATTCTTTCACAAGTTCATAATTATTTCATCCATAGATTGGTTAATGATAATGATTTACGAATGTTGCTGAATACTATGCCTACGCTGGACAAAACTTCCTTTAATAAAATTCCTAGTTTAGGTAAAGGAGAGGTTATAATTACTGGTAATGCTATTCAAGTTCCAGTATTTGTGAAAGTAGATAAAGAAGAAATCATTAGACCGAATAGTGATGATGTTATTTTGACTGAATTGTGGAGTTGAACTATGAGAAAAGAAGAAATATTTAGATTACTAGGAGTATCAGATGAAACTGAATTGGAAAAGCTTATTGGATTATAAATCAGTTGAATATGCCGATGTAATTACTGAAGAAAAATTATTTTTATAATTAATCGTGAAACATCTAAGTATGGAATTCCATCGATTGAACGTAGTGGATTTGATATTAAAAAAACATAAGTTACTTGAATTATCAATGGATTTAAATAAGCAACCATATATTTGTGAAGCATATCTAACTGGGGAAAGTTTGGATACTTTGGGAAGCAAGAAGAGAAAGAAATTAAAGGATCCAGTCAATTGGGAATGTGTTGCTTCAGATATATTTGCAAAAAAATATTTTTCATAGAGGACATATTATTGGTCATTCATTAGCTAATGAACTTGTTAGAAATATTTATAATAAAAAAATAAGAAAATTTTGTTTGTTCAAACAGCATGGAGTAATATAAACCTTCAACGTCTCAATTATTATAGTCAGTCTTATTTTTGAGAATATGCTTGAAGAAATAATAAAAAAATGGAAAAAAATATTTTGTATAAATCAAAAATTAATTTATAAAACAAAAATTGATAAAATACCTATAGGTATTCAAATTCAAGCTATCTCTATTGATGAAGAACTGTCCATTAATGTTTTTATTCCAAATGTTTCTCCAGGAATATCAATTGATTATACAGAAGGTAAGATAACGAGGTTAGAATGATAATACAAGCAGATTTTCCAAGTATTATTTTTTCAAGATTCAATGAAGATTCGTCATGGAAATCAAAAAAATTTAAAGAATTATTAGACCCAACGGAGAGAATTAGACGAGATCCATTTGGTAGTGCTTTTAAAAAAAGAATATTTTTGTTCAAGTGGCGAGTAAGTTGTTTATGAAGAGTAAAGTGGGACTTACTGCCTCTTTATGCGTTTATGCGCTACTGCGGAAGACTATCTTGAAAAGAAATAGTGACTCAACTACTCAATGACCTCAATAGCATTCGAGATAGCAAGTACCGTCTCATTTCTAGTAAGCAAGAAAGAAAAAGGTCAAACCAGAAGAATCAGCCCAGTATAAGGATATGGACAAACCCCTTAGAAAAGGAATTGCTAAGGGGATTTTTTTGCTGGTTTCGTGGTATAATTTTAGTATGTAGAATTATTCTTAAAAAAATAGAGTTTTAATTTAGAGAGGTTGAAATGGGTTTATCTAATATTGAAATAAAAAAAGGAGTTATCTAGGCGGTTCCAAGAAGCTAGAAAGAAGTCTAGACCTCAGACATGTTTACTATGCAAGAAGCCACTTACTAAACTTTGCAACTCACATTCAGTTCCTCAATTTGTCTTAAAAACATTTGGCTGAGAATGGAAAAAAATTATGCAGTCAAGTTCACTAATGTCTTTTGAAGATATAGATTTATTTGAAATTGAAAAAAAGGAGTGAACAATTCTGGAATCTTTAAATTTATATGTCATTCTTGTGATAATGAATTCTTTAATGACTATGAATCTGAAGAAGCATTGTTAGGGGAAATTTCAGATAAAATGTTAGCTGAAATTGCTCTGAAAAAAATGGATTGATGAATGTTTCAAAGCGAAGCCAAGAAGTAAAATTATATAGTTCTCTTCCAGAAAGAATAATTGGTATTGACGATATGATAGATTTGTATAGTTTAGATTTAAGAGATTTTTCTTCAAGAAGTGGAAGTTCATAAGCGAGAAATTTTAAATAATACAAAAGGTGCATATCAAATCGTGTTTAAAGAGATTCTCCCATTTGTGGTTCCTATTGCTACACAAGTAGCTATTACACTACAAGATGATATGTATGGGTATCCCGTAAATGATGTTTTTAATCCTGATCCAAAAGTCAGTATGCAAGATCTGCATCTGGTCATTTTTCCCTTTTAAAAAAATCATCTCTTGTTTTAGCTTTTTATCATAAAAAAAGACAAAAAAATTATAGAACTCTAAGACATCAGTTTAATAGCGAAAATTCTAAAAAAACCAAAAGAATTTTTTTAAATTATCTTGTATTTGCCTACACAGAAAAATTTTTTTATTTCAAAAAAACAATTTATGAAAAAAATTCAAAAATAATAAAAAAACTAATCCAGCTAAGTCGTGAATTGTATCAGAAACCTAATCTTGGAAATTTAAGTATGTATGATTTTTTTAATTTGAAATATGAACCGGTAAAGCCAGACGAAATTCCCAATTTCTTAACAAAAGACTGGGCACTAGGAGAAAATAATGAGTAAAAACAGTATTCCCAAAATTAGGTTTAACAATTTTAAAGCTTTTTGGGTAGAAAAAAAAATTGCAGATATAGTCAAAATATCTGCTGGTGGTGATGTAGATAAAGAAAGATTGAAGCAAAGTGGAAAATATCCTGTTATTGCAAATGCTTTGACAAACAAAGGAATCGTTGGCTTTTATGACGATTATAAAGTGAAAGCTCCTGCAGTGACTGTTACAGGTCGTGGGGATGTTGGATATGCTGTAGCAAGACATGAAAATTTTACACCAGTTGTTAGACTTCTAACTCTTCAATCAGATAGTATTGATATGGACTATCTTGAAAATCAGATTAATTCTATGAAAATTTTAAATGAGTCTACGGGTGTTCCTCAATTGACAGCTCCTCAACTTGGGAACTATAAAGTGTATCGTCCTGAAATTGACGAACAATCCGCCATAGGTTCTCTTTTCCGCACCCTCGACGACCTTCTAGCGAGTTACAAGGACAATCTCACCAACTACCAATCTCTCAAGGCAACCATGCTCTCCAAGATGTTTCCCAAAGCTGGGCAGACTATTCCTGAGATTCGTTTAGATGGATTTGAAAGAAAATGGGAGAAAAAAAAGTTAATAGACTTAGTATCGCCAGTGTCCAGAAAAGTAAAAAAACCCTCCGATCCTTACTATAGGTTATCGATTCGCTCACATGCTAAAGGTACCTTTAAACAATTTGTTGATGATCCTAAGAAAATTGCAATGGATAATTTATTCGAAGTTAAAGAGAATGATTTGGTTGTAAATATTACATTTGCTTGGGAACATGCGATTGCTGTAGCTAGTAAAGAAGATGATGGTTTATTGGTTTCTCATAGGTTTCCGACATTTGTAATTGATAAATCTGATAAGAATTTCATTAATATTTATATTAAGAGAGAAGAGTTTAGACAAAAGTTGGATTTGCTATCACCGGGTGGAGCAGGACGAAACAGAGTTTTAAATGTAAAAGATTTTATTAAGATTCAAATGATAGTTCCAGAATTGGAAGAACAACAAGCCATCGGCTCCTATTTCTCAAACCTAGATAACCTCATCAACTCTTGCCAAGAAAAAAATCACTCAGCTAGAAACTTTGAAAAAGAAACTCTTGCAGGATATGTTTATCTAGATGATTAGTGATAACTTTTAACAATTATATTTAAAAAAACTTAGAAAGAAACATTATGGAAACAACACAAACTTCCCAGTCGCTCTATCAAGCCCTGTGGAACTCAGCGGATGTTCTCCGCTCTAAGATGGATGCTAATGACTATAAGTCCTATCTTTTGGGTATGGTCTTTTATAAGTATCTGTCAGACAAGATGCTCTTTTTCGTGGCGGAGACTATGGAAGAGGGGAGTGAGAGCCTAGAGGCTGCCCTTGTGGTCTATCGCAACTACTATGAGGATGCGGACACCCACGAGGATCTTCTTGCAGTTATGAAGGACGAACTCAACTATAGTATCAAGCCTGACTTGACCTTTACGGCTCTTGTAGCACGTGTCAATGAGGGACTTTCCAGCTGGAAGATTTGGCTCAGGGTTTTCGAGATATTGAGCAGAGTGACGAACTCTATGAAAATCTCTTTGAAGATATCGACCTCTACTCTAAAAAAAGCTAGGGGCAACTCCGCAAAAAGCAAAAACCAAACGGTGGCGGCGGTCATGAAAGAGTTGGCAGTGCTGGATGTGGCTGGTCATGCAGGCGATATGCTGGGGGATGCTTATGAGTATCTGATCGGTCAGTTTGCGACTGACTCGGGTAAGAAGGCTGGAGAGTTCTATACGCCGCAGCCTGTTGCCAAACTCATGACTCAGATTGCCTTTTTTTGGGTCGTGAGGACCAGCAAGGCTTTACCATCTATGATGCGACCATGGGATCTGGCTCTCTCTTGCTCAATGCCAAGAAATACTCTCATAAACCGCAGACAGTGGTCTACTTCGGTCAGGAGCTCAATACCTCGACCTATAACCTAGCTCGGATGAACATGATTCTACACGGTGTTCCAGTTGAGAATCAATTTCTACACAATGCCGATACACTGGATGAAGACTGGCCGACTCAAGAGCCGACCAACTTTGACGGTGTTCTCATGAACCCGCCGTATTCTGCTAAGTGGTCAGCAAGCTCTGGCTTTATGGCGGACCCTCGTTTCTCTCCTTTTTGGGAAACTGGCGCCCCAGTCCAAGGCTGACTTTGCCTTTCTCTTGCATGGGTATTACCACCTCAAGCAGGATAATGGGGTTATGGCTATCGTCCTTCCTCACGGTGTTCTTTTTCCGTGGAAATGCGGAGGGCACCATTCGTAAGGCCTTGCTAGAAGAAGGGGCCATTGATACGGTTATCGGTCTACCTGCCAATATCTTCTTTAATACCAGCATTCCGACCACGGTTATCATTCTCAAAAAGAATCGTACCAATCGTGATGTCTACTTTATCGATGCTTCTAAGGAGTTTGATAAAGGGAAAAACCAGAATATCATGACGGATGTTCATATCGAGAAGATTCTGGAAGCCTACAAGTCTCGTGAGGAGATTGATAAGTTTGCCCACCTAGCAAGCTATGAAGATATCGTCGAAAATGACTATAACCTCAATATCCCTCGCTATGTAGATACCTTTGAGGAAGAAGAAGTAGAGCCACTGACAGATATCGTCAGCAAGATTAACGAGACAAATAAAGCTATCGAAAGTCAAACAGCTTCTTTACTTGACATGCTGAACCAACTCCACGGAACCACACCAGAAGCCGATGCTGAACTTAAACAGTTTTTGGAAAAATTTAAAGGGTGATGGCGTAATCGATTCGCTCATTTTTTAGATACAACTTTGTTTCCATATTCCCTGGAAACTGATAGAAAGCAAGGAGAAACATGGAACAAACTAATCAAAAATCCCAGTGCCAACAACTCTGGGCTAGAAACAAATACCTCGTTTTGAGTCATTCCAGCAATATTTACAATGAGATTCGCGAGTATCTAAAGCAAGAAGTGGTGGAGGTGAGTGAAGTTCAAGTGATGATTGACCGTGCCTGCCAGATTCCAGAACACAGGGGTCAGGTTTGCAATGCCTTTCAGCATATTTGGGGCTATTTCAAAAAGAAAGCGACAGATACTGAGCGCAAAGACTACATGCTCTTGCTGGATCGCTACCGCTATGGTCAAGCTTCTAAGGAAGACTTGATCGCTAAAACTCGAGACTTGCTTGAACTCTATCCAAATAGCTACTTGCAACATTCGACTTTACTGAAAGGAGACTCCCATGAGACTTTGGCATGAGGCTTTGATTTCACAACTTCCCCGTCCTCAACTTTTGGGGCAACATCGAGAGTGCTGCGCCCTGCGTGGCAATGGTTGGGGCAGAAAGCATGCGACGGTGAACTATGTCTTTACCCACTCGCCCTATCGTCTCTATGCCTATCATCGCTTGATCATGGGGGAGATGGCTAACCGTGGCTATAATGTCAGTCCAGAGTGGCTGGACAAGAACTACCGTGGCAAGATCTGTCATCCTTATCAAGACTTGCCTGAGGAGAACCTAGGTAATCCCGTCTATAGTGAGCATGATGCAGAATACTATGAGGAGTGTCTGGCTAATCTCCGAGAGAAAGGCATTGAGCTGGAGTAAGAGTCAGGCTTAGCTCCACATTATAACTCTTCTCGTAATTTTTTCGAATAATAAAGATGAGACCTTTAGAGTTTTTCTAAGGTCTTCTTTTTATGGGTATTAGAATTTACTTTTAATAACTTTTGAGTTATAATTTAATTAGAAAGAGGCTACTTGGTGCATACGATTTACTTCTATAAGGACAAAAATGGAAATGAGCCAGTCTTAGATTATATGAGACAATTGGCTAGAAAGAAGAGTAAGGACAGTCGCATCAAACTCAATAAACTAAACGACTATATCGAGTTGCTTAGTCAGCATGGGACTAGAACTGGTGAACCCTATATCAAACATTTGGAAGATGAGATTTGGGAACTACGACCTCTTAAGGATAGGATTTTATTTGTAGCATGGGTTGATGGGAGTTTTGTTCTTTTACATCATTTTGTTAAAAAGACTCAGAAAACTCCTAGGAGAGAGATTGATAAAGCCAAGCGTTAACTGAAGGACATAAAAGAAAGAGGGTTAAGTGATGAAGAATAGTGCCATTGGAAGTAATTGGAAAGATATCCGATCTGAACTCTTTACCAAGGAGGAAATCCTTGAAAGTGATATGCGAGTGGCTATCATGAGCGAGTTGATTGAGGCTAGACGTGAGCAAGGGATCAGTCAGAAAAAACTAGAAGAACTCAGTGGAGTGAGCCAGCCTGTCATAGCTAGGATGGAGACAGGAAAGACTAGTCCTCAGTTGGATACGGTATTGAAAAGTTCTAGCCAGTTTAGGAAAGACACTAGCAGTCGTCCCACTAGAACAGGAAAAAAAGTTGATAGAGATGAGATTACTTTTGGTTTGGCTAAAATCATCCACAGAACAATTTTACCTCCCGTCCCGCACTTTTTTTCAGGGAAATATCAGAATTACAAAAGAAAACCAACCTATAGTCTTTTTTTAATACCAAGTCATAGTCACTTATAAGAAACATAAATAGCTCGTTTGAGCATTCTAACTAAAAATATAGCTATAAAACAAGCTATACAAAGGATTTGAGACATTTGTTTCAAGTCTTTTTCTTTTGACTAAAAAGAGTGATATAGTTTCAAACTATATCAAAGCCTAATTATTTACAATTATACAGACAGTTTCTTTTTCTGTTAAGATAGTTTCAACAACAAATTTTGGAGGACACATCATGTCAACTACGATCATCGGTTTCCCTCGTTTGGGTGAATTCCGCGAATTAAAATTTACAACTGAAAAATACTTTAGAAAAGAAATCTCAGAAGAAGAACTCCTTGCGGCAGCAAAAAGAATTGCGCGCAAAACACTGGAACATTGTCAAAGAAAAAAAGGCATCACTGAAATCCCATCAAACGACTTTTTCTCACTATGACAACTTCCTAGATGCTGCTTTCCTCTTTAACGTGGTTCCTGCTTCAGTTCAAAACTTGGACTTGTCTGACCCTTGAGCGCTACTTTGCTTTGGCTCGTGGTTACCAAGGTGAAAAAGGGGATGTTCGTGCCCTTCCGATGAAGAAATGGTTCAACACCAACTACCACTACATCGTGCCTAAATTTGAAAAAAAGACACTCAAGTCAAACTTGCAGGTCACAAGATCTTTGATGAGTTCCAAGAAGCCAAAAGAACTTGGATTGAACACTCGTCCAGTCCTTGTAGGGACCATTCACTTTCCTTCAATTGTCAGACTTTGAAGAAGGTGTGAAAGCAGAAGACTTTCGTAGATAGCTTTAGTAGCTGCTTACCAAGAAGTTTTTTTGCTAAAATTGGCTGAACTTGGTGCGACTCGCATCCAACTCGACGAAGCGGCTCTTGTCAAAAGACTTTGACAGCTGAAGAAAAAGGCTCTCTTCTTGAACCTCTACAACAAACTCTTGGCTGACAAAAAGGTCTTGAAGTCTTGCTTCAAACTTACTTCGGTGATGTTCGTGATGTCTACACTGACCTTGTGAACTTGCCAGTAGATGCCATCGGTCTTTGGACTTCGTTGAAGGTAAGAAAACTCTTGAACTCGTTAAAGGTGGTTTCCCAGCTGATAAGACTCTCTATGCAGGTATCGTCAATGGTAAAAACATCTGGCGTAACAACTACGAAAAAGAGCTTTGGCTATTCTTGAGCAAATCCCAGCTGAAAACATCGTATTTGACTAGCTCATGCTCACTTCTTCATGTACCATTTACAACAGCTAACGAAGAATTTTGAACCAGCTATCTTGAACCACTTTGCATTTTGCAGTTGAAAAAAATTGGATGAAATCCGTGACTTTGGATGCTATCCGCAACGGTCAAGGTGCAGAAGCTCTTGCAGCCAACAAAGAACTCTTTCGCAGCTGAACGTGTTGGGTGAAAATGCGGAACTTCGTGCGCGTATCGCTGGCTTGACAGACGCTGACTACACTCGTTTGCCAGCCTTTGCTGAACGTGAAGCTATCCAAGAAGAAACTTTTCAAACTTCCAGCTCTTCCAACAACAACCATTGGTTCATTCCCTCAAACTAAAGAAGTTCGTGCTAAACGTTTGGCTTACCGTAAGGGTGAATTGTCACAAGAAGAGTACGATGCCTTCCTTGCTGAAACCATCGACGAATGGATCAAATGGCAAGAAGAAGTTGGATTTGACGTGCTGGTACACGGTGAGTTCGAGCGTAACGACATGGTTGAGTACTTCGGTCAAAACTTGTCAGGATACCTCTTCTCTAAGAATGGTTGGGTACAATCTTACGGTATGCGTGGGGTGAAACCACCAATCATCTGGGGTGACGTTACTCGTCTCAACCCAATCACTGTCAAATGGTCTAGCTACGCACAGAGCCGTACTGACAAACCTGTTAAAGGTATGTTGACTGGACCTGTTACCATCCTCAACTGGTCATTCCCACGTGAAGACATCTCTATCAAAGGACTCAACTCTTCAAATCGCTCTTGCCATCAAGGATGAAGTTCTTGACCTTGAAGCTGCTGGTGTGAAAATCATCCAAATCGACGAGGCTGCTCTCCGTGAGAAATTGCCACTCCGTCGTAGCGACTGGTACGAAGACTACCTTGATTGGGCTATTCCAGCCTTCCGCTTGGTACACTCTACAGTAGCGCCAGACACGCAAATCCACACCCATATGTGTTACTCAGAATTTACAGATATCATCCCAGCTATCGACAACATGGATGCGGACGTTATTTCCTTTGAAGCAAGCCGTTCAAACCTTGAAATCTTGGACGAACTCAAAGCGAAAAAAACTTCCAAACAGAAGTGGGACCTGGGGTTTACGATATCCACTCACCTCGTGTGCCAAACGAAGGCGAAATCGACCACACTATCGAAGCTATCCTTGCCAAAGTACCAAGCAAGAAAGTTTGGATCAACCCTGACTGTGGTTTGAAAAACACGTGGTATTCCAGAAACAAAAGAAAGCTTGATCCGCCTTGTCGAAGCAGCAAAAGCTGCGCGTGAGAAATTGTAAGATAGGATTTTCTCTTGACGCTGACTGATCAAGGAAGTGCTTAGCCCTTAGCTGCCTCAGCAATCATGAAATCAAAAAGAAAAAGGATAATGACTATGTCACGCCAAACGCCGTCACTTTCATTTGAAGTGTTTCCTCCAAACCCAGCTGTGGGTAATGATAAAATTATTTCAGCCTTGCAGGATATGCGGGAGCTGACACCGCACTTTATCAGTGTGACTGCCAGCAATAATAAATTTCAATATCAAGGAAACGACGGTTCGTTTGGCTGACTTTATCCAGAATGACTTAGCGATTCCCAACTATTGCCCACTTGCCAGCTATCTATCTGACCAAGGAGAAAGGTTGCTGAGACCACTTGCAGACTTGGACAAGGTTGGTGTGCAGAAAATCTTGGCTCTACGTGGGGATATTATCCCTGATGTGGAACCACAAAAGGATTTCCGCTACGCAACGGACTTTGATCGAATTCATCAAAGAACAAGCCCCTCACTTTGATATTGTTGGTGCTTGCTATCCAGAGGGGCATCCTGACTCGCCAAACCAGATATTGGATATTCAAAATCTCAAAGAAGAAAAGTGGATGCAGGCTGTTCAAGCCTCGTAACTCAACTTTTTCTTTGACAATGAGCGCTTTCTATGATTTCCAAGATAAGTGTACCTTGGCAGGGATTGATGTTCCCATTCATGCGGGGAATCATGCCTATTCTTAACCGTAACCAAGCGCTTCGTCTCTTGAAGACTTGTGAGAATATCCATCTTCCACGTAAATTTAAGGCCATCTTAGACAAGTATGAGCATGACCCTGAGTCGCTCAGAGCAGCAGGACTTGCCTATGCAGTGGATCAGATCGTGGACTTGGTGACTCAGGATGTTGCAGGTGTGCATCTCTACACCATGAACAATGCAGAAACAGCTAAAATACATCCACCAAGCAACCCATGCCTTGTTTAATCATCAGTCTTTAGGATAATAAAAAGCAAACCATTCTTCTCAGGTGAGGGAATGGTTCCTTTTTAATAGAAAAAGCCCTGCACTTTTTTTAAGAAAAAAATATGATAAAATAGACTCTGTACGTACTTGATACAAAGATGAGGGTATAAAACAGATTCTTAGCTATTCAAATCTGCTATGCTATAAAAAGATACAAATGCTAAAGAATAATATTTTTTAAGACTTTTCAAGGTATTTAGGGTAGTTGAACACAGGGCTAAATCCCTAGTGAAAAAAGATAGATTTTTTCTGAGTGTGCATCGCACACTGCGTCAATCTCCTATTTTTCATACAGGGATTCTTTGCGCCCTTTGTATCCTGATTTTTTTGTAGGCAAGGCGTATAATTTCAATCATCAATCCAAAGGGGATTAAAATGACAAAACAAGTGTTTCAAACGACTTTTGCGGGTCGTGAGTTAATTGTAGAGACTGGTCAGGTTGCTAAGCAAGCAAATGGCTCTGTTGTCGTGCGTTACGGTGAGTCAACTGTCTTTGACTGCAGCCGTGATGTCTAAGAAAGATGGCAACTGGGGATTTCTTCCCACTCCAAGTCAACTACGAAGAAAAAAATGTATGCGGCTGGGAAAGTTTCCTGGTGGCTTTATGAAACGTGAAGGACGTCCTTCAACAGATGCGACCTTGACAGCACGTTTGATTGACCGTCCCAATCCGTCCAATGTTTGCGGAAGGTTTCCGTAACGAAGTGCAAGTCATCAATACGGTTCTTTCTTATGATGAAAAATGCATCTGCTCCAATGGCAGCTATGTTTGGATCATCCTTGGCATTGTCTATCTCAGATATTCCGTTTGACGGACCAATTGCTGGGGTACAAGTGGGCTATGTAGATGGCCAAATCATCATCAACCCTACGTCAAGAACAAGCAGAGCAATCTCTTCTTGAATTGACAGTAGCAGGTACCAAGCACGCTATCAACATGGTTGAGTCTGGTGCCAAAGAATTGTCAGAAGAAATCATGTTGGAAGCTCTCCTGAAAGGGACATGAAGCTGTCAAAGAATTGATTGCCTTCCAAGAAGAAATCGTTGCTGCAGTCGGTAAAGGAAAAAAAGCAGAAGTGGAATTGCTTCATGTGGATGCTGACTTGCAGGCTGAAATCATCGCAGCCCTACAACAGTGACCTCCAAAAAAAGCGGTTCAAGTAGAAGAAAAAAATTGGCTCGTGAAGCTGCAACTCAAGCAGTTAAAGACCAAGTTACTGCTGTTTATCGAAGAAAAAAATATGCAGACCACGAAGAATGTGACCGTATCATGCGAGATGTGGCTGAAATCTTTGGAACAAATGGAACACGCTGAAGTGCGCCGTTTGATCACAGAAGATAAGGTTCGTCCTGATGGTCGTAAGGTCGATGAAATCCGTCCTTTGGATGCAGTTGTTGACTATCTACCTCGTGTACATGGTTCAGGTCTCTTTACTCGTGGGACAAACTCAGGCTCTTTCAGTCTTTGACCTTAGCTCCGATGGGAGAAACTCAAATCATCGATGGTTTGGACCCAGAGTATAAGAAACGCTTTATGCACCACTATAACTTCCCTCAATACTCTGTAGGGTGAAACAGGTCGTTATGGTGCACCAGGTCGTCGTGAAATCGGTCACGGTGCTCTCGGTGAGCGTGCTCTTGCTCAGGTCTTGCCAAGTTTGGAAGAATTCCCATATGCGATCCGCTTGGTAGCTGAAGTCTTAGAATCAAATGGTTCATCTTCTCAAGCTTCTATCTGTGCGGGAACTCTTGCCCTTATGGCTGGTGGTGTGCCAATCAAGGCGCCAGTAGCTGGTATTGCTATGGGTCTCATCTCAGATGGAAATAACTACACAGTATTGACAGATATCCAAGGTTTGGAAGATCACTTTGGAGACATGGACTTCAAGGTTGCAGGTACTCGTGACGGGAATTACAGCCCTTCAAATGGATATCAAGATCCAAGGAATTACTGCAGAAATCTTGACTGAGGCCCTTGCTCAAGCCAAGAAAGCACGTTTTGAAATCCTTGATGTCATCGAAGCGACTATTCCAGAAGTTCGTCCAGAATTGGCTCCAACTGCACCGAAAAATTGATACCATCAAGATTGATGTCGACAAGATCAAGATTGTCATCGGTAAAGGTGGAGAAACCATCGACAAGATTATCGCTGAAACAGGCGTTAAGATTGATATCGACGAAGAAGGTAATGTTTCTATCTACTCTAGCGATCAAGATGCCATCAATCGTACCAAAGAAATCATCGCTGGTTTGGTTCGTGAAGCCAAAGTGGATGAAGTCTACCATGCTAAAGTTGTTCGTATCGAGAAATTTGGTGCCTTTGTCAACCTCTTTGACAAGACAGATGCCCTCGTTCACATCTCAGAAATGGCTTGGACTCGTACCAACCGTGTCGAGGACTTTGGTAGCTATCGGTGATGAAGTCGACGTTAAGGTTATCAAGATTGATGAAAAAGGCCGTATCGATGCCTCTATGAAAGCTCTTCTTCCTCGTCCGTCAAAACCTGAGCATGATGAAAAAGGCGAAAAGTCTGAGCGACCTCACCGTCCACGTCATCACAAGGACCACAAACCTAAGAAAGAAGTTACAGAAACACCAAAAGATTCAGAATAAGAAAAGGAGAAATGTATGGGATGGTGGCGCGAAACCATTGATATTGTAAAAGAAAATGATCCAGCGGCACGCAACAGTTTGGAAGTTTTGCTGACTTATCCAGGTGTCAAGGCCTTAGCTGCTCACCGTCTCTCGCATTTTCTCTGGAAACACGGCTTCAAACTCCTGGCTCGAATGCACAGTCAGTTTTGGCGCTTCTGGACCCAAATCGAGATTCATCCGGGTGCCCAGATTGACTCAGGTGTTTTTATCGACCATGGTTCAGGTCTGGTGATTGGAGAGACGGCGATTGTTGAGACGGGAGTTCTCCTCTATCATGGTGTGACTCTTGGGGGAACAGGGAAAGACTGTGGCAAACGCCATCCGACTGTCCGTCGAGGCGCGCTCATCTCTGCTCATGCTCAAGTTATTGGCCCAGTGGAAATTGGCGAAAATGCCAAAGTTGGAGCGGGGGCAGTCGTCGTGGCGGATGTGCCTAGTGATGTGACCGTAGTTGGAATCCCTGCCAAGATTGTGCGCGTCCACGGTCAGAAAGACGAGCCGACCATCCACGAGGTGGAAGAACAGCGAGAATATTATCTGGACAAGCTGGAGCATGCCCGCGAAGCCAGCCACCATTCGTCGGAGCTCTAAGAAAGACTTGTTTTGAACAGTAACAAGACATCTTACGGAGGTCTTGTCAAGGAATGCTTTAGCAAACTGTAACCCAATAGAAAAGATGAAAGAGGCTTTGCTGAAGTCCTAAAGAAAGAGAAGTTATGTTATTAGAGGAATTCGAAGATGTAGCTGGGGTTGTTGAGCCAACAGATAGGCAGATTATGGACAAGGGTGAGGTTTGTGAAACTATCATCCTGTCCTTTAATGGCGAAATTCTGAAACGTTTGATTGAGTCAGAAAAAGTCTATCAAGGAGGCTATTTAAAAAATCTTAACGGTCAATTCCCTTGGTATGTATATAATTATGATGGAAATCAAGTTGCGGTCATGACTGCGCTTATTGGAGCTCCATCAGTGATTGGCCAACTGGAGGAGTTGGCGGCCAGAGGCTTCAAGAATTTCATCATTCTAGGTTCTTGTGGCGTTTTGGATCGCTCAATTGAGGCGGACAAGATTATCCTGCCGGCTGCTGCTTTGCGAGATGAAGGCACTAGCTACCACTATGCCCCACCGGGTGATGAAGTAGCCTATAACGAATCACTGTTGATTAAGTTGGAAGCTATCTTTGATAAGCACGATATCGAGCATATCCGCACCAAGTCTTGGACTACTGATGCCTTTTATCGAGAAACGCCTGATAAGGTCAAGCGTCGCTTGGCTGCTGGAGCCAAAGTGGTGGACATGGAAGCTTCAGCTATCATGGCTTGGAGTCAATTTCGCAAGAGTAAAGTCTATCAGTTCTTCTACACAGCTGACTATGTGGATCATCATAACCGAACCTGGGATGCCCGCCATGAAGAACGGACAGCTGATGCCATGACTTTTTTCACTATCGCTTTGACAATAGCAAAGGAACTAGAAAGGTAACTACAAGAATGGCAGTATATTTTTACGGCTGTATCACCATGGATGGCTACTTGGCAGACAGCCAGCACAGGATAGACTGGCTGCATCAGCTTGGTTCTGTAGAGGATACAGGCTATGATGACTTTTACAGGCAAATGGATATCACCATCATGGGCAAGCGGACCTTTGAGGAAATCCAAGATTTGCAAGATGTAGAAAGTTTTTATCAAGCTACGGAAAACTATGTCTTTACGCATGATAGGCACCTGCCTGTCAGCAATTACCAGCCAGTAGCTGGGGATGTGGTGGACTTTGTTCACCAGATTGACAAAGGCAAAAATGTCTTTGTGATTGGTGGTAATTCCTTGGTAGGACCGCTCTTGGATGCGGATCTTTTCGACCACCTCATTATTCAGATAGCGCCCCTTATCCTAGGAAAGGGGGTTCCCCTCTTTACCCAAGAGGAAGGGCAGTGCTTTTACCAACTGGATAGCCTCAGACAATTTGGCCCTTTTGCAGAGCTGGTTTTCAGCCGAAAAAGTCAGAAATAGAGAAGGGAGTGGACCGCATGATTAAAATTTACGACACCATGACTCGTGCAGTCTACGTGAATTTGTGCCCCAATCGAAGACGGGCAAGGTTCAAGATGTATGTCTGTGGGCCAACCGTCTACAACTATATCCACGTTGGGAATGCCCGTTCAACAGTAGCCTTTTGATACCATTCGTCGCTACTTTGAATATCGTGGTTATGAGGTTGCCTATATTTCCAATTTTCACGGATGTAGATGATAAGATTATCAACCGTGCCAAGGAAGAAGGCATCACGCCTCAGGAGGTTGCGGACAAGTACATCGCTGCCTTTCGTGAGGATGTGACGGCCTTTAGGGCGTGAAACCTGCGACTCGCCATCCGCGTGTAGTGGAGTTTATGGATGACATCATTCGTTTTGTCGATGACTTGATTGAAAAAAAGGTTATGCTTACGAGAGTCAAGGGATGTTTACTTCCGCGTGGAAAAAAATCCCACAACTATGCTAAATTGGCTAATAAAACCTTGGAAGATTTGGAACTAGGGTGCTTCAGGTCGAACAGATGAAGAAACAGCTCGTAAGGAAAATCCTGTAGACTTTGCTCTCTGGAAAAGCAGCTAAAGACAGGTGAGATTTCTTGGGACAGTCCTTGGGGAGCAGGCCGTCCAGGCTGGCATATCGAGTGTTCGGTCATGTCGACAGAGATTTTTGGGAGATACCATTGATATTCACGGTGGTGGAGCTGATCTGGAGTTTCCACATCATACCAATGAAATTGCCCAGTCAGAAGCCAAAAACAGGCAAGACTTTTCGCCAACTACTGGATGCACAATGGCTTTGTCAATATCGACAATGTCAAGATGTCCAAGTCCTTGGGGCAACTTTATCACTGTCCATGATGCCCTCAAAACCATCGATGGGCCAAGTGCTTCGTTTCTTTCTTTGCCACTCAGCATTACCGCAAGCCTATCAACTTTACAGAAAAAGCAGTGCGGGATGCAGAGACTAATCTCAAGTATCTGAAGAATACTTATGAGCAACCATTTACTGAAAATGTGGATGCTCAAGAGTTACAAGACTTTAAAGATAAGTTTGTAGCGGCTATGGATGAGGACTTTAACGCTGCCAATGGTATTACAGTTGTCTTTGAAATGGCCAAGTGGATCAACTCAGGCAACTATGATGCAAGTGTTAAGGAAGCTCTTGGGGCTATGTTGGAAGTCTTCGGAATTGTCTTTGTTGAGGAGGTTTTGGATGCAGACATTGAAGCCTTAATCCAAAAGCGCCAAGAAGCGCGTGCTAATCGTGACTTTGCGACAGCGGACCAAATCCGTGACCAATTGGCAGCTCAAGGAATTAAGCTCCTTGACACCAAGGATGGAGTGAGGTGGACTCGTGATTGATGTCAATCTCATTAACGGGATTGCGCTAGCTTTTGAAGGAGATGCGGTTTATTCCATGTATATTCGCCGCCATCTCATCCTCAAAGGCATGACCAAGCCCAATAAACTTCACCAAGAGGCGACTAAGTATGTCTCAGCCAAGGCTCAGGCTCGCCTGATTGCCCTCATGTTGGAGGAGCAAGTCCTTACGGAAAAAGAAGAAGAAATCTATAAACGTGGTCGCAATACCAATAGCCACACAAAGGCTAAAAATGCTGATGTGGTGACTTACCGTATGTCTACTGGCTTTGAAGCGGTGATGGGCTATCTCCATCTGACTGAAAATGTGGAGCGGCTAGAGACCTTAATTTCTTGGTGCATCCAAAAAGTGGAGGGCTAGGATATGATTGCAAAGGAATTACAAGACTGGTTTCCTGAGGCTCAGATTTCAGATCAGCCGATTGAGAAACCAGGCTATCTCACCCTCCCTTTAGCTTCTCAGCAGTGGATTTTACTGGAGGAAGCTGGTCTCAGCGAGCGTGAAAAGCAGCTGGTTGCCCTTTTGACCCAGCAAGAGCAGGCTCGTTCGCTCAATCCTTGGTATCCCTATCTGATTGAGGGGAAGGGGCAGGCACCGCAAACATTTAAAAAAATTCAGCTGGTTTATTGCCATCTTTCCTATTTCCAACAGGAAAATCTATCCTCTTGGCTAGACATGATGCGGACTCTTTTTCCCAACTGCCAAACAGTGCTACAGGTCGGTGCTCAGGATTATGTATTTGTGCTTCAACAAGATAAGTATAGCTCTGTTCGCTCAATCTTATCCGATACGATTGAGGCAGTAGAGTATGACTTTGGTCTTCGTCTATCTATCATGTTAGGGTCAGGTCTGGTCACAGACTGGGTATCAGGCTCTGTCAGATTTAATCCAAGCAGAGCGGGACTTGTTTAAGACTTGGTGGCGTCAAGGTCATCAAGGTGTTCATACATTTTCTCAGCTCTATCTTTGGAGTATGGGAGAAAGGCTTGTGGATCTGAAGGCAATCAAGGAATGCCTGCACCAGATGATCTTGGATCAGGATCAGATTCAGGAAATCATTCTCTCCCTTTGGGAAAAACAGTGCTGTTCTAACTAAAAACAGCCCAGCAACTTTATCTTCACCGCAACTCTCTCCAATACAAGATTGATAGATGGGAAGAATTAACTGGGCTTCAGTTGAAGGAGTTGACCGATCTCACCTTGTGCTATCAGTTGATTTTATCAGATATTCTCTAAAGTTTTGTGCAACTTGCACAGAACTTTTTTGTTTTTTTGGTCACCTTGCCATAGAAATGTAAAGCGTTTTCATTTATAATATAAACTATCAAAAAAATAAAAGGAGTTCACCTTCCATGGTAGAATTAAATCTTAAAAAAATATTTACAAAAAAAATATCCAAACAGCGAACACTACTCAGTTGAAGACTTCAACTTGGACATCAAAGACAAGGAATTTATCGTTTTTGTAGGTCCTTCAGGATGTGGTAAATCAACAACTCTTCGTATGATTGCTGGTCTTGAAGACATCACTGAAGGTACTGCATCTATCGATGGTGTGGTTGTCAATGACGTGGCTCCAAAAGACCGTGACATCGCCATGGTATTCCAAAACTACGCTCTTTACCCACACATGACTGTTTATGACAACATGGCTTTCGGTTTGAAATTGCGTAAATACAGCAAAGAAGACATCGACAAACGTGTACAAGAAGCTGCTGGGATTCTTGGTTTGAAAGAATTCTTGGATCGTAAACCAGCTGACCTTTCAGGTGGTCAACGTCAACGTGTTGCCATGGGGCGTGCCATCGTTCGTGATGCAAAAGTATTCTTGATGGACGAACCTTTGTCAAACTTGGATGCCAAACTTCGTGTATCTATGCGTGCTGAAATTGCGAAAATCCACCGTCGTATCGGTGCTACAACTATCTACGTAACTCACGACCAAACAGAAGCGATGACACTTGCTGACCGTATCGTTATCATGTCAGCAACTAAAAACCCTGCTGGTACAGGTACTATCGGACGTGTTGAACAAATCGGAACTCCTCAAGAAGTTTACAAAAACCCAGTTAACAAATTCGTAGCAGGATTCATCGGAAGCCCAGCTATGAACTTCATCAATGTGAAATTGGTTGGTAGCGAAATTGTTTCTGACGGTTTCCGCTTGAAAGTTCCAGAAGGTGCTTTGAAAGTTCTTCGTGAAAAAGGTTACGAAGGAAAAGAGTTGATCTTCGGTATCCGTCCAGAAGACGTGAATGCAGAACCTGCTTTCCTTGAAACATTCCCAGAATCAGTTGTAAAAGCAACTATCTCTGTATCAGAATTGCTTGGTTCAGAATCTCACCTTTACTGCCAAGTTGGTAAAGACGAATTTGTTGCTAAAAGTGGATGCTCGTGACTACTTGCAAACAGGTGCAACAGTTGAACTTGGATTTGACTTGAACAAAGCACACTTCTTTCGACGTAGAAACTGAGAAAACAGTTTACTAAGATAAATAAAATAACAAAAGCACTGCAGAGTCTCTCTTGCAGTGCTTTTTTCTTTAAATGCTTAGTCTAGGCATGAAAACAGGCTTTTTCTAGTTTTTAATATTCTTAAAAAAAGTGATAAAATGGTAGGAAGAATTGGAGAGAATAAATGCCGAAAGAAGTGAATTTGACGGGCGATGAGGTTGTCGCTTTAACGCAAAAAAATATTTATCGAAAAGAAGATGTTGCTTTTTGTACATAAAGCCTTGGTTTACGCAGTTGAATGCCATAGCGGTCAATATCGTAAATCTGGCGAGCCCTATATTATTCATCCCATTCAGGTGGCAGGGATTTTAGCTAAGCTCAAGCTAGATGCCGTGACAGTTGCCTGTGGTTTTTTTGCATGACGTGGTTGAAGATACGGATGCGACACTGGATGATTTAGAGCAAGAGTTTGGTCATGATGTTCGCATTATTGTTGATGGGGTGACTAAGCTTGGTAAGGTCGAGTACAAATCAATCGAGGAGCAATTAGCGGAAAATCACCGTAAGATGCTCATGGCCATGTCTGAGGATATCCGTGTTATCTTGGTCAAACTATCTGACCGCTTGCATAACATGAGAACGCTTAACCACCTACGAAAAGACAAGCAGGAACGCATTTCCAGAGAGACCATGGAAATCTATGCACCACTTGCTCATCGTCTGGGGATTTCTAGCGTCAAGTGGGAGTTAGAAGACTTGTCCTTCCGCTATCTCAATCCAACTGAGTTTTACAAGATCACTCACATGATGAAAGAAAAACGCAGAGAACGCGAGGCTTTGGTCGATGAAGTTGTGACAAAGCTAGAGGAGTACACTTCCGAACGAAATCTAAAAGGGAAAATCTATGGTCGTCCCAAGCATATCTACTCTATCTATCGCAAGATGCAGGATAAGAAGAAACGCTTTGAGGAGATTTATGACCTGATTGCCATTCGTTGTATCTTAGATACCCAGAGTGATGTTTACGCTATGCTGGGTTATGTGCATGAACTTTGGAAACCGATGCCAGGGCGTTTTAAAGATTATATCGCCAACCGTAAGGCCAATGGTTACCAGTCTATCCATACGACTGTCTATGGACCCAAAGGGCCGATTGAATTCCAGATTCGTACCAAGGAAATGCACGAAGTTGCTGAGTACGGGGTTGCGGCCCACTGGGCTTATAAAAAAGGAATCAAGGGGCAGGTCAACAGCAAAGAATCAGCTATCGGGATGAACTGGATCAAGGAAATGATTGAGTTGCAAGACCAGGCTGATGATGCCAAGGAATTTGTGGAGTCTGTTAAGGAAGAGTATCTGGCGGAGGAGATTTACGTCTTTACCCCAGATGGTGCAGTTCGCTCCCTTCCAAAAGATTCAGGTCCGATCGACTTTGCCTATGAAATCCATACGAAGGTCGGTGAAAAAGCAACTGGTGCTAAGGTCAATGGCCGTATGGTTCCTCTGACAACCAAGCTCAAAACTGGAGATCAGGTCGAAATTGTAACCAACCCCAACTCTTTTGGCCCGAGTCGTGACTGGCTCAACATGGTTAAGACCAGCAAGGCTCGTAACAAGATTCGTCAGTTCTTTAAAAATCAAGACAAGGAATTGTCTGTTAATAAGGGACGCGAACTGCTGATTAATCAGCTCCAAGAGAATGGCTATGTGGCTAATAAGTATATGGACAAGCGGCACATGGACCAAGTCCTTCAAAAAATCAGCTACAAGACAGAAGACTCCCTCTTTGCTGCTATCGGTTTTGGAGAAATCAGTGCTATTACCGTCTTTAACCGTCTGACTGAAAAGGAACGCCGTGAGGAGGAACGTGCCAAAGCTAGGGCTGAGGCAGAAGAGCTTGTCAAAGGTGGCGAGGTTAAGGTTGAAAACAAAGAAACCCTCAAGGTCAAGCATGAGGGTGGGGTGGTAATCGAAGGCGCCTCAGGTCTCCTAGTTCGGATTGCCAAGTGTTGTAATCCCGTTCCTGGTGATGATATTGTCGGCTACATCACCAAGGGTCGTGGTGTGGCCATTCACCGTGTGGACTGTATGAACCTTCGCGCCCAAGAAAACTACGAGCAACGTCTCCTTGATGTGGAATGGGAAGATCAATACTCAAGCAAGGAATATATTGCCCACATCGATATCTACGGGCTCAACCGTACAGGTCTCTTAAATGATGTTCTACAAGTTCTTTCCAATACAACTAAGAATATCTCAACCGTTAACGCCCAACCAACCAAGGATATGAAATTTGCCAATATCCATGTGTCTTTTGGCATCTCAAATCTCTCAACTCTAACGACAGTAGTTGATAAGATTAAAAGTGTGCCAGAGGTTTACTCTGTCAAACGGACCAATGGCTAAGATCTAGAAAGGATTTTTATGAAAATCGTCGTTCAACGAGTTAAGAAAGCTCAAGTGAGTATTGAAGGTCAGGTTCAGGGAAAAATCAATCAGGGGCTCTTATTACTGGTCGGTGTTGGCCCAGAGGACCAAGAGGAGGATCTGGATTATGCTGTGAGAAAACTGGTCAACATGCGGATCTTTTCAGATGCAGAAGGCAAGATGAACCTATCTGTTAAGGATACTGAAGGGGAAATCCTTTCTATTTCTCAGTTTACCCTCTTTGCAGATACTAAGAAGGGCAATCGTCCAGCTTTTACAGGAGCAGCTAAGCCGGATATGGCGGCTGACTTCTATGACGCTTTCAATCAAAAAATAGCGCAAGAAGTGCCCGTTCAGACAGGTATCTTTGGAGCGGATATGCAGGTTGAGCTGATTAATGACGGACCAGTCACCATTATCCTTGATACAAAAAATAGATAAGAAAACCAAGCCCAGTCGGCTTGGTTTTTGTTTATAAACACTTCCAGAAAGAAATGTGTTTGTCGTAAAAGTCTGGATAGTTTTCTCTTAGGTAGTTAGCCGTCAGATAATAAAAAGTAGAATGGCAAGAAGTGACGATTGGCATAAGAGAGGAAAATCGCTGAGAACTAGTGAAGGCTAAAAGGACAAATAATAGAAAGTCAATGGTGAGAACCCCTAAATAGTAGAAGCGAATCTTTTTATTGATTTGAGGATAAATCTCAGGGAAATGATGTTTGAGTCGGAAGACCAAGCGAAATAGCAGTAATCCCTGAGCAAGGATGAAAATAAAGCCAGAGAGTAGCATCCACTCTACAGAGGGATCGGTTTTGGAGATAAAAATTGCTAATAGTAGCAAATCACTGAGTGCAATGGCTACAAAATGAATTCTAAAGAGCTTTTTCATAGGAAAACCTCCCTCTTTTATCTAACTTCATTTTACAACAAACGAATGGGACTTACAACTAAAATAATGAAAAATCCCTGAAAGAAGTTTCTTTCAGGAATAAGGGGTTAGTTGATTTTTTCGACATAGAGTTGTTTGGCGATATCGATACCAACTTGGAGGTCTTCACCCTTGTTGACCAGTGTAAAAGTATTGGAAAAATTATCAAACTGTTTGACTTGGAGTTGGTCACCGATATGAATTTCATGCTTTTTCTAAGTATTTGAGTAGATCAAAGCTATCATGAACCCGAGTCAGGAGATAGGTACCGGCTTCTTTGGTATCTGCTAGAGGTAGGTTGTTAATTTCGACCAAGAGCTCTCCCTTGGCTGGGATGGTTCCTCCGTGGGGGCAGGTTTTAGGAAAGCCCAGTAGTTTATCCAGTCTCTCTACGAAGAGGTCGGATACAGTGTGCTCTAGGACCTCAGCTTCTTCGTGGATCTGGTCACTGGTGTAGTCGAGATGGTGGACTAGAAAGACTTCAATCAACCGGTGTTTGCGATAGAGCTCAGAGACCAGTTCGAGGCCGATATCTGTCAATAGATAGCCGTTCTCCTTGTCCTTGAGAATGAGATTTTTCACTTTTCATGCGTTTGATCATCTCTGTTACGGCAGGTGGAGAGACCTGCATACGGGCAGCAATTTCTTTATTGGTGATTTTTCTGCATCTCCGTACCGATTTCATAAATACATTTTAGGTAGTCTTCTTTATTTGGCGTCATTCGTTCCCTCTTGTCTTTTTCTCCATCTAGTATATCAAAAAAAGCTAGATTTCTCTAGCCTTCTGCCCGTAATGGCTTTTGATTTTTAGTCCAGTTCTTTCACTGCAGCAATAGCAGCTTCAAAGTCTGGTTCCGTGTTAATGTTGTCAACGTATTCTACGTAACGGATGACGTTGTCAGTATCGAGAACAAAGACGGCACGCGCAAGGAGATGCCATTCGTTGATCAAGAGGGCATAGTCACGTCCGAAAGAATGGTCGAAAGTAGTCTGAAAGCATGATGGCATTGTCAAGACCCTCAGCCCCACACCAGCGTCCTTGGGCAAATGGTAGGTCCATAGAAACGGTAAGAACGACGGTATTATCAAGGTTGGCAAGTTCTTGGTTGAATCGACGTGTTTGCGTTGAGCAGATACCAGTATCGATAGAAGGGACAACACTTAAAACTTTTTTCTTTCCAGCAAAGTCAGATAGTGTTTTTTTAGAGAGATCGGTTGTAGTGAGAGAAAAGTCAAGTGCCTTGTCTCCGACTTGCAGTTGTTTACCTGTAAAGGTTACAGGGTTTCCTAGAAAAGTGGTCATGAAACTACTCCATTCTTTTTTTCTTTTATTTTACCGAGAATTATCAGATTTTTCCAATGATTTGACCGGAAAGTGTAAAAAAAACGCCAATTCTGTGAGAACGACGTTTTTTAATGAATTACTTAGACAAACCTTCAGCAATCTTGTCAAGGTTGTATTTCATCATGCTGTAGTAGCTGTCGCCTTCTTTACCTTCTTCAGCGATTGAGTCAGTAAAGATTTGTGCGTAGATTGGGATGTTTGTGTCTTGTGAAACAGTCTTCATTGGACGGTCATCGACACTTGATTCAACAAAGAGTGATGGAACTTTTGTTTGGCGAAGTTTTTCAACCAAGGTCTTGATTTGTTCAGGTGTTCCTTCTTCTTCTGTGTTGATTTCCCAGATGTAGGCACTTGGGACACCGTAGGCTTTAGAGAAGTATTTGAAGCATCCTTCGCTGGTTACGATGAGTTTCTTTTCAGCAGGGATATTGTTAAATTTCTCTTTGGCTTCCTTGTCCAGTTTGTCTAGTTTTTCAGTATAGTCTTTGAGATTTTTTTCGTAGAATTCCTTGTTGCTAGGATCCTTAGCGATCAGCTGTTTAGCGATATTTTTAGCATAAATCATCCCATTTTCAAGGTTGAGCCAAGCGTGTGGATCTTCTTTGCCTTTTTCGTTTTGACCTTCAAGGTAGATGATGTCTACGCCGTCACTAACTGCAAAGTAGTCCTTGTTCTCAGTTTTCTTGGCATTTTCTACCAATTTGGTAAACCAAGCATTGCCACCTGTTTCAAGGTTGATACCGTTATAGAAAATCAAATCAGCTTGAGAAGTTTTCTTAACGTCTTCAGGAAGTGGTTCGTATTCGTGCGGGTCTTGACCAACAGGAACGATACTGTGAAGATCGATCTTGTCACCAGCGATATTTTTGGTAATATCAGCGATGATTGAGTTTGTAGCAACAATTTTAGTTTTTGACCAGAAGTTGCATCTTTTTTTCCGCTAGCACATGCTACAAGTGCAATGACGGAAAGACAGAGTACAAGCAATGTACCTAATTTTTTCATTAGATTCCTCCAGAAGGGTTTCCCCGTTATTTAATGATTTTTTTGTTTTTCAGTTTCAAGTATCGTTGCTTAGGAGAGATAAAGAAACTGATTAGAAAGAAGCTGGCGGATGTGAGCACGATGCTGGATCCTGCTGCGAGATTGAAACTATAGCCGATAAAGAGTCCCAAGACAGAAGCGGTTGCCCCTAGGGTTGATGAAAGAAAAATCATGCTCTTTAGGCTATTAGCATAAAGGTAAGCCGTCGCAGCTGGGGTAATCAACATGGCCACGATAAGAATAGTTCCAACACTTTGCATGGCGGTGACTGACACAAGGGTCAAGAGCACCATGAGCAGATAGTGGTAGAAATTGACGGGCATTCCCATGGCTTTAGCCAAAAGCTCGTCAAAGGATGTAATCAATAGTTGTTTAAAGAAAATCCCAATAATCAAAAGAATCAATGCCCCCACACCAATGGTGATCCACATGTCCGTATCTTGGACAGCGAGGATATTCCCAAAAAGGATATGGAAGAGGTCTGTCGAACTCTTGGCAACACTAATCAAGATGACACCTAAGGCTAAGAAAGATGAAAAGGTAATACCAATGGCAGTATCACTCTTGATGATAGAGTTTCCCTTGATGTAGGTAATGATGATGGAAGCCATCAAACCAAAGATGATTGCTCCAATAAAGAAATCAATACCCAGGATAAAGGAAAGGGCTACGCCGGGCAAAACTGCGTGAGAGATAGCATCTCCCATGAGAGACATCCCACGTAGGATGATAAAACATCCCACAGCTCCAGCAACCACTCCAATGACAATAGCTGTTATCAAGGCGTTTTGTAGGAAATGGAAATTTTGCAATCCATCGATAAATTCTGCTATCATAGGTCACCTCCATTGAAAAAGAGTTTGCTACCGTAGGCCTTTTTGAGATTGGCCTCGGTAAAGGTTTCTTTAGTCGAACCAAGGTCAATTAATTCTCGATTGAGAAGTAAAACTTGGTCGAAATAATGGGGGACTTTGCTGAGGTCATGATGGACGATGAGAACTGTTTTACCAGCTTTTTTAAGGTCTCTCAGCGTATTCATGATAATCTCTTCACTGATCGAGTCAATCCCGACAAATGGCTCATCTAGAAAGATGTAGTCAGCTTCCTGCACTAAGCAACGGGCAATCAACACACGTTGAAATTGTCCTCCTGAGAGCTGGCTGATTTGGCGATCAGCATAGTCTGAAAGTCCAACGATTTCAAGTGCATCTGCCACTTTTTTCCAGTGGCTGGCTTTTAAGGTGTGAAAGAGCGGTATGGATGGATAGAGTCCTAGAGAGACACATTCCTTGACCTTGATAGGGAAATTGTAGTCGATATGGATTTTTTGCTCGACATAGGCAACTCGATGTAAAGATTTCTTGACTTCTTTGTCATCGAGAAAGGCCTGACCTTCATGTGGGATAATTCCCAACATACTTTTTAATAAAGTTGATTTTCCAGCACCGTTTGGACCAATAATTCCGGTAATCGTTGGTCCTTGGAGCACTAGTGAAATATCCTTTAGTGCCAACGTTTCTTTGTAGGAGACACTGAGGTGTTCAATACGTATCATAACAAATTCCTCCCTCCCGTATTTAATATACATTAAAAATTAAGTCAAGTTAATTTTTTTAAAAAAATTAATAAAATAACAATAAAATGAAAGATACAAGAAATTTATTTTTTTGATTGCATTCCCTAGATTTTTTTGCTAAGCTAGGAATAAGTGAAAAATATGAAAGCGAGAACAAGATGACACGTTATCAAGATGATTTTTTTATGATGCAATCAATGGCGAATGGGAAAAAAACAGCTGTGATTCCAGCTGATAAATCTCGAACAGGTGGTTTTATTGACCTTGACGAGGAAATTGAAGAGTTGATGCTGACGACTACGGACAAGTGGTTGGTGGGTGAAGAGGTCCCAGAAGATGCTATCCTCGCAAACTTTATCAAGTACCACCGCATGGTACGCGATTTTGATAAGAGAGAAGCGGATGGGATCAAGCCTGTCCTTCCTCTAATCAAGGAATACCAAGGCTTGGAGAGTTTTGCAGATTTTACCAGCAAACTAGCAGCGTTTGAACTAGCTGGTAAACCAAACTTCTTGCCATTTGGTATTTCACCAGACTTTATGGATGCCAGAACCAATGTTCTCTGGGCAAGTGCACCTGGGACGATTTTGCCAGATACAACTTACTATGCGGAAGAACATCCGCAACGTGAGGAACTCTTGACTCTTTGGAAGGAAAGTACTGCGAATCTTCTCAAAGCCTATGATTTTTCAGATGAAGAAATCGCAGACCTGCTAGAGAAACGATTGGAATTGGACCGTCGAGTTGCAGCTGTGGTGCTTTCTAACGAAGAAAGTTCAGAATATGCCAAACTCTACCATCCATACGCTTATGAAGATTTCAAGAAATTCGCCCCTGCCCTACCTTTGGATGATTTCTTCCAAGCAGTTCTTGGACAAACGCCAGATAAGGTTATCGTAGACGAGGAACGTTTCTGGCAAGCAGCAGATCAATTCTATAGTGAAGAAGCATGGCCTTTGCTTAAGGCGACTTTGATTTTGGGCGTAGTCAATCTTTCAACCAGCTATCTCACAGACGAGATTCGTGTTTTGTCAGGTGCCTATGGACGTGCCCTTTCAGGTGTTCCAGAAGCTCAGGACAAGGTCAAGGCAGCTTATCATTTAGCCCAAGGTCCTTTCAAGCAAGCTCTCGGTCTCTGGTATGCGCATGAAAAATTCTCCCCAGAAGCTAAGGCAGACGTAGAGAAAAAGTGGCGACCATGATTGATGTCTATAAGGAACGCTTGGCTAAGAACGACTGGCTCACTCCTGAAACGCGTGACAAGGCCATTGTCAAACTCAATGTCATCAAGCCTTATATCGGTTATCCAGAGGAATTGCCAGAACGCTACAAGGACAAAGTAGTGGACGAAACTGCCAGTCTCTTTGAGAATGCCCTAGCCTTTGCGCGTGTGGAAATCAAGCACAGCTGGAGCAAGTGGAACCAACCTGTAGACTACAAGGAGTGGGGAATGCCAGCTCACATGGTTAATGCCTACTATAATCCTCAGAAGAACTTGATTGTCTTTCCAGCGGCTATTTTGCAGGCGCCTTTCTATGACTTGCATCAGTCGTCCTCAGCCAACTACGGTGGAATTGGTGCGGTTATTGCCCACGAGATTTCTCATGCCTTTGATACAAATGGCGCTTCCTTTGATGAAAATGGTAGCCTCAAGGATTGGTGGACAGAAAGCGACTATGCTGCCTTTAAAGAAAAAACACAAAAGGTCATTGACCAGTTTGATGGCCAAGAATCTTACGGCGCAAGGATCAACGGGAAACTAACCGTATCAGAAAACGTTGCGGACTTGGGAGGGATTGCTGCAGCTCTTGAAGCTACCAAGAGAGAACCAGACTTCTCTGCTGAAGAATTCTTCCACAACTTTGCTCGTATCTGGCGTATGAAAGGCCGTCCTGAGTTGATGAAACTCATGGCCAGTGTCGATGTGCACGCGCCTGCCAAACTCCGAGTCAATGTCCAAGTACCAAACTTCGATGACTTCTTTACAACTTATGATGTCAAAGAAGGCGACGGTATGTGGCGTTCACCAGAGGACCGTATGATTATTTGGTAAAACAAAAACCAAGGATAGCATCCTTGGTTTTTTGCTTGCTAGAAAAAGGGATTAAAGGTCTTTTCGTGAGCGATAGTCGTAGCTGGACCATGGCCGGGATAGACGTCGTAGTTAGGAAGAGTGAAGAGTTGAGTCTGAATGCTATGGAGGAGTTGTTCCATGCTACCAGTAGGGAGGTCGGTCCGTCCGATGGTTTCGCGGAAAAGAGCATCTCCAGTCAAGACTAGATGGGCATCAGGAAAGACCAAGGAAACACCACCGATAGAGTGTCCAGGAGTAGGAAGTACAGTAAAGCGGAACTCTTCGATCTGGTATTCTTCATGAAAGACATAGGTGTGTTCAGCAGGTTTTGTGACCACATCTTCCATGTCATCATGTCGAGGGAGACCAGAGAGATTATCTACAGGTGTATAAAGCCAAGATGCTTCACTCTCTGCTACATAAACTGGAGGATTTCCAAAAGTCTCACGCACCAAGTCGAGACTCATAATATGGTCGTAGTGGGTGTGGGTCAGCAGAATCGCGCAGACTGGTTTGTCGATTTTTTCGATAGTCTTGCGGATAGCTTCCCAATGGCTACCAGGGTCAACCACAATCAGGTGATGGTCTCCCTCTATGTAGTAGGTGTTTTCATAGGCAACAGGATTGACAGTTTTATGGATTTTCATAGGATTTCCTCTCTCAAAGAATGTACTGATATCAGTATAACACAGAAGAGAAGGCTTAGGGTATCAGAAAGTATTTTTTTCTACCTTAACGATTTTTTTCCAAGCTTGGTAGCGGGTGTCGATCAAGAGTTGGGTTAAGCGTCCCATGGTTTCTCTTTCTTCAGGAGTGAGGGATTGAGCTTGGATAAAGAGATGGTGAATGTGTTCAATGACCTTGAAGGAAGAAAGGTCATTGATAGAAGAGATGCCTGCATCGAGAATGATTCCAAAAAAGAGGTCGAAGTAGAGTTGCAGTTCCTCGTCAGGAACTGTTTCAACCCATTCCTTGAAGGTAGTATCGACTTGCTGGCTGTCACTATTGGTCTCGTCCAGTTGGACAAAGTGTTTGTCTTCAACTTGCCAACTAAAGGTGTCATGCTGGGCGATACCACCTAGGGCAGTGCTTCGAACGACGATTTTTTTATCAGGAATTTCCAGCATCATCCCGATGATAGACCCTTGTGGGACAAATACTTTCGTTCTTTCCATCATGTTTTGATAGCCAGCTGTTTCGGTTAGTTCCTTGTGAAGCCCAGGCGCATCAAAAGTATAGACAGCGACAATGTTTTTTTGTAAAAGGGAATCAAGGTGACTGGCAGCATAGACGGCTAGATTGCCCCCTTTTGAGTGTCCTGCCAGAATAACTTTTTGGTTAGGATGTTGAGCAAAAAAGTCCTGTAAATACTGAAGGGCGTGTTTTTGAGCTGGGATTTCCGTCATATAGGTCATATGGAAATCTTCTTTCCAACCAATGATACTATCATCCGTCCCACGAAAAACAAGCACATAGGTATCGAGACTGATACGATAAGTCATGGCTGCAAACTGTTTTTGCAATTCAGGGTCAATATCATTGATAAAATCTGAGAGCTTGCAATTTTTAAAACGTTTGTGTTGAGCGAGTTGATCCAATAACTGGAGGCGGTTTTTGCTAATCAACATCGTCGTTTCTCTAGGGATTTGAGGTGCAAGATCTATGAGGCGCTGGGGTTCTTGGGTGACTACACCATCAAAAGTAAGGTAGGTTAATTCGGTCAAGGCAAGAACATCTAACTCGTTCACGGGGAGGTCATAAAAGGAATCGTATGCTACATCATTCAAGTAGTCAAAAATATTGGCCATAAAAGCTCCTTTCTCTATGTTTATCCTATCACATTTACCTAGAATTAGCTAGTGGGCTTGTTCGAATGACCTAGTAGGGTTTGATTGAAATACATAGAAGATAGATTGCTCCTATTTCAAACCTCTAAACGAGCTTACTTGTATGTTTTTGCTATCAATCCCATTTTCCTTTAAAAAATTCTTCATCTCATTTACATCATCAGGCTGACCTGTGATGAGATAGCTGGCTTGATTGCCGTATTCATCAATAGCACGTTTTAAAAATGCTTGACTTTGAGAAAGTTCATTGCTAGTTTTATAAGTAAAATTCGATGTTTTCTGAGCTAGTTCCTTCATTTCTTTATCAAAAATAGTCACTCCTTTGTCAAAATGATTGAGTACAATCGGGCATTTACCAGCCCATTCTTTGATAAGGGGGCGTAGAGCAGAAATGCCGACATCAGATGCAAAGCAAACTAGTGGCTGATTCATATCTTTAATGGTTAAAGAGGAATCCAACCAACTCATCTCAATCTCACTGCCAGCCGGTAAATGTGTCAAAGTTTCCTTAAAGTGGCTACCACTATTATGAGTTAAAATGAGGATTTCATCTTCATCAGGTGTGGAGGCAATGGTTAGCCATCGGCTGGTTTGCTCTCCCTTAGCTTCGTTTTTATTAGTAGTAGAAGAAGTATCAGGGAGTGTAAACTTGGCATAAGCCCCAGCTTTCCAGATTTGATGACTTGGTTTTGTGATATGAATTAAATACAGATCTCCGCTGGGGTTTTCGATGGATTTTATCGATAATGTCTGGCTTCGTCCAAGGTAGGCGATGGCACCCCAAGTTATAAGGCCTAAGACTCCAAGTGTTGATAGAATGATAATAAACATTTTTTTACCTCTTTTCATTTTTTTATGACTCCTGTTCTCAATTTTATGAATGAACTAAAAACAAATTCATTCATATTTTTTTCCAAAAAAATAAAGAAATCCATTCTTTATTTTTAGAACTCCTTTAATGAAGTTGGTTGCAAGTATTTCAACAGTTTTGCCAATATCAGGAAAAATCTTTTTCCGTGATATGCATATCCATATAGTAAAAACAGATTATAAACTTGTAAAATATCTTGAATCTTTTCTGGCGAGTACCCTTCAACCTGCATACGATTTGTAAAAGTTTTAACTAAAAACTGATGAAATGGATTTGCGACTTTGCCTTCCTCCGAGGAATAGTAGCTGTGCAACTCATCTGCGATGGCAGGATTGTACCATTCTGCAAGGATTTTATTGGAAGAAACGAGTGTTCTGGACTGAGCAAAGAGTTGACCAATGAGGTCGGTCATGTCAATTTCCCAATCCAGTTCTTCGATCATAGCTTGGCGAACACGGTTGTTTTCATCTATATAGATGTCTAGAAAAATGGCTTCTTTACTTTCGTAATAGTTATAAAAAGAACCAACTGCCACCCCAGCTTGCCTAGCAATTTTTGAAATTCCTGTCGCCTTGTAACCTTTTTTCGAAAAAACTTCATAGGCCGCTGCCTTTAAAGCTTGTTTTTTGTCCAATCTGATTTAACCCCCTTTATTTAATGAATGAATAAATTAATTTATTCATTCACATTCTAACAAATCATGGCTAGCTTGTCAATAAGAAGGCCAGATCTATTAAATAAGTGAAAGAAGCGCTAACTAAATGAATACAAAAAGGAAAATGTAGGATAAGGCTGGAACTATACCTAAAAATAAGGTATGATATCAATGGGATGATTCTCTATTTAGCGTCCGTTTACTAATCTGAATTTGAAAAATAGGTAGCTAGACAATTGAGGTACTAATCCAGAGAATTTTTTTAAGGGTTTTGATATTTTGAGAAATAACAAAGGAGGAGCTAATGCACAAAATTTTGCTAGTAGAGGATGACCAAGTCATTCGGCAACAAATTGGGAAACTGCTTTCAGAGTGGGGCTTTGAGGTTGTGTTGGTAGAAGATTTTATGGAAGTATTGGGCTTATTTGCCCAGTCGGAACCTCATTTGGTCCTCATGGATATTGGCCTGCCTCTTTTTAATGGCTATCACTGGTGCCAGGAGATTCGCAAGATTTCCAAGGTACCGATCATGTTTCTGTCTTCGAGAGATCAGGCTATGGATATCGTCATGGCGATCAATATGGGAGCGGATGACTTTGTAACCAAGCCTTTTGACCAGCAGGTCCTCCTTGCCAAGGTTCAGGGCTTATTGCGCCGTTCCTATGAGTTTGGGCGGGATGAAAGTTTGCTAGAGTATGCAGGTGTCATTCTCAATACCAAGTCTATGGACCTGCACTATCAGGGTGAAGTTCTGAGTTTGACCAAGAATGAATTTCAAATTTTGCGAGTTTTGTTTGAACATGCGGGCAATATCGTGGCGCGTGATGATCTGATGCGGGAACTCTGGAACAGCGACTTTTTCATTGACGACAATACCCTATCTGTCAATGTTGCTCGTTTGCGTAAAAAGTTGGAGGAACAAGGCTTGGCAGGCTTTATCGAAACCAAGAAAGGGATAGGATACGGACTGAAACATGCTTGATTGGAAACCATTTTTTTTAGCCTATCTGCGCTCTCGTAGTCGCATCTTTATCTATATTTTTTCATTGGGTTTTCTTGTCCTACTCTTTCAGTTTCTGTTTGCTAGTCTAGGATCTTATTTTCTTTATTTTTGCTGCTCAGTAGTTTTTTGACCTTTTTATTTTTGGCTTGGGATATGTTTGCAGAAGCTCAGGTTTACCGACAGGCAGTTCTCTATGCTGAGAGAAATCCCAAGTCTCCTCTGGAATGTGCGCTGGCTGAGAAACTCGAAGAGCAAGAGTCTGAATTGTATCAAAAGAAGTCGGAAGCCCAAAGCAAGCTGACAGATTTGCTTGATTACTATACCTTATGGGTTCACCAGATTAAGACGCCCATTGCGGCGAGCCGTCTCTTAGTAGCAGAAGTCTCTGATCGTGAGGTCAAGCAGCAACTGGAACAGGAAATCTTTAAGATTGACTCCTATACCAATCTGGTGTTGCAGTACTTACGTTTAGAGAGTTTTCATGATGACTTGGTATTTGAACAGGTCCAAGTGGAGGACTTGGTTAAGGAGATGGTTCGTAAGTACGCACTTTTCTTTATCCAGAAGGGACTAACAGTCAATCTCCATGACCTTGACAAAACTATCGTGACCGATAAGAAATGGTTGTTAGTCGTCATTGAACAAATCCTTTCAAACAGCCTCAAATACACCAAGGAAGGTGGTTTGGAAATCTATATGGAGGATCAGGATCTTTGTATCAAGGATACGGGAATCGGGATAAAAAATAGTGATGTCCTCCGAGTCTTTGAACGTGGCTTTTCAGGCTACAATGGGCGTTTGACCCAGCAATCATCTGGACTTGGCCTCTATCTATCTAAGAAAATTTCTGAAGAACTGGGTCACCAGATTCGCATCGAGTCTGAGGTTGGGATAGGAACAACTGTTCGCATCAAGTTTTCCAATAGGAATCTGATAATTGAGTGAGCATAGTTGATGATAACCTTATCCATCTGTGGAATTTTTGTTTTAGTCGATATCTCTATTTTTATGATAACGTCTAGAAGTTACCGTAAGATTGTCCAGATGTAAAAAATGTTACACTAGGAAACGACTAGAATATAGTCAAAAAATAAAAGAGACAAAAATGAAAGAAAGTTATTTTGACGGAGGAATCATAGATTATATTGGATGCTCCATCTTAGTAGCCATAATTTTCGGGCTTACCTTGGAGATCGCAACACCTTGGGCGGTTTGCATGATGAAAAATTGAAAATCAAACACACGGTAGTGGATGGGTAACGTCTATACTTTGACGGGATTGGAGCACAACTGTTCGGTAACTGGATCAAGTGGTTTCTTCTAACCATCATCACGTTTGGAATCTATGGCTTCTAGTTGAAAATCAAAATGAAGCAATGGATTGTCGAACACACCAATCATGTTTAAAGATTAAAACGGCATCTTCTTTCAGAGGAGATACCGTTTTTTTCTTTTTCGTATAAGGAAACAAAAATTTCTTCCTTTCTCTATCTGTTCAATTGATAGATTTCTTTGGAGAAAGACTGTAAAATTTTTGATATAATGTTAAGGATAGACTGACGTATGTTTAAAGGATAATTTTCAAAAACATAACAGGTGAGAATTAAAAATATGTAAGATTGAAAAGAAGTCTCTCTGCCATCATCCAAGCAGAAACAAGATTATATGAAATAAAAGGAGTAACCAATGACCGGAAACTATTCAACACGTGAATACCGTGAGAAATTATATGATGACCTTCATGTTCGATTAAGAGATACAGTGATTTTGATGTGTGCGATTTTTATTGCCTCTATAGGTTTAAATATGAATTCAACAGCTGTCATTATTGGAGCCATGCTGATTTCCCCTCTTATGACATCGATTGTTGGACTCGGATTTGGTTTAGCTATTTTTGATGCGCGTTTAATCAAGCAATCTCTAGAGGTTTTATTTACTCAAGTATTGGTCAGCTTGCTTGTCTCGACTCTGTATTTCTGGATTTCTCCCTTATCTTATGCAAGTAGCGAGTTGATTGCACGAACCTCTCCAACCATTTGGGATGTTCTCATTGCTATTGCTGGTGGGATAGCAGGTGTAATTGGGTCAAGGAAAAAAGAAGCAAACAATATCGTGCCAGGAGTAGCCATTGCGACAGCTCTGATGCCACCTATCTGTACTGCAGGATATGGTTTGGCTAACGGAAATGTACGATTTTTATTTGGAGCTCTCTATCTTTTCTTGATCAACTGTATTTTTATCATGCTAGCCAACATTGTTGGAACAAGAATTTTGATGAGAAAATCTCCCTTAAGTTCATTTAAAGAGCTAAACATTAAAATGAAAATTGGCTTGATATCCTTGATTGTATTATTGGTTCTTCCAGCCAGTTATTCAGCAGTCACTCTGACGATGGATCAAGCGCGAAAGAAGGAATCAAACAGTTTGTAGCAAAAGAGTTCGCCAATCACACGGTCATTAATCAAGTCTACAAGTCAAGAAACAATGAATTGGTCTTAACGGTTGTTGGAGATCCGATTTCAGACGAAGAATTAGAAACGCTCCATCAAAAACAAGCCTCTTACGGTATTCAATCTGTTCAATTAAAAGTCAATCAAGTCCATAATTCGACAAAATTAGATAGTGAGATGACCAAGGAATTTTATGAAAACATTAACAAGTATATCGATCAAAAACTCTCTGAAAAGGATTCGCAAAAAGATCTCGTAAAAGAAAATGAAGCAGATAAGGATTGAGGATATTGATCTTATCTAACTCATGAAAGCAAATTTTGTGTGGTGGTTTGACCAATCACTACTGGCTCAGATTAAATAAAATATAAAAAGCAACAGCTGTTTCAGTTGTTGCTTTTTCTGGCTCTGAAAAATGTTTCTCAGACTGTGATTGTTTTATTTCTCAACCCGTGATTTGTTGGCGATATCAGTTAGAATAGCTTGAACAAAGTCATCAACTGGGACAGTTTGTGTTTCTTTTTGTCCGTAGCGACGAACGTTGACCGTTCCGTCTTCCATTTCCTTGTCACCAACGATCAATTGGTAAGGAATTTTGCTGGTTTGTGAAGCACGGATCTTGAACTGCATTTTTTCATTGCGCTCATCCACATCAGCACGGACACCGCGGTCACGGAGTTTCTTAGCCACTTCCCAAGCGTAGTCCACGTGTTTTTCGTTCGATACTGGGATGAGGGTCACTTGGTGTGGTGCAAGCCATGTTGGGAAGGCACCCTTGTAGTTCTCGATCAAGATAGCTGTGAAGCGTTCCATGGTTGAAATAACACCACGGTGGATCATGACTGGACGGTGTTCCTCACCATCAGCTCCGATGTATTTAAGGTCGAAACGTTCTGGAAGCAAGAAGTCAAGCTGAATAGTAGAAAGGGTTTCTTCTTTTCCAAGGGCAGTCTTAACTTGGATATCCAATTTTGGTCCGTAGAAGGCTGCTTCACCTTCAGCTTCAAAGTAGTCAACACCCATTTCATCAAGGGCCGCACGAAGCATAGTTTGGGCATTTTCCCACATCTCATCGTTATCAAAGTACTTATGAGTATCTTGAGGGTCACGAAGAGAGAGACGGAAGCGGTATTCAGTCAAGTTGAAGTCTTCATAAACATCGATAATCAACTGAAGGGCACGTTGGAATTCTTCTTGGATTTGTTCTGGAGTGACAAAGAGGTGCCCGTCGTTAAGAGACATTTCACGTACACGTTGAAGACCAGTCAAGGAACCTGATTTCTCATAGCGGTGCATCATTCCGATTTCAGCGATACGGATTGGCAATTCACGGTAGGAGTGAACATGGTGTTTGTAGACCTGGATGTGGTGTGGACAGTTCATTGGACGAAGAACAAATTCTTCCCCGTCACCCATGTCCATAGTCGGGAACATATCTTCTTGGTAATGGTCCCAGTGACCAGAAGTCTTATAAAGCTCTACAGAAGCCAAAGGCGGAGTGTAGACGTGTTGGTAACCAGAAGCCAACTCTTTGTCAACGATGTAGCGCTCCAATTCACGACGGATCGTCGCACCGTTTGGCAACCAAAATGGCAAACCTTGTCCCACTTCTTGTGAAATCATGAAGAGGTCCAGTTCTTTACCGAGTTTACGGTGATCACGTTCTTTAGCTTCTTCACGCATTTGAAGGTAGTTTTTCAAGTCTTTCTTGTCAAACCAAGCTGTCCCGTAGATACGTTGCATCATAGCATTGTCGCTATTTCCACGCCAGTAAGCACCTGCTACATGGAGAAGGTGGAAGATTTGGATACGACCTGTCGATGGAACGTGCGGGCCACGGCAGAGGTCCACGTATTCACCCTGACGGTAGATGGTCAAACCACCCTCGTCTTCAGAGTGCTCTTCAATCAATTCCAACTTGTAAGGGTCGTTTTTGAAGATTTCACGGGCTTCATCTTTAGTCACTTCTTCACGAATAGATGGGAAGTTTTCTTTAACGATCTTTTGCATTTCTTCTTCGATACGAGGAAGGTCTTCGTTGGAGATTTGACCAGCTGTGTTGTCTGTATCGTAGTAGAAGCCATCTTCGATAGCTGGACCGACTCCCAAGTGAATATCAGGGAAAAGGCGACGTGCTGCTTGGGCAAACAAGTGAGCGGCTGAGTGGCGCAAGATTGGAAGGGCGTCTTCGTGATCAGGTGTCACGATTTCGATGCTACCATCCTCGGTGATAGCACGAGTCGTGTCGATGAGCTTGCCGTTGAATTTACCAGCCAAGGCTTTTTAGCTAGGGAATTGCTGATGCTTTGCGCAATTTCGAAAGTTGTCACGCCAGATTCGAATTCACGAACAGCGCCATCTGGGAAAGTAATCTTAATCATGGTTTTCTCCTTAAATATTTATTCTTTTTTTGTTGGACAATTTTAAGAGCCGAGCAACTTCTTCCGCAGTCTGATTCTCTGATTGACTACCATCTGTTACGAGACTAGAATAACCTAATTTCATCGCTTCCTTACGCACCATTTGAGCAAAAAGAATGTCTCGTTGCATCCAGTTTTCAAAAGCTTTCTCAGGATTGGTAGTACCCTCTAAGACATAAGGAACCCATTCTCTCTGTTTATAGTACTTTTTCTGAAAATCAGCTGTCGGAGTCAAGCATAGATAGGAAGACGCTAGACATTCAAGCTCCGTTACCAAGTGAGGCAAAAGTCCTGCTCCCTCCACCAAGAGAGGTCTGTTTTGATTTTTTATCAAGTAAGATTTTACATAAGGAAAAATCTCTTCATAAAAGCGCCATTCTTCATCTGCCATCTCTTCTGGATTTCTCATCCAGATTTGTTCTGGATTTCTATCCTGCCTAAGAAGGCAAATTGGCTGTGAGTCTGCACTTGCTTGACTCATCATCTCTTCTACCAAATCATCCAGTTTGATATGAAGTAGTTGATACTGTCTAGCAAGAAGTGAGGCAATTGTTGATTTTCCGCTACAAGGCGATCCGCCAATCATATAAAGCATCATTCTTCCTCCTTCTGACAAAATAAAAACGACATCCTAAAAGGACGTCGCAACGTGGTTCCACCTTCATTTATGTTCCTCAAAAAAGAGGGACACCTCTGATTGGCTTTAACGTGGCCACCGTTTTATGTTTTCATAAAAGTCAGTAGAGTAGTATCAGTTTAGGCTCTCTATGCGTTTCCAGCAACCACGCACTCTCTAGTAGAAAGGGACTAAGTGACTTGTCTCTATGCATTATTATAGCACGATTGCAAGATTTTTCAAGGATTTTGTGAGAGTTTTTTATTTTTTCTTCTCTGTAGCATGTATTTAATACCCGAACCTGAAGCCATACCAAGTAGGGCAAAGAGTTCATAAGCTAGGAAATAAACGAGAATGAATTCATGAAAAGTGATGATGGTAAAGCAATAGAGCAATCCGACACCAAGCAGCCACCTCAGTGAGAAATGGAAACGGTAGCTATAAAGAAGGGATACGATAAAGGTTGCCAGAGGTGAAAAAGGATGATGTTGTTTATGTAGAGCCCTTTCAGCGTATAAGGGTCAGAAATCAGCAGTAAAAGCAATTCATAGAGAGGCCAGTAAAAGAAGAATATGACAAGGTAGTATGGGATATACTTAAGATAGTTCCGCATGGCAATAGTCCTCCAATCTGCAAAAATAGAGAGAGGTTGAAGACCACATGATCCTAAATGAAGGGGAGCTCTCTACCTATATTATAGCACGATTTGGAAGCTCTTACAAGTTGATCAGGTAAGCAGTGATAGTGATTTTTTGGAGTGTTTTCTGCTATAATACTAACAGAAGAAGTAAGAGGAAATGAGGAGAAAGAATGACGAAAATAGCAGTTCTTTCAGATATACATGGAAATATGACAGCTCTGGAAGCTGTACTGGCTGATGCAAGAGCTGCAAGGGTAGACGAGTACTGGCTTTTAGGGGATATTCTTATGCCTGGGACAGGGCGTAGAAGGATTCTAGATCTCTTGGCTGATTTGTCCATCACTGCTAGGGTACTGGGGAATTGGGAAGATAGTCTCTGGCGAGGCCTGCATCGCAAGCTAGATCTAACAAAAGCTAGCCATCGCTATCTCCTGCGTCAATGCCAGTATATCTTAGAAGAAATTAGCTCTGAAGAAATTGAAGACCTCCACAATCAACCCATGCAAGTTCATCGTCAGTTTGGTGATTTGACGGTAGGAATCACTCACCATCTCCCTGATAAAAACTGGGGTAGAGAGTTGATTCATACGGGAAATCAAGCAGATTTTGATAGATTAGTTATTGATCCGCATGCTTCTATCGCAGTGTATGGCCATATCCACCAACAGTTGCTTCGTTACGGAAGTGACGGACAGTTGATTCTTAATCCAGGATCAATTGGGCAACCTTTCTTTTTAGATGCGGGGCTGCGTAAGGACTTGCGTGCCCAGTATATGATTTTAGAGTTTGATGAAGACGGGCTTGTCGATGTTGATTTTCGTCGAGTGGATTATGATGTGGAAGCCGAATTGCAGCTGGCTAGGGATTTGAAGCTCCCCTATTTCCAGATTTACTATGAAAGTTTGGTGAACGGGATTCACCATACTCATAATCAGGAGCTTCTGTATGAAATTGCCCAAGAACAGGGACATGATGCCGAGTTGGATGCATGGCTGGATGGTGGTAACGATTGACATTACAACACAAAAGGGTATAATGGGTATCAGATAGGATGTGAAAGGAGAAGAAGATGCAAATTTCAAGTCGATTTACGATTGCGACTCATATGCTAATCATCATTGCCATCAAGAGTCAAGAGAGCAAGGTAACCAGTGATTTTCTCGCAGCCAGTGTTGGGGTCAATCCAGTCATTATTCGCAAAATCTTGTCCCAACTCAAAAAAGCTGAACTGATATCGGTTGCGCGTGGGACGGGCGGTACTGAGATTATCAAAGATCTTCAAGAAATCAGCCTTTTTGATGTTTATCGGGCTGTTGAATGTTTAGGAAAATCTGGTAAACTCTTTAGTTTCCATGATAATCCCAACCCTAACTGTCCAGTAGGGGCCAATATTCATGAAGTTTTGGATCAAAAATTGCTGGATATCCAACTAGCGATGGAAAACCAACTTCGTCAGACGAGTCTGGCTCAGGTTGTGGAAGATGCTCAGGATAAAATGACAAAGTAAGAGGGCTAGAGTCCTCTTTTTCTATCGCCATAATTATGGTAAAATGTAGTTATCAAAGGAGAAGACTATGTACTTTATTACAGGATTTTTGTCCTACTTTTTTTCTGATTTCATTTTTTTAGGGACAATCGCAGTCTCTGGAATCCGGCTCTTTTGCTTTTATCTCTGCTCTTTTCTTACCTGTCTATCGCCAATCTTTTTTACGAGTCTGGGCAAGAAGAATTGCACATGATTTTCTTTGCAGTGATTTTTCTCCTGCTGCCTCTTTTAGTTTTTCTAAGTGGTTTTTTCCTTATTTATAACGGATTTGTGTTATTGAAGAAAGAAGGAAAATCTAAGGCAAATTATTTGTCTCTAGGATTAGGGTGCATGATTCTGTTCTTTTTTTGTGATCATGGCGATCCGAATGAGCGATACCAATGGCTTGTTCTACACCAATCATCTAGTGAATATTATCTTTTTCTTTTTGATTTATTCGTATTTGATTTTTGGTTTTGCCTTTGCAGGATTTCTGCTTTATTCTATTCTGTATCTTTTTATTCCTAAGAAAAAATATTATGATTTTATTATCATTCACGGAGCAGGCTTATTGAATGGAGAAAAAGTGACTCCCTTACTCAAGAGTCGCATTGACAAGGCAGTTGAGGCTTACCACAAGTCGAAAAATCCAGATGTCAAATTGATCGCTAGTGGTGGTCGAGGAGGGATGAGAAGATTTCGAGGCTCAGGCAATTTGTAATTATTTGCGGGAAGAGACGGATGTTCCGAGAGAAGCAATTCTCCTAGAGGAAAGCTCGACAACGACCTATGAGAATCTTCTTTTCTCAAAAGAAATGGGAGAGAAGCTGGTGGCCAGTCCACGTTTTTCTCTTTGTGACCAATGATTATCATGTTTTTTTCGTACCAGTACCTATGCTCGCCGTATTGGGATGAAGGGAGATGGTCTTGGTTGCCGTACAGCCGCCTACTATATTCCATCGGCCTTTATCAGAGAATATATTGCCCTATGTGTGAAGATGAGATGGCTTTTTATCGCCTTCTATATTTTATTAATTTTAGCTCTGATTTTCTCCTATAGAGGTGTTCTATGGTAATATGTAAAATTCATATTGTAATTCTTGTTAGAATCTCTAAAAAATCTTGTAGTAACCCTAAGGGAAAAATTGTCACTAGTAATGAAAGAGCAGGGTAAGTGATTGTGAGTGCGGTTTTTGGAACGGCTTCATGATTGCTCGTCAATCAATTGAACAATTTCTAACCTAGTTGCAGATTTTCAGAGAGAGTCAAAAATAGGCAACTAAATATGAGCAGACTAGAATTTTACAGTCAACGGTAAATAAAAATGTGAACAGCAACAGAGGTTCACATTTTCTTTTTGGTCTATGGCAAAATGGCTTTTAGTTCCTTCAGGATAGTTTGCAAGGTTACGATCGCTTGTTCTCCTTGTTGTGGTTGATAGAGTAGTTGGAAATACTTGCGAATAGTTTCTTCAAATTGTTTAGGGAGGAGAGTACAATTGGTCTTTGCGTACTCCAACATTCGTTTTTCACCAGGATGGGTTTGCTCATTGAGGGCAAACAGCAAGTCAAAGTAGGAAGCAAAAAATTCACTTGTACGATGATTCATACTGAGAAAATCTTGGCGTTTGATAGCTTTTTCTATTTGGTGAGAGAAGGCAGGCATGGCTTGTTCTAGCAAAAGGAGTTGCCTTTCAATGATATGTTTTTTAAGTTCCTGAGGATAGGGAATCTGGTAAGTCTTTTGGAGAGAAGCATAGCGTCCATTTGGATCGTATAGGATTTTGCTATGGAGTAGATTGTGCCACATACAGGTTGTATAAGCGTTTTGGGGTTGATGCTGAAAAACAGTTGAGTTTAGTTCTTGTTCAAACGACTCCAGTGAACGATAAATCAACTCGATTTCGACACCGTTGTTTAGCACGCAGTCGTCCTCTAACTCCCAAAACTGGTTTCCAATTTCCATATAAGAACAGTACTTGCTCAGAATGTTTTGGCGAATCGTCTCATCTATAGGAGAGTTGAGATAGACATAGACATCATAGTCAGAATTTTGATCGTAGTCTTGTCCTGCACGTGAACCACCAAGAGCGATGGCTTCTACTTGTTCCAGTTGAGAGAATTCTTTGTAAAGGTCGTGGATCATGATTTTTCTCCTTGCTTTATGGTTTTAAAGTCATTTTACCAAAAAGTAAAACGTTTGCATAGTGTTGGGTTGCTCTTTTCATTTATAGCAAAAAAATGTGAACCCCTGTTGTTGGTTCACATTTCTTTTTTATTCTGCTGCTTGTTGCCAGCGTTTGGCTAGCATGCGGGATAAGCTTGAAATCGCTAGGTTAAAGCTGAAGTAGATGAGGGCAATCAGGATATAAAGACTGAAGACCTGCTCTGGCTCGAAATAGCGTCCCATGAGAATTTGGCTAGCGCCAAAGAGCTCTTGTAGGGCGATAACAGAGTATAGAAGACTGGTATCCTTAATCACGGTTACAAACTGAGAAATGATGGCTGGCAGCATTTTACGGATCGCTTGTGGGAGAATGATGTAGTAGAGGATTTGGGCTGAAGTGAATCCTTGCGACATTCCTGCTTCGTACTGGCCCTTGTCCACGGCATTGAGACCGCCTCGGATAATTTCAGCTAGGGCTGCTGAGGTAAAGAGGGTAAAGGCGGTAATGCCAGCTGGTGTGGACTTCATCTTAAACACCAAAAAGATAGTGAAAATCCAGAGAAGGTTGGGAACATTACGCACAAATTCGATGTAAATACTGGAGATGATTCGCCAGACAGGATTTTTTCCATTTCGCATGACGGCTAGCACTGTCCCTATAAGGGTAGAAAGGACAATGGCAATCAGAGAAATGTAGAGGGTCAAGCCGAAGCCTTTAAAGATAAAGACTAGGTTATCTGGGGTCAAAACTTCTAAAATAGATTCCATAGTAACCTCCTAAAGTGAATAGGCTTTTTGTTGGCTTGCTCCATCTTGCGACCAAACTGGGCGACAGGGAAGCATAGAGCAAAGTAGAGAAGTGCGGCACCTAGAAAGGCAGGGATGTAGTTTCCGTTTAGAGCCGACCAAGACTTGGTCACAAACATCAAGTCTACTCCAGAGATGATAGCGACGGTAGAGGTATTCTTGATGAGGTTAACGATTTGGTTGGTCAAAGGAGGGAGAATGATACGGAAGGCCTGAGGCAAGATAATCAAGCGCATGGCACTGATATAGGTAAAACCTTGTGATAAGGCGGCCTCCATCTGACCGCTAGGAATAGACTGAATACCTGAGCGAATAACCTCAGCGATATAAGCTCCGTGATAGAGTCCTACACAGAGAACAGCTGTCCAATAGATCGGAATCATGATGGTATGGTCACTGATAAGAGGCAAACCATAGAAGACGATGACAAACTGCACCAAGAGGGGAGTGTTTTGATAAAATTCGACAAAGATACGAGCCAAAACACGCAAGAATGGGCGTTTGCTGGTTGACATGGCTCCAAAGAAGATGCCCAAAACCATGGCAAGGATAAAGGATCCAATCGCTAGGGCAAGGGTGAAGAGGAAACCATTGAAAAATTGTCCAAAATCCTGAAAATAGGCTGTCCAAGATGATAAATCTGTCATGGGGTGTCCTCCTTAATCTGCGGTATGGCTAGATGGTTTGAGCTTGTAACGGTCATAGAGTTTCTGCAAACTACCATCCTTGCTCCATTTAGTGACCAAGCTATCAAGATAATCGTTGAGCTCAGTGTTTGATTTCTTGGTAACAATACCGTAGTCAGATGGTTTAAAACTATCATCTAGTAGTTCTGTTCGTTTACTGGTGTAGCCAGACAGGATAGAACGGTCCACGGAAAAGGCATCAATACGGTGAGCGTGAAGGGAAGTAATCAATTCCGGGTAGGAACCAAGTTCTACAAACTTAAACTTCAGACCTTTCTTTTTACCCAGTTCGGTAATCAAGCGTTGGGTGATGGAACCTTGGGCAACTCCGATGGTTTTGCCATTTAGGTCTTCAATGCTTTTGATATTGGCAGATTTGTTGACCAAAAATCCAGAAGCGTCCGTATAGTAGGGACTGGTGAAGTTGTAGAGTTTTTTACGTTCTTCTGTGATGGTAAAGGTCGCGATATCCAAATCGACCTGTTCATTGTCAAGAAGGGGGCCACGGGTTTGAGCGGTAACAGGAACGTAGCGAACCTTGACCTTGAGCTCATCTGCAATCATCTTGGCAAGGTCAGTTTCGATACCAGAATAAGTCCCTGTCTTAGGATCCTTGTAGCCAAAATTGGGAACGTCTTGTTTCACACCAACAACTAGTTCGCCTCTTTTTTGAATGTCTGCGACGCTAGTATCGGCTTGGACTGGTTTGGCTAAAGCAAGGCTGAAAAGGCTGATCAATAATGCTGATAAAAAGAATTTCTTTTTCATAGGCGCCTCCTTATTTGACTTTGTCACTTTCGTGGTTGATAATTTTGCTGAGGAATTGCTGGGCACGAGGTTCGCTTGGATTGTCGAAAAAGTCATCGACATCTGTCGTATCCACCAAAACTTCTCCGTCGGCCATAAAGATGATACGGTCAGCAACTTCACGGGCAAAGCCCATTTCGTGGGTAACGATGATCATGTTCATCCCGTCATGTGCCAGTTTCTGCATAACTGCTAGAACATCTCCGATAGTCTCAGGATCAAGAGCAGATGTTGGCTCATCAAAGAGGAGGAGCTCCGGATGCATAGCAAGACCACGTGCGATGGCAATCCGCTGTTTTTGTCCACCAGATAGCATGGCTGGATAAGAATCTTTTTTGTCCCACATATTTACAAATTCCAAATATTTTTGGGCTGTTTTTTCAGCTTCTTTTTTATCAATTCCTAGAACTTTTATGGGTGCCAGTGTCACGTTTTCTAACACCGTTTTGTGTGGATAAAGGTTAAAATGCTGGAAAACCATGCCGACTTCCTTACGAAGAGGAACTAAATCTTTCTGGCTGGCACCTGCTACTTGGTGTCCATTGACTAGGAGACTTCCTTTGTCAATAGCCTCTAAACCATTAATCGTACGGATAAGAGTGGACTTCCCAGAACCAGAAGGTCCAAGCAGGACAACAACTTGTCCTTTTTCAAAACGGAGATTGATGTCGCGGAGTGCGTGGTAGTCTCCGTAATATTTTTCGACGTGTTTAAATTCTACTAAAGCCATGAGGGATCTCCTTTGTGTTAGATTTTATAACACGATTCTACAACAAAAGAATGTTCTTGTCAAATCATATCTGAAAAAAATTCACTAAAATTTTATAAAAAAGCAATCTGGATAGAGAAAAAGCCTAAATCATGTTATAATGAAGCGATAGAATTCTTAGAAAAGAGTGGATGTCTTTTTGATAACTCCTACTTATGAATGGCAGTTTGCCCCGCAGGTTGAAGATGCGGATTTTACAAAGATAGCCAAGAAGGCTGGGCTGGGTCCTGAGGTGGCTCGCTTATTATTTGAAAGAGGGATTCAGGATGAAGAAAGTCTAAAGAAGTTTTTAGAACCTTCTTTGGAGGACTTGCATGACCCTTATCTGCTCCATGATATGGATAAGGCAGTGGAACGGATTCGTCAGGCCATTGAAGAAGAGGAAAACATTCTCATCTATGGAGACTACGATGCGGATGGCATGACCTCAGCTTCTATTGTTAAGGAAAGTTTGGAACAGCTTGGCGCCGAGTGCCGTGTTTATCTGCCAAATCGCTTTACCGATGGCTATGGTCCCAATGCCAGTGTCTATAAATACTTTATCGAGCAAGAGGGAATTTCCTTGATTGTGACAGTGGATAATGGAGTTGCTGGTCACGAGGCCATTGAACTGGCCCAGTCTATGGGAGTGGATGTTATTGTGACCGACCACCATTCCATGCCTGAAACCTTGCCAGATGCTTATGCCATTGTCCATCCTGAGCATCCAGATGCGGACTATCCTTTCAAATATTTGGCTGGTTGTGGAGTGGCTTTCAAAGCTGGCTTGCGCCCTTTTAGAGGAAGTGCAAGTGGAACTGCTTGATTTGGTTGCTATCGGTACCATTGCCGATATGGTGAGCTTGACGGATGAGAACCGTATCTTGGTTCAATATGGTCTGGAAATGTTGGGGCATACTCAGCGCATCGGTCTGCAAGAAATGCTGGATATGGCTGGGATTGCTGCCAATGAAGTGACAGAAGAAACGATTGGCTTTCAGATTGCCCCTCGTTTAAATGCCTTAGGTCGCTTGGATGATCCCAACCCTGCCATTGATTTGTTGACTGGCTTTGATGATGAGGAAGCGCATGGAATTGCCCTCATGATTCATCAGAAAAACGAAGAGCGCAAGGAAATCGTACAATTTATCTACGAAGAAGCAAAGACCATGGTGGATCCTGAGAAGAAGGTCCAAGTCTTGGCCAAGGAGGGTTGGAATCCTGGAGTTCTGGGTATCGTGGCTGGGCGCTTGTTGGAAGAACTAGGGCAGACAGTCATTGTTCTTAATATAGAAGACGGTCGTGCCAAGGGCAGTGCTCGTAGCGTGGAAGCGGTCGATATTTTTGAAGCCTTGGATCCCCATCGAGACCTCTTTATCGCCTTTGGCGGCCATGCTGGTGCAGCAGGGATGACGCTGGAAGTTGAGAAACTTTCAGATTTATCTCAGGTTTTGGAAGACTATGTCTGTGAAAAAGGCGCAGATGCTAGCGGCAAGAATAAGTTAAATCTAGATGAAGAGCTAGACTTGGAGACGCTTAGCTTGGAAACGGTCAAAAGCTTTGAACGCTTGGCACCTTTTGGAATGGACAATCAGAAACCTGTCTTTTATATCAAGGATTTTCAGGTCGAAAGTGCCCGTACTATGGGGGCAGGCAATGCCCACCTCAAACTAAAGATCTCCAAGGGTGAGGTGAGTTTTGAAGTGGTAGCCTTTGGTCGAGGAAGATGGGCGACAGAGTTTGCTCAGATAAAAAATCTAGAATTGGCAGTCACCTTGTCTGTCAATCAATGGAATGGTCAAACTGCCCTCCAGTTGATGATGGTAGATGCGCGTGTGGAAGGTGTTCAACTCTTTAATATTCGCGGGAAGAATGCAGTCTTGCCAGAAGGGGTTCCAGCCTTGGATTTCTCTGAAGAGTTGCCAGATCTAGCGACCAGTGAAGCTGTTGTTGTAAAAACCATTCCTGAGGATATTACCTTGCTTAAGACTATATTTAAGGAACAAAATTTCTCTGCGGTCTATTTCAAAAATGACATTGACAAGGCCTATTATCTGACAGGTTATGGAACTAGAGAGCAGTTTGCCAAATTGTACAAGATCATTTACCAGTTCCCAGAGTTTGATATTCGTTACAAGCTCAAGGATTTAGCGGCTTATCTCAATATCCAACAAATCTTGCTGGTCAAGATGATTCAAGTATTTGAAGAGCTAGGCTTTGTGATGATCAAAGATGGTGTTATGACAGTCAATAAAGAAGCACCAAAGCGAGAGATAGGAGAAAGTCAGATTTACCAAAATCTCAAACAAACCGTTAAAGACCAAGAAATGATGGCGCTGGGGACAGTGCAAGAAATGTATGATTTTTTGATGGAAGAAAACTAGAAGATAGGAAAGAGTTGGGCAACCAGCTCTTTTTTGAAAACAAATCTTCATTTTGAAAATCATCAAAAAAATGGTATAATGGTAGGAAAAGATTCGGCTGAAAGTTTTAGAACTTTTAGAATAAGAGGGTAAACCTATCCTATAATCAAGATGAATTAAGTTTCGGAGGGAAAATGAGTAATATCAGTTTAACAACACTAGGTGGTGTACGAGAAAACGGGAAAAATATGTACATTGCTGAGATTGGCAATTCAATTTTTGTTTTGGATGTGGGGCTTAAATACCCTGAAAATGAACAGCTTGGGGTTGACGTCGTCATTCCAAATATGGAATACCTTTTTGAAAATAGTGATCGTATCGCTGGGGTCTTCTTGACCCACGGGCATGCGGATGCCATTGGAGCTCTGCCTTACCTTTTGGCAGAGGCTAAGGTGCCTGTGTTTGGCTCTGAGTTGACCATCGAGTTGGCAAAACTCTTTGTCAAAGGAAATGATACGGTTAAGAAATTCAATGACTTCCATGTGATTGATGAGGATACGGAGATTGACTTTGGAGGAACTGTAGTTTCCTTCTTCCGTACAACTCACTCCATCCCAGAAAGTTTGGGAGTCGTCTTGAAACTCCAAAGGGCAGCATTGTTTATACAGGTGACTTCAAGTTTGACCAGACGGCTAGTAAATCCTATGCGACGGATTTTGCACGTTTAGCCGAAATCGGCCGTGACGGTGTCTTGGCACTTCTCAGTGATTCTGCGAATGCGGACAGCAATATCCAGGTAGCGAGTGAGAGTGAAGTTGGGGATGAAATTACCCAGACCATTGCGGACTGGGAAGGTCGTATCATCGTTGCGGCAGTTGCCAGCAACCTCTCTCGTATCCAGCAGGTCTTTGATGCTGCTGCGGATACAGGTCGCCGAGTTGTTTTGACGGGATTTGATGTTGAAAATATTGTTCGAACAGCGATTCGACTTAAAAAATTGTCTCTAGCCAACGAAAGTCTCTTGATTAAACCTAAAGAAATGTCTCGTTTTGAAGACCATGAGTTGATTATCCTTGAGACTGGTCGTATGGGTGAGCCTATTAATGGACTTCGTAAGATGTCTATCGGTCGCCACCGTTATGTGGAAATCAAAGATGGGGACTTGGTCTATATCGTAACGACTCCATCTATCGCCAAAGAAGCCGTTATGGCGCGTGTTGAAATATGATCTACCAAGCTGGTGGTGTGGTAAAACTCATTACCCAAAGCTTGCGAGTATCTGGGCACGGGAATGCGCGTGATTTGCAGTTAATGATCAATCTCTTGCAACCCAAGTATCTCTTCCCTATCCAAGGGGAATACCGTGAGTTGGATGCTCATGCCAAGGCTGCCATGGCAGTTGGGATGTTGCCAGAGCGTATTTTTATCCCTAAAAAGGGAACAACCATGTCCTACGAACACGGGGACTTTGTTCCTGCTGGTGGAGTTTCTGCAGGTGATGTCTTGATTGATGGAAATGCCATTGGAGATGTTGGGAATGTTGTCCTTCGTGACCGTAAGGTTTTGTCAGAGGATGGGATTTTTATCGTGGCTATCACTGTCAACCGTCGTGAGAAGAAAATTGTGGCTAAGGCTCGCGTCCACACGCGTGGATTTGTTTATCTCAAGAAGAGCCGTGATATTCTCCGTGAAAGTTCAGAATTGATTAACCAAACGGTAGAAGAATATCTTCAAGGAGATGATTTTGACTGGGCAGATCTCAAAGGCAAGGTTCGTGATAATCTGACCAAGTACCTCTTTGATCAAACCAAGCGTCGCCCAGCAATCTTGCCAGTCGTGATGGAAGCTAAATAATAAGCAGTATACCTACAGAAAAAGTCGAAATTCGGCTTTTTCTTATAGAATAGTAAAAGGAGAAAACCATGGCAGTTATGAATATTGAGTATTACTCAGAAGTTTTGGATATGGAGTGGGGCGTTACCGTACTCTATCCAGATACTAGTCGGGTGACTGAACCAGATTGCACAGATATTCCTGTCCTTTATCTTTTGCACGGAATGTCAGGAAATCAAAATAGCTGGCTCAAGCGAACCAATGTCGAGCGTTTGTTGCGCGGGACTAATCTCATTGTCATCATGCCCAATACTAGCAATGGCTGGTACACAGATACCCAGTATGGTTTCAACTACTTTACTGCTCTTGCAGAAGAGTTACCTCAGGTTATGAGCGTTTCTTCCCCAATATGACCAGCAAGCGAGAAAAGACCTTCATAGCAGGTCTCTCCATGGGTGGCTACGGTTCCTTTAAACTCGCTCTGGCAACGAATCTTTTTTCTCATGCGGCTAGTTTTTCTGGTGCGCTCAGTTTTCAGGATTTTTCTCCTGAAAGTCAGGATCTGGGGTCACTTGCCTACTGGCGAGGAGTTTTTGGAGAGATTAAAGACTGGACAGCTAGTCCTCATTCGCTGGAAACTGTCGCTGCAAAATCCGATAAAGAGACTAAACTATGGGCTTGGTGTGGAGAGCAAGACTATCTCTACTCTGCCAATAATTTCGCAGTGAAAAACCTTAAAAAGCTTGGTTTTGAGGTGACCTATAGTCATAGTCCAGGTAAGCACGAGTGGTACTACTGGGAAAAACAATTGGAGCGTTTTTTGGCTACTCTACCAATTAACTTTGTTTTGGAAGAACGCTTATCTTAGTTTTAGGTTTCTTTCAGTTTTATTGAGTAAAATAGAGAATCTATCTTGATTATGGGAGACCATCGATTTCAAGATAGATTCTTATTTTTATGAAAGGTGGGGCGTCATGTTCTGGATTATTCGATTATTCTTCCGATTTCTGTTGGGAATTTGGCGTTTCTTCTGGCGTCTGGTTTGGACTGTGGTCATTCTACTGCTCATTGCCTTTGGAGTGCTTTGGTATCTGTCTGGTGATTTTCATTCTGCGGTCAATCAGGTTGAAAAAATGAGCAAGATTGGTCAAGGTGGCTGGAATCAATGGAAGGAGACGGGAACGCTGGAAGTCTTGTCTCAGACAGACAGTCACCAACATGCAGAAGGCAAGTGGGCTCAGGCCTCAGCTCGCATCTATATTGAGCCTCAAATGAATGAGACCTTCCAAAGTGCCTATGCAGAAGCTATAAAAAACTGGAATCAAACGGGATCCTTTACCTTTGAGGTAGTTGCGTATCCTAGTCAGGCAGATATTGTGGCAAGTGAGATGAATGATGGATCGACCGCTGTAGCTGGGCAAGCCGAGAGTCAAACCAATCTATTGACCAATCAATTTATATCTGTAACAGTTCGCCTAAATCATTATTATCTATCCAATCCAAGTTATGGTTATTCTTATGAACGGATTGTGCACACGGCAGAGCACGAGCTGGGGCATGCTATCGGATTGGATCATACCAACGAAACCTCTGTCATGCAACCGGCAGGTTCCTACTATGGAATTCAGCCCCAGGATGTGAAGGCTGTTCAAAAACTCTATACCAGTAGTGACTAGATGAAGTCAGTGCAATCCGAAATGAAATCAAAGCTCCTCCATCAAGTGATTGGTGGGGCTTTTTGTTCGTCCTGTTACAGCCTTTTTGCTATAATGGAACTATGAATAACTTGATCAAATCAAAACTGGAGCTTTTGCCGACCAGTCCCGGTTGTTACATTCACAAGGATAAAAACGGGACCATTATTTATGTAGGAAAGGCTAAAAATCTACGCAATCGCGTGCGTTCCTATTTCCGTGGAAGTCATGATACCAAGACGGAGGCTCTGGTATCTGAAATTGTGGATTTTGAATTTATCGTTACTGAGTCCAATATTGAGGCACTCCTGCTGGAAATCAACCTCATCAAGGAAAAACAAGCCCAAGTACAATATCATGCTCAAGGATGATAAGTCTTATCCTTTTATCAAAATTACCAATGAGCGCTATCCACGCTTGATTATTACCCGTCAGGTTAAAAAGAACGGTGGTCTTTATTTTTGGCCCTTATCCAGATGTGGGGGCAGCCAATGAAATCAAGCGACTGCTGGATCGGATTTTTCCCCTTTTCGTAAGTGTACTAATCCACCGTCTAAGGTCTGTTTTTACTACCATATCGGTCAATGTATGGCCCATACCATCTGTAAGAAGGATGAGGCCTATTTCAAGTCCATGGCTCAGGAGGTTTCTGATTTTCTAAAAGGGCAGGATGATAAAATCATCGATGACCTCAAGGGTAAGATGGCAAAGGCAGCTCAAAGTATGAAGTTTGAACGTGCGGCGGAATACCGTGACCTGATTCAGGCGATTGGAACGCTTCGGACCAAGCAACGGGTCATGACCAAAGATTTGCAAAATCGTGACGTCTTTGGCTACTATGTAGATAAGGGCTGGATGTGTGTTCAGGTTTTCTTTGTTCGTCAGGGCAAACTCATTGAGCGGGATGTCAATCTCTTCCCTTACTACAACGATCCGGACGAGGACTTTTTGACCTATGTGGGACAATTTTATCAAGAAAAATCTCACCTGGTTCCCAATGAAGTGCTGATTCCGCAGGATATTGACCAAGAAGCCGTCAAGGCCTTGGTGGATACCAAGATTGTCAAACCCCAGCGTGGAGAGAAAAAGCAACTGGTCAATCTAGCCATAAAAAATGCCCGTGTTAGTCTGGAGCAGAAGTTCAATCTGCTAGAAAAATCAGTCGAAAAGACCCAAGGGGCAATTGAAAATCTGGGACGCTTGCTCCAAATCCCGACTCCGGTTCGTATCGAGTCCTTCGATAACTCTAATATCATGGGAACCAGTCCTGTTTCAGCTATGGTGGTCTTTGTCAACGGTAAACCGAGTAAAAAAAGACTACCGTAAGTACAAGATAAAAACGGTTGTCGGTCCAGACGACTATGCCAGTATGAGAGAAGTCATTCGCAGACGCTATGGTCGAGTTCAACGAGACGGTTTGACTCCTCCTGATTTGATTGTCATTGATGGGGGACAAGGTCAGGTCAATATCGCTAAGCAAGTCATTCAAGATGAGCTGGGTTTGGACATTCCCATTGCTGGGCTTCAAAAAAATGACAAGCACCAAACCCATGAATTGCTCTTTGGAGATCCGCTGGAAGTGGTGGAGTTATCTCGCAATTCTCAGGAATTTTTCCTCCTCCAACGTATCCAAGATGAGGTTCACCGCTTTGCTATTACTTTCCACCGCCAACTGCGCTCAAAAAATTCTTTTTCATCACAATTGGATGGGATTGACGGTCTAGGACTTAAACGCAAGCAGAATCTCATGAAGCATTTCAAGTCTCTCACTAAAATCAAGGAAGCTAGTGTGGATGAAATTGTCGAAGTTGGAGTGCCAAGAGCAGTCGCAGAAGCAGTTCAGAGGAAGTTGAACCCGCAGGAAGAAGTGGAGTTGGCTCAAGTAGCGGAACCATTAAAAAGAATTAGAATAAGTATCTAGATAGAAAGTAGAAGAAATGAATAAGATTGAGATTGACAGAGATATACTCCTTTTTTTACGATTTGCTTATTTTGGGAATTCAAAAGATTTATTTTTAGCTGCAACTACTCGAGCCTATCTTGATTTTAATCGGACCTTGCGATTTCATGGCATGCCAGATGAACAGCGCTTGGAGATGAGAAAGCAGACTTCTAAGTGTATCAAAGAAGCGATTTTAAATCTCTTGGAACGGGACAAGTTGTGTCAAACTGATTTTGATAGTTGGCATCATAGGACTTGTGATGTTCTGATAGATTGCTATCGCTCAAATGGGATTCGATTCACTTATGGTCATGCTCAAAAGTGGATTAATATGACTTTCAAGTATCTGTATATGCTTGAGGTTGTACCCCTAGACTCCGTTTTCCCTTTTTTACACGTACCGATAGATAACATCGTGTTAGAGAGGGCTAATAAAAAGTTGTGTATCCCAAGACCTTCTCAAGCGTGGAGTAGCTGGGGAGATTACGCTTTCTATCTTCAATATCAAGGTTATTTGAGACAAAGAATAGGCAAGGAAGCTCCTCTTCGTTGGGAGTTTCACAATTGGCTAGATGAAATAGAAAAAGGAGATCACAATGAACCATAAAATCGCAATTTTATCAGATATTCATGGCAATGCGACAGCCTTAGAAGCAGTAATTGCAGATGCTAAAACTCAAGGAGCCAGTGAATATTGGCTTATGGGAGACATTTTCCTCCCTGGTCCAGGTGCAAATGACTTGGTCGCTCTGTTAAAGGAGCTTCCTATTACAGCAAGTGTTCGAGGCAATTGGGATGATTGTGTCCTTGAGGCTTTAGATGGGCAATATGGCTTAGAAGACCCACAGGAAGTTCAGCTCTTGCGTATGACGCGGTATTTGATGGAGCGAATGGATCCCGATCAGATCGCTTGGCTGCGGAGTCTGCCTATGGTTGCGAAGAAAGAAATTGATGGGCTGCGTTTTTCTCTTTCTCATAATTTGCCGAATAAGAACTATGGTGGTGACTTGTCTGTTGGGAATAACACAGATAAATTTGACCAACTCCTAGATGAGGAAACGGACGTGGCAATCTATGGTCATGTCCACAAGCAGTTGCTTCGTTACGGTAGTCAAGGGCAACAAATCATCAATCCAGGTTCGATTGGTATGCCCTATTTTGATTGGAAGGCGTTAAAAAATCACCGTGCCCAGTATGCCGTGATAGAAGTAGAAGATGGGGAATTGGTAAACATTCTATTCCGAAAAGTTTCTTATGATTATGAAGCGGAGTTAGAATTGGCCAAGTCTAAGGACCTTCCTTTTATCGAAATGTATGAAGAACTACGCCGAGATGACAACTATCAGGGGCACAATCTAGAACTCTTAGCCAGCTTAATAGAAAAGTATGGGTATGTAGAGGATGTGAAGGATTATTTTGATTTTCTGCAAAGTTAGAAATAAAGACGCTCTTATTTTTGAAGTGAGGTTTGTAGTCGAATTGCTTAGAAAAAGATGGTTTAGCTAAAGTTTGACATTGAAATTATTTTTGTTATAAAATGGACTTAATTCTTAATCAAAAAGGAGAACATTATGAAGAAAAATTATTACAGCCAGTATGGCTCTTTTATCTGTTGTTGTTTTAGCAGCATGTTCAGGGAAAACAACGTCTGATTCTTCGACTAAGACTTCAAGCTCTGTAGAACAAACTTCTTCAGAGACTTCATCAACAACGTCTAGTTCAAAGACAGAAAATAATGAGGTTGTTTTTGATCACCGATGAAGAAATTGACAATGCTAAAAACTGTTGGAGATGTGAAGAAAGTCTTTGGTAAAACTAGTCGACAATTATAAAAAGCATGCAGTTGAAATTGGGGAAAAAATTCCAGAGAGTGGAAAAGAAGCATATAACGCCCAAGTTGAACCAGCACTTAAGTCTATGGAGACTGTAAGAGAGTCATTTAACGAAAGCCTTTCAAGTATTGGTTCTGATGATACAGTAGTGCCAGAACAAACTCGTACTCTATTTGTTCAACAGTTGAAAACTGGACGTGACACAATGAAGAAAGCGCTGGAAGCGGCCTATAAAGCAATTGCTCCATACACATCTGGTCAATAATATAAGAAAGTAGGTGTTCGATCACCTGCTTTTTGATTTCTTCAAATCCAAAGCGATACCTACTTAAAGAGCTACAAATAAATAGCAGAGAGTTTGAAAGAAGTACTAATTCTATGAAAAATCCCTGCAAGCTCTTTCAAAATATGGTAGAATGGAAGCAGTAGAATTAGAAAAGGAAATCGATTATGAAATTTCTTGAATTAAATAAAAAACGTCATGCGACTAAGCATTTCACTGATAAGCCAGTTGACCCTAAAGATGTGCGTACGGCTATCGAAATCGCAACCTTGGTCTCAAGCGCTCACAACAGCCAACCTTGGAAATTTGTTGTGGTTCGTGAGAAAAATGCTGAATTGGCAAAAATTGGCTTATGGTTCGAACTTTGAGCAGGTGTCATCAGCACCTGTAACCATTGCCTTGTTTACCGATACAGACCTTGCCAAACGTGCCCGCAAGATTGCCCGTGTTGGTGGTGCAAAGAATTTCTCAGAAGAGCAACTTCAATATTTCATGAAAAATTTGCCTGCCGAGTTTGCACGTTACGGTGAACAACAGGTCAGCGACTACCTAGCCCTCAATGCTGGTTTGGTTGCCATGAACTTGGTTCTCGCTCTTACAGATCAAGGAATCGGATCAAATCTGATTCTTGGATTTGACAAATCAAAAGTCAATGAGGTTTTGGACATTGAAGACCGTTTTCGCCCAGAACTTTTGATTACAGTGGGATACACAGACGAAAAATTGGAACCAAGCTACCGCTTGCCAGTAGATGAAATCATCGAGAAAAGATAGAAGGAAGAAAAAATGACAGCAATTGATTTTACAGCAGAAGTAGAAAAACGCAAAGAAGACCTCTTGGCTGACTTGTTTAGCCTTTTGGAAATTAACTCAGAACGTGATGACAGCAAGGCGGATGCTGATCATCCATTTGGACCTGGTCCAGTAAAAGCCTTGGAAAAATTCCTTGAAATCGCAGATCGTGATGGCTATCCAACTCAAAATGTTGATAACTATGCCGGACATTTTGAGTTTGGTGAAGGGGAAGAAGTTCTCGGAATCTTTGCCCATATGGACGTGGTACCAGCTGGTAGCGGTTGGGATACAGACCCTTATACACCAACTATCAAAGACGGTCGCCTCTATGCGCGTGGAGCATCTGACGACAAGGGCCCTACAACAGCTTGTTACTATGGTTTGAAAATCATCAAAGAATTGGGCCTTCCAACTTCTAAAAAAGTTCGTTTCATCGTCGGAACAGACGAAGAATCTGGCTGGGCAGACATGGACTACTACTTTGAACATGTAGGGCTTGCGAAACCAGACTTTGGTTTCTCTCCAGATGCTGAATTCCCTATCATCAACGGTGAAAAGGAAATATCACAGAATATCTTCACTTTGCGGGTGAAAATACTGGTGCTGCCCGTCTTCACAGTTTTACAGGTGGTTTACGTGAAAACATGGTACCTGAATCAGCGACAGCAGTTGTTTCAGGTGACCTGGCTGACTTGCAAGCTAAATTAGATGCCTTTGTTGAAGAGTACAAACTCAGAGGAGAAATCAAAGAAGAAAACGGTCAGTACAAGGTGACTGTGATTGGTAAATCAGCTCATGGTGCTATGCCTGCTTCAGGTGTCAATGGAGCTACCTACCTAGCACTCTTCCTCAGCCAATTTGACTTTGCTGGACCAGCCAAAGACTACCTCGACATCGCTGGTAAGATTCTCTTGAATGACCATGAGGGTGAAAATCTCAAGGTTGCTCATGTTGATGAAAAGATGGGTGCCCTTTCTATGAATGCAGGTGTTTTCCGCTTTGACGAAGCAAGTGCTGACAATACTATTGCCCTCAACTTCCGTTATCCAAAAGGAACAAGTCCAGAGCACATCAAGTCAATCCTTGAAGCCTTACCAGTTGCTTCTGTTAGCTTGTCAGAGCATGGTCATACGCCCCATTATGTACCGATGGAAGATCCGCTTGTCCAAACCTTGTTGAATGTCTATGAAAAACAAACTGGACTTCAAGGTCATGAGCAAGTCATCGGTGGCGGAACCTTTGGCCGTTTGCTAGAACGTGGTGTTGCCTACGGTGCTATGTTCCCAGACTCTATCGATACCATGCACCAAGCCAATGAATTTATCGCCTTGGACGATCTCTTCCGAGCAGCAGCAATCTATGCTGAAGCTATCTATGAATTAATCAAATAAAACGATAGAAGTCTGAGATTTTATGCTTGGACTTCTTTTTGGAGGGAAACTAGATGTCTCAAATCGAAAAGATCAAACAAGCCATTATGGCAGATTCGCAAAATAAAAGCTATACAGAGCAGGGGATAGAGCCTCTCTTTGCAGCGCCAAAGACAGCACGTATCAATATCGTCGGTCAAGCGCCTGGTCTAAAGACTCAGGAGGCAGGTCTTTATTGGAAAGATAAAAGTGGTGACCGCTTGCGGGACTGGCTCGGCGTGGATGAAGACATTTTTTACAATTCAGGTTATTTCGCAGTTCTGCCCATGGATTTCTATTTTCCAGGACATGGAAAATCAGGCGACCTTCCACCCCGTAAAGGCTTTGCCGAAAAATGGCATCCCCAACTCTTGCAAGAATTACCCGATATCCAATTAACTCTTTTAATCGGGCAGTACGCCCAAGCCTACTATCTAAATGAGAAAATCAGTGGCAAGGTAACAGAGAGAGTTCGACGTTATCAGGATTATCTGCCCACTTATTTTCCCTTGGTGCACCCATCACCACGAAACCAAATTTGGATGGCTAAGAATCCTTGGTTTGAGTCAGAAGTGGTGCCAGATTTGAAAGCATTGGTACAAAAGATTATTCATCAATAAAGGAGAAAAACTATGGATGCTTATCAACAAGTAGCTAATACCTTGCAAGAGTTGGGAATCACCTTTGATGTGGTGGAGCACCCACCTGTATTTACGACAGAGCAGGCAGATAGCTATATTGAAGGAACGGAAGGAGTCCGGACTAAGTCCATGTTTTTGACCAATAGAAAGAAAACCCAGTACTATCTGCTCATCATGGACGACAAGAAACGATTGGATATGGATGACTTTAAAGTTCAAGTGGGAGCCGATCGGATTCGAATGGCCTCATTGGACTCCTTGGCTGAGAAAATGACCCTACCAGCAGGAACGGTATCACCTTTTGGTTTTGTTAAATAATGAAGAAAAAGATATTCTAGTTTATTTTTGATAAGGACATTTATATCGGAGGATATCATGACTTTCCATCCCAATACTAATGAAAAGACCATCTTTATCAAAAGCAAAGACTTGTTCCGATTTTTAGAGTCGATTGGATTTACCTATAAGTTTTTAACTTTGCGTTAAAGGCATCAAAAGAAGAAATGATGAAAGAAATTGTTTTTGACAAATTCTACCAACTTTACCAGAAAGAGTCCCTTTCTGTATTAGATGTGAGAGAGTAGAAGAGTTGGACAATGAGCAGTTGCATTATGTCATTTGTAAATCAGGGATGAGATCAGCTCGTGCTTGCCAGTTCTTGGAGGAGCATGGATATAAGGTCATCAATGTTCAAGGTGGCATGACGGCCTTTGAAAATCTTTAAAATTTTGCATTTCTCTTACTTGGTGTGGACTAGGTAGGAGAAATTTGTTTTTAGACAATTCTTATTTTTAAAAATATTGAAAACATTCAATGATTAATTTTGGATACTTTTTCAGAGTCTTAATCATGGTATACTAGGTCAGTATTTTAGAAATATGAAGGAGATTTTTATGGCTAAAAAAGGTGCCCTAACAGGCTTGCTCCTGTTTGGAATATTTTTTGGTGCGGGGAACTTGATTTTTCCGCCTTCTCTAGGTGCCCTATCTGGAGAACAGTTTCTTCCTGCCATCGCAGGTTTTGTATTTTCGGGTGTCGGGATTGCCGTCCTAACACTCATCATCGGAACGCTCAATCCTAAAGGATACATTTATGAGATTTCTAAGAAAATCTCACCTTGGTTTGCAACTCTTTATCTTGCAGTCCTCTATCTATCAATTGGCCCATTCTTTGCTATCCCACGTACAGCAACAACAGCTTATGAGGTCGGCATCAGCCCCCTCTTGTCTGAAGCAAATAAAGGCCTAGGATTAATTATCTTTACCGTGCTATACTTTGCAGCGGCCTATCTGATCTCGCTCAATCCATCAAAGATTTTGGATCGTATCGGACGAATCTTGACACCAGTCTTTGCTTTGCTTATCGTTATCTTGGTTGTACTAGGTGCTTTTAAATATGGTGGAACAAGCCCTCAAGTGGTTTCAGAAGCCTATCAATCTTCTGCATTTGGGACAGGATTCCTAGAGGGTTATAACACCTTGGATGCCCTAGCCTCAGTGGCCTTTAGTGTTATCGCAGTTCAAACCTTGAAACAACTTGGATTCTCAAGTAAGAAAGAATACATTTCAACCATTTGGGTTGTTGGTATTGTGGTAGCTCTTGCATTTAGTGCTCTCTATATTGGTCTAGGATTCCTTGGAAATCATTTCCCAGTACCAGCAGAAGCGATGAAGGGTGGAACACCAGGTGTTTATATCTTGTCGCAAGCAACTCAGGAAATCTTTGGTTCGACAGCTCAACTTTTCCTTGCTGTTATGGTAACTGTCACCTGCTTCACAACGACAGTTGGCTTGATTGTATCTACAGCTGAGTTCTTTAACGGACGTTTCCCACAAATCAGCTATAAGGTTTATGCCACTGCCTTCACCTTGATTGGATTTGCCATTGCTAACCTCGGTCTGGATGCAATCATCAAGTACTCAGTTCCAGTATTAGTAATCTTGTACCCAATCACCATCGTCATTGTGATGATTGTGATTGTTAATAAGTTTGTGCCCCTATCAAAACCGGGCATGCAGTTAACCATTGGGCTTGTTACAGCTATTGCTCTTGCAAGCGTCCTTGGAAGTTCTTTTAAGATCGAATTTCTAGCAAACCTTGTGAATGCTTTACCTTTTGCAGCTGCCTCTCTACCATGGTTGGTGCCAGCAATTATCGGAATCTTGCTTTCCTTGGTCCTTCCGAACAAGCAAGAAAGCGATGTTTTTGAGATGGAATAAAAAATAGAAATCACTTTTGTAAGTCAACTCTACAGGAGTGATTTTTCTTTTTTCCTCTCTACTGAAATGTGCTATAATAGGTAGCAAAAGAGGTGAAGAAATGAATCAAACTGTAAACTATATCAAAGAATTAACCGCTATTGCATCTCCGACGGGTTTTACTCATGAGATTTCAGACTATCTAGTCCATACTTTAGAGAAACTTGGCTACCAGCCAGTTCGTACAGCCAAGGGGGGGTGTCAATGTAACCATTAAAGGTCAAAACGATGAGCAACAGCGCTATGTGACTGCCCATGTGGATACGCTGGGTGCTATTGTTCGTACAGTCAAATCTGACGGTCGTCTCAAATTGGACCGTATTGGTGGTTTTCCTTGGAACATGATTGAGGGAGAAAACTGTACAGTCCATGTGGCTAGTACAGGTAAAAAGGTATCTGGAACCATCCTCATCCATCAGACATCTTGCCATGTCTACAAGGATGCAGGAACTGCTGAACGCACACAGGATAATATGGAAGTGCGTTTGGATGCAAAAGTGACCAATGAAAAAGAAACCCGCGCCTTGGGCATCGAGGTTGGCGACTTTATCAGTTTTGACCCGCGAACTGTTGTGACAGAGACTGGCTTTATCAAGTCACGTCACTTGGATGACAAAGTCAGCGCAGCAATTTTGCTCAATCTGCTTCGTATTTATAAGGAAGAGAAGATTGAGTTGCCAGTAACAACTCATTTTGCTTTTTCAGTCTTTGAAGAGGTGGGTCATGGTGCAAACTCTAACATTCCTGCTCAGGTAGTGGAATATCTAGCTGTGGATATGGGAGCTATGGGAGATGACCAGCAGACGGATGAGTACACAGTATCTATCTGTGTCAAGGATGCTTCCGGTCCTTATCACTATGACTTCCGTCAACACTTAGTTGCCCTGGCGAAAGAGCAAGATATTCCATTTAAGCTGGATATCTATCCATTTTATGGTTCGGATGCTTCCGCAGCTATGTCAGCAGGAGCAGAGGTCAAACACGCCCTCCTTGGAGCTGGTATTGAGTCCAGTCACTCTTACGAGCGCACCCACATTGATTCAGTAGTAGCGACTGAGCGTATGGTTGATGCTTATCTTAAGAGCGAGTTGGTGGACTGAAGGGGGCGATAAAGTATTATGTATGAAATACTGAAACAATTAGCAACGCCTGCTATAATAACAGGGATAATTTCGGGTTTGTATGCTTATTTCCAAAAGAAAAAAGAGGAATATCGTAAGTATGTGTATGAAAATAAACAAGAAAACTTTAAAGAACTAGTTGTTTATGCTGATGAACTGGTAGATAAAGGGATTACTAATCCAGATTTAGAAAAAAACTACTTTTTAGAATTTCTCAAAACATTAATCCCGTATGGACGAAAAATAAAAACTTTTGGAAAATATCAGTGGATAGAAGATGATGGATATATATGGTATCAAATAGAAATTATAGAGAAAAACTTGCTTCTCAAATACTTCAAATAGAGTTTAAAAGAACTAGCTCATCGGATACAAATTGCTAAACGATTACTAGATATAAAAAGTAGAAAAATATTCCGATCATAAGTTCAGTTAAAATATGGTTTTATTTATTTCAGTATGCGATGTTATTACTTCAGCTATTTTTCATTTACTCTGGGTACAAAAAGTTTTTATCGAACAACCGACTGAATTCTCTCGTTATTAACTTGTTGCTTGATTATGGTAGTAAGTTTAATTTTTTTACTTCCAGAATTGAGTGTTGATGGAAGATCTGGAATATTTATTACAGTGTCCCTTTTTCTATATTGTCGTAGTTGATACTGTAGTATCGTATTATTTATATAAAAATTTATTTATTGTTCTTATTGTTGGAATAGTTTCACTTTGTCTAAGTATTTGTGTAGTATTTTTAAAGCTATTATTTTTCGGAGAAAGTGAAATTAGTAAAGTATCTACAATTTATATCGAAGAATATAGAAAACTGCAGGGACCTAAGTTAAGATAAGAGACGCTTTATAGATAATTTTACAGTTATTCCATTTTTAGTAAGATTAAATTTATTTCACAAAGATAAGAGGAGGGAATGATGACCTATAAACATCGACTCTTTGACCTTGGCTGTTCCTTCTCAACTTTGAAACAGTTGAGGATTAGAGAGTCTGATATCAGATATTCAAGGGTAAATAAAGCGAGGATTGACAGTGAGTGATTTAATCCCTAGATACTTGAGAATACAAGCACAGCTATCCCAAACTGTCAGATTCAAGGTTGAAGATATTATAATTAAAAAGGAGAGACTCATGTGCTTCATCTGTCAGAGAATTGAACTCATCAAAGTTGGGCAAAACCCTACTTTGTCAAAGAACTAGAAACAGGCTATGTAGTTGTTGAGACCCATCAATACTTTTAAGGGCTATACCTTATTTTTAGCAAAAGAACATGTTACAGAACTCCACCATATGGAGACTCCTGTAAAACTTCGCTTTTTAGAGGAAATGAGTTTGGTCCAAGAAGCAGTCACAAAGCATTTGAGGCTGAAAAAGATGAATATTGAGCTCTAGGAAACGGTGATGCCCACGCTCATTGGCATCTGTTTCCCCGAAAGAGCAGAGTGATATGAAAGGTCACGGACTTAACGGCCGTGGCCCAGTCTGGTGGGTGCCCTGGGAAGAAATGGCAGCAGAAGATTGACCAAGTGCAATCTCCAGAGCTGGAAGAATGATTAAAACCTTATCTCATGAATTGGAGAAATGCTTGGCCTAAGAGAGGAAGAAAGAAATGAAAAAAAGATATGTCATTTTATCTGGTTTTATTAGCGTTGATCCTTGCAGCTTGTTCTGCAAGAAAAACCAAAAGTTGAAGAAAAATACTCAAAAGACGGAGCAAAAGCAGTCAACCTGAAGGAACTGTGGGTAGCAAATCCCAAACTTCTAGCCAGAAAAAGCAGAGGTTGTAGATAAAGGAAGTTATTATAGTATCCAAAGGAAATACGATGAAATTATCATTGCCAATAAAACGCTATCCTTTGTCAAAAAGACTACAATCCAGGAGAGAATCCAACAGCCAAAGGCAGAGTTGCTCAAACTAATCGCAGCCATGCAGGCTGAGGGCTATCAATCAGTGACCACTACAGTGGTTTTAGATTATGAAACTCAGGCTAAGCTATACCAAGACTATGTCAATCGAAGACGGGAAGGAAGCAGCAGATCGCTACTCATCCCGTCCCAGGTTGCAGTGAACACCGAGACGGGTCTTGCTTTTTGACCTTATTGGTACAGATGGTGATTTAGTTACTGAAGAAAAAAAGCAGCCCAGTGGCTCTTGGACCATGCGGCTGACTATGCGACTTTGTTCGCTATCTCAAAGGCAAGGAAAAAGAGACAGGTTACATGACAGAAGAATGGCATCTCCGCTACGTTGGAAAAGAAGCCAAAGAAATTGCTGCAAGTGGTCTCAGTTTGGAAGAGTACTATGGCTTTGAAGGTGGCGATTGCGTCGATTAAAAATGAAAGTTTTTCTCTTGCATTTTTAGATAAATAGTGTATAATGGAAAGGTATGTGTAAAAAGCATACTTGTGGGAGGTAAAAATCTTACATTACCGCCAAAACCACAAGGAGGATTTAAAAATGGCTAAAAAAGTCGAAAAAAACTTGTAAAATTGCAAATCCCTGCTGGTAAAAGCTACACCAGCTCCACCGGTTGGACCTGCTCTTGGTCAAGCTGGTATCAACATCATGGGATTCACAAAAGGTTCAACGCTCGTACAGCTGATCAAGCTGGTATGATCATTCAGTTGTTATCTCCAGTTTACGAAGACAAATCTTTTACTTTCATCACTAAAAACACCACCAGCTGCTGTTCTTTTTGAAAAAAAGCTGCAGGTGTTGAAAAAGGATCAGGTACACCTAACAAAACAAAAAGTTGCTTCAGTTACTCGTGCACAAGTACAAGAAATTGCAGAAACTAAGATGCCAGATTTGAACGCTGCAAACCTTGAGTCTGCAATGCGTATGATCGAAAGGTACTGCTCGTTCTATGGGATTCACTGTTGTTGACTAATCAATAACATCCCTATATAACCCTGCAAGACTTCATCATTTTCGAGAGTGACGTGGGAGATGAAAATCGATTGAACCACTTACAAGGAGAATAGAAAATGGCTAAAAAACAAACAACTTCGTGCTGCTCTGAGAAAATCGACAGCACAAAAGCGTACAGCGTAAGAAGAAGCTGTAGCTCTTGCAAAAAGAAACTAACTTTGCAAAATTTGATGCAACTGTAGAAGTTGCTTACAACTTGAACATTGACGTTAAAAAGCTGACCAACAAATCCGTGGAGACAATGGTATTGCCAAACGGTACTGAGTAAAAACAGCTCGCGTTCTTGTGATTTGCACGTGGTGCAAAAAGCTGAAAGAAAGCAAAAGCTGCTGGTGCAGACTTCGTAGGTGAAGATGACCTAGTTGCTAAAATCAACGACGGTTGGTTGGACTTCGACGTAGTTATCGCTACACCTGATATGATGGCTCTTGTTGGACGTCTTGGACGTGTCCTTGGACCACGTAACGATGCCAAACCCTAAAACTGGTACTGTAACAATGGATGTTGCTAAAGCAGTTGAAGAGTCTAAAGGTGGTAAAATCACTTATCGTGCAGACCGTGCAGGGTATCGTACAAGCTATCATCGGTAAAGTTTCATTTGAAGCTGACAAGTTGGTTGAAAAGCTTCAAAGCGTTCAACGAAACAATCCAAAAGCTAAACCAGCTACTGCTAAAAGGAACTTACGTAACAAACTTGACAATCACAACTACTCAAGGTGTTGGTATCAAGGTTGACGTGAACTCACTTTAATTAACTAGAATCTCTGACTTCGGTCAGAGTTTTTTATTCAAATCTATTAACACAAAGGATTGGAGGAAATAAAATTGTTGAGAGAAGCTGTACAGGGGATTTATTTGAGTTATTAAATCTCTACCTATCCTTACATGAGAAAGAAATCCCAGAAGATAGTCTTCATTTGCAGCAAGTATGGAGTGAGATGATTTCTGACCAGCGCCATCATGTTATCGTGAAAGAGGTGGAAGGAAGAATAGTCTCCTCCTGTATTTGTGTCATTATTCCCAATTTGACGAGAGGTGTGAGACCCTATGCTTTGATAGAAAATGTGGTGACCCGAGAAGAAGATAGAGGGAAAGGGTATGCAAGTGCCTGTCTTGAATATGCTAAACAGATAGCTAAAGAGGAAAATTGTTATAAGATGATGCTCCTGACAGGTTCTAAAAATGCAAGTACTCAGAATTTTTATAAGGGAGCTGGTTATAATAGTGAAGATAAAACAGCCTATATTCAGTGGTTGGATTAAAGCTTGAATCTCAAATAGTCAGAACGAAATCATGGATTAGCAAATAAAAATCTTCTATTTCTTCTTTCACAGAAAATATGGTATAATAGAGAGTAAAAACTTTTGAAAGAAAAGAAAAAGATGAATTTAAAAGATTATATCGCAACGATTGAAAATTATCCCAAGGGAAAGCATCACCTTCCGTGATATCAACCATTGATGGCAGATGGTAATGCTTATAGTTATGCTGTTCGTGAAAATCGTTCAGTATGCAACGAACAAGAAAGATCGACATGATTGTGGGACCAGAAGCTCGTGGATTTATTGTCAGCTGTCCCGTTGCCTTTGAGTTGGGGATTGGATTTGCTCCCGTTCGTAAACCAGAAATTGCCACGTGAAGTGATTTCTGCTGACTATGAAAAGAGTACGGTATTGATACCTTGACCATGCATGCTGATGCGATCAAACCAGGTCAACGCGTTCTCATTGTAGATGACCTCTTGGCGACAGGTGGAACTGTCAAGGCAACGATTGAGATGATTGAAAAGACTTGGTGGAGTTGTAGCCGGTTGTGCTTTCTTGATTGAGTTGGATGAGCTTAAGGCCGTGAAAAATCGGAGATTACGATTACAAAGGTACTTATGCATTATTAATGAAAAAAACAGTCCTTGGGGCTGTTTTCTCTTCATCTGCTATATAAATTAACTATAGCTAGTTAGAGAAAAAACTATAATTGAAAACTATATCTTCATACAGTATAATAAAAAGGGAAGAAGTATTTGGAGGTTTTTACTTTCAAACAGACAACATCATTCCCGAAATAGAGAACTGTTAGGAGGGTATTATGCCGATTCGAATTGATAAAAAATTACCAGCTGTGGAGATTTTAAGGACAGAAAACATCTTTGTCATGGACGATCAACGAGCTGCGCACCAAGATATTCGACCTTTGAAGATTTTTGATTTTAAATCTGATGCCTCAAAAGATGGTAACAGAAACGCAGCTCTTACGGCATTTGGCTAATACCCCTTTGCAATTAGATATTGATTTCTTGTATATGGAGACGCATCGTTCAAAGACGACTCGTGCCGAACATATGGAAACCTTCTATAAGACCTTCCCAGAGGTTAAGGATGACTTTTTTGATGGGATGATCATCACAGGAGCTCCGGTTGAGCACTTGCCTTTTGAGGAGGTGGACTACTGGGAGGAGTTTAAGCAGGTCATCGAATGGTCCAAGACACATGTTTTTCTACCCTGCATATCTGTTAGAGGGTGCCCAAAGCAGGTCTTTTATGCTCGCTATGGAGTTGAAAAGCACCAGATGAGCTCAGAAATTGTCAGGCATTTACCAGCAGGGATACCTTGAAGAGGGCCATCTTCTCTTTAGAGGTTTTGATGATAGCTATGTGGCTCCCCATTCTCGTCATACAGAAATCTATAGGAAGAGATTTTAGGAAAAACCAATCTGGAAATCCTCTCTGAGGGAGAACAAGTCGGAGTTTCTATTTTAGCCAGTCGGGATCTTCGTGAAATTTATAGTTTTGGTCATTTAGAATATGACCGTGATACTCCTAACAAAAGAGTATTTTCGTGATTGTGAGGGCAGGACTTAATCCTCACATTCCAGAAAGTACTTCAAAAATGATGATGTGAATGAGAAACCGTGTCTTTGTTGGTCTTCATCAGCTGCTCTCTTTTCTCAGTAACTGGGTTAACTATGCAGTTTATCAAAAACCCCTTTTGACTGGAGAAAGGTAGAGGATGATGCGGCTGCATGGATATTTATAAGAGGAATTATGACATATTTTGACGCTTTTCAAATCAGGGAACTTGGTTTTGCTAGTGCCCTGCTCTTGCATTTTGAGAACTCTTTCCTTCTAGTGATGATTTTTCTCGTCTGGCAATTTTTATCTACAAAAATACATCTGCTTTGGATGAGCTATCGCTAAGCAAATTGCAGAAACTATTGGAAAAAGAACTTGCAGATGTCAACCAATCCATTTCAAACTTGACTGAAAATGGGCTACTACAATATCGAACGATTGAACTAAATGGGGAAATTGAGCTTATTTTTGATGCTAGTTTAGCCTTTGAACGCTTGGATAGCTTGCTAGATACCCAAAACTCAGCTGCAACTGCCCCAAACCACAAAATCAACTCAAGGATCTGGTTGAGACATTTCAGCAGGAATTGGGACGCTTGCTAACGCCGTTTGAAATCGAAGATCTTTCCAAGACTGTCAAAGACGATGGAGTTAAGGCGGATTTGATCAGGGAAGCTCTCCGAGAGGCTGTTCTAAATGGCAAACCAAACTGGAAATATATTCAGGCTATCCTTCGGAATTGGCGCCATGAAGGCATCCAGTCTGTGGCTCAGGTAGAGGCCAAACGAGCAGAGAGAAGCAAACAATCCTAAACAAGTTCAGGCTTCGGCTGATTTCCTTGATGCCATGAATTTGTGGCAGAGTAGCCGATTGAAAAATTCTTGTAAAATTAAGTGAAAGATTTGCAAGCTCCTTATAAATATGATAGAATAATAGTGAATAAAATGAAAAAGAGGTATGTGAAATGTCACGTAAACCATTTATCGCTGGTAACTGGAAAATGAACAAAAATCCAGAAGAAACAAAAAGCATTCGTTGAAGCCGTTGCCTCAAAACTTCCTTCATCAGATCTTGTTGAAGCAGGTATCGCAGCTCCAGCTCTTGATTTGACAGCTGTTCTTGCTGCTGCTAAAGGTTCAAACCTGAAAGTTGCTGCTCAAAACTGCTACTTTGAAAAATGTAGGTGCTTTCACTGAGTGAAACTAGCCCACAGTTTTGAAAGAAATCGGTACAGACTATGTTGTTATCGGTCCTCAGAACGCCGTGACTACTTCCATGAGAGCGACGAAGATATCAACAAAAAGCAAAAAGCAATCTTTAGCAAACGGTATGCTTCCAATCATCTGTTGTGGTGAGTCACTTGAAACTTACGAAGCTGGTAAAGCTGCTGCAATTCGTAGGTGCTCAAGTATCTGCTGCGATTGGCTGGATTGACAGCTGAACAAGTTGCTGCATCAGTTATCGCTATATGAGCCAATCTGGGCTATCGGTACTGGTAAATCAGCTTCACAAGACGACGCACAAAAATGTGTAAGTTGTTCAGTGACGTTGTAGCGGCTGACTTTTGGTCAAGAAGTTGCTGACAAAGTTCGTGTTCAATACGGTGGTTCAGTTAAACCTGAAAACGTTTCTTCATACATGGCTTGCCCAGACGTTGACGGTGCCCTTGTTGGTGGTGCGTCACTTGAAGCTGAAAGCTTCTTGGCATTACTTGACTTTTGTAAAAATAATCTAGTTTTTCCAGACAGACGAGTCAAAAAGTACTAGGTGACTTTGACTGCCTGTCTGTACTGGAGTATTCTTGTGAAAAGGAGTTTTTCCGACTAGGAAAGTTCCTTAGGGAAGGAAAGGCGTGCGGATGCGCGCTCTTTCTGTATCAAAAAAGTTATGAAAGGAGTTATGCTCTATATTTGGTCTTATTTGAAAAAATATCCCAAGTGGTTATTCTTGGATTTCTTTGGAGCGATTTTCTTTGTTATCGTCAATCTTGGACTGCCAACTGTTCTGGCTCGGATGATTGATGAAGGTGTGAATAAAGGGAATGAACATCAATTGTATGTTTGAGGGCGGCAATCATGCTGGTGATTATCCTATATGGAACCTGGGGCGTATAGTCTTAGCCTACGCTGCTAGTGAAAGCTGACGACCAATATGGTCAAGGATATGAGGATGATCTCTATGCCCAAATTACAAGAGTATTCTCATCATGAATATGAAAAGATTGGAGTGTCTTCTACTAGTTACTCATATTACCAGTGATGCCTTTTGTTCTCATGCAATTTGCAGAACAGACCTTAAAACTGAGTGTCATCACTCCCATGATGATGCTGTCCAGTATCTTAATGATTTTTCTGACCAGCCCGTCATTAGCCTGGATAGTGGCCTTTTGCAGTACCTTTTCTTGGCTGTGGTGGTCATTTATGTAGCGGTCAAGACTCGACCATTATCAGAGAAACAGCAGAAAACTTTTGGACAAAATCAATCAATACGCTCGTGAAAATCTGATAGGGGCTTCAGTGTCATTCGTGCCTTTTGCTCGTGAGAAGTTTTCAAGAGGAACGCTTTGCAGGACAAAATGCGGTCTATGCAGCTAATTCCAATCGTCTGTTTTAAAACCAGCCGGTTTGAGCGGAACCTTTGTTTGTTCAGATTATCGTGCCATGATTGTGGCTATTGTCTGGTTCGCTCTGGACCCTATCAAACAAGGTTCTCTGCAAATTAGGGGACTGGTAGCTTTTATCGAATATAGTTTCCACACTCTCTTGTCCTTCCTTTTCCTATCCAATCTCTTCACCCATGTATCCTCATACAGCCGTTTCAGTGAACGTTTGAAAAGAAGTCATGGATATGCCGATTTCTATTGATCCAAATGAAGGAGGAGTCGAGAGACAGAAACTCACGGTTATTTGGAATTTGAAAATGTCACATTTGCCTATCCTGGTGAGACGGAAAACCCTGTTTTGCATAATATTTCTTTCAGCGCTAAACCAGGTGAAACCATTGCCTTTATCGGATCGACCGGATCTGGTAAATCCTCTCTTGTGCAATTAATTCCTCGTTTTATGATGTCACCCTTGGAAAAATCAAAGTGGATGGTGTTGATGTGAGGGATTATCGCCTCAAGTCTCTCCGTCAAAAGATCGGTTTTATCCCGCAGAAGGCCTTGCTTTTTACAGGAACTATCGCTGAAAATATTCGCTATGGGAAGGAAGATGCTAGTCACAAGACCTACATCGGGCAGCGGACGTGGCGCAAGCTAAAGATTTTATCGAAAGCCGAGAAGAAGACTTTGCGACTCATCTGGCTGAAGGCGGAAGCAACCTTTCTGGAGGACAGAAACAACGTCTCTCAATTGCCCGAGCGGTTATAAAGAATCCTGATATTCTATATTTTTGACGATTCCTTCTCAGCCTTGGATTATCGCACGGATGCTATTTTACGCCGTCGTCTCAAGGAAGTAACACAGAATGCTACAGTTTTGATTGTCGCTCAACGTGCCGGAACCATCATGGATGCGGACCAGATTATTGTTCTTGATAAGGGAGAAATCGTGGGTCGCGGTCGCCACTGAGGAATTAATGGAAACCAATGACATCTATCGTGAAATTGCTGAGTCGCAGTTGAAAAATGCATCTCTAACAGAAGAATAGGAGGAATATGAAAACACAATCTAGTTTGGCTCGTTTGTGAGCTATTTGAAAGCCTACCGATTTTTCTGTCTTTTTGCCGTCTTTCTAAAAAGTTTTAAGCGTAGTCATGAGTGTCTTGGAGCCTTTTTGTATTGGGGCTAGCCATTGCGGAATTGACAAAGAATCTCATAGATATAGCTAATGGTCTTTGCTGGTGCTCGTATCAACACAGCCTACATCGGAACGGTTTTAATCATTTACCTCTTTAGAGGTCTCTTATATGAACTTGGTTCTTATTATTCCAATTATTTCATGACCAATGCGGTCCAGTCTATGACCCAAGATCTGCGAAATGAAATGACGAGAAAATTAATCGTATCCCAGTGTCTTTCTTTGACAAACACCAGTTTTGGTGATTTGTTGGGGCGCTTTTACCAGTGATGTTGAGACAGTGTCAAACGCTCTTCAGCGAGTCTTTTCCTCCAAATTGTCAATGCTCGTTTTGACAATTGTTCTCGTGATGGAATGTTTTTATACTTGAACTTCCAACTAGCTGTAGTGGTGATTCTATCCATTCCAGTGACCTATTTTTGGTGCTAGAAGCATCCTGAAACGTTCTCAGCCTTATTTTTGAAGAACAGGCGAGCTACATTTTAGGACGGATGAATGGTTATGTGCAGGAAAAATCTTACAGGTTTTAATGTCTTGAAACTCTACGGTCGTGAGGAAACTTCTCATAAAGAATTTTCTAAGATTACAGACGATCTCCAACGTGTTGGTTTTGAAGCCAGCTTTTATCTCTGGGCTCATGATAGCCAGCCCCTTCATGCCTGTATCGGACTTGACCCTATCTGATCGTTGCAGTTCTTGGTGGTTTGCAAGTGATTGCGGGTCGTTTTCGACAGTGGGAATATGCAGGCCTTTGTTCAGTACGTTTGGCAGGTCAGTCAGCAATCAAAACATCACACAACTTTGCGGGTCAGATGCAAAGCGCCAGTCTTCGCTCGATCGTATTTTCGACATCTTAGATGAGACTGAGGAAATCAAAGGGAGAGAACTCCAAATCCTTGAACCTTTAACGGGTCAGGGTTAGCTATCAAGCAGTTGACTTCAGTATGTTGAAAACAAACCATTGATTCGAGACTTTAATCTAGAAGTTCAACCGGGAGATGGTGGCGATTGTTGGTCCTACTGGAGCTGGTAAAACGACCTTGATCAATCTGCTTATGCGCTTTTACGATGTCACAGCAGGCGCAATCTTGGTTGACGGGCAGGATATTCGCCAGTTGGTCATGTCAAGATTACCGCCGTCAGTTTGGGATGGTCTTGCAGGATGCTTGGCTTTGAAGGTACTATCAAAAGAAAACCTACGTTTGGATCTTGACGCCAGTGACGAGGAAATAATAGAAGCTGCCAAAAGCGGCAAATGTGAACCACTTTATCCGAGACGCTTCCTGGTGGTTTACAACATGGAGATGAACCAAGAGTCAATGTGTTTCCCTCGGACAAGACAACTCTTAACCACTCGCGCGATGCTCTCCTAGCCAATCCTAAAATTCTCATTCTGGATGGAAGCGACTTCCTCAGTTGATACCCGTTTGGAACTCTTGATTCAAAAAGCTATGAAACAGCTTGATGAAGGAAGGACCAGCTTTGTCATCGCTCACCGTCTCCTCGACCATTCAAGAAGCAGACAAGATTCTTGTTCTTAAGGACAGACAGATTATTGAGCAGGAAATCGCATAGCTTGCTCCAAAGCAAAAAGGCTTTTATTATGATCTGTACCAAAGCCAATTTTCAGGTAAATCTGATCAAGTCAGCTAATCAAAACAGTCTGAGACTATTCTTAAATTATCAGTCTATTACAACTAATATGAGTTAATTCCCTTGCTTTTGTATACCAGGAGTAGTATACTTAGGTAGTAATCAATAAATTGGTTACAAAAATAATATTACGAGGTAGAAAAATGGTTGAATTGAGAAGCAGTAAAAGACGTAACAACATTATCTAAAAGCAGCGCCAGTAGCATTGGCTAAAACAAAAGGAAGTATTGAACCAAGCAGTGGCGGACTGTATGTGGCTCCATCGCCCTTCACCAAGTTCACTGGTATATGCGTGGTCGTGGCTTCCTCGTTTGGCATCAAAATGGATGAATATATGGACGGTCTTGATGGCTATCTTGACGCAGATGTAGCGAACGTTTGATTACCCTTGGTGGCAAACCTTACTCAACTTTGACAGAGTTCCTTCAACACAGTGAAATCGAAGAAGAAGAAGGAGAATTCCGTAACGTTGAAGAAAGCTTGGAACGTGTTCTAACTGTTATCGCCACCTCATCACTCTTTTCAAAAAGCTTTGGATGTAACTGACGAAGAAGGTGACGACGTTACAAACGATATCTTTGTTGGGAGCTGAGCTGAACTTGAGAAAACAGTTTGGATGCTTGCGGCAGAACTTGGACAAGCTCCTGGTTTGTAAAATATGAGTTGTACCCTTTGTCATGAGGTGCTTGATAAGTGCCCATGACCAATCATCTTTTAAAAGTCATGTAACTGTAAAAAGTTGCATGATGTTCCTGCTGGACTTAGGACACATTGTCAAAAGTAGGATTTTCACGGTATAATAGTTGCTGTTCGAGAAATTTTGATTGTCAAAAATAGTGAAATGTTATAAGGAGAACCCATGAACAACTTACCAAATTGCCCAAAAATGTAATTCAGAATATGTCTACGAGACGAAGTCTCTGGTCTGCCCAGAGTGTGCCTATAGGTGGAATCCTGCAGAAGTTGCAGAAGTAGAAGAAGGCGTTGTCGCTATCGTGATGCCAAATGGAAATAAATTGGCTGACGGCGATACTGTGACCCTTATCAAGGACTTGAAAGTAAAAGGTGCGCCAAAAGGATTTGAAACAAAGGAACTCGTGTTAAAAAATATCCGTATCGTAGAAGGTGACCACAACATCGACTGTAAGATTGATGGCTTCTGGAGCTATGAAACTCAAATCAGAATTTGTCAGAAAATCTAGCCATGAAACTGAACTACAAATTTATCTTTTTATAGCCGAGTGCTCTTGTTCTTAGCAGCATTACAGGAGTTTGTTGGAGATTACTAAGCATGGTGGTTTGGTATGCTCCTTTACTACACAGTGTTGTCCAATCTTTTTAGTACTGATTTTCACGGGTTATCTGTTCCGTGTGATGAGCCGTTCAGGGAAAAATTAGCAAGAATCCGACCTTGCTTCGTCTCAAGGGTGGCGTCACCATGAGTATCATGATTACCTGTGTGATTTACCATTTTTATGACTTGCTCCGGTGCGACAGACTTTTACCGTGTGGAAAAATTTCCTGCTGCCACTATATCGTTCCACTCTGGTTTTTAGCTGACACCTCTTCTTTGATAAACAGGGTCAATATAAAATCTGGGATCCAGTCTTGTGGACTATCTTGCCCTTGGTTTATATGATTTTTGCCTTGTTTAATGAGTCTTGTCTTGAAACTCAATATTCCGAATTCAGGACAATCCCTTCCCTATTTCTTTTTGAATGTGAACAAGGGTTGGGACGTGGTCATCAAATGGTGTTTGATCATTTTTGTGGCTTATATGGTTGCAGGCTTTATCTTCTCTCTGATCAAGCAAATCAAGCGAAAATAGTCTTCCTATTAGGAAAGTTAGGACAGGTCTCTAGTTCAATCAGGCTCCTTCTTTTTCTTGCCATCTTCCTTTTAAAAGGATAAACAGTGAGAAATATATAGAAAATCCATGAAACAATATTTAGAACAGGGCTAGATGTTTTGCCTCTCCCTCGTTTTTGATTACCTCCTTTTTCCATCTCAGTGCTCTGCCAGCCATGTTTGACTACTATCAAGGCTACCCCAGAACAAATCAGAGCTCTTGGTCAGCCTTCCTTCTTTTTGGAATTATGAGTCATGCTGATTTTTAAATGGGTTTTGGAACGTTTGTTTTTCCTGAGCGTCTTCAGATTAGTCTAGGCTTCTCATCCTCTCTATTGGTGGAACAGCCCCTTCTGGTATCAGGATTATAACTTTGTCTTTGCGATGCGAATTTTTATTTGGTTTGGGTGTGGGGAGATGATCAATGCCAAGGCCATTTCTATTATCAGTGAACATATCATGGAAAGACACGGATCCAGATGCTCGGGTCTTCGCCGGATCAGCAGAAGTTGTCGGCGCATCGATTTTGACTCTAGTGGTTGGTCAGCTCTTATCCTGGGGATGGACAGTGACCTTCTTGGCCTACAGTGCAGGATTTTTAGTATTGATCCTTTATCTGCTCTTTGTCCCTTATGGGAAAAGAAAAGAAAAGAAAACAAGAAAAAGAGTAAAAACAACTCGTTTGACAGGACAGATGAAAGGCTTGATTTTTCTATTGACTGTCAGAAGCAGCAGTTGTTGTCTGCACTCAACACAGCCATCACCATTCGTATTCCCTAGTTTGATGGTGGAAAAGAGGTCTCGGGGATGCTCAATTATCTAGTTTTTCGTTCTTAGTGTCATGCAGCTGATTGGTATCTTGGCTGGCGTGAGTTTTTCTGTCTTGATTTCTCTCTTTAAAGAAAGGTTGCTCCTTTGGTCAGGTCATCACTCTGGATTGGGGCAAATTGTGATTGCCTTGTCTCCGTCATTGGGTGTGATGGTAGTTGGAAGTGTTGTGGCAGGGTTTTTCTTACAGTGTGGCCTTGACCACTGTCTTTCCAATTTCTTTCTGAAAAGAATTCCAGCTAACCTCCTTAATCAGGCAACGTCTTTTTGCGAGTGTTAGGATGTAGCTTTGGGGCCTTTACGACACCATTCGTCCTGGAGCTATCGGCATGGTCGCTCAAAAACGGGATGCTGAGTACCATTCTAGGATGCTGGTTAATAGTGACTTCCGTATTTGTTATGTTTTTCTCTTCGAAAAGAAAAGCTTAGGATTGATTTCCTAAGTTTTTCTTTTTTCGTTTTGATCCCCAGACAATTATTGGTTTTCAAACTTGTTTACATTTTATTTCCTGATAAAATAGAAGTCATGACGAGATATAAAGCAATTATTTTCCTATGACGGCTATGCCTTTGCTGAGCTTTCAGCGTCACTCATGCGCGGAGCGTTCAGGAGGAAATCGACCTTAACGAGACTTAATAAGGGACAAGCCATCACTGTTCACGGTGCTGGTAGGACGGACAGTGGGGTTCATGCTCTGGGTCAGGTTATTCATTTTGATCTGCCCTATCGAGATGGATAGGAAAAACTCCGTTTTGCTCTGGATACTCAGTCACCAGAAGATATTGATGTGATTTCGATTGAATCATTGGCGGATGATTTTTCATTGCCGTTATGCAAAACATAGCAGGAACCTATGAGTTTATCGTGGATAGGGGCCGTCCTAAAATCCATGCGCGTCACTATGCTACTCACTTTTCCTATCCGCTTGATGTTGAGCGGATGCAGATGTGCAATCAAAAAGTTAGAGAACCCATGATTTCACCGGTTTTACAGCATCTGGGACTAGTGTAGAGGACAAGAGGTTCGGACCATTACAGAAGCTGAGTCTTGGTGTTGATGAGACAGGCCAGTTTTTGACCTTTAGCTTTTCAGGAAATGGCTTTCTTGTATAAGCAAATTCGCAATATGATTGGGACGCTGCTCAAAATCAGCAATAACCGCATGCCAGTTGAGCGAATTGACCTCATCTTGAAAGAAAGGACAGGCAGCTCGCGGGTCAACGGCAGCACCAAATGGTTTGTATTTGAAGGAATTCGATATGAAGAATAATCGTGTTTTAGCTTTCTGGAAATGTGATATTTTTAGTGGTGGTGGTTTGTCAGCCGATCTTGCTACCTATACCTTGAACAGTTTGCATGGCTTTGTAGCAGTGACTTGTTTGACCCTTGACGAGGCTGAAGTCTTCCAACGGATGATACTATTTTTCAATATGAGTTGGATAGTTTGCGTGATGATGGACTTTCGGGGATCAAGATTGGTCTTCTCCCTACTGTCGAGTGTGGCTAGAAGGCACTGGACTTTATCAAGCGACGCCCTGGAGTGCCTGTGGTGTGGACCCAGTCTTGGTCTGCAAGGAAACGCGTGATGTAGCTGTAAGTGAACTCTGTCAGAGTTGATTCGCTCCATATGCGAGTGTGATCACTCCTAATCTCCCGAAGCAGGGATTGCTAGCAGCTCAAGTTAAAACTGGAAGACATGAAAAGAGCAGCGCAAAATTGCACGACTTAGGGCGCCATGCAGTCGTATCAGGGAGGTAATCGACTTAGTCAGGACAAAGGCTGTGGATGTCTTTTATGATGGACAAGGCTTCACCTGTCCTAGAAAAATCCCGTCATCCAAGGCCAAAAATGCTGGTGCAGGTTGTGCCTTTGCCTCTAGCATTGCCGCAGTCACCTAGTCAAGGTGATGAACTTTTTACTAACTAGAGTAGAAAGCTCCAAGGCTTTTCGTTTATCGTGCTCATGTACAAGCAGAGATCAGTATGGAGTAAAAGACAATATGGAAGCAAACCAAAACAACTAAAATCGCTTGACATCTCTATTAACCGCCCTCTGTGGTTCTGATTTATTTCTTAAAAATTCCAACACCGACAGGCATTCTAACTCTTTTTAGATGCGGGTGTGTCTTCTTTACAGCCTTCTACTTTTGGTGCAGTCATGTGAAGGGCTATAGTAGGAGGACGGGACATCGAGTTTGACCTCTTATCAGGCTATCCTCAGTGGATGTTCTTTAGCTTGGTAAATCATGGCTTGCAAGGATTTTTGCAGGCTTTAAAGGCAAATGTGAATAGCTAGGCCTTGTCTTAGCAACGAGTGTTATGGTGACTACGCCTGGGTTCAACTTTGATGAATGGCTGGGCAGCAGCTCTACCAGAAAACTACCAAACTTCCCGCAAAATACCTTCAGGTATGGTTGTGGGGTTTGTGCTTAGTCAGAGTATTAAGAAAAATTAAGTAAAAGCGGCTGGAGAAAGTTCTAAAAATCGAGAAAACACTCATAATATCAAGTGCTGAAAGCTTGATATTATGCGATTTTAATATGTAAAGATTTTCGAAAAGATATTAATCAGAAATAAAGCAAATCTTGCTGGTGCTTGTAAAGAGGGTGAAAAGCCATCCTTGGTACATAACACCGCAGTCTTCTGATACGGACCCGACTTTTACTGAGGATACAGATGCCTGGTTCAGACGAAGCAGCATGCCTTCTTCGATTGACCAGTCGTTTCCTTCCATGATAGATGAAATTCAGTGGACATCATACCGATACCGTGACCGAGACGGTGGTTGAAGTACTCACCATAACCAGCTTTTTCGATGATGACCTCACGGGCAGCTCGGTCTACTTCTGCAGGCGAGTCACACACCTGGCTTGATAAAGTCAAGGCAGCATTTGTGGGCTTCAAGGGTCAAGTTGTAGATATCTTTCTTGAGTGGTCAGGTTTCACTGACAGCGACTGTACGAGCTCATATCTGATGCGTAGCCATTGACACCATAACACCCTTTAGGTCAAAGAGAGAAGGGCATCTTTTTCGACCTTGTTTTGCACCAGGAATTCCGTGTGGATTTGCGGCGTTATCGCCAGTCAGAACCATGGTGTCAAAACTCATTTCATAGCCTTCGCTTCATGGCGAAGTCGATTTTGGGCGATAATATCTGTCTCTGTTTATCGAGAGATATTGTCAAAACCAACATTGACAGCTTTATCAACATAGAGCCCTGCAACCCATCATTTTTGGACTTCATCAGCTGATTTGATGGGGCGCATGCGTTGGATGCGAGGAGAGTGAGGGTTTTCAAACTCAGCAGTTTCAAAACTGTTTTAAACCATGGTGTTTGGTCAAGATGAGGTTGTCAAACTCTACTGCCACACGTTTGAGAAATCAAGTTGTGGAAGAGCATCTGGATTTTTCTTCCATGGATTTTCAGAATCTGCATACCCACAACTGGGAAGGAAACGATGTGCACTTGCACGCTCCACTTCAAGGGCTGGGACAAAGAGGAGAGGTTCCTGATCTGCTAGAACAAAGAGGAACATTTGGCGTTCATGGGATCACTGTAAAAAGCCAGTGAGGTAATTAATAGTGACGGGGTCAGATACGACAGCGACGTCTGGTTTTTCTGATTCAAGATATGTTAGGATTTTGTTGTCAATTTAGACATATGCTACCTTCTTTCTGACCCCTCTATTTTGGCAAAAAGAGAGAAAATGCAGAAGGAGTAAAAGAAACAGGCAAAAAGAACTCCCGACAAGATAGGAGTTCTTTGATCTAATTTTCCTTAGTTTAAAGAAAGTCAGCCTGCACTTTTGACGTCGCTGTACTCTTTAGCGATTTCTTGGCTGAGAATTTCCTCATGGGCAGGAGTTGAATATCCTGACCATATTTTTCTTGAGAGCAGTAGTGACTGAGCGATAAGCCAGATTGGCGTACGAGAGAGGATAGGTCCGTGGGAAGTAGGAACAAAAGACATTCTTGTATGAACCCCTTCGCCGACCTTTTTCCTCGTTGTTTCCATTTCATAGACAACCTGACCCAGTGGTTTTGGTCATCCGAGGAAGAGGTACAGCCCTGATGATTTTCAAAGCCATAGTAGGGTTTCATCGAAATCTTCGTTGTGAATCTTGATGTCACCGATAAAGCGATTATGTGGTCTGGTTGAGGGTGTAGTGGCCCATGACCTAGCCCTTCGATGCGCTTGCCTGAAGCCTCAACATAATAGTGTCCCAATAGCTGGAAACCACCGCAGATGGCTAAAACTACTCCGTCGTTTTGGATGTGAGTTGTCAATAGCTCTCTCTAGCAGGTAGAGTCGCCAGCGATAATACTCTGTTCAAAGTCTTGTCACCACCGAAAAAGGCGATATCGTAGTGGTTTCATCAAAGGCATCATGGAGAAACGATGTCAACCGTCACATAGGCTCCAAGTTTTTCAGTCCCTATGCTTGAGCATGAGGATGTTTCCGTTGTCCCCGTAGTATTCTTGAGGTTTCCGTGAGAGGTGGGCGATGTTGAGCTGATAAGGATAGTTTCCGTCTTTTGAGGGAAAGTGAAGTATAAACCATTAGTTCATCTCCTTTCTAACAATCTGACGACTAGCCAGCAGTTCGCGGAGATTCAAGCATAGCGAGTATGGTAGCTAGTATATAGGGCGTAGCACGGTCTTGGTTCTCAATGGTTTTGAGAACTTGCTCCAGATGCTTGTCTCAGAGTGATTTTATCAGCTGGGTATCCTGTCACACGAAGACGGCAGTGCGATTTCAGAATGACGAACACCGCCAGCATTGAATTTCAGGGATATCCATATCAGTGATTTGTTCAAAGTCGCATCCCGAGATCCAGCTAGTGTCAATTCCGTCTGCATAGTTGGCGTTGAGAAGGACAGATAGGCTGAATGGATAAGGTGCTAGTTTGATCATTTCGATAGCTTGGGTCACGCACGACTGGATGATGAGAACAGAGTGTACATTCCTTTTCACCGTATGGAAGGCTTTCCTGACGACCAAAGACAGCGCGACTCTTATCAAATCCTTGCTTGATCCGTTGCGAATCTGCGCCGAGGAATCGAGCAATGGCAGCCCGCGACTCAGCGCTATTGTAAATGTTGTAAAGTCCACCGGTAATGTGCATATTCTTGTCCGTCAACGATGACAAAGCGAGAGCGATTGTTAGTCAACTCAGCCAATTCCGTCAGACGGTAGTCAAGTCAGGACGTTTACATCTAATTTTTCACAGATATAGGCACCCAAGTTTGCATAGGTATTATGTTCATGTTTGAGGATGCCTTGACAGTCAGGGCAGAGAATCCCTTCGGTATTGTAGTGAGCTAGTTGGGCTGGTCCTTTTTCCAAGTCAAAACCAAAATGCTGAACTGGATTTGAAATAGATGGCTTGGTAGAAAAGCGGACTGTCACCATTGAGGAGAACAGTCAGCCGTAGAGCTGCCCACGAATGGCATCCAAAAATCATGTTATAAGTTGTGTGAAATCTCACCATAGCGGTCCATCTGATCACGAGAAAATGTTAGTGATGACAAAAGGCTAGGATGGATGTAGTCACAGATACGAGAAAGACTGGCTTCGTCGATTTCTAGAACGGCAATGTTTTTCCAGTTTTAGAGGATTTGGCAGTCAAGAAGGTTGTCGTAATCCTGTGATCATGTATAGCTTGCCACTAAGTTGGTCAGAACCTGACCATAAACTTCTTTTAAAAATGCCGACAGTGAGAGCAGTTGTCAAGGTTTTCCCGTTGGTTCCAGTAACACGACAATCTCGTGGTTCTTAGCTAGGTTTTGTAAAATATCTTTATCAAATTGAAGACAAGTTTTCAGGGCGTACTTCCCTACGACAAGACAGCTCAAGAGGAAGTGAGATGAACGCTCAGCTAGAGAGCCCAAAGTAGTTTTTAATTTCATGTTTCTATTATATCATACTGCGCCCAGCAGTCCAATAACCAAAAGTAACCTCTAAGATCAACTAAAGTAACCTTAGAGTGTGCTTTTGGTTCTGAATTAAACCAATCACAAGTACAATATCTTTTGGATTTGATAACTTTGTAACTTTAGAAATAAATCTTTCTTGCTCTGAACATAAGAAAGGAGGACATCAATTATCTTCTATAGGTTTTAAAATTTCATTAATTCATTATAGCTGACAAAGATACCTAACTTTTTGGGATTTAGATCATTTTTGGAAAGTCTCTTTTTATAATAAATTGCAATCTTTTATAAATGCAATGTTAAGAGGATGAGTGTTTATCAAGATATTCTAGGAGTGCCTGAGCAGATTCAGAAATGCGTTCGTAACCTTGCAAAAGAGTATGGGTAAAATTGTTTGGCTTCGTTTGGAAACCTTCTTTTCAAATCGTCTGCTGCTGTTAAAAATATCTATAAAAATTAGATTTAGAGTTTTTTCCAAATTGATTAGTTCGGTCAAAAGCTTGACAGATCTGTTTTGGATGAAAATCATAAGCAGCCAATTTTTCGCGCCTCGTTGATAGCGACCTGAGTCCATATATAGGTTGCATAAAATTCTCCCTAACAGCCATTCACGGTCTCTGTTTTTCTTTTGATGGCAATCTTTGTGGCTGTGAGATTGTTCCATCAAAACCGACCTCTCTTCCGAGATAATTTTGCCTTCAGCTGAAGGGAATGTTTACTAGTTCATGAGCTTCAAGATAGCAAATTCACAAAAACATCATCTTCAAATAGAACTTTATGTCCGTCCACTGTATTTTGGTAGTGAAATGCAATTGGTTCTAGATTACTAACCAAGTTGGGTCCTTGATATAGGCCTGCTTGTAGCCATCTTTACAATAACAAAGATCCAAATCAGAGTACTGATCAATCGTTTCTCTTTCTGCTCACACGAAAACAAGTGCCAGTAAAAGCTAGTGCTATCTAGAATCTTTTAGAGACTGACCAATATCATTTAGTCTTTTGTAATAGTAATTCTGTTTTATTCATATCGTTACCTCATTGTTTCTTGTTTACAGACATTATATAGTTAATGTTTTCGAAAGTCAATTTCATCCAACGTCATATACATTAACATAATATGTGATTTCTCGATATTTTTACAATGATAAAGTTTAAACATTTTGCGGATCTTTGTTCATATTATCAAGAATGAAGAAACTTGAAGTATTCTTTGATTAATTAGAAAGCGGTTCTTTATCTTCAAAAAGATTAAATGATTTGGAAAAATATTTGAGAGAGATATATCGACTTAGCCATCAATTTGCAAACAGTAAAAATCTTCTCACAAATGATGAAAATACACATGACCGCGCGAAGAGTGCCTAATTTACCTAATTAGGGCATGAAACAATCATTACCAAAAATATACTTTTTAAATTACCCATAAAACGATGAGCTGAAGCGAGGTTATTTAAAGTCATATGTATTGCTGATATTTGGAAAGAGTGACCTGAGACTCAATATATAATTAGGACTGCTAAATAAAGTTGGGATATTATATCATAAAAGAAGGAAAAAGACAGATTTGAGATTTTCACTAGAAACAAAAACAGCCCGATGAGGGCTGTGAGTGATAGTTCTGAAACAAGTTGCGATTGGGAAGTCGTTTTTGTTTCAGTTCCAGTTTTGTTTTGGTTAGAAGTTGGCCATTTTCTAGAGAATACAATAACAAATATTGATTGGTTACGATCAATACCTTATTTAATCAAAACTTGTATCGATGTGATTATCTCTTCTGTAGATTCAGGCAAATCTTTTCTGACATTGATTGAGATAGCTAGATTCATCAGAGATTGACAATAGATAAGGCACAGCGATCATTTCCCATCCGCCTCGTGTTTTACAATCAATCGGTCTTCTTTCGGTGTTTTATAAAGAAAGATTTGGATTGTTCTCTGGTAGCGTGATGAAGTGCTTTTCATACTAGAACAAGTTCATGACAAGTATGCGATTGTCTGGGTCCTTGGAGAAAGTTTCTGTATTTCGGGTATAGCAACACTACTGTAATAATTGTCACCGATTAATTCAGAAGACGTCAACATTTCAACGATCTGCCTTCGCTTGTCAGAGGTGTGAGACAATTCTTTTAGTTGATTATTTTTCGTCTAATTCAACTAAATAATCATCGAGACTAAAGCGGGTCGTTGGCGAGACTCATCATGAAAACCCAGACCGAGGTAGAGGCGATTCCCTCTTCCATGGAAACTGGATTGGAAGGAAGTGGATTCGGAGAATGTTTTTCTGAGGTAATCAGCTTTCCTGAGATGTCAAACATACTGAGCACCCATCCTCAGTTGTAGTTTGGCCTGTGTAGAAGAACTTGTCTGATACTCCAGCTCCCGAATAAGCATAGAAGGGAGTTGAAGTTTTTCCGTATGTCCCCTGTCTGAAAGTCAAGGGATACAATGTTCTGAGTGGATGCGCTTCCCTCTGGTATTTCCAGACGAAAAGACGAGATAGCGATTGTCAAACCGTCCCTGAGAAACCAGAAATTGACATCTTCTGCAATGGAGACGTCTCAGTCTTCATGAGTTGAAACTGATCGTTTTTGCAACTGATAACTTTGAATGGATTTCGAATTGACAAGGTAAAAAATCAGCAGTCTGATTGACTGTGAGTGCTGTTTTTGAGGTGAAATCAAGCGAAAAAGCATCCAGCAAAAGCAGGAGAAAAATGAAGACTATACTGACACTAGAAAACCAGTGTTTTCATAGCCATACTTTTTCTTTGGATAGAAATGAAAAAGGAGCGTGTTTTGGTGGTTTAACTTGCTTTCCCATGTGACTAGCCTCCTTTTTGAACATGAAGACAACATCCTACACTTATATTATAAACTTTACAGCTAAAAGCACAAATAATCTTGCAAAGGAACTATAGACTGGATAAAAAAAGACAAACATCGAAATGGATAGCTTGTCTTGTGAGAATATCTGAAAACTTAAATCGCAAACAGGTCATTCAAGTTCTCAGCCAAGGTTGGGTGAGTGAAGATTTGTTTTGTGAAGTAAGTATAAGAAATCTTGTTGTCCATCGCAACAGTGATGATGTTGATGATTTCTTGAGAACCTTCTGAGAAGATGCTTGTCTCAAGAATTTCCTTTTGTTTTCAGTGTTAACAACAGCTTTGAAAGCTCCGCGAGGTCTCCGTTTACATGACCACGAGAGCATTGCTGCAACAGGAATTTCCTTCACAGCGTATGGAAGTTTCAAATCAGCTGCTTGGCTTTCCGTCAAACCGACGTGAAAGTGCAGGGTGTGATGAACATGGTGTTTGGCACGTTGAGACGGTCTTCAAGTGTGTAGCTGCCATCACCAGCAAGATAGCTGTAGACAACGCGAAGTCATCAAGTGAAATGTAGGTAAATTGAGGTCCACCGTTGACGTCTCCAACTGCGAAGACACCAGGAACGTTTGTTTGACAATGTTTGTCTGCTTTTGATAGCACTTTCACGCTCTGTTAGTTCAATATTAGTATTCTCAAGTTGAAGTGGTTCTACGTTTGGCTTACGTCCAGTTGCGTAGAGAAGAGCATCGAAACGGTAAGTTTCCTTTTCAGTTACGACAAGGACTTGGTCACCGTCGTTTTTGATTTCAGTAGTACGGATGTTTTTGAAGCAATTCAATACCGTCTTCTTCCATGTATTGTTTAGCAAGAGCTGCGATGGAAGGTTCTGCACGAGGTAGGAAAGTATCCAAGGCATCTAGGACTGTAACTTTACTACCAAGTCTATTGTAGAGTCCTGCAAATTCAAGACCGATATTTCCGCCACCAAGGACACCAAGTTTTTCAGGCAATTTATCCAAGTTTTGGATACCTGTCGAGTCAAAGACGTTTTTGCTTGTAGTAAGTCCAGGAATTGGCAAGACGTTTGAAACAGCACCAGTGTTGATGACGATAGTTTCAGCAGTCAATTCTTGTTTTTCGTCACCAGCTTGGATTTCGATGACCTTGTTTGAAAGGAAGTGAGCTTCCGCATCAAAGATATCCACACCTGTACCCGCAACAGTAGAATAGTTTTTACCATTGAGGCGACCAGTGATAGTATTTTTGGTAGCAATGACTTCTTCAAAAGACAAGTCTTTCTCAGCAGCAACCAGCAAAGTCTTAGTTGGGATACATCCGATGTTGATACAAGTTCCACCGTACATAGCTTTGCCACGTTCAACCAGGGCAACTTTTTCTTTGCCAGCTGAAGCCAATTTCACCAGCTAGTGTCTTCCAGCTTTACCAAATCCAATAACGATTAAATCATATGTTAACATTTATAGTCCTCCTATTCGATTTTCATTCTAGCATGAAAAACACTTTTTGCACAAATCTGCTACGGAAACAAAGTGAGTTTGAAATGGTCCTTTCAAACCCTCTGATAAACAAGTTTCAGCTTGCTTTACTGTTAGAAAATCGTTTACATGATTTTCCTTAAGGATTCTACTATCTTTTGCCCTCTCTTGTGTTATACTAGATAAGTTGCAAAAGAAACTCGTACTTTTTCTTTCGTGGAAAAAGAAGCAACACAGTGTCTCATACTAAAATGAAGATACGTCATGAAAAGAAAAGTATATACTAAGCGCTATAGGATGGCTTCGCACCATCTTTAGAAAGAAGAAAAACGTGAAATTTAATGAATTTAACTTGTCTGCTGAATTGCTAGCAGAGATTGAAAAAGCTGGATTTGTAGAAGCAAGTCCCATCCAAGAACAGACTATTCCCTTGGCTCTTGAGGGAAAAGACGTTATCGGTCAAGCCCAGACTGGTACAGGGAAAACCGCGGCCTTTGGCTTGCCAACCCTTGAAAAAATCCGTACAGAAGAAGCAACTATTCAAGCCTTGGTCATTGCTCCAACTCGTGAACTCGCTGTTCAAAGTCAAGAGGAACTGTTCCGCTTTGGCCGTAGTAAGGGTGTGAAAGTTCGCTCAGTTTACGGTGGTTCAAGCATTGAGAAACAAATCAAGGCCCTTAAATCGGGTGCCCATATCGTGGTAGGAACACCAGGCCGTCTCTTGGACTTGATCAAACGCAAGGCTTTGAAATTGCACGATATTGAAACCCTCATCCTTGATGAAGCAGACGAAATGCTCAACATGGGCTTTCTTGAAGATATCGAAGCTATTATCTCTCGTGTCCCTGAAAGTCGTCAAACCTTGCTTTTTCAGCAACCATGCCTGAAGCCATCAAACGTATCGGTGTTCAGTTTATGAAAAGAGCCTGAGCATGTGAAGATGCTGCCAAAGAATTGACAACAGAGCTGGTGGACCAGTACTATATCCGTGTCAAGGAACAAGAAAAATTTGACACTATGACCCGTCTCATGGATGTGGAACAACCAGAACTCGCTATTGTATTTGGTCGTACCAAACGCCGTGTGGATGAATTGACTCGTGGACTTAAAATCCGTGGTTTCCGTGCAGAAAGGTATCCATGGTGATTTGGACCAAAAACAAACGTCTTCGTGTCCTCCGTGATTTCAAAAATGGGAATCTCGATGTTCTGGTTGCGACAGACGTAGCAGCGCGTGGTTTGGATATCTCAGGTGTGACCCATGTCTACAACTACGATATTCCACAAGATCCTGAAAAGCTATGTTCACCGTATCGGTCGTACAGGGCGTGCTGGTAGAATCAGGTCAGTCCATTACTTTTTGTCGCACCAAACGAAATGGGCTACCTCCAAATCATCGAAAACTTGACCAAGAAACGCATGAAAGGTCTCAAACCTGCAAGTGCAGAAGAAGCCTTCAAGCGAAGAAACAAAGTAGCACTAAAAAGAAAATCGAACGTGATTTCGCAGACGAGACCATTCGTGGAAACTTTGAGAGTTTGCTAAAGATGCTCGTAAGTTGGCTGCCAATTTAGTCCAGAAGAATTGGCTATGTATATCTTGAGTCTGACTGTCCAAGATCCTGACAGCCTTCCGGAAGTTGAGATTGCATGAAAAAAACCACTGCCATTTAAACCATCAGGTAATGGCTTCGGTGGAAAAAGCTAGGGAGGTCGTCGTGTAGACGACCGTCGAGATTCCCGTGATCGCCGTGGCAATGGTCGTCGTGATGAGTTCAAGAAAGGTAGTCGTGGGAACGATCGTTTTTGATAAAGACAGACGTTGCGAAATAAAGACAATAAAAAAACCTCGCAACACTTCAAGCGAAAAGAAAACAGGCTTTGTTATTCGTAACAAGGGAGATAAATAGGAAAAAGCGATTCATGTTGTGAATCGCTTTTTATATAAGGAGACCAAGGGGAAAAGAAGATGGATAATAGTAAAGGAAAGGTGAGATGGGAAGGGATCCTTAATTCATCTTCTTATAATATTATAATATCAAAAATAAAATAGGATGTCAATAAAAATCGCTTTTTCTAAAAATATTTTTGCTTTTAAAAATTGCAATTCAATAAGCAATTTTCAGATAATTATGAAATTTCAGGTTCTTTATGTTATAATGATAGCGATTAAATGCGAGGTGAAAAAAATGGCACATTTATTAGAAAAAGACAAGAAAAATTACATCAATTTTTAAAACGCTCTGAAGAGCAAATGCAGGATGAACTTCCATACAATGCCATTACACGTCAATTAGCAGACATTATTGATTGCAATGCCTGTATTGTCAATAGCAAGGGACGACTTTTGGGTTATTTTATGCGCTATAAAACCAATACCGATCGTGTAGAACAGTTCTTCCAAACCAAGACGTTCCCAGATGACTATGTACAAGGGGCAAACATGATCTACGATACGGAAGCCAATCTTCCTATTGAACATGATTTGACTATTTTTCCTGTAGAGAGCCGTGCGGATTTTCCAGATGGTTTGACAACCATTGCTCCCATTCATGTATCGGGGATTCGCCTAGGTTCCTTGATTATTTGGCGTAATGATAAGAAATTTGAAGATGAGGATTTGATTCTCGTTGAGATTGCGAGCACGGTGGTAGGGATTCAACTTTTGAACTTCCAACGTGAAGAAGATGAGAAAAATATTCGTCGCCGTACTGCTGTAACTATGGCAGTCAATACCCTCTCCTACTCAGAACTTCGTGCTGTTTCAGCTATTTTAGCTGAGTTGGATGGAAATGAAGGGCAATTGACTGCATCTGTCATTGCTGACCGTATCGGAATCACGCGCTCAGTAATCGTCAATGCTCTCCGTAAGCTAGAGTCAGCGGAATTATTGAGAGCCGCTCGCTCGGAATGAAGGGACTTATCTCAAAGTTCTAATTGGTGATATTTTTGAGGAAGTGAAAAAGAGGGACTACTAATGGCAAAGGCTTTAATCTCGATTGACTATACAGAGGATTTCGTAGCAGACAACGGAAAGCTAACTGCTGGAGCACCTGCTCAAGCTATATCAGAGGCAATCAATCAGGTGACCAGACTGGCTTTTGATCGTGGAGACTATGTTTTCTTCACCATTGATGCTCATGAGGATGGGGATGATTTTCATCCTGAGAGTAAACTTTTCCCGCCTCACAACATCATTGGAACTAGTGGTCGCAACTTGTATGGAAAACTAGCAGATTTTTACCAAGACCATGCTTCTGATAGTCGTGTCTTTTGGATGGACAAGCGTCACTATTCAGCATTTTCAGGAACGGATCTCGATATTCGCCTGCGAGAACGTCGAGTTGATACAGTCATCTTAACTGGTGTTTTGACAGATATTTGTGTCCTCCATACGGCTATTGATGCCTACAATTTAGGTTATAATATTGAAGTTGTCAAACCTGCGGTTGCCTCTATCTGGCCAGAAAATCATCAGTTTGCTCTTGGACATTTTAAGAACACTCTGGGAGCTAAATTGTTGGATGAAAATTTGGCTGAAATTAAAGAATGATTCCCTTGGAAAAATGAAAAAAATCTGAAAAAAGTGTTGACAAAGATTTTGAAAGTTGATATACTAGTAAAGTAATCGACGCGGGGATGGCGGAATTGGCAGACGCGCAGGACTAAGGATCCTGTGACCGCTTTAGGTCGTGAGGGTTCAAGTCCCTCTCTCCGCATAGGATAAGAGTTAGCTGTGGCTAGCTCTTTTTGTTTTTCCAAAGAAGGCTAGAGGTACAGTTCGACTATCGGAAGAACTTGGCATCAAGAACTATCATTTATGGAATGGAGTTGTTTTTGATTGGTAAAACGTGTTCTAATATGAAGAAAGTTAGCGAGTTGCTAGCTTTCTTCATTTTCAAAAATAAATCAAAAATATTTTTCGATTTCATAAACATTTCATATTTGGATTTTATAATAGTCTTACAAATATGGAGGTGACAAATGAATCCAATCCAAAAGAGCTTTGGGCTTATGTCAGCAGAAAACGACTGAGAAGTTTTTATTTTATTTCTGATTTTTATTGGTCCTATTGGCCGGAATTTCAGCCTGTTTGACTCTGATGAAGTCCAACAAAAACAGTAGAAAGCAATCTTTACAAATCACTCAATGCTTCTTTTTCTATCAAAAAGATAGAAAATGGACAGACCTTCAAGTTGTCAGACCTAGCATCCGTGAGCAAGATTAAGGGACTGGAAAATGTCTCTCCTGAACTCGAAACGGTCGCAAAACTGAAAGACAAGGAAGCGGTGAGTGGTGAGCAGAGCGTAGAACGTGATGATTTGTCAGCTGCGGATAAGAACTTGGTTAGCTTAACGGCTCTTGAGAGATTCATCCAAGGATGTCACCTTTACTAGTTCAGCTTTCAACCTAAAAGAAGGGCGACACCTTCAAAAAGGAGATTCTAAGAAAATCCTTATCCACGAAGAGTTGGCCAAGAAGAACGGTCTTTCGCTTCATGACAAGATTCGCTTGGATGCTGGTCAATCCGAAGTTGGAAAAGGGCAAACAGTTGAGTTTGAGATTGTCGGCATCTTTTCTGGTAAAAAGCAAGAGAAATTTACAGGCTTGTCTTCTGACTTCAGTGAAAACAATGTCTTTACAGACTATGAAAGTAGCCAAACCCTTCTGGGAAATAGTGAAGCTCAAGTCAGTGCAGCGCGCTTCTATGTAGAAAATCCTAAGGAAATGGACGGACTCATGAAGCAAGTGGAAAGCTTGGCTTTAGAAAATCAAGGTTACCAAGTAGAGAAGGAAAACAAGGCCTTTGAACAAATCAAAGACTCAGTTGCAACCTTCCAAACCTTCCTCACCATCTTCCTTTATGGGATTATGATAGCTGGAGCTGGAGCCTTAATTTTGGTCTTGTCTCTCTGGTTGAGAGAAAGGGTCTACGAAGTGGGGATTCTTCTGGCGCTTGGAAAATGTAAGAGCTCGATCTTCCTACAATTCTGTTTAGAGGTAGTTTTGGTATCTCTTGGAGCTTTGCTTCCAGCATTTGTTGCAGGAAACGCCATCACATCCTATCTGCTACAAACCGTACTAGCAAGTGGAGATCAGGCAACCTTACAAGATACGCTAGCTAAAGCAAGCAGTCTATCAACCAGTCTCCTATCCTTTGCAGAATCCTATGTCTTTCTGCTACTGATTAGTTGCTTGTCTGTAGCTCTTTGTTTCGTATTCTTATTTAGAAAATCGCCTAAGGAAATTTTATCATCTATTAGTTAATACTCTTCGAAAATCTCTTCAAACCGCGTCAGCTTCGCTTTGCCGTACTCAAGTACAGCCTGCAGCTAGCTTCCTAGTTTGCTCTTTGATTTTCATTGAGTATAGAAGGAGAAATCATGACTTTATTACAATTGCAAGATGTTACCTACCGTTATAAGAACACTGCTGAAGCAGTTTTATATCAGATCAAGTATAATTTTGAACCCGGAAAATTTTATAGTATCATTGGTGAGTCAGGAGCAGGAAAATCCACTCTCTTGTCCCTGCTTGCTGGTCTAGATAGTCCTGTCGAGGGTTCTATCCTTTTCCAAGGAGAGGACATTCGGAATAAGGGATATTCTTACCATCGCATGCACCATATTTCCCTGGTCTTTCAAAATTATAATTTGATTGATTACCTTTCTCCACTGGAAAATATCCGCTTGGTCAACAAAAAGGCGACTAAGGATACCCTTCTTGAGCTTGGTTTGGATGAAAGTCAGATCAAGCGGAATGTTCTCCAGTTATCAGGTGGGCAACAGCAACGTGTTGCCATCGCTCGTAGTTTGGTATCAGAAGCTCCAGTTATTCTGGCTGATGAGCCAACAGGAAATCTGGACCCTAAAACTGCTGGAGATATTATCGAACTGCTCAAATCACTTGCCGAGAAAACAGGTAAATGTGTAATTGTCGTTACGCACAGTAAAGAAGTGGCGCAAGCGTCCGATATTACACTTGAGTTGAAGGACAAGAAACTGACTGAAACTCGCAATACTACTAAATAATATGAGCTTGTTTTGATAGAATTATGAAATAAAATCTAGAAAGGGAACCTATGTTACACAACGCATTTGCCTATGTTACAAGGAAGTTTTTCAAATCGATTGTTATCTTCCTGATTATTCTCCTCATGGCGAGCTTGAGTTTGGTCGGCTTGTCAATCAAAGGAGCTACTGCCAAGGCTTCTCAGGAGACATTTAAAAATATCACCAACAGCTTCTCCATGCAAATCAATCGTCGCGTCAATCAAGGAACGCCTCGTGGTGCTGGGAATATCAAGGGTGAGGATATCAAAAAAATCACTGAAAACAAGGCCATTGAGTCTTATGTAAAAACGCATCAACGCCATTGGAGATTTGACTGGATATGAACTCATCGAAACGCCAGAAACCAAGAAAAATCTCACTGCAGACCGTGCCAAACGGTTTGGCAGCAGTTTGATGATTACAGGTGTCAATGACTCCTCAAAAGAAGATAAGTTTGTCTCTGGCTCATATAAGCTGGTTGAAGGTGAGCACCTAACCAACGACGACAAGGACAAGATCCTCTTGCATAAGGACTTGGCAGCTAAACACGGTTGGAAAGTCGGAGATAAGGTCAAACTAGACTCCAATATCTACGATGCAGACAATGAAAAAGGAGCCAAGGAAACAGTTGAAGTGACAATCAAGGGACTCTTTGATGGTCATAATAAGTCGGCAGTAACCTACTCACAAGAACTCTATGAAAATACAGCTATAACAGACATTCACACTGCTGCAAAACTTTATGGATACACAGAAGACACAGCTATTTATGGGGACGCAACCTTCTTTGTAACAGCGGACAAGAACTTGGATGATGTTATGAAAGAGTTGAATGGCATCAGTGGTATCAACTGGAAGAGCTATACTTTAGTTAAGAGCTCCTCTAACTACCCAGCTCTAGAGCAATCCATCTCTGGTATGTACAAGATGGCCAACCTCCTCTTCTGGGGTAGCTTGAGCTTCTCAGTTCTTCTCCTTGCACTCTTGCTTAGTCTTTGGATTAACGCTCGCCGCAAGGAAGTAGAATTCTCTCTCTATCGGTCTCAAGCAGGCAAGTATCTTAGGGCAATTTATCACCGAATCTATCCTGATCGCCATCCCTGCTCTCGTTTCGGCTTACTTCCTAGCCAACTACACAGCTCGAGCAATCGGAAATACTGTTCTTGCCAATGTCACTTCAGGTGTTGCCAAGCAAGCCAGCAAGGCTGCTCAAGCCTCTAATCTTGGTGGTGGTGCTGAAGTAGATGGCTTTTAGTAAGACCTTGTCGAGCCCTAGATATTTCTATTCAGACATCAGACTTTATCATCGTCTTTGTCCTTGCCTTGGTTCTAGTGGTTCTCGTTATGGCGCTTGCCTCAAGCAATCTCCTCAGAAAACAACCAAAAAGAGCTCTTGCTCGATAGTGAATAAAAACTTGCTACCTATTCTCCCCTAAATGGGGTATAATATAGGTAGCATTTTTATCTATTTCATCTTGATAAGGACTCTTCCTATCAGGATGAAACAGAGAAGATTTACAAGAAACTTAAAGGAATGTGAAACGTTTTTTCTATGAAAATTTTAATTGTAGAGGATGAAGAGATGATCCGTGAGGGGATTAGTGACTATTTGACAGATTGTGGCTATGAAACCATTGAGGCGGTGGACGGTCAAGAAGCTCTGGAAAAATTTTCCAGCTATGAAGTTGCTCTAGTACTGCTAGACATCCAGATGCCCAAGCTTAATGGCCTAGAAGTCCTAGCTGAGATTCGTAAAACCAGTCAGGTCCCTGTCTTGATGCTAACCGCCTTTCAGGATGAAGAATACAAGATGAGTGCTTTGCTTCTCTGGCAGATGGTTATCTGGAAAAACCCTTCTCTCTCTCCCTTTTAAAAGTGAGGGTGGATGCAATTTTCAAGCGCTACTACGATACGGGACGAGTCTTCTCCTATAAGGATACCAAGGTGGACTTTGAAAGCTATAGTGCAAGTCTAGCAGGTCAAGAAGTGGCTATTAATGCTAAGGAGTTGGAAATTTTGGACTATCTGGTAAAAAATGAAGGAAGGGCCTTGACTCGATCTCAGATTATCGATGCTGTCTGGAAGGTGACAGATGAGGTGCCTTTTGACCGTGTTATTGATGTTTATATCAAGAAACTGCGGAAAAAGCTAGACTTGGATTGCATCCTCACTGTGCGCAATGTTGGTTATAAATTGGAGCGAAAATGAAACGAACAGGTTTATTTACAAAGATATTTATCTATACCTTCTCGATTTTTAGTGTTCTGGTCGTCTGTCTTCATTTAGCCATTTATTTTCTCTTTCCCTCTACTTATCTGAGCCATCGTCAGGAAACCATTGGTCAGAAAGCGACAGCTATTTCCCAGTCCCTAGAGGGAAAGGATAGGCAAACTATCGAACAAGTGTTAGACTTGTATTCCCAGACTAGTGATATCAAGGGAGCCGTCAAGGGAGAGATGACCGAGGACAAGTTAGAAGTCAAAGGACAACCTTCCTCTGGACACAGACCGCCAGACCACCTCTCTCTTTATCGAGGAGCGTGATGTGAAAACGCAAGATGGTAGCACCATGACTCTTCAATTTCTAGCTTCCATGGACTTGCAAAAGGAAGCAGAGCAGATTAGTCTCCAATTTCTTCCCTATACCTTGTTGGCGTCGTTTCTGATTTCCCTCTTGGTGGCCTACATCTACGCTCGGACTATTGTTGCCCCGATTTTGGAAATCAAGCGGGTGACCCGTAGAATGATGGAACTAGATGCTCAAGTGCGATTGCGCGTGGATTCTAAGGATGAAATTGGTGATCTCAAGGAACAAATCAATAGCCTCTACCAGCACCTTTTGACTGTTAGTGCAGACTTGCATGAGAAGAATGAAGCTATTCTCCAGCTTGAAAAGATGAAGGTCGAATTCCTACGAGGGGCCTCTCATGAATTGAAAACACCTCTGGCTAGTTTGAAGATCCTAATCGAAAATATGAAAGAAAATATCGGTCGCTACAAGGATAGAGACCACTATCTGGGAGTGGCCTTGGGGATTGTGGATGACCTCAGTCACCACGTTCTCCAGATACTTTCTCTCTCTTCTGTGCAGGAATTGCGAGAGGAGAAGGAGAACATTGACCTAGTCCAGATGACACAAAGTCTAGTCAAGGATTATGCTTTGCTCGCCAAGGAGAAAGAACTTCAGATTGACAATAGTTTGACCCATCAGCAGGCTTACATAAACCCATCTGTGATGAAGTTGATCCTATCGAATCTCATCAGTAATGCTATCAAGCACTCCACTCCAGGCGGCCTGGTCCGCATTGGCGAGAGAGAAGGAGAACTCTTTATCGAGAATAGCTGTAGTCCTGAAGAACAAGAAAAACTATCCCAGTCTTTTTCTGGCAATGCTAGTCGCAAGGCCAAGGGTTCGGGGATGGGGATCTTTGTGGTCAAAAGTTTATTAGAACATGAGAAATTACCTTATCATTTTGAGATGCAAGATGATCGCTTGACCTTTTTCATACGTTATCCTAAAGTCGTGCAAGACTAAGGGAAAGAAAGGGTTTACATTGATTGGGCTAGAAGAAATTCAATCTAAAGTATGGGAAAAACTAGCTTTTTTTATTAAAAAGTGATAAAATGAACAATGTAAATGGGATGTCCCAAAAAATATATAGGAGGCCTGACAAATGGCAATCGTTTCAGCAGAAAAATTTGTCCAAGCAGCTCGTGACAACGGTTATGCAGTTGGTGGATTTAACACAAACAACCTTGAGTGGACTCAAGCTATCTTGCGTGCAGCAGAAGCTAAAAAAGCTCCAGTTTTGATCCAAACTTCAATGGGTGCTGCTAAATACATGGGTGGTTACAAAGTTGCTCGCAACTTGATCGCTAACCTTGTTGAATCAATGGGTATCACTGTACCGGTAGCTATCCACCTTGACCACGGTCACTACGAAGATGCACTTGAGTGTATTCAAGTTGGTTATACTTCAGTTATGTTTGATGGTTCACACCTTCCAGTTGAAGAAAACCTTGAAAAAGCTCGTAAAGTTGTAGAATTTGCTCACGCAAATGGTGTATCAGTAGAAGCTGAAGTTGGAACTATCGGTGGTGAAGAAGACGGAATCATCGGTGATGGTGAATTGGCTCCAATCGAAGATGCTAAAAGCAATGGTTGCAACTGGTATCGACTTCTTGGCGGCTGGTATCGGTAGCATCCACGGTCCATACCCTGCAAACTGGAAAGGTCTTCACCTTGACCACTTGCACAAAATTGACTGAAGCTGTACCAGGATTCCCAATCGTATTGCACGGTGGTTCAGGTATTCCTGATGATCAAATCCAAGCAGCTATCAAACTTGGTGTTGCGAAAGTTAACGTTAACACTGAATGCCAAATCGCATTCGCTAACGCAACTCGTAAATTTGCTCGTGACTGCGAAGCAAACGAAGCAGAATACGACAAGAAGAAACTCTTCGACCCACGTAAATTCTGGCTGACGGTGTAAAAGCTATCCAAGCATCAGTTGAAGAACGTATCGACGTATTCGGTTCAGAAGGTAAAGCTTAATCTAGCTGAACAATACAAATCATAAACCTGCCCATGAGGGTGGGTTTTTTGTGTGGTGGAAATAAATTATTTTTCAAGTTTAGGAGGTGGAATTTAATTTGATTCTAAGAAATTTTTTAATTTATGATAAAATAATATCAGGCTTTCAAAGGGAGGAGGAGAGTCATGAGTTCAGCGGATTTTTATCTTTTTAGATGGTTATGAAAATGCAGAATTTGATATCCAAGCATTTTGTGCTTCGCTGAGAGATAGGTATTCAGGTGTGATTATAAGGGAAGAAAACGATCATGAAAAGCCTATCGTCTTTTATGGGATTACCAAAGTCCCGAGGTCTCAGTTGAGGTGCTTTGAATCGAAAAATGATGTCTTCGTTATAAACTACTTTGATTCAAAAAAATCAGTTACAAGATTATGCCGCCTATATCCTCTGGCTTCGGGAATGGTTTCCATCAGATCAGAAGGTTCTCTTTTGTGATGAGGGCTACACGAAGATATTTCCTCTTCTCACGACATATCTACAAAGGAGATTGAAATGAAACTTCATAATGAAGGATAAAAAGTGAATCGAATAGATTCATTATTGAATTTCAAAAGTATCAGAAGGAATCATTTGAGGCGACAAAGGTCACCTTTTTGTGTACTGTTGAAGTTGATTAAAGATAGTGAAATTTTTATCGTATATGTATAGCAATGTTGCATCGTATTGGAAAGGTTTTCGTGCTATAATATTAATTAACAATAAAATTTAGTACATCAAAAATTACTAGAGATGTGGGATGTGAGGTTTAAGATGAGACAAGCAGGACAATTTGATTGGGTAGATTTTTATAAAGAATTTGCGTTTAAACTTGTGAGCTATAAAGAGAAAAGGGCAGAGCTCATTCAAAAGGTTAAGGCAATTTATCAAATGACGGGCATTTCAATGCCAACCTTGGACAAGGACAACAATATCATGGATATTGACCCTTTTACAATTTTTGGTCTATTCAATAAGGATTGAAAGATGAAAATCGGATTAAAATTTTGACTGCTATTGCAGAATTATTCGAATTATCCCATGACATTCCAACTACGTTCGACAGTATTCCTGTTCTTAACACACAGAATGCAACCTACTATCTTTTTTATGCAGATAGAGGGGATAGCGATATTGATGATTTGTGGGAGCTTTTTATAGCAGCATTAGCTTATTCTGAAGATCCATCATCTGAGAATAAGGAGATTTTCTCAGGATATTTTGATAAAGTCATCAATAGAAAAAATAATGGCAATGCTAAAATTACGATGGGTTTATATTGGATTGCCCCAAATTCATTTCTGAATCTAGATAGTCGAAATAGATGGTATATTTACGAATCCGGGAAATTACCTCTAGAATTAGTCCATAAACTCCCAAAGGTGAATTCGAAAGTTTCAGCATCAGACTATTTTTCTATTGTTGACTCACTTAAAAACTATTTAGATAGTCCACAATCTGAATTGAAAAACTTCAAGGAATTGTCTTTTGAAGCTTGGAAGTATTCTGAACAGGTGAATAAAGAAGAACAAGCGAAAAAAGAAGTTAGTGAGAGTTCAGCACCTAGATACGATCTACCATCTGAAGACACTAAAAAATCAGAAAAAGTGGATACTAGCTATACAAGGGAAGATTTTCTAAAAGAAGTTTTTGTGTCAGCAGAGGATTATGATCGATTGGCAACGATTCTTCGCCTTAAGAAGAACATCATATTGGAGGGGGCTCCGGGTGTTGGAAAAACATTTACTGCTGATCGACTAGCTTACTCACTGATGGGTGAAAAAGCGATCGATAGGGTAAAGATGGTTCAGTTTCACCAAAGTTACTCGTACGAAGACTTTATTATGGGATTTAGACCTTCTGCCAGTGGTTTTGAACTAAGAAAAGGTCCCTTCTATCAATTTTGTAAACAGGCTGAGGGCGATGAAAGCAATGATTATTTCTTTATCATTGACGAAAATTAATCGAGGAAATTTGAGCAAAAATATTTGGTGAATTGTTTATGCTTATCGAAAATGGATAAGCGAGGAAGAGATCTACAGCTTCTTTATTCGGATGAACAATTCTCAATTCCGGAGAACTTATACATTATTGGTATGATGAATACTGCCGATCGTAGCTTAGCCATGCTAGATTTTGCTTTGAGACGAAGATTTGCATTTTTTGAGTTGAAACCAGGATTTGATTCGGATGGCTTCAAAGAATATCAATCACACTTGAAGAATGAAAAATTTGATGCATTAATAAATACTGTGAAGCATCTAAATGAAATCATCGCTTCTGATGAAAGTTTAGGAGAGGGTTTTTGCATAGGCCATAGTTATTTTTGTAATCTAATACCGAATAGTATCGACCAACAAGTTCTTTCGAGTATTGTAGAGTATGAACTGATACCTCTTTTAAAGGAGTATTGGTTTGATGAACCTAGCTTAGTTAAAGAATGGAGTGGCAATCTAAGGAGTGCGATTAAGTGATACCGATAAAGAATGTTTATTACATGCTGACTTATGCTTTTAAGGTTCTTAAGGGGCAAGGATATCAGAAACTTGCCACAGAGGAGTTTCATCATACGGCTGATTTGATGAGTGCTGTCTTGGCCAAAGGAATTGCCATACAGCTTAAGAGAGGACTGGGAAAGGAATACCTTGCTCAAGTAGAAGAACTCTCTACACTAAGGGGAAAAATTGAGATTGCAGAGTCAATCAAAAGTCAATGTACTCTTGGGAAGAAAATATTTTGTACTTATGAAGAGTTTTCAGTAAATAATAGGATGAACCGTATTATAAAATCAACGGTCAATCTTCTGTTGAAAGCAGATATCTCCAAGGATAGGAAGAAAGAATTGCGGAAATTGATGGTTTATTTCCGTGATGTTGAACCGATTGATTTGGAAACTGTTAACTGGAATCTGCAATACAACAAAAATAATCAATCTTATAGAATGATGATTGCCATTTGCTATTTAGTGGTAAAAGGTTTATTGCAAACAACATCAGATGGTAACATGAAGATGATGAGTTTCTTAGATGAGCGACGAATGAACAGATTGTATGAAAAATTTATCCTTGAGTATTATAAAAACATTATCCAGAATTAAATGCGAATGCAGCACAGATACCGTGGGCGTTAGACGATGGTATCGGTGAGATGCTCCCTATCATGCAAAGTGATATTCAGCTTCAAAAAGAGAATTCTATCTTGATTATTGATGCTAAATACTATAAAAGTACAACTCAAATGAATTTTAAAAAGTATTCTCTCCACTCCAACAATCTTTATCAGATTTTTACATATGTCAAAAATAGAGAATACCAAAATCAAGAACATGGTAGCAAAGTGTCGGGAATGTTGCTCTATGCAAAGACAGATGAAGTAGTTCAACCAGATAATGTTTATCAAATGCACGGTAATCAAATCAGTGTTCAGACTTTGGACTTAAATCTTTCCTTTAAAGAAATAGCGAATCAATTGGATACCATTGTTGTATCACATTTTGGAAATGTAAAAAAGTTCCGATGAAGCAGCGGAGAGTGAATCTAGTCGTTTTCAAGATATTCGATCACTGGGATATTCTATGCTTTCTTTCCTATCCCACAAAAAACACTTGTTTTCCCTTCTTAATTACTTTATAATAGAGTGTTACTGAGGCCTTCTAATGTGATAAAGAAGGCAGATTTTAGGAGATGAGAATTGGCTTTTTGTGTTTAGAGGACACGGTTTGTTGATTTCTTACTAAGGGGAGATAGATATGGCAATGATAGAAGTGGAACACCTTCAGAAAAATTTTGTGAAGACAGTAAAGGAGCCAGGTTTGAAGGGGGCATTGCGCTCCTTTATTCATCCTGAAAAGCAGACCTTTGAAGCGGTTAAGGATTTGACCTTTGAGGTACCAAAGGGCCAGATTTTAGGCTTTATCGGAGCCAATGGTGCTGGGAAGTCGACAACCATCAAAATGCTGACAGGGATTTTGAAACCGACGTCTGGTTTTTGTCGGATTAACGGCAAGATTCCGCAGGACAATCGCCAAGACTATGTCAAGGATATTGGTGTGGTCTTTGGACAACGAACCCAGCTATGGTGGGACTTGGCTCTGCAAGAGACCTACACGGTCTTGAAGGAGATTTACGATGTGCCAGACTCGCTCTTCCATAAGCGCATGGACTTTTTGAATGAAGTCTTGGATTTGAAAGACTTTATCAAGGACCCCGTGCGGACTCTTTCACTGGGTCAACGGATGCGTGCGGATATTGCGGCTTCCTTGCTCCACAATCCCAAGGTTCTCTTTTTAGATGAGCCGACCATTGGTTTGGATGTTTCGGTCAAGGATAACATTCGTCGGGCCATCACCCAGATCAATCAAGAGGAAGAAACAACCATTCTCTTGACCACTCACGATCTGAGCGACATTGAGCAACTCTGTGATCGGATTTTTATGATTGACAAGGGGCAGGAGATTTTTGATGGAACGGTCAGTCAGCTCAAGGAAACCTTTGGCAAGATGAAGACTCTTTCCTTTGACCTAGTGCCAGGGCAAAGTCATCTCGTCTCTCACTATGAAGGCTTGCCTGATATGACCATTGATAGACAAGGAAATAGCCTTAATATTGAATTTGATAGTTCCCGCTACCAGTCAGCTGATATTATCAAGCAAACCTTGTCTGATTTTGAGATCCGCGATTTGAAGATGGTGGATACGGATATTGAGGATATTATCCGTCGCTTCTACCGAAAGGAGCTTTAAGATGGTCAAATTGTGGAGACGTTATAAACCCTTTATCAATGCAGGAATTCAGGAGTTGATTACCTATCGAGTCAACTTTATTCTCTATCGGATTGGCGATGTCATGGGCGCTTTTGTTGCTTTCTATCTCTGGAAGGCTGTCTTTGATTCCTCACAGGAGTCCTTGATTCAGGGCTTTAGCATGGCAGATATCACTCTCTACATCATCATGAGTTTTGTGACCAATCTTTTGACTAGGTCGGATTCTTCTTTATGATTGGGGAGGAGGTCAAGGATGGCTCCATTATCATGCGCTTGTTGCGACCAGTGCATTTTGCGGCCTCTTATCTCTTTACGGAGCTTGGTTCTAAGTGGTTGATTTTTATCTCTGTTGGACTTCCTTTTTTAAGTGTCATTGTTTTGATGAAAATTTTATCAGGGCAAGGGATTGTAGAAGTGCTAGGATTAACGGTCCTTTATCTCTTTAGCTTGACGCTGGCCTATCTGATTAACTTTTTCTTTAATATCTGCTTTGGATTTTCAGCCTTTGTATTTAAAAATCTATGGGGTTCCAATCTACTCAAGACTTCCATAGTGGCCTTTATGTCTGGAAGTTTGATTCCCTTGGCTTTCTTTCCAAAGGTGGTTTCAGATATTCTTTCCTTCTTGCCTTTCTCATCTTTGATCTACACTCCAGTTATGATCATTGTTGGGAAATACGATGCCAGTCAGATTCTTCAGGCGCTTTTGCTCCAGTTTTTCTGGCTCTTAGTGATGGTGGGCTTGTCTCAGTTGATTTGGAAACGAGTCCAGTCCTTCATCACCATTCAAGGAGGTTAGTATGAAAAAATATCAACGCATGCATCTGATTTTTATTAGACAATACATCAAGCAAATCATGGAATATAAGGTGGATTTTGTGGTTGGTGTGCTGGGAGTTTTTCTGACTCAAGGCTTGAACCTCTTGTTTCTCAATGTCATCTTTCAACACATCCCCTCGCTAGAAGGCTGGACCTTTCAAGAGATTGCCTTTATCTATGGTTTTTCCTTGATTCCCAAGGGACTGGATCATCTCTTTTTTGATAATCTCTGGGCACTGGGGCAACGATTGGTGAGAAAGGGAGAGTTTGATAAGTATCTGACTCGTCCTATCAATCCTCTCTTCCATATCCTCGTTGAGACCTTTCAGATTGATGCCTTGGGCGAACTTTTGGTTGGTGGAATCCTTCTAGCGACAACGGTCACTAGTATTAGCTGGACATTTCCTAAATTTTTGCTTTTCCTAGTTTGTATTCCTTTTGCGACCTTGATCTATACTTCCTTGAAAATCGCGACAGCCAGTATTGCTTTTTGGACCAAGCAGTCAGGCGCTATGATTTATATTTTCTATATGTTTAATGACTTTGCTAAGTACCCGATTTCCATTTACAATTCGCTTCTTCGTTGGTTGATTAGCTTTATCGTGCCTTTCGCCTTTACAGCCTACTATCCAGCTAGCTATTTCTTGCAGGACAAGGATGTCTTCTTTAATATCGGTGGTTTGATTCTGATTTCTCTTGTCTTCTTTTTCATTTCTTTGAAACTATGGGACAAGGGCTTGGATGCCTACGAAAGTGCGGGTTCGTAAAAGGAAGAATCTCAAAGCCTTGTCTCAGGACAGGCTTTTTCTAATGGAGATGAAAATTTCTTGACATCTATTCTCAGAGTGCTATACTAAAAGGGTAATCGCCGATTTAGCTCAGTTGGTAGAGCAACGCACTCGTAACGCGTAGGTCACAGGTTCAAGCCCTGCAATCAGCAGAATCAAGAAGTCCTAATGGGCTTCTTTTCTTTTGTTACGAATTTTCAACCACTTAGACCGAGATACAGACCAGATAGGCAAAAGGGCTTGTTCTTGAAAAATTCCTCTGCTATAATGATTCATGTAAGGGACGTGAGGGGTCAGTATCAGACAACTCAAGAACCAAAAAAAAAAGAAAATGGAGACAAAAAATGAAAAAATTATTGGGACTTGTATTTTTAGTAGCAGCAGCGCTAGTATTGTATTTCGGTACTGTTGGATGGCCAAGTTTGGATGTCAACCTCTGGTCGCTCATTCCAGTAGGTTTGTTCCTCTATTTCACGCTAGAAAACTTTTTGAAAAAAGACTATAAGGCTAGTCTGATGTGCTTGATCATTGCCTTTATCATTGCAAATGCTATTTTGGACCTTTTGCCAATTTCGAGTGGTTTGGTGATTGGTGCAGGAGTGCTAGCTTGTGTAGGACTTGGCTACCTCTTTCCTGATAAGGATAAAAAGAAGATAAATAGAAAAGTCTCGAGGTTAGCTGACCTGACATATAGCAGTTTAGTTAAATGGGTTAATGTTAGCGAGCCAATTCGTTTGGCTCGCTTTTTTCGTTGTTTAGTTTTCCGATGAAATTATAGTAAATGTCAATCTGAATAATACGATTACGTTTCGTACCAGTTGGTTTATGAATCACAATCTTATCAATCAGTTCATTCACTATCTCAACGGTTAGTTCTGGTAACTCTGTATATTTGGAAATTCTCGCCATAAACTTGGAGATATTCAAACTATCTTCTTGTTGTTTGGCGAGTTTTTCGGTTAAGTCAGAAATGGAAGCTTGAAGTTGTTTCTGCTCTTCTTCATAGCTCTGATTTAGCTTCACAAAGCGTTCATCTGAAATTTTACCAAGTAGATTATCTTCATAAAGCTTCTGAATGATGCTGTCAATCTCTTTAGAGCGGTATTCGTCCTTTTGAAGTTGCAGTTGCTGGCGTTTGCTATCCTTGCAGAATTGCGCTTGGCTTTGCTGTTCCAACTTTTTCAAAAAGGCTTCTTGGTTGAAGTGGACTTCCTGAATGGTTTGGCGGAGCTTGCCACTTATAATCTCAATCAGGGCGGATTTTTGAATGTAGTGGGGATTTTCACAACCATCAATCGGCTTACGATAGCCAGAACACTTATAATGGTCATGATTAAGTCTGTTTCTCTTGTGGGCAAAAATAATGCTTTCGCCCACAAGTTCCACAAAAGACTAATCCTGCAAACAAATTCTCATGACCAGCCCGATTTTTATATCGTTGATTAGATCGCTTATGACTCCTCATCTTCTGAACAATATCGAAAGTTTCTTGGTCAATTATAGCTTCATGAGTATTTTTGAAAACTAACCAATCCTCCTTTGAATTATCCACCTTACGCTTATCTTTGTAAGATTTTGTCCGAGTTCGAAGATTGACAGTATGCCCAAGATACTCTTCACGCCCTAAGATAGCGCTTAGGGTTTCTCGCGTCCAAAAATACGGCAGAGTTTCCACATTTGGGCTGGAAGAAATAGACTTCAAACCAATTTCGATTCGGTGGCGGTCTGGTTTAAAAATTTTGTCATTTTCTAACCCTTTCGCAATCTCCGAAAGACTTTTTCCGCTTTTCGCTTCTTGAAAAATCCGTTTCACAACTTCGCTAGCAACTGGGTCAATAATCCAATTTTTAGGGTTATTTGAATCTTTGAGATAGCCGTAAGGTGGGTTAGTAGTCACTCGCTCGCCAGCTCTCGCTTTAGCTTGAACCACCGCCCGAATCTTCTTGCTGGTATCTGCCGCATACATTTCATCCATTAGACTCTTGATTGGCAAGAAAATTGAGTTAGTTTCATTAGGTTTATTTGAGTCTACGCCATCATTTAAGGCAATAAAGCGAACATCAAAACTAGGAAAAGTAATTTCCGTTAGTTGACCAACCTTGATATAAGAGCGACCCAAACGACTTAAATCCTTAACGATAAAGTTCGAAACTTGCCGATTTTCCACCAAACGCAAAGCTTCCGAAATAGCTGGACGGTCGAAGTTTGTTCCACTGAAACCATCATCAACGAAAAGAACTGGATTTGGCAGTTTTTCTCTCGCTACCACATCAAGAAGAATATTCTTCTGATTAATAATTGAGTTACTATCTCCGTCCAGTCCGTCGTCTTGGCTTAGGCGACAATAAACCACCGTAATATCTGAAAGTTTAGAAGTGTCTACTTGTCTATAATCTGAAATTGTCAAAGTTCTGTTCATGTGTTTTTCTCCTTTTGGAGTTCACACACCTTATACTACTATTATACCATTTTTACTACTGTTAAAGTAGTGATTTATCGCTTAAAATCAACCTTTCTAGGACATTTTCAAGATTGCGATTTCCAATAAAACAGTGACGGATTAAGTAAGTCGTTCGACCAATTCGACAAATTTCATCGGCGGTGTGTGAAGTCTGTTTTGAATCTCTATCTTGATTCTTCTGGTTCATTCAAAATTCCTCCCTTGATATAATCTGGGTATTCTTCAAGTGTTATTACAGTGAATAGTTCCCAAAAGTTATATAGTTCTTTTTGAATCGCTTTCAAAATCGCCAGCTTTCGCTTATCGTCTGGCACTATCCAGAGCACAAATGGAAAAACTTCCTTTTGTCGTTGTTCAATGCCTGAGCGATAATATTCAATATATTTCTTACAAGTATTTACGACACGCGCAAGACTTTCTGTGCTTCGGTCTATTTCTAGAAAATAATGGTCTTCGTAGTCGTGATTAACAAGCTCTAAATAAGCGTCTGGTTTCAAAGTAATTCCAATACCAGAAAGTTTTTGGTAGCTCCGCCAAGAGTTCGGCTCAAAGGAAAAGATTTCAAGTGATAGCTTTTCTGAATTTCGAACGGTCTCCAGTGTCTCAACAAAGATTTCTGTAATTGCTAAAGTATGTTCAACGTGGTGCTGAGTTGGCTCGTATTTATTTTTATAGCGCAAAACAACAGTTTCATCTTGGTTTTTAAGAAATTTTAGTCCCTGAAAAGTAATTTGCCAAACATAAGAAGCAGAGCCACGGCGTGCGCCACCAATTCGCCGTTTTAAGTGTGAAACTAATCCAGCTTTCTTCAGACTTTGAAGCGCAAAAATTAGTTCGGCGAATGGCGGTGTCAGCTCTCACGCTACTGGCAAAAAATAATCTTGCTAATTGATTGGTAGTCGCAAATCTTGCTTGACTCAAAAAGTAAAGAATTTGCGTGTCATTATCTATTTTGTAATTCCATTTCATCTGTTTTGTTCTCCATTAAAATTTAAAGGGTGTGCTCCCGTAAAATGTGCTTAGTTACGGAGTAAGTCGTGTGAGTAAAAATCCTAAAAACCTTTATTCATCAGGGGTGGATAGATTTTCTTCATCAACACGATTCGAAGAGCGATTGGAACGCTTTTTACGCCCTAAATCTGTTAATTTTTGATTAAAATCTTCATTTTTGAAACAGATTTTTCAAAAATGTAGTTTTCAAATTGGCTTTCAATTTCTGAAATATCTTGTCCGTATCGGCTCAAGCTATTCAAAAATGGCGTGCGACTATCTCTAATTTTTGGTTTAGGTGGGTAGGTCTTACCAATAATCCAACGATAAGTATTTTGTGAAATTTCAGTACGAATATATGTCCAAAATGGTGGTAAGCTGTAAAAATCTTCTTTATCAATCTCCAGAGTATATTTTGCCATTTCGCGTGCTTCATCAAGATTTAAGCCAAAAACAATTTTATTCGCAACATTAGATTCAATTCCAGCTTTTAACTGGGGTGTCATCTGTGCAAGATGCTGGAAGCCGATATTCCAGCCAACATTAAACTGGCGAGATTGTGAAAGTGCTTCGTCTAAGTTAGAATTAGGAATTCTAGGAAACTTGGCGTCTCGTCAATATAGATAAAGACCGACTGGCGTTTACTTGGCTCAACCGAAGACTGGCGTAAAATTAACATCCAGAGCATAGAAGTAATAAGACTACCAATTAGTTTCGCAGATTCTGAACCAATTACTGATTTATTTAGTGGAATCAATACGATTTTTCTGCTTTTAAAGATTTCTGCAAGACTGAAATTTGGATTAGTTTGTCCCAACATTGCCCGAAGTTGCGGGCGAAGCAAAAACTGTCGGAATTTATTCAAAATGGGGTTTAATATCTGGTGACGTTGAGCTTCACTGAGTAGCTCAAACCAGTTCCAGAAACTTTCCAGCCCGATTGGGTCTTTTAACTCTCTTAATAGTTTATTTCGAAAGGATTGATTAGTGAGTAAACTTGGTAGCATGACTAAAGAAGTGTTTGGAATTCTAGCAAGCGTTAGAAAACTGTGCGATAGAATATCCAGCGAGTAAATTCCAAAATGTTCAGGATAAAGTCCTTTAAATAGCTCCAGTAGATAATCTGCAATAACTTCTGGCTCGATACCGTACTTAGTGAGCTCGAAAGGGTTTATACCTACAATTCGCTTTGAAGTGGGTGAAATCACCACAATATCTTCATCGTGTTCAGTTGGTGTACGCTCTAATAGTTCATGAGTGAGTTGACCTTTAGCATCCACCACAACGACGCTATGATTTTTAGAGTTTATATCTGATAAAATCAAGTGACTCATGGCAGTAGTTTTGCCGCAACCTGTTGAGCCGAGAAAAACGGTGTGCTTTTTTGCCAGCTTGCGCTGAAATTTGAATTGGTCTTGGTTGACTTTTCAACCGTTTGCGCCAAACTTCGCTGATTTTTTTCGGTTAATATTGTAGCCTAAAGGTGGCACTACTAATTTAGGGTGAACATTTGGCACACCTGCAATATTTTCTTCCCCAATAGGTAAAAGCATGAAACAAGCTAAGTCTGAGACGGATAAACTATATGGGAAAGCCCAAGAAGGTTGTGCTTGATTGAGTTTTTGGATAGCTAGTGGTTTTAATTCAATGGTTGCATTCGATTCCATCATGCGAAAACTACTAAGTAGGCTGTCAAGAAATTCCTTTGTTCGCAAAATGCTGCGAGATTGGACACCAAGACGAATTTCACACTTAAAAGTAGATTGGTTCAATTTTTGTTTCATCAGCTTTTTAGAATTTTCGGAAAGCTCTGGAACATTATTTGTAATTACTTGATACCATTTAGCGGATAAATTCGGCAAATCTTTTGGTTGTGGGCGAGGTGGTGAGCCTGCACCAATAATCAATTGAACAACCACTGTCTCATCTGGCTGAAGTATTTTTGAAATTGCAAGGCTTGAACGTATCATGTTTACTACAGAGTCTATTTTTAAAGCATAGTGAGATTCTTTGATATTCACTAACCGTGCAACCGAAAGTTTTTCATGTTTTGAGACTCTTGAAAACTGAATAGCTCGATGTGATTGAATCAGCTGATGAATATGACGTTTATCTTGTTCTTCCGTCCCCAGAAGATACTGTACGCGGTTTTTAGTCATGCGAACTTCAAAAACAATGCTTTTACGTCGAGTTAGACCGACCAACTGACCAAGCAAACTTTTGACGTCTTCTTCAGAAAACGGACGTTGCCAGTTCCACTCGCTCCAAGATAAGGCTTCGAATTTTCTTTTCATTTCTACCTCCATTCTTTAGATTTAATAATTCGAAAGACGAACCAGCCAATGAAAATAACCGCAGTCGTCAAAACCAAGAACCACCAAACTTCCAGAATTAGTTTCACCGCCCAATTAATAAGCCAAGCACAAGCAACAAATCCAAGAATATATGCCATTAGTTTTTCTCATAGCTGGTCTCCTTTCTGCCTCCATTTATACAAGAAAATTGGTGAAAAGTTAAATTTCATTACCTTCAGTTTTTAGAGCGATTGGAATGAATTTTAAGCAATGAAACAGTAGTATATTTGAACATATTTTTGACCATTTGTCTAGTCTAAACAATCCTTTTTATTTTTCTTGAAATTTTTCGCATTTCTGCTTTAGCGGCCAAGAAAAAGTTGATTAATTTCTTGCCGTTTTTTTCCAAAAAAATTCTGCTAGGGCGATTTCTTCTTCGCTACAGTGCTTTTTTTGTCTTCTTGTTTTTGGTTTTTCGAGCCAATCCCAAATAAATATAGTAACAACGATAATTATAAAAAGCTATAAAGTAATCCATCATAAAAGCTACCTCATTTCATCTTTTCAGTAGCGTAATAAGTGAACGCTTTGAGGATATAGTCGGTGTAGGCTTTAGCTTCTGGCGTATTTTTGAGGATTTCAGTCTGAGTAAGCGCCAGATTGCCCACTTTATATAAAATATCGCTAGCGAGAAGCTCCAAGGCTTGATTATCTGCCATCGCTTCACTCAGTGTTTTAGCCACTTCTAACTGATAGGGGCTAACAAGTTGAGGAAGTTCTACTTTTGGGGTTGATTTTTGAATGTGGTTCATGAGATTTCTCCTTTGATTTTGGTATAATTTATGTTATAAACATTGTCGACTTTGTTTATGATTATAGTGTAACGAATATTTTTATCTCATTCATCAGGTAAAAAATCTCAGAAATCTCAAGGAGAAATCGTGTGACCGAATTTAGATTAGGATGGTTTTTGCTATATTTTTGCAAAAATCTGAAAAGAAAAAACGAAACCAAGAAGATTTCGTCAATAGTATTTTGAATAGATTAGTGAGTGAAAACAACCCTAAAATTTCATTTATTCCAGAAATTAACCGTGTTTCTAGTAACCGCCTTTTTACAGGAGACGAAGAAATTCCAGAATTTTACCGCGAAGCTTTGCCGATTAGTGATTTAAGCTTTCAATCTCAAAGGATAGCAGATATTTTCAAAGATTTAAACCGTGATGAAATCTTCGATTATAAGCAAGCTGTTTTTAAAATCAAATCAGCTCTTTTAAGCCAAGCAAAAAAAGCTACCGTTGTGTTTGGTAGCGAAAAAATAGAATTACTTAATCATTGCCAAGAAGCTGAACTTTACTTAGCAACTCTTTTGATTTTCTTGGTGAATCTTTCGAATATTCCTTCCAAAAACTCAGAGGAATTAAGACAAGCACAAATCATTAACCAGCACATTTTTAAGTATTTTGAAAATGAGGTTTTATTAACGCCATATTCACATAGAAAAGCTATTGAGGAATCTTTAAAAAGCAAACAGCTGATTTTTTTATTTTTGATTTATATAAGCCTGAAGCGTTAAATGATAATAAAAAAATCTCGTTTCACCCACTTTAAAAGTTTTTGATTCAAGATTCTATTTACAAAATGCCAATTATCCAGAATGGTTTAATAATCCAAAATGAAACTATCAACGAACGAATTACGCAGTTTATTGGAGAAAAATTTTGAGAACAGCCCCACACTAACTTTAATTACTGGATTTTTGCCAGTCTGAAGCAGATTTTTATAAAGCTTTTGGATAGATTTTTTTACCAAAAAGAAGTTATCAATAAAATTTTTATTGTTAAAAGTTTCGCTTTATCTGTAAAAAGCCAGTTATGATTATACTGCTTCGAAAATGAAAAAAATATGATAACCTTAACAGAAAATGTTGTAAATTATTTAGAAAAAAAGAGCTTTCACAACACAAGATAAAACTGAGTTTACTGTAGGCGGAAGTAATTATTTAGAAAATAATGAAATTATTTTTTTATTTACTAATTGATTTTTACTTTTATCTATCAAAAGATAAATGATATAATAAAAATGAAAAGGGGATACAATGGATGCTTTTTGTCAAAGAAATAAGGATAAAACCTATACCTAAAGGGAAATACTACTCTGAAATTCCATCAATAAATTCCATTGATTCTTTAAATTTGTCTTCTCCTATTACCTTTTTTATGGGCGAAAATGGGAGTGGTAAATCAACTTTACTTGAAGGTATTGCAGTTTCTTTAGGATTTAACCCTGAGGGTGGAACTGTTAATTTTAATTTTGCAACTAAAGAAACTCATTCAAACCTTAGTGAATATATTCAGATTGTTAGAGGAGCTAAGCGACCACGGGATGGATTTTTCTTGAGGGCTGAAAGTTTTTATAATGTAGCTACTTATCTGGAAGATATATACAGTAGAGAGATTGCTATGGGCTACAAATTAGATTCTTACGGCGGAATCCCTCACGAACGCTCGCACGGTCAGGCATTCTTAGGTCTGGTTTTAAATAAATTTAAACCTAATGGATTATATATCTTAGACGAACCAGAAGCTGCTCTTTCGCCACAAAATCAATTAGCCTTTATGGCAAAGATATATGAACTAACGCAAAGAGGAGCTCAATTCATCATAGCTACTCATTCCCCTATTATTACAGCTTTACCAAATTCAAAAATATACAATTTTAATGAATCTATCCAAGAAATTGATTATCACGATTCTGAAAGCTATCAAATTACTAAGCTTACTTTTAGAAAAATCCTGAGCTTATATTGCGAAATCTTTTGAAGAAATAAAAATAAAAAAAGGAGGTTCCTTATGGCTCAATGTGGTGTTTGTAATGGAACTGGAATTTGTCGTTTTTGTAATGGAACAGGTGATGACAGAATAAATAATCCTCACCCCAATCCAAATAATGTTTTTTTCTGGTGGAGGTAGTCGTTGTATACAGTGTGACGGGAACGGTAAATGTATAGAATGTAATGGCTCTGGTGAAGTATAAATTGTAGTATGGAGGTTTGATGTAGTGGATTTAAAATTTCAAGATAAAAACCATTCAACAATTATCTAACTTAGATAGAGTATACTATTATTCTATTATTAAGCACGAAGTAAGTTCTTTACATAGTTTATTAGAGTTGGCGGAATGGCTTCGATCAGAGGGATTTGAATTAGATGACGTTTTTAATTCAGCTTACGATGTATGTTTAGCTATGTATAAAAGAACGGGTATAGCAGATATTAGCTATTTTGAGGGTCTTTATGGTGTATTTATTCCTATTTTTCTAAACGGTCAATGGCAGGCTTGCGTGCAGGCAGAGTCACCTAAAAAACTTGTATTAGCCTTATATTGGATTCAAGAACAAGGAGCTAATGCCGATGATTTATATAATAAGTTACTTGATTCAAAAAGTAATCAGTTTATGATATTGAGAGCCAAATGGCTCTTTTTCTATATTTCTCCTCTTTTTATTCCTGCTACAATAGTAAAGAAAGGAGAAATTTTTGACAAATCATCATAAGAACAAATTAGAAAATATCAAAACCATAACTATCGGCTATGCTCGTGTCAGTTCAACAGATAATCGGCAAGAATTAGGTTTATCCGTTCAAAAAGAAGCACTCGGCTTTTGCGATAAACTCTATATTGAAAAAGATTCTGGTGGAAATCAAGAGCGAAAAACAACTTGACAAAGCTTTAAAAATGGCGAAAAAATATGCCCAGCAAGGTGTTAAAACAAATTTTGTCGTCTATAAATTGGATAGACTTACCAGAAAAATGCTTCATCTCTCTGCTATTATTGAAGATTTAACCAAACATGGTATTCATCTTCAATCTATTCATGAAAATATTGAAAACAGATTCTTTAACGGGAAAGTTTTTTTGTTTGATGTTGGGTTATGTGGCAGAATGGGAGCTTCAAGCTATTTCTGAACGTACTAAAGACGGACTCCGTAAAGCGAAAGAAAAAAAGGTGTAAAACTTGGCAATAAAGGAATAGCGAAAGATAAAGAAAAAGCAAATTATTGCACAATATCAGCAAAAAGAAATGTCCGTTCGAAATATTGCGAATCAGTTGAATATTTCCACCGCAACTATTTATAATGTGCTAAAAGCGCAATAACATTCAAATAAATAGGAAAAATCACCTATAATTGATTGACAAATCCTTAGAAAAAAATAGTAAATTAAACCTATCAACAGTTTTTAGCAAACGGTCGTTTGTTAAAACAATCAAAGTTATCAATAAAAAAATATTTAAAATGCTGATTTAATAAGGTTTTTAGTTACCTTGTTGAATTGGCATTTTTATTTTTCATTGTTTTTAGTTGACGACCGTTAACTAAAACAAGCTCAACCCCTATTGTAGCAGGGATTTTTTTGAGTTTAAATAAGAAAGGGGGTATTTCGTATTTAAATAGATACGAATTTTTCATGATTGCTACAAAATATATAGATTTTATAAGGAGAAAGTATGTTACTGGTTGTAATTGTAGCTATTGGAGGGATTTTATGGTTTATTAGAAAATCTTCCATTGATAAATACACTAAAAAACAAGAATTAGCGATGAAAATTCTTGAGAAATCGAAAAGAATTCGCTTAGAAGTAATGGCTGATATTAACGAGCTGGGTGGACGAATGGCTTCGGCAGACCGTGAACAATACATCAGTCTAACTCAAGAAAGAGAATCGCTTCAAGAAACTTTAGAGACAATTGAAGCAAGTATTCGAGCTATGGAGTCAATTTTGCAGTGGAGAGTTGATTCTTCAGGTGGAAGACTGGAAATCGATAAGGAACTTTTAAACCTACAACGGTATTCTGGACTTACATTAGAAGAATTAGCACAAGATTGTGGCATCGTGCTATAAAAGATTTAAATAGAAAGAGGCTTTATTATGGGAAACCCTAATGAATGGTATTGTGCTTGTGAACGTGCTTTGAGTGGTAATAAATGTGATTTGTGCAAAGAAGCTATTTATCATAATCTTTCTTACCATAGGTGTGAGTATGGAACTTGTCAAAAGAAATTCGGTTGGTGATAAATATGATTAAACTAATCCGAAAACTCATTTCAGCAACTATTGAATGTCCTATTTGTGGACGAAAAACAAGCGACCGACCAGAACGGTGTAGCCATTGCGGTAATAAACTATAGGAGTATAAATATGACTGAAAAATGCACAAAATGCCAAGAAGTTTTATGGTTTTATGCAGAAGATAGAGCGCGTGGTAAAGTAATAAAAGTTTGTAAAAATCCTAATTGTACAATGTATAATTTTCAAATCTCCTTTAGTGAACGATAGTTGAATACATGAAAAAGACGGCTCATTTGAACCGTCTTTTAATTAGCTTATAAGATGCATGAACTCAGATTATTTTAGAGTGCTGAGTGTCAGCCAGTCTTTTCTCGAGACTTTGTTTTTATTTACCAGCGTAGTATTTTTGGATGCCTTTCACAATACCTGCGACTAGTCTATCTTGGTATCGATCATCACGAATCCGTTGATTTTCAGTGAAATTATCCATATAACCAAGTTCTAGGAGGACGGCTGGTTTGGCTGTTTCGCGTAGTACGGCGAAGCTACTTTCCAATAAGCCAGCATCCTTGGCACCTGTTTCTGCAAGGAGAGAGGAGTGGATAGCAGCAGCGAGGCGCTTGCTTTCGCTCATACGATCAGGATGGTTGTGCCAGTATTTATTAATCTTACTTGGATAGTCAGGTTCATCGCTATAGGAGTAGGTTTGAATACCGCTCGCTTTTGAGTGAATGTTTCCAGTAGCATTGAAATGGATACTGATAAAGATATCAGAGTTGGTTTTATTTACCATTCTTGAACGCTCAGTCTTAAAATCAACATCGATATCACTGTCACGTGATGTGAGGACAGTATAACCTAATTCTTCTAATTTCTTACGCAGTTTGCGATAGATTTGCATGTTGAGATCTTTTTCAGCTACATTGTAGTAAAAGGCACCTGAATCTCGACCACCATGCCCAGGATCTAGGAAGATGGTGTTACTGTATTGGCCTTTTACAAATCCACCCTCAGTTGAAACTTCAGAAATCCATTGGCCGTATTTTTGGAACAAATGTTCCTTTCCGTCTATCTTGTAGGTTCCTGAAACATAATGGCCACTATCGTCCAAATAGTAACGAGCCTTGTAATAGTCGTCGTAAATCCACTCATTCTTGGCCATATAGCCACCAGACTTGAGATAGTAGGCTCCAATCCATTCACGAGCCGCATAGGTTCCATTCGCTTTTAGATAGAACCAACTGTTGTAGGCCTTATCAAAGATCCACTCTTTTTCAGCCATGGCTCCACTAGATTTGAGGTAGTAGCTTCCTTTCCATTTATTGGAAAGCATAACTCCATTTTGTTCAAAGGCATACCAAGTTCCTTTTATTTTCTCCCATTTGTCTTGGCTATATTTCCCATATTCATTAGCGTAATACCAATTTTCATTGATTCTCACCCAGGAGTTTTCCGCCATAGCCCCGCTACTGCCGAGCAGGTAAGTACCAACGGTCGTTTTGCTGAGCATCACGCCGTTTTTGTCAAAATAATACCATGAACCGTTGACTTTCTCCCATTTGTCTTGCGAGATTCTGCCAGATGGTGTGACATAATACCAATTTTGGTCAGACTTCACCCAGCCATTCTCAGCCATAGCCCCACTTTTGGTAAGCAGATAACCATCAACGATTGCCTGACTGAGCATGACACCATCTTTGTCAAAGTAGTACCAAACTCCTCCGATTTTTTCCCATTTTTGTTGGATGATTTTTCCAGACTCACTGGCGTAGTACCATTTACCCTCAAGAGCTACCCAGCCATTTTCTACCATGATCCCGTCTTTATTGAGAACATAGCCATCAAAGATGGTATCATTGAGTCGGTTTCCATCGTTGTCAAAATAGTACCACTTATCTTGAATTTTTTTCCATTTGAGGACAGGCTGATTGTTTTCATAGAAGCGCCAGTGTTTGTTTTCTTCCTGCCATCCTTCTTTTTTAGGGGCTTCTTCTTTTGCCTTGTCTTTTGGAAGTGTTGCAGTCTCCTCTTCATTTTTAATTGAAAGATCTTTCTTATCTTCCTTAGAGTTGCTTTGTTCGGTGGTAGCAGGAGGATTAGTATTGTTTTCTTCTGCGTAGATAGGTGCTTGGGCAAATCCTACCATTGAAAGGACAACAGCACTTGCCAATATAAACTTTTTCAACGATATTCTCCAATCATTATTTTCTAAGAAATATTATAAAATATATCTGATGGTTTATCAACTATCAAACTGAACTTCTTCTAGTAAATATTCGATAAAGCGTTCGCCCATCTTAGATAGGCTGGTTTTTTCATGCTGGATATAGACTAGTTCAATCGGGTCGTCAATGTCCAGTGGAATGGAAACGATATTGTCTCCGTTGAGGTTGCTGTTCAAAATCCCGGTTGCAATGGTGTAACCATCCAAACCAATCAAGAGATTAAATAGGGTGGCACGGTCACTGACTACGATGGATTTTTTGTGGTGCTCTTGTGAAAGAATCTCTTCTGAAAAGTAGAAAGAGTTGTGCGTCCCTTGGTCATAGCTGAGGTAAGGGAAGTTCTCCAAGTCTTCTAGTTTAACCTTATCTTTCTTTGCCAGAGGGTTGGTCTTGCTGACAAAGATATGGGGTTGGGCGGTAAAGAGGTGGTGCGCTAAGAGGTGGTTGTCATCCAGCATTTTCGTTAAAACATCACGGTTGTAACTGTTCAAAAAGAGGACACCGACCTCGCTACGGAAGTTCTTGACGTCATCGATAATCTCCCAAGTCCGAGTTTCACGAAGGAAGAGTTCGTATTTTTCCATATCACTTTTCTTGAGTAGAGAGACAAAGGCATTGACTACAAAGGCGTAGTGCTGAGAGGAAACGCTGAAAAGTTCGCGGTGGGCGACAGGATTTTTATAACGTTCCTCCAGAAGTTGGGTTTGCTCGACAACTTGACGAGCGTAGGAGAGAAACTCCATCCCATCACGGGTCAAGGTAATGCCCTTGGGATTGCGGATAAAGATTTCAATGCCCATTTCATTTTCCAAGTCTCGAACAGCATTAGAGAGACTGGGTTGGGTGATAAAGAGTTGCTTGGCTGCCTCATTCATAGAGCCAGTTTCGACGATTTTAATAATATAGTGTAGTTGTTGAATTCTCATGTTTTTATTGTACCACACTTGCGGAAGAATGGGCAATGAAGACGAAGAAAATAGGGGGAAAGAGCCGGTCCAGTATTGAAAAAAAGTCTAGAATTTGCTAAAATGGAAGCTATGAAAACATTCTATGATGTGCAGCAATTTCTCAAACAGTTTGGCATTATTGTTTACATGGGGAAGCGCTTGTATGATATTGAACTGATGAAGCTCGAACTCTCTCGGATCTATGATGCCGGTCTGATGGACAAGCTAGACTATCTAGAGGCGGAAGCTGTTCTTCGCAGAGAGCACAAGATAGAATTAGACTACATAGAGAAAAATGGAGATAAGAACTTATGACAATTTGGATTTTATGGGGAATTGTACTAGCGATGGCGGCATGGATGGGTTATAACTACCTTCGTATTCGTCGCGCGGCTAAGATTGTGGATAATGCAGAGTTTGAAGCCTTGATTCGGAAAGGTCAGCTAATTGATGTCCGTGAACCAGCAGAATTTCACAGAAAACATATCCTCGGAGCTCGCAATATTCCTTCAAATCAGTTGAAGTCAAGCCTTGCAGCCCTTCGCAAGGATAAACCTGTCCTTCTCTACGAAAACCAACGCGGACAACGAGTGACCAATGCAGCACTTTATCTGAAAAAACAAGGTTTCTCTGAGATTTATATCCTTTCTTATGGATTGGATTCTTGGAACGGGAAGGTCAAGACTAGCTAAGATCAAGGAAAAAGTTGATAAAGTCGGTCTCATATACTAAATTAATAAACATTTTAAGGAGTTTTTAGAATATGCAAGAAAAGAAGAAAAACCCGCTTTTAGTGGGTATCCTATCTATCATTCTTAGCTTGTTGTTTCCGTTGGGAGGTATTGGTTTAGGTATCACTGGTGTATTGTTTGCTAATGAACTTCAAAAAGAATCTGGCTTAGACTTTAAAACAGAGAGAATTGTATCTATTGTAGGTATTGTTCTTTCTGCTCTTAACTGGATTCTAGCCATTACAATCTTTTTTAGATAAGCAAAAAACAAAAAAGCTTTAAATATAAAGCTTTTTTCTTTTATCCACTTTACTCTAAGTAGTTTTTAATGATTTCCAATTCCTCTGGATTCAAGGGACGGTATTGCCCTTCTGCTAGTTCTGGGTCTAATGTAAAATCGCCGAACTGGACTCGTTTAGGGCAGTCACCTTGACACCAACTGATAGAAACATCTTCTTGACTTGATGAAATTTGCCCTCAGAGATAGTGATGGAGGCCCGGCTCTCTGTTGGGCTTGCGGACAGAATTTCAAGCTGAGCAGGTTTACAAGTGGTCCCATCTAAAAAGACAATTCCATCCTTGAATTTTTGGATATGGTCTGACGTGAGTGGTCCGTTGACTTCCACTTGATAGGATTTATCGATATGGTACTGGGGATGGAGGAGCTGAAAACCAAGAGGTCCATTGTCTGTCAAAAGCAGCAGCCCCGTGGTATCGCGGTCTAATCTGCCGACAGCATAGAGCTGGTCAGACTGGCTGTCAGGTGGAAGGAGGTCCATGACGGTTGGAAGTTTCTTATCCTTGCTAGCTGTAACGACTCCGTTTGGCTTATGAAGCATGAGGTAGTTGTGCTCGTAGCCTTGGATTTGTCGTCCTTGAAAGACTAATTTCTGCAATCCAGTGTCGACATTTTGAGCGAGTGAGCTGGCTGGACAATTGTCCACTAAGATTTCTTTTTTTAATAGAGCCTGTTTCATAGCCTTGCGACTGACCTTTTCTTGGGCTAATAATCTATCTAAACGCATACCAGCTTATCTTATCATAAGTCTCTGACTTTGAAAAGAGTTGCCTTGCTTAGAAAAGCAGAGTGAAAACATTTACACTTAGCTGAACTGTGATTTTTGAATGAGACTGTGGTATAATTGTTCAGTTAGAAATAAAAAAATTTAAAAATATTAGAGGAAATCATGACAAAAATTAAGAGAAGATATCCGTAACATTGCGATTATCGCCCACGTTGACCACGGTAAAACAACCCTCGTTGACGAATTATTGAAGCAGTCTGAAACTCTTGATGCACGTACTGAATTAGCAGAGCGCGCTATGGACTCAAACGATATCGAAAAAGAGCGTGGAATTACCATCCTTGCTAAAAATACAGCTGTTGCTTACAACGGAACTCGTATCAACATCATGGATACGCCAGGACACGCGGACTTCGGTGGAGAAGTTGAGCGGATCATGAAAATGGTTGACGGTGTTGTTTTGGTCGTAGATGCCTACGAAGGAACCATGCCACAAACTCGTTTCGTATTGAAAAAAGCCTTGGAACAAGACCTTGTCCCAATCGTGGTTGTTAATAAAATCGACAAACCATCAGCTCGTCCGGCAGAAGTAGTGGACGAAGTTTTGGAGCTCTTCATTGAGCTTGGTGCAGATGATGATCAGCTTGATTTCCCAGTTGTGTATGCTTCAGCTATCAATGGAACTTCTTCGCTTTCTGACGATCCTGCTGATCAAGAAAAACAATGGCACCAATCTTTGATACCATCATTGACCATATTCCAGCTCCAGTCGACAATTCAGATGAGCCTTTGCAGTTCCAAGTGTCACTTTTGGACTACAATGACTTCGTAGGTCGTATCGGTATCGGACGTGTCTTCCGTGGTAGTGTGAAAGTTGGAGACCAAGTTACCCTTTCTAAACTAGATGGTACAACGAAGAACTTCCGTGTTACAAAACTTTTCGGTTTCTTTGGTTTGGAACGTCGTGAAATCCAAGAAGCTAAAGCAGGTGACTTGATTGCCGTTTCAGGTATGGAAGACATCTTCGTTGGTGAAACTATTACTCCAACAGATGCGGTTGAAGCTCTTCCAGTTCTTCATATCGATGAGCCAACCCTTCAAATGACCTTCTTGGTTAACAACTCACCTTTGCTGGTCGTGAAGGGAAATGGGTGACTTCACGTAAGGTGGAAGAACGCTTGCAAGCAGAATTGCAAACAGACGTTTCCCTTCGTGTTGACCCAACGGACTCACCAGATAAATGGACGGTTTCAGGACGTGGAGAATTGCACTTGTCAATCCTTATCGAAACCATGCGTCGTGAGGGTTATGAACTTCAAGTATCTCGTCCAGAAGTTATCGTAAAAGAGATTGATGGTGTTAAATGTGAGCCATTTGAACGTGTTCAAATCGATACTCCAGAAGAATACCAAGGATCTGTTATCCAAAGCCTTTCTGAACGTAAGGGTGAAATGTTGGATATGATTTCAACTGGTAATGGTCAAACTCGTTTGGTCTTCCTCGTCCCTGCACGTGGCTTGATCGGATACTCAACTGAGTTCTTGTCAATGACTCGTGGTTACGGTATCATGAACCATACCTTTGACCAATACTTGCCATTGATTCCGGGTGAAATTGGCGGACGTCACCGTGGTGCCCTCGTTTCGATCGATGCTGGTAAGGCTACAACTTACTCAATCATGTCTATCGAAGAGCGTGGTACAATCTTTGTCAACCCAGGTACTGAGGTTTACGAAGGAATGATCATCGGTGAAAACTCTCGTGAAAACGACTTGACAGTTAACATCACTAAGGCCAAACAAATGACTAACGTTCGTTCAGCTACTAAGGATCAAACAGCTGTTATCAAGACACCTCGTATCTTGACACTTGAAGAGTCACTTGAGTTCTTGAACGACGATGAGTACATGGAAGTAACGCCTGAGTCTATCCGTTTGCGCAAGCAAATCCTCAACAAGGCAGAGCGCGAGAAAGCCAACAAAAAGAAAAAATCAGCTGAATAAGAGCTAGAAAGAGATAAAGATGGTCTATTTAATCATAGGGATACTCTTATTACTACTCTATGTATTTGCGACACCCCAAAGTATTAAAGGAACAGTCAACATCGTTATCTTGGTCTTTGTAGTTGTTGCACTCTTGATTTTGCTGATGTTGTCCATCTTGCAAATCTTCCAATTACCGACAGAATTCTTTGTCACAATCGCCATGCTGGCTCTAGCCTACTTTAGCTTGAGAGACATTACGCTCATGCCTGTAAAAAAGGGTAAAAGAAGATAATAGAAGAGGCTGGGTAATGACTCAATTTGAGGAGAAAATCTAGCAAATTTTTCCCTGATAAAACGCATAATATCAAGGTTTTTGAATGCCTGATATTATGCGTTTTTATGATTTTTAAAACTTTTTGAGCGACCTATTAGAAAGTGGATACTCTTACAATTATTTTGGAAATAATTTAATTTCTGATTTAACGTATATTTTCTCAGAAGGACTATTATTCCAACTTTTTCAAGGGTAGTCTTATTTTTGGACCGAAAGAAAAAGATTGAAGAAATCGTCCAAAATGAACTTTTTCTTCAATCTGGAGGTTCGTACCTCTTTTTTTATTTCTTTTTCCGATTTAATACTGCATTGAGGACAATGGCGAGGAGGCTTGCCACGACGATTCCGTTTGAGAAGAACATTTGGAAGGCTGTTGGCATGCTGACGAAGAGATTACTATTGTTGAGTCCGACACCTGCAGCGATTGAAACAGCTGCGATAAGGAAGTTGTGTTCATTGTTAGCAAAGTCAACGCGGGCGAGGATTTGCATCCCTTGAAGGAAACAAAACCAAACATAACCAGCATAGCACCACCAAGGACAGGACTCGGAATGATTTGAGCTAGGGGCTCCAAACTTAGGAAGGAGTCCAAGGAGGACTAGGAAACCAGCTGCATAGTAGATTGGCAGACGAGTCTTGATACCTGATAATTTAACCAAACCAACGTTTTGTGAAAATCCTGTGTAAGGGAAGGTGTTAAAAATTCCTCCGAGAAGTACGGCCAAACCTTCTGCGCGGTAACCGTTGCGAAGGCGCGTGCTGTCGATTGGGTCATTGGTAATATCAGACAAGGCCAGATAAACACCGGTGGATTCAACCATAGACACCGTTGCAATGATACACATCATGACAATAGAGGAGATTTCAAAAAGTTGGCACCCCAAAGTAGAGGGAGTAGGAACATGGACAAGCGGTGCTGCCGCAACAGGGGAGAAATCAACCAAGCCCATAGTGGCAGCAATGGCAGTTCCAACAACCAGACCAATCAAAATGGAGATAGACTTGATAAATCCTTTGGTAAAGATGTTGATCAAGAGGATAATCAGAACAGTGATAGCAGCAAGTAAGAGACTTTGACCAGTTGGCTCTGGAACATTATTTCCCATATTTCCAATAGCAACAGGAATCAAGGTTAAACCAATCGTGGTAATAACAGATCCTGTTACGATAGAGGGGAAGAGATTGGCTACTTTTGAGAAAATGCCTGAAATCAGAACCACATAAATCCCAGAAACGATAAGGGCACCAAACATAGCACCACTACCGTGACTCTGACCAATCATAATCAAGGGCGCAACGGATTGGAAGGCAACTCCGAGAACGACTGGTAGTCCGACACCAAAGTATTTATTGAGTTGAAGTTGGAGGAAGGTGGCCACCCCACACATGAAGATATCTGTGGAGATTAGGTAGGTCAACTGCTCAGCTGAATAGCCAAGAGCTGTCGCAATCATGATGGGAACTAGGATAGAACCTGAGTACATGGCTAGTAAGTGCTGCAAGCCAAGAACGGCTGCTTGCGAGTGTTTTTCTTGTTTTTGCATTAGAGATCTGCCTCCTTAAATACGACCTGACCGTTTTCAAAACGTTCCAAACGAGCGAGTGATAGAACTGGATAGCCAGCTTTTTCAAGCAAATCACGACCATCTTGGAAAGATTTTTCAATCACGATACCGATGGCTTCGACTTTAGCTCCGGCCTGTTCGATGATTTGGATCAAGCCTTTGGCAGCTTGTCCATTTGCTAGGAAATCGTCAATAATCAAGACCTTGTCCTCAGGTGAGAGGAATTTTCCAGCGATGGAAACGGTGCTGGTCACCTGCTTGGTAAAGGAGTAGACTTCAGCAGTTAGGATGCCTTCGTTCATGGTGATGTTTTTAGCTTTCTTTGCGAAAATCATGGGAACGTCTAAGGCTTCAGCTGTAAAAACAGCTGGGGCGATCCCTGAAGCTTCAATGGTCACGACCTTGGTAATGCCAGCAGCAGCGAATTTTTCCGCAAAAACCTTACCAATCTCTCGCATCAAGCTAAAGTCAACTTGGTGGGTTAAAAAGGAATCCACCTTGAGGATGTTGTCCCCCAAGATATGCCCATCCTCAAGGATGCGCTCTTCTAATAATTTCATAAGACCTCCTAAAGTCTAAACTCTTTTGTGTTTTTCTATCGCCTTTATCATCTCAAAAAGGGCTAGAAAAAAAGGACCCTACTAACAGATAAGCAAGCCCTCAAAATAGGTATGTCTAAAAACATACCCTCAACGAGACTTACTCATTGTTAGGTGTTCCGGCACCTTGTAGAAACGTCGTGCCAATTCACGACATAAACAAAGTAAAATGGTACTATAATAAAACGTCCAAGCGTTAATGTTATTATTTTACACTAAATAACTTTAGAAATCAAATATTTTGTTGACGTTTAGATGAAAAAAGCGAACAAACAGAAACCTACAAGACGATACAGTATTGTAGGTTTCGAATATTCTACTCGCTAAATCTTAAAAAAATAGCCATCTGGATCCAAGACTGCAAATTCATGAGGGTAAATAAAAGCTATCTCCCACTCGAAATTCTCTTTTGGTCAGCGGACGATGGATAGGATAGTCAGCTTCCAGCAGTTTTTGGTGGAGCTGAGGGACATCTTCAATGCCAAAGGAAATATTGACACCGCGCCCGAAAGGATAGGTTAGTTGGGCTAATTCTTCTGTGCTGCCTTCTTCTAGCATAAGTTGGCAGTCTTCAAGCGAGAGGAAGAGAAATTTCTCCTCTGGACGCTCGTATTCGACAGAAAATCCCAGCAAGTCGCAGTAGAAGTAGCGCGACTTTTTCGATGTTGGACACCACAAATTCGGGGATGACAGCTTGATAGTCCATTAGCTTTCTCCTTAAAATTCAATTTCCAATACAATCGGCGTATGGTCTTGACGAGCTCCTGAGTCAATCATGTCTGACTTGGTCACCTTGTCAGCGATGCGGTTGCTAGTGAGCCAGTAGTCGATTCTCCAGCCTGTATTGTTGATTTTAGAAGTCTTGCTGCGTTGTGCCCACCAAGTGTAACGTTCTGGGACATCGCCGTGAATGTGGCGGAAGGTGTCGGTAAATCCAGTTTCCAAGAGGTTGGTAAATCCAGCACGTTCCTCGTCTGTAAATCCAGGTGAACGGCGGTTGCTGGCAGGGTTTGCAAGGTCGATTTCCTTGTGGGCTACATTGTAGTCACCCGTCGCAAGGACTGGTTTATGTTTGTCTAACTCAGCTAGATACTCAGCATATTTCACATCCCAGACTTGACGCTCTTCCAAACGTTTGAGACCATCGCCAGCGTTTGGAGTGTAAACTTGCGTTACGAAAAATGTATCAAATTCCAAGGTGATGATGCGACCTTCCAAGTCCATGGTAGACGGGGCTCCAATCTCTGGGAAGCTGATAGTTGGTGTGAGTTCTTTCTTATAAAGAAACATGGTTCCAGCATATCCTTTACGAGCAGGTTCTTGGGAAGAACGCCACGTGTTTTCATAGCTTGGGAAGAGCTCTTCTAAAATTTCCAGATGTTTTTTAGTAGGACCCTTGGCAGAAAGTTTGGTTTTCCTGGATAGCGATAATATCAGCATTTTCGGCTACCAAGGTTTGTAGGACTTCTTGGGACAATTTTGCACGAGCTGAGTCGCTCGTTAGGGCTGCGTTGAGGGAATCAATATTCCATGAGATGAGTTTCATAAAGTTACCTTTTTCATTCAGATTACAGACTATATTATACCAAAAAAAGGCCTATTTCCCCAACGTATGGTTTGAAAAAAATCACCCTCTTTCGTTTATAATTAAGAATGATTATATGAAAGGGAGTGAAAATAAATGAAATTTTACTCATATGACTATGTGCTTAGCCAAATCAGTCAACAAAAATGGAATTATGATTGGCTTTGGGATTGTGCTCCTAGCTATCACAGGATTTTTTTGCTTTTTAAAGGCTTATCGAGATAAAAAGGGAACTAAATTTCAGGGAATTGGTCATGATTTTTGGCCTTGACTTTGGTAGCCATGCTTTTTGGTGACGATTTCAAAATACCAGACCAATCAAGCCTCAAACAACCAATTTCAAACTTCACTTCATTTCATAGAGGTTGTTTCCAAAGACTTGGGAGTGGATAAATCAGAAGTTTATGTCAATACTTCAGCTGCCACTGATGGAGCGCTTGTCAAGGTAGGTTCAGATTTCTACCGTGCCATGAACGGGAGCCAACCAGACAAGTATCTTTTAGAGAAATTAGAATTGCATCAAACAGACGCTATCGAATTGGTGGAGGTGAACAAATGACACTTAATTATATCGAAATTTTAATCAAACTAGCCTTGGGGCTCTTTTCTCTGGTTTTCGTGATTAATGTGACAGGAAAGGGCAACCTAGCGCCTAACTCAGCAATAGATCAAATTCAGAACTATGTACTCGGGGGGATCATCGGTGGGGTGATTTACAATAGCGCTATCAGTATCCTTCAGTATGCAGTTATCCTGATTATATGGACCATTCTGGTCTTGACTCTCAAATGGCTTAACAACAATGTTCACTTTGTGAAACGTTTAATTGATGGGAAGCCAACCCTGCTCATCAAAAATGGGAAGATTGATCCAGAAGCCTGCCGTTCGGTTGGTTTATCAGCAGCGGACGTAGCTCTTAAGCTCCGTAGTCAGGGAATTTTCCAAATGAAACAAGTCAAACGCGCTATGCAGGAGCAAAACGGTCAACTCATCGTAGTCCAAATGGGAGATGAGAATCCCAAGTATCCTGTTGTCACAGACGGTGTTATCCAAGTCGAAATTTTGGAGACCATTGGTCGGAGCGAAGAATGGCTGCTTGATAACCTCAGCAAACAAGGACATGACAATGTAGCCAATATCTTTATCGCTGAGTATGACAAGGGTGTCGTCTCAGTCGTAACCTATGAATAAGAAAAACCTGAGGTCTCTGCCTCAGGTTTCCATTTGCAATCAGAAAGGGAGTTTATGTCCATTATTCAAAAACTCTGGTGGTTTTTCAAGTTAGAAAAGCGCCGTTATCTAGTCGGGATTGTGGCCTTGGTCTTGGTTTCCGTCCTTAATCTCATCCCCCCCATGGTCATGGGGCGGGTGATTGACGCCATTACATCGGGGAAATTAACCCAGCAGGACCTCCTTCTTAATCTATTTTTATTTGCTGCTGGCAGCCTTTGGGATGTACTATCTGCGCTATGTTTGGCGCATGTATATCCTCGGAACTTCCTACCGTCTGGGACAGATTATGCGGTCTCGCTTGTTTGAGCATTTCACAAAAATGTCGCCAGCCTTTTATCAGACCTATCGGACGGGGGACTTGATGGCACACGCCACCAATGATATCAACGCCTTAACCCGTTTAGCAGGTGGCGGAGTCATGTCAGCAGTGGATGCCTCTATCACGGCACTGGTGACTTTGTTGACCATGCTCTTTAGCATTTCTTGGCAGATGACCTTGGTTGCTATTCTTCCCCTGCCTTTCATGGCTTATGCGACCAGTCGTCTAGGGAGAAAGACTCATAAGGCTTTCGGAGAATCTCAAGCTGCCTTTTCCGAACTCAATAACAAGGTACAGGAGTCTGTATCAGGTATCAAGGTGACCAAGTCTTTCGGTTATCAGGCGGATGAGTTGAAGTCCTTTCAGGCAGTTAATGAATTGACCTTCCAAAAGAATCTCCAAACCATGAAATACGACAGTCTCTTTGACCCCATGGTTCTCTTGTTTGTTGGTTCATCCTATGTTTTAACGCTCTTAGTCGGTTCCTTAATGGTTCAGGAGGGGCAGATTACAGTTGGGAATCTGGTCACTTTTATCAGTTATTTGGATATGTTGGTCTGGCCTCTTATGGCCATTGGCTTCCTCTTTAATATCACTCAGAGAGGAAAGGTGTCCTACCGGCGGATTGAGAATCTTTTGTCTCAGGAATCGCCAGTAAAAGATCCTGAATTTCCTCTGGACGGTATTGAAAATGGACGTTTGGAGTACGCCATTGATAGCTTTGCCTTTGAAAATGAGGAAACACTGACGGATGTTCACTTTAGTCTGGAAAGGGCAAACCTTGGGCTTGGTTGGTCAGACAGGTTCTGGGAAAACATCCTTAATTAAACTTCTCTTGCGTGAGTACGATGTGGATATGGGAGCCATTTATCTAAATGGTCATGATATTCGGGACTATCGTCTGACAGACCTTCGCAGCCTCATGGGTTATGTTCCGCAGGACCAGTTCCTCTTTGCGACTTCGATTTTAGACAATATCCGCTTTGGCAATCCTAATTTGCCCCTTTCGGCGGTCGAGGAAGCGACTAAGCTGGCTCAAGTATACCAAGACATTGTAGCCATGCCTCAGGGATTTGACACAGTTATCGGTGAAAAAGGGAGTCAGTCTTTCTGGTGGGCAAAAGCAACGTCTGGCCATGAGTCGGGCTATGATTCTAGACCCTGATATCTTGATTTTAGATGATTCCTTGTCAGCCGTGGATGCCAAGACAGAGTATGCCATCATTGACAATCTCAAGGAGACGCGGAAGGACAAAACAACTATCATCACAGCCCATCGACTCAGTGCAGTTGTTCATGCAGATTTGATTCTGGTTCTGCAAAATGGTCAAATTATCGAACGGGGTACACACGAAGAATTGCTTGCCCTGGATGGCTGGTATGCCCAAACCTACCAGTCTCAGCAGTTGGAAATGAAAGGAGAAGAAGATGCAGAATAAACAAGAACAATGGACTGTATTGAAGCGTTTGATGTCTTATCTCAAACCATATGGTCTTTTAACCTTTTTAGCCCTGACCTTTCTCCTAGCGACTACGGTCATTAAAAGCATCATTCCCCTCGTGGCTTCCCACTTTATCGACCAGTACCTCAGCAATCTCAACCAACTTGCTGTGACCGTTTTGCTGGCCTACTATGGTCTTTACATCCTGCAAACTCTAGTTCAGTATGTCGGAAATCTTCTCTTTGCGCGGGTTTCCTACAGTATTGTCAGAGACATTCGTCGGGATGCCTTTGCTAATATGGAGAAGCTAGGCATGTCCTATTTTGACAAGACGCCAGCTGGTTCGATTGTCTCTCGTTTGACCAATGATACCGAGACCATCAGTGATATGTTTTTCAGGGATTTTATCCAGTTTTATCTCAGCAGTTTTTTATCTTTCTGACAACCCTTTATACTATGTTGGTTTTTAGACTATCGCTTGACAGTTTTTAGTTCTGCTCTTTCTTCCTTTGATTGTCCTTTTTGGTCAATCTCTATCGGAAAAAAAGTCAGTCAAAATCATCGAAAAAAACTAGAAGCCTCTTATCGGATATCAATAGCAAACTAGCAGAAAGTATCGAAGGAATCAGAATAATCCAAGCCTTTTAATCAAGAGAAGCGCCTGCAGGCAGAATTTGATGAAATCAACCAAGAACACTTGGTCTATGCCAACCGTTCTGTAGCCTTAGATGCCCTCTTTTTGAGACCTGCCATGAGTTTGCTGAAACTCTTAGGTTACGCCGTTTTGATGGCTTACTTTTGGCTACCGTGGGCTTTATCTGGGAATAACAGCAGGAACCATGTATGCCTTTATCCAGTACATCAATCGTCTCTTTGACCCCCTGATTGAAGTAACGCAAAACTTTTCAACCCTTCAAACTTCTATGGTTTCAGCTGGACGTGTCTTTGCTTTTGATTGACGAGAGGACCTATGAACCCCTTCAAAAAGGATAGCCAAGCAAAGATTACAGAAGGTAATATTCGGTTTGAGCACGTGTGTTTCTCATATGATGGAAAACACCAGATTCTGGATGATATTTCCTTTTCAGTTAACAAGGGTGAAACCATTGCCTTTTGTCGGTCATACAGGTTCGGGAAGTCCTCTATTATCAATGTCCTCATGCGTTTTTATGAATTTCAGTCAGGGGCGAGTCCTCTTGGATGATGTAGATATCCGAAACTATAGCCAGCAAGAATTGAGAAAAAATATCGGTCTAGTCTTGCAGGATCCCTTCCTCTATCATGGGACGATTAAGTCCAACATCGCCATGTACCAAGAGATCAGTGATGAGCAGGTAAAGGACGCAGCTGCTTTTTGTCGATGCAGATTCCTTTATTCAAGACCTTCCGCTGGGCTATGATGCTCCTGTTTCTGAGCGTGGTTCGAGCTTTTTCTACTGGACAGCGCCAGCTTCTGCCTTTGCTAGAACAGTCGCCAGTCAACCTAAAATCCTGATTTTGGATGAAGCGACAGCCAATATTGACTCTGAAACAGAAAGTCTGGTTCAAGATTCTCTAGCTAAAATGAGACAGGGGCGGACGACCATTGCCATCGCTCATCGCCTTTCAACTATTCAAGATGCCAACTGTATCTATGTTTTTGGACAAGGGCGTATCATCGAGTGGAACCCATGAGGAACTCTTGGCCTTGGGAGGAACCTATCACAAGATGTATAGCTTGCAGGCAGGGGCTCTTTCCTAAAGAAGAATTCCTCTAAATCACAGATTTCTTGCACCGCCTTTTCTATTTTGTGGTATAATGAAAAATGTTGACAAATACTATACTAAAAACAAAGGAGAAACAGCATGCTGAAATGGGAAGACCTACCCGTGGAAATGCAATCAAGCGAGGTTGAGTCTTACTACCAGCTTGTCTCTAAAAGGAAAGGTTCGCTGATTTTCAAGTGTTGCCTGGATTGGGTTTTGGCCTTGGCCTTGCTACTTTTGACCTCTCCCGTCTTTCTCATCTTGAGCATATGGATCAAGTTGGATAGCAAGGGGCCCGTCATTTACAAGCAAGAACGCGTGACCCAGTATAACCGTCGGTTCAAGATTTGGAAGTTCCGTACCATGGTGACGGATGCGGATAAAAAAGGAAGTCTGGTGACTTCTGCTAACGATAGCCGTATTACCAAAGTGGGAAATTTCATCCGCCGTGTGCGTTTTGGACGAATTGCCTCAGTTGGTTAATGTCCTTAAAGGAGAGATGTCTTTTGTAGGTACAAGACCTGAAGTGCCACGCTACACAGAGCAGTATAGCCCTGAAATGATGGCGACTTTGCTCTTGCCCGCAGGGATTACCTCTCCAGCCAGCATCAACTACAAGGATGAGGACACCATCATTAGCCAAATGACTGCAAAAGGTATGACAGTTGACCAAGCCTATGTCGAACACGTCCTTCCTGAGAAGATGCGCTATAACCTCGCCTATCTCCGAGAGTTTAGTTTCCTTGGAGACATCAAAATTATGTTTCAAACCGTGTTTGAGGTACTAAAATAAAGTAGTCATGAGAAAATGAGTACAGATAAAAGGAGCAAATCAATGCCAAATTACAATATTCCATTTTCACCACCCGATATTACAGAAGCTGAAATTGCTGAAGTAGCGGATACCCTACGTTCTGGTTGGATCACAACGGGTCCTAAGACAAAAGAACTGGAGCGTCGCTTGTCCCAATACACACAGACACCTAAGACTGTCTGCCTCAACTCTGCGACAGCCGCTCTTGAGTTGATTTTGCGCGTCTTGGAAGTGGGACCTGGTGATGAAGTCATCGTTCCAGCCATGACCTATACAGCTTCATGTAGTGTCATCACTCACGTAGGAGCAACCCCTGTCATGGTGGATATCCAAGCAGATACTTTTGAGATGGACTATGACCTTCTTGAGCAAGCCATCACTGAAAAGACTAAGGTCATCATCCCAGTAGACCTTGCAGGGATCGTTTGCAACTATGACCGTTTGTTCCAAATTGTTGAGAAAAAACGTGACTTGTTTGTAGCGTCTAGCAAGTGGCAAAAAGCCTTTAACCGTATTGTGATTGTATCAGATAGCGCCCATGCTTTGGGATCTACTTACAAAGGACAACCAGCTGGTTCTATTGCTGACTTTACTTCCTTCTCATTCCATGCCGTTAAAAACTTTACAACTGCTGAGGGAGGAAGTGCGACTTGGAAAGCCAACCCAGCGATTGACGACGAAGAGATGTACAAGGAATTCCAAATCCTTTCCCTTCATGGTCAAACAAAGGATGCCCTTGCCAAGATGCAACTAGGCTCATGGGAATACGATATCGTAACACCAGCCTACAAGTGTAACATGACTGATATCATGGCTTCGATTGGTTTGGTACAATTGGACCGTTACCCAGCTTTGCTACAACGTCGTAAGGATATCGTGGACCGCTATGATCGTGGTTTTGCGGGTACTCGTATTCACCCATTAGCACACAAGACTGATACTGTCGAATCTTCACGCCACCTCTACATCACTCATGTAGAAGGAGCAAGTTTAGAAGAACGTAATCTTATCATCCAAGAATTGGCCAAAGCAGGAATTGCAAGTAATGTTCACTATAAACCGCTTCCGCTCTTGACAGCCTATAAGAATCTTGGCTTTGATATGGCAGATTATCCAAGAGCCTATGCCTTCTTTGAAAATGAAATTACGCTTCCTCTTCATACAAAATTAACTGATGAAGAAGTAGACTATATCGTTCATACTTTGGTGAGAATTTCCGAAGAAATCCTTGGTTCTGGAAAAAAATCATAAAAAAATCTTGACAAAGATAGAACAATAACTTATAATATTCTCAATAAATCAGAAAAGTAACTATTTTTGATCTTCAGGGAGCCTGTGGTGATTGTGAACAGGTGGTTGGAAGTAGTGAAAGTGGGCTGATTTAAAAAAATGAATTTGAAACAATGAAAAATTCGGTGCGACACCTTACAGTGCAACTTGTTGTTAGACAAGGCAGAGATGTAAAGGGGAATAGTCCCTTTATAATTGAGGTGGCACCGCGTTACCAACGCCCTCACACAGATTGTTTTTCTGTGTGTGGGCTTTTTCATATCTTTAAATTAATACAGAAAGAGGAAAATTTTATGACAACTAAAAGGTTATTTTTGGACAATTTGGTGGTAGTTTTGTACCGGAGCCGATTCAGGCTTTGTTGGATGAGTTGGAAGTGACTTTTGATAAGTACAAGGATGATCCAGAGTTTTTGGCAGAGTTTCGCCATTACTTGAAGGACTATTCAGGTCGCGAAACACCGCTTTATTTTGCGGAAAGTTTGACAGACCACCTAGGTGGAGCTAAGATTTATCTCAAACGTGAAGACCTGAATCACCTTGGTTCTCACAAGCTCAACAACGTTTTAGGGCAAATCCTTCTAGCAAAACGTATGGGCAAAAAAACGAGTGATCGCAGAAACAGGTGCTGGTCAGCACGGGGTTGCGACAGCAGCTGCTGCAGCTAAGTTTGGTATGGCTTGTGATGTCTACATGGGGGCAGAAGATGTGGAACGTCAACGTCTCAATGTTTTCCGTATGGAGATGATGGGAGCAACTGTTCACGCAGTTGAAACAGGCACTCGTACACTTAAAGATGCGGTTGATGCAGCCTTTGGAGCATGGATGAATGACCTTGAAGCCTTTTATGTTCTGGGATCTGCTGTAGGACCTCACCCTTATCCTACCATTGTTCATGAGTTCCAAAAAGTCATCAGTGAAGAATCTCGCCGTCAAATCTTGGAAAAAAAGAAGGCCGTTTACCAGACTACGTCATTGCCTGTGTAGGTGGTGGTTCTAATGCCATCGGTGCTTTTTTTCTCAATATGTGGCTGATGAAGAAGTCAAATTGGTTGGGGTCGAAGCTGCTGGTCATGGACTTGACACAGACAAGCACGCAGCCACTATGACAAAAAGGTAGTGTCGGAATTGTCGATGGTATGAAGACCTATGCAGTCTTTAAGGAAGACGGAGAGCTGGCGCCAGTTTACTCTATCTCAGCTGGTTTGGACTATCCAGGGGTTGGCCCAGAACACGCCTACTTTAAAGATTCAGGTCGCGTGGAATATGTGGCAGCGACAGACGAAGAAGCTGTACAAGCCTTGCTCCTTCTCAGCAATACAGAAGGAATTATCCCAGCGATCGAAAGTTCGCACGCCATCGCAGAAGCGATCAAACGTGCACCGAAACTAAGTAAAGATGAGATTATCATCATCAATGTCTCTGGTCGTGGAGACAAGGACGTAGCTGCGATTGCAGACTACCTGGAAGCTAAAAAATAAGAGATACGTTTTGCAAGCAACCAAACAGGAGTAAAAAAACAATGATATTATTGATTGATAACTATGATTCCTTTACCTACAATCTCGCTCAGTATATCGGAAATTTTTCTCCTGTTGAGGTGCTGAGGAATGACGATTCTCGTCTCTATGAGTTTGCAGAAAAGGCGGATGCGCTTGTCTTTTCCCCTGGACCTGGTTGGCCGTCTGATGCTGGAAAGATGGAGGAAATGATTCGAGATTTTTGCAGGCCGAAAACCAATTTTGAGGGATTTGCTTGGGACATCAGGCTATTGCTGAGGCATTCGGTGGAAAACTAGGTTTGGCTCCAAAGGTTATGCATGGGAAACAAAGTCAGCTACAATTTAAAGCTCCATCCATTCTCTATGATGGAATAGAGAATGGATGTTCAGTCATGCGTTACCATAGTCTTATGGTAGAGGAATTACCCGAAGATTTTGAAGTTACAGCTCGTTCGACAGATGATCAAGTCATAATGGGCTTCCAACACAAGACTTTTGCCCATCTATGGCTTCCAATATCATCCAGAAAGTATTGGCACGCCAGATGGCTTAACCACCATACGACACTTTATTGAGAAAAGTAATTTAACTGAAAAAAATTTCACTTAATTGAAAAAGCCCTCCATAAAAAGAGCAGGATTATCAGAGAATTACTAGCTTACCAAAAATAATCAAGCAAGCAGCAAGTAAGAGGAAAGGCACAAAAGGAAGTCTTTCCTTTTTTTCTTTTTGGAGGAGAAAGGCCAGAATCCCCGTCGCCGAAGCAAATTGAATCAAAATCAGCAACTCTGTCGCGCTAAAGACGAGCGCACAAGATGCTAGAAAAGAAAAATCACCTGCTCCTATACGGATATCGATAAAATGAGCCATGATTCCGAGGACAAGGAAGAAGACCATGATTAGATTCCAACTACAGAAAGCCATGAGGAGTAGATGGAACGTCAGCCAGACAAGTAAGGGATATTCCTGATGGCGAAAGTCGTAGATGCCCAAGGTCAAGCCAGTAGTTATCAGGATGACTTGCCCCAAGGAAAGCAATCCCCAAGAGTAAACCAGAAAGACGAGCCCTAAGCCTAGTTCAAAGAGGGCATACCAGAATGGATAGCGAACATTGCAGTAGCGACAGCGAAAGCGACCAATTACTTGAGAGATAATCGGAATCAAATCTAGTGGACGCAAGCGAGTCTGACAGGAATCGCAGTGACTAGCCGGTCGGATAATGGATTGCTCTGGAAAACGGTCAATGACCAAACCGAGAAAGGAAGCGAGAATGCTCCCGACAAGAAAAAAATAAAGATCAATCATACTTATCTATTCGTAAAAAATGGAAGAAGTAGTATAATAGAGAAACACAGATAAAGATGGTGAGGAAAAAAGATGACAATTCGTTTTGAAGAAAAGGTGAGTACAGAAAACGCTCAATTCGTATGCCAATGGTCCAACTCCCTCGGCAAACCCTTTCAAGAACAATGGATGGGAACAATGATTCCTTTTCCCTTGACAATTCAAGTCTTGCAAGATTTGGAAGGAATCTTTTCAATCTTTGATGGCCAAGAGTTTGTGGGGCTTATCCAGAAAATCAGGCTAGAAGACAGAAATCTTCATATCGGGAGATTTTTTATCAACCCCCAGAAACAGGGACAGGGCTTAGGTAGCCAGGCTTTAAGGAAATTTGTTAGTTTGGCCTTTGAAAATGAAGACATAGATACTGTCTCTCTAAACGTCTATGAGGCAAATCAAAGAGCTCAGAATCTTTACCAAAAAGAAGGATTTGAAATCGTTCAAATGGTTGAAGTACCTATACGAAAATACATCATGAAAAAGGGTAGATAGAAAGTAAAAAAGCCTTGGAACTCAAGGCTTTTCTTATTAATAACGACTTTTTGGGAACTTTCATGATCGTTTTTATCTTAAAACGATATATAGAGTCTAAACCTTACTTCTCGTCTTTATGAAGCATGTTTTTAACACCTTCAATAGCGCCTTCAACAGCGTCTTTAGCATCTTCGGCAACTTCTTTTACTTTAGATACTACTTTTTCAGCTGCACCTTCTTTTTCCATTTTTTCATCGCCGATCATTTTGCCGACACCTTCTTTAATGGAACCTTTTGCTTGATTTAATTTTTTTCTTCTGTTGACATGATTCTGCCTCCTTTAAATTGATTGATTTAGACCAGATTAATTAGTGTACGCGAGCTTTTTCATTTGTTTCGCCCTTAACGGCTTCAACACCTTCACCTACTTTTTTTCTTGAACAGCAGCAACACCTGAACCGATACCAGATTTTACTTTTTCAAATTGTTCTGAAGCAAATTCTCCTGTTGAAGAAGCTACGTCAGTTACTCGGTCTTGGAAGCTAACTGAATCTGCTTCATGCTGTTCCTTCGTTTTGATATCAACAACATTCACATTGACTTCAACAACTTCTAGATCAGTCATTTTTGTAACTTGTGATACGACAACATCTTTGATTTCTTTGTACAAAGCAGGAACATTCTTTTGGTATTCAACAACAACGTTCAAGTCAACTGCAACTTGTTCTTTACCAACTTCAACGTTAACACCGCGTGTTACGTTATCCGTATTGATAATTTTTTTCTGTTAGATTAGAGAAGAAACCTCCATCAACATCCAACAATCCAGGTACTTTTTTTCAAGTGAAAGACCAATGATTTTTTTGGATTACTTTATCTTCATAAGTGAGTTCCCCTTTAACATCTTGAGAAACAACAGCAACATCTTTTTTTTCTACATTTTTATCTACGTTTGACATACGAGACTCCTTTATTTATTTAAATATTTTTTCCTTGATATAATATCCAGCAAATGCTCCTAAGCCTCCACAGATTAACACAAAGAGTGTTTTGAAAAAGCCAAAGGATAAGATAAAGCAAGCGAGAATGACACCTACTAAACCTGCAATAATTGGATACTGATATTTTTTAAACCATTCCATTTTTACTTCCTTACTTTACACGACTAACAGTCTTTTTGGTCGTTTTTCGAGGTTCATATTCTTTTACTTTAACTTCAAGTTTTACCTCACGTTCAATACCAAAGAACTGCTTTAATCCATGAGTTATTTCATGCTGAATCACTTGACACCTGTTTGAGATGTTGTTTGAAGGAAGAATTGTACCTTCTACAGTAACGAAACATTTATTTTTGCGGCTATTTACATGGACCGTTGGTTCTTTAATCAACTGATGATCAATAACCAAACATCGAACAAAGCCTTCGATAGCTGAATTTTTTAGTTTTAATGTATCTTCTTGAGTTTCTAATTGAATCTCTAGATATTGTTTAGGATAAAAGAGTATCACTAACATTGAAATTAAAACTAAAACAGATAGGACAAGTGTCCCCCAAAAGACATATCTAGCAATCAGGAATTCAGCGTAGAATTCTCTCCAACTAAATAAGTGGATTCCTAAATCACTGACTTCATGATAATCTATGAGAATAGGAAGGAAAATAGTCAAGATTAAGATACAGAAAATAAGTAACAGTATTTTCTTTGATTTTTGACATATTAAATCCTTTTCAATGAAAAGTTTTAAACTATAATCTTACCCGTCTAAAATATTTAAAATTATAGCTCAGCACTTTATGCCTACTAGGTGGATTTTTATTTTTTTCCTAGTAGGAATGAAACGACAGCAACAACAATCACTGCACCTGCAATTGAAGGAATAATAGACATTCCAGCCAAGGAAGGACCCCAACTTCCAAAAAGTGATTGCCCAACAGATGAACCGATAAGACCAGCAAAGATGTTAGCAATTACTCCCATTGAACCACCTTTTTTGGTGATTGCACCTGCGATGAGACCGATAAGACCTCCTACAATAATGGACCATAACATAACATTCTCCTTTCTTAATCAAAAACATATTTTTATTTGCTTTGATTAACTTTATTATATAATATACTGAATTAGAATGCAACTGATATAGCATAACTCCTCTTTCGTATTCATACACCCTAGATACAGATAAATAAGAAATCGTTTACTTTTTTTGCTATAGTGGAGGAAATAGGAGTTGTTGGCTGTTAATGAAAAGTTTTTATGATACAATGGCATAAAGATAAACTATTACATTAAGAAAGATAAGAATATAATGAGAGAATTATTGTCAAAGAAAAAGCCTTAGACAATTAGAATTGCTAGAATTGCTGTTTTAAAAAAAGAAACGGCGCTTTCATATTTCGGAACTATCGGAACAATTGAATTGTTCAGAACGCTTGGTAAAAGAAGATTTAGCTTATGTTAAGTCCTCTTTTCCTGATTTGATATTTCACTCTTCTACTAGTTGTATTCGCTTAATGAATACGAATGACAGTGATATTGAAATGGTCTATCACCATTTTTTTAAGCATTCAACTCACTTTTTCAATTTTTAGAGTTTGTCTTCTTCAATGAAGGATGTGATGCAGAGAATATTTGCAAAGAGTTTTACATCAGTTCTTCCTCTCTTTACCGTATCATCCGTCATATTAATAAAATTATTAAGAAACAATATCGTTTTGAAATTAGTCTCAATCCTGCTCGGATTATTGGAGATGAGATTGATATCCGTTACTTTTTTTGCCCAGTATTTTTCAGAGAAATATTATTTCCTCGAATGGCCATTTGAAGATTTTTTTCAGTAGAACCCTTGTGTAAGCTGTTAGCACTGGTCTATAAAGAAACTGCATTCCCTGTCAATTTCGCAACTCAAAGAATGTTAAAATTGCTCCTAGTTACAAATTTATATCGCATAAAGTTTGGTCATTTCATGGAAGTTGAGAGAGATTCTTTTAACAATCAATTGTTGGAATCTTTCATGCAGGCAGAAGAAATCGAGGACATTGTAGCGAGCTTTGATTCTGAATATCATATCTCTCTGAATAAAGAAGTGCTAGGTCAACTATTTGTATCCTATTTTTCAAAAATGTTTTTCATAGATGAAGATGTATTTCTCAATTATGTAAAAACAGAAAGCTATGTAAAAAAATCATATCAGTTATTGGGAGATTTGGTGGATCAGGTATCAAGAGACTATAATCTCCAAGTCGATAATAAAGATAATCTGATTTGGCATCTGCATAATACGGCACATCTGCATCGTCAGGAATTATCTACAGAGTTTATCTTATTTGATCAAAAAGGCAATACAATTAAAAACTTTCAAAAATATTTTTCCCTCGCTTTGTTTCAGAGGTGAAGGAAGGATTGAACATTATCTAAAGACTTTGGAAATGGATGATAGTTCAATGAAAGTCAATCATTTGTCCTATACTTTTTATCACTCATAGCAAACACTTAGTGTTAAATCTTTTACAAAATCAACCTAAATTAAAGGTTTTGGTTATGAGTAATTTTGATCAGTATCATGCTAAATCAGTAGCCGAGACACTTGCTTACTATTGCAGTAACAATTTTTGAACTGGAGGTTTGGGGTGAGTTAGAGTTGTCCCTTGATGCTCTAAAAAGAATCACCTTACGACATCATTATTTCAAATTTTATTATACCGCCTATTGAAAAATAAGAGACTGATCTATTCCAATAATGTCAATACAGTTGCTCTCATCTCTTTGCTTAACGCAATGATGTTTATTCGATTAGACGAGTAACTAAGAATAACAAAAAAACGCTAGATAGCGTTTTTTTCTTATAAGAAAAGAATTTCATCTATATTAGACTCAGAATATCCTAAAAAAATCTTGTCATTTCTTAGTTCAGAACAAACAAAAAAAGCCTTGACTCCAAGGCTTTTTTTATGTTATAAACTCATTAAAAGAACCCCCAGTTAGATTTGGAATATTTTTTTATTCTGTGTCATATAAAAAAATAAATAAAATGAATGGCTATAGCTAGAGCTAAAATGGTTGTTATACTCACTACTATTATAGGATTAGAAGCAAAGATTAAAAGAGAATCAAGGCAGCCAGATAGAGTGTCGCTTGGACACAGTAGTAACTTTTCGAATAGCGAAGATAGTGTTTGTTATAGGGCCCATTTACTAGGACAGCAACTTGGAAGAGGCCAAATCCGATATAAGAGAAGCTGGTTGCAAAGAGACGATTAGCTTCAGGATTCTGAAGAAATCCCATCGATACAGTCATCATCATAAGTCCAATGAAAATAGGATAGTGACTGTAAATTAGAAATAGTCCCTTTTGATTAGATTTTTCATCAATAGCATGGTCGAATTGACCAAAATAAAACAAGAACAGAGAAAGCATAATAATGAAATAAAGAACCGAATAAATCGAGAAATTCTCGATTGTAAAGAAGTTAGCTAGCTCCATAATCATCTCTCCAAACGTAATAATGACAAGAAGGGAGATGCGCTCGATTAAATGGGGGAGATTTACCTGGTAATGCTTATCTTTACTAAGCAAGATAATTGGCATAATAAATGTTAGCAGAATACTAGCAAATAAGACAGAGACTCCAACGTAAATAGGAAGAAGAGCTGCTAGATAGACTCCTAAACTTCCTAGACCTGTTATCCATAGAAAACCTTTGATACTTTCCCGTTCAACATTATCGGTTGATTTTCTAAAAAATTCAACCAAATATTGTAAAAATAAGGTAAAGGTTAATGTACCAACAGCCCAACAAAGATAATGAAAATATTGTTGCCAATCAGGTCCCATCATATTGGCTATAAAGAGTAAAAGTCCCATTTTGATAAACATGATTACCATGTTAAATAAAGAGTTCTTTCCATAGCGATTGGTATAAACGGTTTGAATCATCCATGAATCAGTGAGAACCAAAACAGCCATGAAAAAATCAAGGAAAGAATTCCAAGTCAAAATACCGTTATGAAGATGCTCAATTAAAGTAGTTACTTTTGAAATTGCAAAAACAAAAACTAAGTCATAAAAAAAGTTCTGAAAAATTCTACACGTTTATGTTTAATAAGAGTTGTCATCTTAAGACCTTTCTATTTTAGAAGTACAATTTATTATAACAGAAAATGATAATGAAAGAGAAGGATATGCTTAAATAATTTCATGTGGCGCGAATGAACTGCGCCACAAAAGTTAGGTTTTTTTCTGTCTAACTTTTTGGGGTGCAGTTCAGAAGGGTGTTCATAAAAATTATACCGTTGATATCCATTAGTTGACCAAAAGTAGAACAGATACACAAAAAAAGCCTTGTAAATCAAGGCTTTTTTTCCTGTTGTATTTAGATGCCCCCTACAGGGATTTGGAAAGGACTTTCATATTGAGAGCAATTAAAAAAATATTGAAATATAAGTGATTTTAGGTATTTTTCAATGTCATGATTTAAAAAAATGGGACAAAAGTGAGGGCAAAAAAACCATACAGATTCTAAACTGTATGGTTCTTTTTTATCTAACCAAGAAAGGTTAAAACTTATTAAAACAAATGCAATCAACTGTTGAAAAACTTTTTAGTCCGTGTAATATAAAAAAACAAGTAAAAAGTTGAACTATAGGGAATATTGTGTCATAATAGGCAATAGATGAATAATTAATAGATTGGAAATAATGCTTTCTTACCTTAACAAGTTGAATTGGTTATACATTTTTTTCGTCGCAATTGTGTCTATCTCTCGAGTTTAGCTAGTTTTTTTATAAGCTCTGGTTTCTAATCAATATAACAAATTTTTAGAAGTGCATAAGACAAGATGGTGACATTACTACAGTCATTTCTAGTCACCATATGTTGCTGGCACAGGCTGTTTGTAGTGTTGGCTATTTACTAGTCAGTTTAATCGGAGTGTTTAATTTTTATTGTTGAAAGGTTTTTATATGGCGAAAATTCTATCTTTAGGTCTGACAGGTAAGAAATTACTTGCTCAGGGGTTCTTGTTTGTTCTGCTAGGTCTCATCTTGATGGTCACGGGGACTTGGTTGCCAGTAAAGGTTATTCGACTGGTTCTGTTTTTTTAGCTTGGATAGCAACGGTCTTAGATTTAGTATTACGTATTTTCAAAAAAAGTCAGTCAACGGACACCTTGGGAGTTGCACTGGTTAAATTGTTAGTGCTGGGATATTTGCTTGGCTCCAATCTTGCGACGGATGTGCCGATTTATATTTTGGCTCTTGTGATTGGAGTTTATCAGATTTTTCATGCTAGTATTAACCTTGTCACCTATGTTCTCTACCGCAAAAACAAAATTCGACCTCGTTTTCGTCTCTTACTAGATGGACTCGTACTAGTTTTTCTTGGTGGGACTAGTCTTTTGTCCTCTACAGGAAATTCTGTCTTTCAACTCTTTGTTTTAGGGGCTTATTTTTTCCTTTATGGTCTGTCCAATATCCGTGACGGTTTCTTATTTGAAGGGGAAATTGGGAAAAACCATCTCAAACGTCGCATTAGAATTAGCTTACCTATTGTCCTAGCCGCTCTCATCCCTGCAAGAACTTTAGCAAAAATTAACAAATTTATGCTGGAAAATGCTGATGAGGAAGAAGATATCCATCTTGGAATAGTGAAGTCTGGTAAGACAGCAGAGCTAGAAATTTTTGTTCATACAGCTGAGACCTCCCTGTTTTCAGCTATTGGTCATGTGGATATCTGCTATCAAGGCCGTGTTATTTCTTATGGCAACTATGATCCGTCTTCTGAGACCTTATTTGGCATGGTAGGAGATGGTGTCTTATATTTCTGTGATCGTGACAAGTACATTGACCTATGTAAACGTGAGAGTCAAAAAACGCTTTTTTTGGTTATGGGATAGATTTGACGCCTGAAATGGAAAAAGCAGTTCAGAAAAAGTTGGCTGAATTGAAACAACTGACGATTCCATGGGAGCCAAGTGCAGATAAAATCATGACAGGTGATGGTAAGGAAGACTACACCTACGCTTATAAAATCAGACATGAGACAGATGGGGAACTTTATAAATTTATCAAATCTAAGTTTAAATCCTACTTTGTCTTATCTACAAACTGTGTGCTCTTGGCTGATACCATAGTCGGTCAGGCTGGCACCGATATCCTCTCACCCAAAAGGATTTATCGCTCCAGGAACTTACCAAGCCTACCTTAATCGAGAGTTTGAAAAACCAAATAGTATAGTCGTATCTAAACATGTTTATTAAGGAGAATTTATGAACTTAGTAAAAAAATACACCCCGTTAATACTTTTTTTATAGGGCTGGTTGCTCTTGTAATTCTGAATGCATCGAGCTTTATATCAGGAGCAATCTCTCTTTGATGTAATATCAACCTTGATTTATGGTGCTGTTATTGCTTTTGTGCTTAATGTTCCTATGAAAAAAATTGAACAGTACTTAGTTAAATTGAAGGTAAAGGCAGAGTTGCGTCGTCCGATTGCCATGGTACTTGTTTTCCTAGCTCTTATCTTAATCGTGATTGCTCTTTTTGGTTTTTGGTGCTGCCAACCCCTAGCCCAGACTATTAGTCAGCTGGGAACAGTCCTTTCAACAGTCCTTACTCAACTTGGGAAATTGCTAGGCAGCTCGGAATTTGTAACCAAAGACATGTTGTCAACTATCGTATCAGGCATACAGGGACAATCTAGTTCTATTAGCCAAGCTTTGATAGGTTTTTTATCAGGTCTGACTAGTAATATCGGCAATATTTTTTCAAGTTTGATGAATGCCTTTTTGATTATAGTCTTCACCTTTTTATTTTTATCCAGTAAGGAACATTTGGCAGCGATGACGAGTCGACTTCTAAAAGTTTTTTTCTTCCAGAGAAGGTGGTGACAAGGTTGACTTACATTGGACAAGTAGCACTAGAGACTTATGACCAATTTTTGATGAGTCAGCTGATTGAAGCAGTTATCATAGGAGTTATGATAGCGGTTGGTTACAGCGTGTTTGGGATACCCTATGGAGTAATGACAGGTATCTTTGCAGGAGTGCTATCGTTCATTCCTTATGTAGGGCCTATGATTGCTTGTGTTGTGGGAGCGATTTTTTTATCTTCACAGTGAGTCCTACTCAAGCCTTACTTTCTCTTCTTCTATATCAAGTTATACAGCTGATTGAAGGAAACCTTATTTATCCCTAGAGTTGTAGGTCAGTCTATTGGTTTGCCAGCTATTTTCACGCTTGCGGCTGCTAGTATTGGAGGCAATCTCTTTGGCTTACTTGGGATGATATTCTTTACACCGATATTTGCTGTTATCTATCGATTGGTTAAGGAATTTGTCGTTGCAAAGGAAAATCAGCTAGATTAAGAAAAAAACTAAATTTAATAAGATATACTGAGAAGAGAGTGAGAGATTCTCTTCTCTTTTATTTTTTTAAATACTTTTCTACAAAAAAAGCTATTAGACGTTAAAAAAAGCCTTGGTTTCAAGGCTTATTTCTGTTGATTTAGATGTGCCCCTGCAGGGCTCGAACCTGCGCCCCATAGCTTAAGAGTCTACTGCTCTACCAACTGAGCTAAGGAGGCAACAGAAAAAGCTGAGAATGTAACTTCCCAGCTATTTTAATATGCCCAAAATGGCAGCTAGATTATTTACGAAAGGCATCAAGGATATAGGTGAAACCAACAATTAAAAATGCAAAGGCAACGACATAAACGACAAAGACACTTGTAGCTACTGGATTGAACAAAATCACTAGACCTAGTAAAAATGCAAGCAACGCTATCCACATGATATGGTTGCCAATAATAGGGAAAATCAATCCCAGACGATTGCCTTTAAAGAAAACTATAATGGCTTCTACAATTAACCAAATTCCTAAAATAGTTGGAATGACAACTGGCAGCGTCACAAAGCCATAGGCAACGAGGTAAAGAGCTAAGAGAAGATTAACAATCCCTTGGAAAAGATGAGCTGGTGAGCGAAGCTCTTTTGGTACAGAGAAATAGCCTAAAATAGCTGCTATAGAAGAAACCAGTAAACCAAATGCAATCCACCAGCTGTAAGCAACAAGATTAGCTACTGGGTTTGTAAATAGGAAAAGTCCTAAAAGGACAAAAACAACTCCTGCAAGGAATAGCGATAAACGATTAGAAAATTTCATTTCAATACCATCCTGTTATATAGTATAGTTTAATAATAAAAAAATATTATACACCTTTTTAGAGGAAATATCAATAAACAAAATGGAAAAATTTGGAAGTTTCAGTCTGATTTATGAAAAGAAAATCAGTTTTTATTATTTTGAAAATAAAAAGAGAAGATAAAAATTTGTCTTCTCTACATGAAAATATTGTATGGAATCAAAGCAAAAGTAACTGGCTTTTACACTATTTGTAAAGATGTAATTTGATTCAAAAAGAAAAAGATAGATTTAAAATGTGGGACAAATGATGGGGTAAATCAGTTATAGACAAGCAAAAAAGCCTTGTAAATCAAGGCTTTTTCCTGTTGATTTAGATGCCCCCTGCAGGGCTCGAACCTGCGACCCATAGATTAAGAGTCTACTGCTCTACCAACTGAGCTAAGGAGGCAAAGAAAAAGCTGTATTGGTGCCGAAACTTCACGGTTTGTATTGAACCCGCGCAATTAAGCAGGTGGGCAACTCGCTCTAACTGAAGCTGTTTCCGTGTGAGACGGCCTACATGCTGTTAGAAGACTTTTGTTTCCCTAATAATACAAAAAATAGTCGGTCAACACTTAAGTGTGAAGTCGTACACCACAGCGTTTCTATGTTTATATAATACCACTTTTTCAAAAAAAATCAAGAGGAAAGTGCAATTTTTTGAAAAGGATTTCAGATTTTTCGCAAACGGTCGATGGCTTCCTTTCTTTGAGCTAAAGCCCGTTCATATTTACCAGTATCTTCTGAGGTGAAATAGTGGTGATTTTGGATTTTTTCTGGCAAATAGTCTTGCTTGACCCAATTTCCAGGATAGTTGTGTGGATAGAGATAGTCTTGGGCATTCCCCAATTCCTTGCTTCCACTGTAGTGACCATCACGCAGGTGTCGTGGAATAGGCAAATGCCCTGATGTTTTGAGGTCGGCAAGAGCCTTGTTCATAGCCACATAGGCTGAGTTTGATTTTGGAGAAAGGGCCAAATCAATCACAACATTAGCAATGAGGATGCGGGCTTCTGGGAAACCAATCTTTTGTGCAGCATCTAGAGCAGTTACGGTATGGATCTGCGCTTCAGGATTGGCCAAGCCGATATCTTCATAAGCGATAACAGTCAAGCGACGAGCTAGGCTAGGCAGATCCCCAGCTTCAATCAAGCGGGCTGCGTAGTGGAGACTGGCATCTACATCCGAGCCACGGATGGACTTTTGCAGGGCTGAGAGGACATCGTAGTGACCATCCCCATCCTTGTCCATGGTAATATAGCTCCTTTGTAGGCTATTTTCCATGATGTCAAGAGTGATATGGCGGATCCCCTTGTCATTCTCAGGGGTAGAGAGAACAGCCAGGTCCAGTGAGTTGAAGGCAGAGCGAAGGTCTCCGTTTGTAGAGGTTGCGATGAAATCCAGCGCATCCTCATCTAGCTCAACTGGAAAATCAAAACCACGCTCAGGATTACTTAGAGCTATCTGAAGAGCCTCTTTGACGTCTTGGTTAGACAGAGGTTCCAACTCAAAAATTTGAACACGACTACGGATGGCAGGAGTGACAGAAAAGAAGGGATTTTCAGTCGTAGCACCAATCATGATGACCAGACCACTTTCCAATAGTGGCAGAAGAAAGTCTTGCTTGGTTTTATCGAGACGATGAATCTCGTCTAGTAGCAGTACAAGGCCACCTGAGAATTTAGCCTCTTCAGCGATTTCTTGGAGGTGTTTTTTGCTATCAACAGTGGCATTGAAGGTCCGAAAAGCATACCTGGTCGTTCCAGCGATGGCAGAGGCGATACTGGTTTTGCCGATTCCGGGAGGTCCGTAGAGAATCATGGAGGACAGACGATTGGCTTCCACCATGCGACGGATGATTTTTCCAGGTCCGACCAGATGCTTCTGACCGATGACCTGATCGATGGTTTTGGGGCGCATGCGAAGCGCGAGATTGTCTGGCATAGCAGTCCTTTCTAACATGGATTTTCTGATGTATATGTGGTAAGATGGTAGTATCTATTTTAGCATATTTCCGAGCAATCGGGGCGATTTAAGAGTCGCATAGAAAGAGGACAAAATGGCAACATACGGATTTTTAGATGTTTTAGAGGAGGAGTTGGACAAGAACTTTCCCTTTGACTTTGAGATTAGCTGGGATAAGCGCAACCATGCGGTAGAAGTGAGTTTTTTGCTAGAGGCAAAAAATGCTGCAGGAGTGGAGATTCTGGATGAGGACGGAGAGGTGTCATCAGACGATATCCTTTTTGAAGAAGCGGTCCTTTTTTACAATCCGGCCAAGTCAACGGTTAACGCAGAAGACTATCTGACGGTCATCCCTTACCTACCTAAAAAAGGATTTTCTCGTGAGTTTTTAGCTTATTTTGCACTTTTCCTCAAAGATACTGCCGAGGTTGGACTGGATGCGCTCATGGACTTTTTGGAAGACCCAGAAGCAGAAGAATTTGTCATGGAATGGAACCAAGAAGTCTTTGAAGAAGGAAAAGTTGGCTTGAAAGAGGGAGAATTTTATCCTTATCCGAGGTATTAGGAGTTGGTTGGAGATTTTATGAAAAAAATTGGGACTTATTTGGTTTATGTGCTAGCTTTTGTCTTTATTATGCTGGCTTTTGCTTGTGGAACCATCGCATTTGCAGAGTTGGGGTATTCCGCAGTTTTAGTATTTACTTTTGGTTATACTTTCGCTCTTCTAAGCATATATTTAATCTTTATTCTTCATGAGCTGGGTCATGCTTTTTGTGGCTACTTGACAGGTTATCGGCTGGTGGCTTTTGGATTAGGACATTTTCTTTTGACCAAAAAGTCAGGCAGGTTTTATCTTAGTCGAACAGCCGTTCTGAAAAATGTTGGTGCTCAGTACATTGGGTTGAAAGAAGATGAAAGTGATCAAAGAATCATCCTGATGCTTTCAGGAGGATTGATGGTTCATCTTAGCTTGATATTATTGGCGATATTGTTTGGATGTTTTGACAAGAAGCTGGTATTTTGCTGGTACTTGGATTTTTTTGAATTTATCTTTCTTCCTAAACAACGCTTTGCCAGTCGGTATCACCGATGGAGCAAAAATCTGGGAATTGCTACAACACCCTGAAAATATCAAATACGCCTACATGGTGTTGAGGCATTCTGCCCAAACTTTGTTGGCTCCTCAAAAATATGATTTGAAAGACTTTATTATGCCTGTTGATGAGGATGCGAGAGGGAGTTTCGCAGAAAGTATTGAAACTCTTCGGGGAGTGGTTTTCATATTGGATGGTCATTTAGAGGTAGCTAAAAAGCTATTTCAATCTTTACTAGAGAGAACAGAACACTCGGTGTCTGAAACTTTTTGCCAACTATACCTTCTTCAAATTGCCTTGCTAGAAGGAGATAATGAAAAAGCGGAGCAATATGCAAGTATTCGAAACGTCAAATCCTTTTTATCTCTAAAAATGGCAGATGTGCAAATGATTCAAGCATGGTATCAATTTAAGGTAAAGAAAGATGTAGCTCAAACTCGCAAGGCTATGAAGATTGCTAGACAGAAAATGAATAGCAGCCGAATGCTACGGGACGAGAAACGCTATTATGAAAACTGGTTAGCAGAGCTGGAAAAGGCATTAGCCGAAGGAGTCTAATATGGAAATAGAAATTTCTGATTTTACAGGCTGCAAGATTGCCCTCTTTTGTGACGATAGAATTTTAACTATCTTGCGGGATGATAAGTCAAACATTCCCTGGCCCAATATGTGGGAGTTGCCCGGTGGTGGACGTGAAGGCGATGAAAGTCCTTTTGAGTGCGTGGCGCGTGAAGTTTATGAAGAACTGGGCATTCATTTGACTGAGGATTGTCTGCTTTGGAGTAAGGTTTATCCCAGTATGCTTTTTGAGGGGAAGGAATCCGTCTTTCTAGTTGGTAAGTTAAGGCAGGAACAGTTTGATAGTATCGTCTTTGGCGATGAAGGACAGGGATACAAACTGATGGGCATTGAGGAATTTCTAAATTCTAAACAGGCAGTACCTCAGTTGCAAGGAAGATTGAGGGATTATTTGGAGGAAGTAAAATGATTTTTGCAATTGCAACAACGACGTTAAATAAGGAAGTTAAACGCAAACTAAAAACTGGACAATACTCTAGGGAAGAAGCTACATTCATCTATATGGAATATTTAAAGTTAAAGAAGCAGAGAGAAAGTGGTATGAAAGTAGCTGGGATTTCTACGGCTGTTATATGGGTATTAGTGCTTGTTATACCCTTGCTGAGCGATAGAGGTCTCGTACTGCCCCTTTCAGTATATTTTTACTTTTGATACTGTTTGCAGGAATTGTTCTATTTGTTTATTATCTCATGTTTGGTATTTTTAAACAGCAGATTCATAGCGCAATGAAAGAACACTACACAGATGTGATTGAAGAATTTGAGGGTCAGTAAAACAGCGTGTGGAAGAGCATAGAAGTGCTAGTTGAGAGAGTGTGTATTTGGGGGTAGTAGTATGATTCAGATTGTCCGAGCAGGAGCAGAGAATTTAGAAACCGTAATTGCAATTCAAAGGGCTAGCTTTAAGGCTGTCTATGAGAAATATCAAGATGAGTATGATCCCTACCTAGAGGATCGTGAACGAATCAAGTGGAAATTGGTTGAGCGTCCCAATAGTTATTACTACTTTTTGAAAGAAAAGGACGAAAATATCGGATTTTTACGAGTTCAGACCAATGAGGAATTGACGGAGGCTTGGTTGGGAACGGCAGCGATTTTACCCCAGTATCAAGGAAAAGGTTATGGTTCTGAAGGATTGGAATTGCTGGAAAAGGAATTTCCAACGATTAAACAGTGGGATTTGTGTACGGTATTACAGGATGCGGGGATGGTTGCCTTTTATGAGAAAAACGGCTACCGTCAAACTCATATCGAGCCTGAAAAAGAAGGTATGGATATGGTTTACATGAAAAAATTGATTGACAAATAGAAAGGATGGTTCGGTTACATTTCTAAACTGAACCCGCCCTAAACACTGTGCCAAAAAGATAAACCTCTCTTAGACACAAGCGTCTTCAGAGAGTTTCCTATTTTGGCTTTGTGTTTTACGGGCTTGGTATCTTAATTATGGAAACATGGCAAGAGTTAAAAGTTACAGTGAAGCGTGAGGGGGAGGAGCTGGTCTCTAATCTCTTGATTGAGCTGGGTGCTCAGGGTGTTGCGATTGAAGACAGTATGGACTATGTGGGGAATGTCGACCGTTTTGGTGAGATTTTCCCAGAGGTTGAGCAGCAAGAGGAAGTCGTGGTGACAGCTTACTATCCTGAAACGGTTGATGTAGCAGTGGTTGAGGCGGACTTGCAGGCTCGTCTCCTAGAATTAACAGATTTTATGGATCTGGGAGAGGTCAAGATGGGCACGACTGACTTGGCTGAGGAAGACTGGGCAGACAACTGGAAGAAATACTATGAGCCAGCTCGTATCACTCATGATTTGACTATCGTGCCGTCTTGGACAGACTATGAGGCGACTGCTGGAGAAAAGATTATCAAGCTGGATCCAGGCATGGCCTTTGGGACTGGAACGCATCCAACGACCAAGATGAGCCTTTTTGCCTTGGAGCAGGTTCTTCGTGGTGGTGAAACGGTTTAGATGTGGGAACTGGTTCAGGTGTCCTCTCCATTGCTAGCTCGCTTCTGGGTGCTAAGGAAATTTTCGCTTACGACCTAGATGATGTGGCAGTTCGTGTTGCTCAGGAAAATATTGAGCTCAACCCTGGCATGGAAAACATCCACGTTGCTGCTGGAGATTTGCTGAAGGGTGTGGAGATTGAGGCAGATGTGATTGTGGCTAATATCTTGGCGGATATCCTCATTCATCTGACAGAGGATGCTTATCGCTTGGTCAAGGATGAAGGCTACCTCATCATGAGTGGCATTATCAAGGACAAGTGGGACATGGTGCGAGAGTCAGCTGAGTCAGCTGGATTTTTCCTTGAAACCCACATGATTCAAGGGGAATGGAATGCCTGTGTCTTTAAGAAAACCAAGGATATTTCAGGTGTGATTGGAGGCTAGTATGCAACAGTATTTTGTCAAAGGCAGTGCAATCTCTCCTATCACCATTGAGGATAAGGAAACCAGCAAGCATATGTTTCAGGTCATGCGCTTGAAAGAAGATGATGAGGTGACCTTAGTCTTTGATGATGGCGTCAAGCGCTTGGCGCGCGTGCTGGATGTGGAAAAACGTCAGTTTGAGTTGGTTGAAGAGTTAGTTGACAATGTGGAACTGCCAATCCAAGTGACCATCGCATCAGGCTTTCCCAAGGGAGACAAGCTGGAGTTCATCACTCAAAAAGTAACCGAACTAGGCGCTAGCCAAATCTGGGCCTTCCCTGCAGACTGGTCCGTTGCCAAGTGGGATGGTAAGAAATTGGGTAAAAAGGTTGAAAAACTAGAAAAAATCGCCCTTGGAGCAGCCGAGCAAAGCAAGCGGAATCTGGTTCCAAGTATCAAACTTTTCGAGAAAAAAGCAGATTTTCTAGCTCAGTTTGAGCAGTTTGACTCAATTGTGGTGGCTTATGAAGAATCAGCAAAAGAGGGAGAAGCCGCTGCGCTTTTGCAAGCAGTCACTGGTCTTGAAAAAGGAGCCAAATTGCTCTTTATCTTTGGTCCAGAAGGCGGTCTCTCACCTGCAGAAATTGAGAGTTTTGAAGCTAAAGGAGCCGTCTTGGCAGGCCTAGGCCCTCGCATCTTGCGAGCAGAAACAGCACCACTTTACGCCTTATCTGCCCTTAGTGTTTTAGTAGAATTAGAGAAATAAGAGGAAGAAAATGGAACAAAAACACCGTTCAGAATTTCCAGAAAAGGAACTTTGGGATTTAACCGCCCTATACCAAGACCGTGAGGATTTCTTGCGTGCAATCGAGAAAACGCGCGAAGACATCAATCAATTTAGCCGTGATTACAAAGGCAATCTTCACACTTTTGAGGATTTCGAGAAGGCCTTTGCGGAATTGGAGCAAATCTATATCCAGATGAGTCATATCGGCAATTACGCCTTTATGCCTCAGACGACAGACTATAGCAATGAAGAGTTCGCCAATATCGCCCAAGCTGGGATGGAATTTGAAACAGATGCCAGTGTAGCCTTGACCTTCTTTGACGATGCCTTGGTGGCAGCAGACGAGGAAGTCTTGGACCGTTTGGGTGAATTGCCACATTTGACGGCAGCCATTCGTCAGGCTAAAATCAAAAAAAGCCCACTATCTAGGGGCTGATGTGGAGAAGGCTTTGACAAATCTGGGTGAAGTTTTCTACAGTCCACAGGATATTTATACTAAGATGCGAGCTGGGGACTTTGAAATGGCTGACTTTGAAGTCAATGGCAAGACATATAAAAAAACAGCTTTGTTACCTATGAAAATTTCTACCAAAACCACGAGGACGCTGAAGTTCGTGAGAAATCTTTCCGTTCCTTCTCAGAGGGACTTCGTAAGCACCAAAAATACGGCTGCGGCAGCCTATCTAGCCCAAGTCAAGTCTGAAAAAAACTATTGGCAGATATGAAGGGCTACGACTCAGTCTTTGATTATCTCCTAGCGGAGCAAGAAGTGGATCGTGCCATGTTTGACCGCCAGATTGACCTCATCATGAAGGACTTTGCACCAGTCGCTCAGAGATACCTCAAGCATGTTGCCAAGGTTAATGGTCTTGAAAAGATGACTTTTGCAGACTGGAAGCTAGACTTGGATAGCGCTCTTAATCCTGAAGTGACTATTGACGACGCCTATGATTTGGTCATGAAGTCGGTAGAACCTTTGGGTCAAGAATATTGTCAGGAAGTTGCTCGCTATCAAGAAGAACGCTGGGTGGACTTCGCTGCTAATAGTGGCAAGGATTCTGGTGGTTATGCGGCGGATCCATATCGCGTGCACCCTTATGTCCTCATGAGCTGGACTGGTCGTTTGAGCGATGTCTATACCTTGATTCATGAAATTGGGCATTCTGGTCAATTTATCTTTTCTGACAATCACCAAAGTTACTTCAACGCCCACATGTCAACCTACTATGTCGAAGCTCCGTCAACCTTCAATGAATTGCTCCTCAGTGATTACTTGGAGCACCAGTCTGATGACCCTCGTCAAAAACGTTTTGCCCTTGCCCACCGCTTGACAGATACCTACTTCCATAATTTTATCACCCACCTCTTGGAAGCTGCCTTCCAGCGTAAGGTTTATACATTGATTGAAGAGGGCGAAACCTTTGGAGCAAGCAAACTCAACAGCATTATGAAGGAAGTCTTGACAGATTTCTGGGGAGATGCTATTGAGATTGATGATGATGCGGCACTCACTTGGATGCGCCAAGCTCACTACTACATGGGCTTGTATAGCTACACCTACTCTGCTGGTCTTGTCATCTCGACAGCTGGATATCTCCATCTGAAAAACTCTGAGACTGGAGCTAGAGACTGGCTCAATCTCCTCAAATCAGGTGGCAGCAAGACACCGCTTGAGTCAGCCATGATTATCGGAGCGGATATCTCAACAGACAAACCACTCCGTGATACTATCCAATTCCTGTCTGATACAGTTGACCAGATTATTGCTTATAGCGCTGAGTTGGGGGAGTAAAGATTGGACAGAGTTTTAGGAGAATAATATGAATAGAATCAAAGAATGGCTAGAGCAAGATCCCCAAAGAATGCTCTTTATCAAAATAGGCCTAGTCTTGTTGGGCATCATTTTATTGATTGCTTTGCCTACTCTCTATCTTGTTTTGAGCGGAGTTGGTATTTGGTATTTTGTAAAGAAATCGCCAGATATTCGAAAAAGAAATCTAATGATAGGGCTTTTCATTGTCAGTTTTGTTGCGGTTGCTCTTCAAACCCCAACAGTCACAAAGAAAATTTCATCTTTTCAATCAGAAACTAAGCAGACTACGACATCTACTACTTCGGCAACTTCAACCACGGATGCTTCATCTAGTATAGAGGAAGCAAAACGAGTCGAAGAAGAGAAAAAAGCTAAAGAAAAAGCAGAAGAAGAGAGAATTGCCAAAGAAAAAGCTGCAAAGGAGTTGCAAGAAAAAGGTGAAACCCTAGTCAAACAATTGGAAGAAAACCAAGATGCGAATCAAGTGAAGTCTGCTAAAGAAATAGTTAATCAGATTGAAAATAATGATAAAAAGACAGAGTTGCTTGATAGAATAGGTGCAGTTGAGTCGTTAATTTCTCAAAAAGAAGAAGAGAAAAGAATTGCACGGGAAGCTGAAACCAAAGCTCAACAGCAAGATAGAATTGTCTATGTTGCAAACCATGGAAAATCAGAAGTTTATTGGTATAGTAAGGATAGAATGCCTCCAAAAACGAATAAAGCTAACGTTGTTGAGATGACAGAATCAGATGCGATTGCATCAGGAAAACGTCCATCGAAAACAGAATAAGAAAGAAAGTCATCTACGGATGGCTTTTTGATAAGTTACTAGAAATGTAGAGGTACTTGAGATGCGTAAAAAATTACAAAGAAAAGTGATAGAAGAAAAACCAAGCTATAGCCGAGAAGAAATTCAGTGGTTGCTTGAGCACTTGGGAGATCCCTCTCCAGAAATTCGAGACGAACTTGTTTTTACGAGTTTGGCTAGAGGGATTCAAGAAGAGTTGTTTTCCCTTGAGCAGTTTCAGTTTATCTCAGAAGAGGTCTCCTCTGATGAAGGTCTATACAAAGAGATTGATAGTAGAGAAGTTTTGGCTCTTAAACGTTCTTTTAGGGCGCTTATTTATGCCAATCTTTTGTCCTGCGATGGTGCTAAGGAATCACTTTATTACCAGCAGTTGCCTTCTCCTATCAGGGCTATCATGCTAAATCAAGGATTGTACTATCTTACAAAGGAAAAAGAAACGACGGGCTACTCTCCTCAGTTTGGTTGGATCCACGCATTTGCGCATGGTGGTGATCTCTTGACGGAAGTTATATGCCATCCTAGCTTTCCAAAGTCAAATATAGTCGAAGCATTTGAAATCATTGGGAAATCTTTAAACGTGTTGAGATTCGTTTTACAAATGATGAAGATTGGCGGTTAGCCAGAGCGTTTTATGAACCAATCTTACGAGGGAAAATCGAACCGTCTCTACTCACTGCTTGGCTGCAAACAGTCGAATTTCCCCTGAAAGAAGCAAATGATTTCCATAAATTTTCCAACTTCAGATCCTGTCTGTTGGAAGTCTATGTCAAACTTGATCAGAAAAACTTTTTACAAGATGAGTTAAAAGAAGCTATTCAATCTTTTCAATACTAGAGATTAGCTGGTCATTTTATGATTTTCAAAAAACTTTCCAGTCAATTTTCTTGAAACCCTTTCCTTCTTCTGATAGACTAATACATAGTTTGAAAAAAGGAGACTTATCATGAAAAAATTTGTTGCTGAATTAATCGGTACATTTATGCTTGTGTTCATCGGAACAGGAGCTGTTGTTTTTGGAAATGGTCTTGAAGGTCTTGGACACCTTGGAATTGCTTTTGCCTTTGGTTTGGCAATCGTGGTAGCAGCTTTCTCAATCGGAACTGTTTCAGGTGCTCACTTGAACCCAGCTGTTTCAATTGCTATGTTTGTAAACAAACGTTTGTCATCAAAAGACCTTGTAAACTACATCCTTGGACAAGTAGTTGGGGCTTTCCTTGCGTCAGCTGCGGTATTCTTCCTCTTGTCTAACTCAGGAATGTCAACTGCAAGTCTTGGTGAAAATGCCTTGGCAAACGGTGTCACTGTCTTTGGTGGTTTCTTGTTTGAAGTCATCGCAACTTTCTTGTTTGTCTTGGTTATCATGACGGTGACATCAGCAAGCAAAGGCAATGGTGCGATTGCTGGTTTGGTAATCGGTTTGTCCTTGATGGCAATGATCCTTGTTGGATTGAACATCACTGGACTTTCAGTAAACCCAGCTCGTAGCTTGGCTCCTGCAGTCTTGGTAGGTGGCGCAGCCCTTCAACAAGTATGGATTTTTATCCTTGCCCCAATCGTTGGTGGTGTTATTGCAGCCCTTGTTGCGAAAAACTGCCTTGGAACAGAAGAATAAAAAATAAAAAGAGTCCTGTCCTCAGTCTGAGGAACAGGGCTTTTTCGTATCTGTTTATACTCAATGAAAATCAAAGAGCAAACTAGGAAACTAGCCGCAGGTTGCTCAAAGTACTGCTTTGAGGTTGTAGATGAAACTGACGAAGTCAGTAACATATATACGGCAAGGCGACATTGACGCGGTTTGAAGAGATTTTCGAAGAGTATTAGCGGTTGTCAATTTCTCTGGATGAAGGTCGTGTTGAAAGAGGCGTTGTTCTGCCAAGCCTTCATACTTGGTTCCAGGTCTACCGTAGTTGTAGTAGGGGTCGATTGAGATGCCACCGCGCGGAGTGAATTTTCCCCAGACTTCTAAATAGCGAGGGTCTAGTAGATTGACCAAGTCTTTCCCGATAGTGTTGATACAGTTTTCATGAAAATCTCCATGATTTCGGTAGCTAAAGAGGTAGAGTTTGAGGGATTTTGACTCGACACAGAGCTTGTCAGGAATGTAGGAAATATAAATGGTTGCAAAGTCTGGCTGAGCAGTGATAGGGCACAGGGAGGTAAATTCAGGACAGTTGAATTTGATGAAATAGTCATTTTCCACATGACGATTGTCAAAGGATTCGAGGACTTCTGGTTGATAGTCAAAAATGTAGGTAGTTTCTTTGTTGCCCAGTAGGCTTAGATTTTTCATTTCTTCTTGTTGTGACATGATTTTTTCTTTCTAATTTAAACACCACGCTGGTTGTCGTAGAGGAGGGTATGAAGTTGAGGAAGGACGCGGACATTGCCCCAGCTATCGTCAGCAGCGATGCGTTCCCAGAGTTCTTTGAGGCGGTCTAGTTGGTCTTGGACGATATTACCTGTAGCCTTGGGCTCAGGATTTCCAGCCGATAAGAAGAGAACATCTGGTTGGTAACGTTCTTGAATCCCTTTAGCAAAGGCCAAATCGGCATCATCAAAGACAGGGATTTTAAAGGTGACCTTGTCTGGATCCAATTGGGAAACGATAAAGTCTAAAATCTCGGAAGTTAACTTCCATCTTGGAGGAAGGAGGTTTGGGGCTCAGAGTGACTTGGTCGATGTCTTTTAACCAATTTTGCCAGCGAGAGCCTTGGGTCTCAACAGCCAGAGTGACACCACGTTCCTTGAGCTTGGTGACGAGTTGAGCCATGTTGGCTGCTAGGATAGTAGGATTTCCCCCAGACAGGGTTACATAGTCGTAGCTTCCCAGCTTATCTAAGGCGGCAATGACTTCGTCAGCTGTCATACGAGTAGGTTTTTCAGAACCATCCCAAGTAAAGGCAGAGTCGCACCAGTCGCAGTGGTAGTCGCAACCAGCAGTGCGGACAAACATGGTTTCTGCCCGATAGCACGACCTTCACCTTGAAAGGTTGGCCCGAAAATTTCAAGAACCGGTAGTTTGAGGACACGTTCCCTAGTCATCTAACCACTCCCGTCTAAACTCTGCAAAGGCAGTCGGAGTTTCATAGAGGCGAACGTATTCCAAACGGAGACTGCGTTCGTCTGGCAACTCTTGGCTCATGGTTTGGAAAATCCAGTAAACCATATTTTCAGCAGTTGTGTTCATATAAGGCAGGGTTTCATTGAGATAGCGATGATCCAAGTGGGGCTCTAAGAAGTTCTTGTAGATCGCTTTAATGTCTCCAAAATCGTAGGTCATGCCCCGTTCATCTAAAAATCCACTAACAGCAATCTGCAGATGATAAGTGTGGCCGTGCAGGGACTTGCATTTTCCTTCATAGTGAAAGAGGTGGTGGGCAGCGTCGAAGGTAAATTCTTTTGAAACTAAGGTTCTGTGAGGGTTGTAGACAAGAGACTCCCCAGTTTCCTGTTTGATTTCTTTGGGTGCAAAAAACATTAGCCCTCTCCTTTCTGTGAGAGATAAACATCTAGTCCATGCTGACGTAGGTTGCAGGCTGGACAATCTCCACAGCCACTTCCGATAATCCCATTGTAGCAGGTCAAGGTCTTTTCACGAACATAGTCAAAGGCACCGAGTTGATCGGCTAACTCCCAAGTTTCAGCCTTGTCTAACCACATGAGAGGTGTTTGGATAACAAAGTCGTAATCCATAGCAAGGTTGAGGGTAACATTGAGAGATTTGACAAAGACATCTCGGCAGTCAGGGTAGCCTGAGAAGTCTGTCTCGCAGACACCTGTGACGATGTCTTTAATGCCTCGTTGCTTAGCAAGAACTGCCGCAAAGGACAGAAAGAGGTGGTTGCGACCGTCAACAAAGGTATTGGGAATCTCTCCCCTCTTTTTGCTCGATTTCCAGATCAGAAGTCAAGGCATTTTCAGTGATTTGTCCCAGTAGAGACATATCCAAGATGTGATGACGAATGCCTTGCTCCTTAGCGATTTCTCTAGCAACTTGAATTTCGAGATGATGGCGTTGGCCGTAGGCAAAGGTGACAGCTTCGACCGTTTCATAGTGTTCTTTAGCCCAAAAGAGGCAGGTTGTGGAATCTTGGCCACCACTAAAGACGACCAAGGCTGATTGACGTTTCATAGTACTCCTTCCAAAGTGGGAAATGTTCAGAGCACGCAAAAAGCTCCCTTGAGGGGAGCTAAAAAATACCAAGTAGAGGTTTTTTTTAGCGATGGCATGTCCCAAACATCGTAATATTCTACCTACAGTCTAGCATATTTTTTAAAAAATGGCAAAGGGCAAGAAAAAAGAGACCAAATAAAGCACTTGGTCTCTAGTGTGATTAACTCAATTCAGCAACGATGGCCTTGATTTGTTCTGCTGTGTGTACTCCAGCAACTTGTTTCACCACTTGGCCGTCTTTTTTGAAGAGAAGAGTTGGGATAGACATGATTCCAAAGGCACGAGCTGTGTTTGGATTTTCATCAACGTCCATTTTAACGATTTTCAAGACATCTTCTGAAAGTTCTTCAGACAATTTATCCAAGATTGGACCTTGCATACGACATGGACCACACCAAGTTGCCCAGAAGTCTACCAAGACCAAACCGTCTTTTGTCTCTTGTTCAAATGTTGCATCTGTAATTGCTTTTGCCATAGTATTTCTCCTTTTTTAGTTATATTGGCTTAAATCTTGTTTCATGAGATAGAAGAAGACATCTCCATAAGTCCCATGGTAGTCCAAATCATGACCATTGTAAGTTAATTTTTGGACAGTGTAGTAATCCGCGACGCCGATAAGGCAGGCTTGTTGAGAACGTTCAAAGTCTTGATAAGACTCGAAAGTCATAGTTCTCTCTTGTTTGCTGGCGTCTAGGTAGGTAATTTCGATCATATAAAACTCCTTTATTCGATCTTGACTTTATTGTACTCCTTGAAAAGAGGAATGTCAAGAAAAATGATTGCGCACGCAACTTTTTTAAAAAATCTGATTAAGAAATGAAGTCAAGACTGGTTTCCAGTCTTTCCTCGACGGTTTTTTGCAGGTAAGATAGAGCTGTTTGTCCCTCATCAGTCAGGCAGATAAAACTAGCCCGTCTATCCTGATCGCAACATCGGCGACTAAGCAAACCACAGTTTTTCTCTTCTAGTCGAGCTACCATTCGAGAAACAGCGCTTGGGCTGAGATGGAGTTTATCTGGCAGGTCAATTTGTCGTAGAGATTTTTCTTGGGCTAGATTCAGATAGTATAGCAGGTAAAACTCTTTCAAGTTCAGCCTTTGTTCACTCTGCTGAGCAATAGTTTCTTCCAACAAGGCTTCTATTTCCTTTTGACGGCGGTTGTAGTCAAACCATTTTTCCAAATAGGTCATTGCTTTCTCCTTTCTTTTCAAAGTAAAAATAGCAAAGTCATTACTGATTGTCTTTGTAACACAAGATGATTGCGCATGCAATGATTATACTACTTTTAGCTAATCCTTGCAAGAAAGAAAAATTTCGATATTTCCTTGAAATTTTCTGAAAAAAGAGTAAACTGGTATGCAAGAATTCTATTTCAAGGAGTTTGAGATGAAGTTATATGTTCAATTAATGATTCTCTTTGTGATTTCTCTTATCGGAGAGGGAATCTCCAGTTTCTTTCATCTGCCTATCCCAGGCAGTATTATCGGTTTGATTATTCTTTTTCTAGCCCTGCAATTCAAGTGGCTAAGGACCAGGCATGTCAATATGGTGGGGAATTTTCTGCTGGCTAATATGACCATTCTCTTTTTGCCACCAGCAGTGGGAATCATGGAAAAGTTTGATGTGATTGCCCCCTATCTCTTGCCCATTGTCTTGATTGTCTTTTTTGCGGCTGTCATCAACATTATCCTCATCGCCCTAGTGGTTCAGTTCATCAAGCGACGGTTTGAGGGAGATTATGAGAAGGGAGAAACGAAATGAGTGAATTTGTATCGAATCCTTTGTTTGGAATCGCCTTATCTATCCTAGCTTATCTAGTGGGAATGCTGATTTACAGACGTTTTCCCCATCCTTTGACAACACCTTTGCTTTTGTCGGCAATTTTCATTATCATCCTTCTTAAGGCGACGGGTATTTCTTATCAAGATTACTACCAAGGTGGGGTTTATCTGAATAACTTGATAGTCCCATCGACAGTGGCTCTAGGGATTCCGCTTTATAAAAGTTTTCATCTGATGAAGCACCATGCTCGGAGTATTCTCTTTGGTAGTCTGCTAGCAGTAGTTGTCAATACTAGCTTCACTGCCATAGTGGCGAAAATCTTTGGCATGGACTTTTTTCTAGCCATTTCTCTCTTTCCCAAGTCAGTGACAACCGCCATGGCAGTGGGAATCACAGAAAAATTGCAGGGTTTGACGACTGTGACCTTGGTCGTCGTAGTGGCAACTGGGATTTTAACTAGTGTTATCGGCCCCACCCTTTTGAAGTGGTTGAAGATTGATGATCCAGTGGCAGTTGGGCTTTCGCTTGGAGGAACAGGTCACGCAGTCGGAACGGGAACTGCCTTTCGATATGGATCGGTAGCAGGAGCCATGGGTGGCTTGGCTATAGGTGTCACTGGTATTCTCTACGTCTTTGTCAGTCCTCTTGTAGCCAGTTTGATATTGAGTTAAAGAAAAACCCAGCTTTCTAGCTGGGCATTTTTTATTGCAAGTTAACCTTGTTTTTCAAGATATAGTAGGTTCCGAGGTAGTAGATAATTGCTAGAATGAAATCTTTGAGGATATCAACGCTAATTAGGAGGTTAAAATCATAATCCATTCGGAAGAAGATAGAAATATAGCCAATCACGATGTTAATCACGATATAGGCTAAAATTCCCATAGCGGTACGATACTCGTTAAATAGTTGACCAATTGAGATACAAAGGTAAATAGATAAAATCCAAGTAATTGAACCGACCAGAAGAGAGAGGGCATAGAGCCAACCGTAACCGAGATAAGGAGAGATAAATCGATAGAGGAGTGGCAAATCTTTCACTACAGGGGTGAGTGAGAAGATAATAATGATACTCAAGATAAATACAATATAGCTTATGATTGACCAAATGAGAGCACCCAGTAATTTGGCGGTGATGATCTGGTGTTCAGAGACGGGCAGAGTCAATGTAAGATAGCCCTGACGATCGTAGACACTTCCCTTGAAGCGTCGAACGATTAGAAAGATAGTTGCGATCCAGAGAGTAACGCTGAGCCCACCAAAAACTAAGATCAGAAAGCCTAACAGATAGTAGGGATCATTACCATAGCTAGTGTAGGTCTGACTAATGCCAGAAATGGATGCACCAATCAAAACCGAAATTGCAAGCACAGCACCGTAGAGAGCTAGATACCATTTGTTAACATTTTTAAATTCATAACGAACTAAATTCCAAAACATAATAATCTCCTTTAACTAAGCCTTGAACTCTTGGCGGAAGAGCTGGTCAATCGACTCACCTGACTCATAACGAATATCATCAACATTTCCTTGACGGACGACTTTCCGTTATTTAGGAAGATGATTTCGTCCAAGATCGGCTCGATATCTGAAATCAAGTGGGTAGAAATCAAAACAGTTGAAGTTGGTGAGTAGTTGTTGATGATGGTATTTAAGATATAGTCACGGGCAGCTGGATCCACACCACCAATCGGTTCGTCGAGAACGTAGAGACGAGCTTCACGGCTCATAACGAGGATGAGCTGAACCTTTTCTTTGTTCCCTTTTGACAATTTCTTGAGGCGACTGTTTTCATCAATGCCAAGATCTGCTAAAAGGTGCTGAGCCCGCTCAAGATTGAAATCTTGGTAGAAAGTTTTAAAGTAGGTCAGTGCTTCTTTGATTTTCATCTGTTCATTCAGATAAGTCGTGTCTGGTAGATAAGAGACAATGGCCTTGGTAGCAGGACTCGGATCCATGTTGTTAATGAGGACACGTCCTTGGTCTGGTTGGAGAAGTCCGTTGATCAGCTTGATCAAGGTTGTTTTTCCAGATCCGTTCGGACCAAGGAGTCCAACAATTTTTCCAGCGGGAATCTCAAGGGAAATATTGTTAAGGGCTGCTGTAGCCCCATAAGATTTGGATACATTTTCAAATGCTAGTAATGTCATAATTTTACACTCCTTTGATGTATTCGCTAAGCACATTTGGCAGTTCTTCTTTTTGATAACCAAATTGAAGCATACCCGTTACAAAGTTTTTCAGTTGCTCCTCAGATAGTTGCTTGCGAGTTTGGACAATTAAGTCCCGATCTTCTGTCACAAAGCGTCCGGTTGTACGCTTGCTGTAGACCAAGCCTTCACGCTCAAGATCAGACAAGGCACGTTGGATAGTATTGGGATTGACCCCAGCCTCACTTGCCAGTTCTCTCACGGTTGGGAGCTGTTGGTTGGGTTCCAGTTTATGAGAAACAATCTCGAGTTTGATTTTTTCCATAATCTGCAAATAGATGGGTTTTGTATTATCAAAAATCCAGGACATCATAGTCTCCTTTCTTTTTCTTTATTGTTCTAATTAAATAATACAATAAAACAAAAAAAACTTGTCAAGTAAAAAAATAAGAATTGTTTTTGGGAATTGCTCAAAAAAATGGTATAATGAAAAGAAAACGACAAGGAGGAGAAGCATGCGTTGTCCAAAATGTGGGGCTACTAAGTCTAGTGTTGTTGATAGTCGACAAGCCGAAGAAGGAAATACCATCCGTCGAAGACGTGAGTGCGATGAGTGTCAGCATCGTTTTACGACTATGAACGAGTAGAAGAAAGAACGCTGGTTGTCGTCAAGAAAGATGGCACACGAGAGCAGTTTTCGAGAGATAAAATCTTTAATGGGATTATTCGCTCAGCCCAGAAACGCCCTGTTTCGAGTGATGAAATCAACATGGTGGTCAATCGTATCGAGCAAAAACTCCGTAGTCGCAGTGAGAATGAAATCCAAAGTGAATATATTGGAGCTTTAGTCATGGAGGAATTGGCGGAGTTGGATGAGATTACCTATGTTCGTTTTGCTAGTGTTTACCGTAGCTTTAAGGATGTGAGTGAGTTGGAGAGTCTGCTCCAGCAGATCACCCAGTCCTCAAAAAAGAAAAAGGAAAAATAGATGAAGCCAAATGACCGTTTTTCTTTTCTAAAGAATAATCGGGTGTCGCAAGATACCTCATCTCTGGTGCAGTGCTACCTCCCGATTATCGGTCAGGAGGCGCTGAGCCTCTATCTATATGCCATTACCTTTTGGGATGGCGGGCAAAAGGAACACCTTTTTGCTAACATTCTTAACCATTTGAACTTCGGGATGAATACGCTCCTCCAGTCCTTTAAAATCTTATCTGCTTTGGATTTGTTGACCCTTTATCAAAGGGGAGAAACTTATGAATTACAGCTTCATTCTCCCCTCTCCAGTCAGGATTTTTTAAGTCATTCTGTCTATAGCAGATTATTAGAGAAAAAGATTGGGGATACAGCTGTTTCTGCCATGAAGCAGGCTCCAAGTGAGGGAGAAGCACTCTCTGTTTCCTTGAGCCAAATCTTTCCAAATCTGACTGAAGAAGTGACTGCAATCGAGTCAAAAAGCAAGTTAAAAAATGATTTTGACTTGGAGCATTTCCAGCGCCTGATGGCTCGAGATGGCTTGCGTTTTGAAGACGAGCAAACGGATGTTTTGGAATTGTTTGCCATCGCAGATGAAAAAAAATGGACCTGGTTTGAAACCTATCAACTAGCCAAGGCGACAGCTGTGGCTCAGGTTATTTCAGTCAAACGCATGCGTGAAAAGATAGCACAAAAACCAGCTACTTCTGACTTTAGCCCCAAAGAAATGACCATTATCAAGGAAGCCAAAACCAAAACTCCCCTACAATTTTTAGCGGAAATCAAGCAAACGCGTAAGGGGAACATCACCCAGAGCGAACGGGAACTTCTTCACCAGATAGCATCTTTAGGCTTGTTGGACGAAGTCATCAATATCGTCTTACTTTTAACCTTTAACAAGGTTGATTCGGCCAATGTCAATGAAAAAAATATGCTATGAAAGTCGCAAACGACTATGCCTATCGCAAGATTCGGACAGCAGAGGAAGCCGTGCTTCGGATTCGAGAACGTCAGCAAAAAGGCCAGGAAGACCAGAAAAATAAGTCTAGTTCAACTAAGACAAATGTTCCTAAGTGGAGTAATCCAGAATACAAGAATCAAACCAGTGAGGAAACTCGTCTGGAACTAGAACGCAAAAAACAAGAAATGTTAGCCCGATTAGAAGAAGGAGGAGACTAGATGGAAAGTGTAGGTGATGTAATCAAACGTCAGACGAGTCGTTTTCAGTATCAGGACCTAGTCCAGCAGATCATGAAGGACCCAGATGTAGCGGCTTTTATCCAGAAAGAATCCCTCAGCCAAGAGGAGTTAAATCGTAGCATCTCCAAGTTCAACCAATATATCACAGAACGGGACAAGTTTCTTCGTGGGGATGCGGACTATATAGCGCGCGGCTACAAGCCCATCTTGGTTATGAATCACGGATATGCGGATGTGTCTTATGAAGAAACACCAGAACTAATCGCGGCAGAAAAAGAGGCTGCAATTAAGAATCGTCTTAAGTTGATCAATCTACCAGCAAGTCTCAAGAAAGCGAAGTTGGCTCAGATTGACCTGGATGATCTAGGACGGTTGCCGATTTTTGAGAGACTCTATTCCTTTGTTGACCTTTACCCAAGCATTCGAAAAGGCCTCTATCTTTACGGAGATTTTGGTGTTGGTAAGAGTTTCATGATGGCGGCCTTAGCTCACGACCTATCTGAAAAACGTGGGGCATCAACGACGATTCTCCATTATCCAAGTTTTGTCATTGATGTGAAAAATGCCATCGGTGAAGGCTCTGTGAAGGCCTTGGTGGATGACATCAAGTTAGCAGAGGTCTTAGTCTTGGATGATATTGGCGCAGAGCAGTCGACTCCTTGGGTACGTGATGAGATTCTCCAAGTCATTCTTCAGTATCGTATGCAGGAAGATTTGCCGACCTTTTTTACTTCCAACTTTAATTTCCAAGATTTGGAGAAGCATTTTGCCAAAGGAAAGAATGGAAATGACGAGACTTGGGAAGCTAGACGGGTTATGGAACGAATCCGTTATTTGGCTGAGGAAACGAGACTAGAAGGAGAAAATCGCCGATGACAGAAACCATTAAATTGATGAAAGCTCATACTTCAGTTCGTCGCTTTAAGGAGCAAGAGATTCCTCAAGAACACTTAAATGAAATCTTGACTGCTGGACAAATGGCGTCATCTTGGAAAAATTTCCAATCCTACTCTGTGATTCTTGTGCGCAGTCAAGAGAAGAAAGATGCTCTTTATGAATTGGTTCCGCAGGAAGCCATTCGCCAGTCAGCTGCCTTTTTGCTCTTTGTTGGTGACTTGAACCGAGCTGAAAAGGGAGCAAGCCTTCATACGGACACTTTCCAACCTCAAGGGGTAGAAGGTCTCCTCATCACGTCTGTGGACGCTGCTCTTGCTGGGCAAAATACCTTGCTTGCGGCTGAGAGTCTGGGGTATGGTGGTGTGATTATCGGTTTGGTCCGTTACAAGTCAGAAGAAGTGGCAGCGCTTTTTAACTTGCCTGACTACACCTACCCTGTTTTTGGGATTGCCCTTGGCGTGCCAAATCAACAACATGATGTCAAACCAAGACTGCCTTTGAGCCAAGTGGTATTTGAAGAAGAATACCAAGAACAGCCAGTTGAAGCGATTTTGGACTATGACCAAGTGCAGGCAGACTATGCTGGTGCGCGTGCGACGACCTCTTGGAGTCAGCGTTTGGCAGAGCAGTTTGGTCAAGCCGAACCTAGTTCAACTCGGAAGAATCTAGAACAGAAAAAGTTATTGTAGAAAGTGAGAAAACATGGCCTTACCAACTGTTGCCATTGTGGGACGTCCCAATGTTGGGAAATCAACCCTATTTAACCGAATCGCTGGTGAGCGAATCTCAATTGTAGAAGATGTTGAGGGTGTGACACGTGACCGTATCTATGCAACGGGTGAGTGGCTCAACCGTTCTTTCAGTATGATTGATACTGGAGGGATTGACGACGTCGATGCTCCCTTCATGGAGCAAATCAAACACCAGGCAGAAATTGCCATGGAAGAAGCAGATGTCATTGTTTGTGGTGTCTGGGAAAGAAGGAATCACAGATGCAGATGAGTACGTAGCTCGCAAACTCTATAAAACCCATAAACCTGTTATCCTTGCTGTTAATAAAGTTGACAATCCTGAGATGCGAAATGATATCTTTGATTTCTATGCGCTAGGATTGGGCGAACCGTTGCCAATTTCGTCTGTCCACGGTATCGGTACCGGTGATGTGCTGGATGCCATCGTGGAAAATCTACCACATGAAGTCGAAGAAGAAAATCCAGATGTCATTAAATTTAGCTTGATTGGCCGTCCTAACGTTGGAAAATCAAGTTTGATCAACGCTATTTTGGGAGAAGACCGCGTGATTGCTAGTCCAGTAGCTGGGACAACTCGTGATGCCATTGATACCCATTTTACAGATGCTGATGGACAAGAGTTTACCATGATTGATACAGCTGGTATGCGTAAGTCTGGTAAAGTCTACGAAAATACGGAGAAATACTCTGTCATGCGTGCCATGCGTGCCATTGACCGTTCTGACGTGGTCTTGATGGTTCTCAATGCCGAAGAAGGTATCCGTGAGTATGACAAGCGTATCGCAGGTTTCGCCCACGAAGCAGGTAAAGGAATGATCATCGTGGTCAACAAGTGGGATACCCTTGAGAAAGACAACCATACCATGAAGAAATGGGAAGAAGATATTCGTGAGCAGTTCCAATATCTGCTTTATGCACCGATTGTCTTTGTATCAGCTCTTACTAAGCAACGTCTCCACAAACTGCCTGAGATGATCAAGCAAATCAGTGAGAGTCAAAACACCCGTATCCCATCAGCTGTCTTGAACGATGTGATTATGGATGCCATTGCTATCAATCCAACACCGACAGACAAAGGAAAACGCCTTAAGATCTTCTACGCGACCCAAGTGGCAACTAAACCACCAACCTTTGTCATCTTTGTCAATGAAGAAGAACTCATGCACTTCTCTTACCTGCGTTTCTTGGAAAATCAAATCCGCAAGGCCTTCGTCTTTGAGGGAACACCGATTCACTTGATCGCAAGAAAACGGAAATAAACAAGCAAGATCTGGGAAGACATTTCCAGATCTTTTTGATAGAATGAAGTCTAAGAAAACGTTATCAAAAAGAGGTGTGTGATGGAGAAATTTTTTATATTATTGCTTTTATCACCCTACTTTTACTTTTTCCATTGGATTGAGAAGGCGGACAAAGATAGGAAATATTTTGCGTTTTTCTATTACTTTTACTGCATTTATCTCCCTTTGTGGGCTTTGTTCAGTATCGCTTTTACAATTTTTTCATTTTTAATTTTCAATATTGTCTTGAAAAATCCTGCTGATTTAACAATTTGGGGGATATGGTTCCTTTTAGTTTTTTTGTCTCTTGTGAATGACTGGAAAATATATGCCTGTTTAAAGAGAATGTTCAAGCTGAAACAAGAGAACAAAACGAGGACATCCATCAATAGCTAAAGTTTAGAGGAGGTTCCGATGTTCAAAAATAAAAGCAGTTCATTCATCAATACTACAAAACCTACATTCTTACGATTTGCTTGTTATGGATGCTGGTCTTTTGTCTTCCATGGGATTTGCAAATAGGAGGAGTTTCGATTTATTTCTTCATCATGAAAAACTCTTTGTCGTCTTTGGTGTATTGGCAATCCTTTTCTCAGTACTGACTAAAAAGATGAGTCTCTTCCTCTTTGGAGTGATCTTTTGTATGGCCTTCTGGATCAATCTTTTCCTGATTTTTGGAATTTTGCCAGCTCTGCTTGGCAATTAAATATTTGTGTGAAATGTAGTCCATAAAAAGCTAAGAGGCTGACCTAGAAGTTAGCCTCTTTTCCCTGTTGAAACGCGGATTCTTTCTTGAAAATTAAGAGCAAATGTGCTAGAATTAAAAGAACATTCTAAAATATTCAGAATCTAAAGTAAGGAAAATAATGGCTAATATTTTAAAAACGATTATCGAAAATGATAAAGGAGAACTTCGTCGTCTGGAAAAGATGGCAGACAAGGTTCTCAAATATGAAGATCAGATGGCAGCCTTGACGGATGACCAGCTAAAAGCAAAAACAGATGAATTTAAGGAACGTTACAACAAGGGTGAATCGCTGGATTCATTGCTCTATGAGGCTTTTGCGGTAGTACGTGAAGCTGCCAAGCGTGTTCTTGGACTTTTCCCATATAAAGTGCAGGTCATGGGTGGGATTGTCCTCCACCATGGAGATGTGCCAGAAATGCGTACTGGTGAAGGGAAAACCTTGACTGCGACCATGCCTGTATACCTCAATGCCCTTGCAGGTGAAGGGGTTCACGTAGTAACGGTCAACGAGTATCTAACCGAACGTGATGCGACTGAGATGGGTGAATTGTACTCATGGCTTGGTTTATCAGTAGGGATCAACTTGGCTGCGAAGTCACCAATGGAGAAGAAGAAGCCTATCTCTGTGATATTACCTATTCGACTAACTCAGAAATTGGTTTCGACTACCTTCGTGACAACATGGTTGTTCGGGCAGAGAACATGGTACAGCGTCCGCTCAACTATGCCTTGGTCGATGAGGTTGACTCGATCTTGATTGATGAGGCTCGTACTCCTTTAATCGTTTCAGGGGCCAATGCTGTGGAAACTAGTCAGCTGTATCATATGGCGGATCACTTTGTCAAATCTTTGGACAAAGATGACTATATCATTGACATCCAGTCTAAGACTATTGGTTTGTCTGATTCAGGGATTGACAAGGCTGAAGGCTACTTCAAGTTAGAAAATCTCTACGATATTGAAAATGTAGCTCTTACTCACTTTATCGATAATGCTCTTCGTGCCAACTACATCATGATTCTCGATATTGACTATGTGGTCAGCGAAGAGCAGGAAATCCTGATTGTCGATCAATTTACAGGTCGTACCATGGAAGGTCGCCGTTACTCTGATGGTTTGCATCAGGCGATTGAAGCCAAGGAAGGTGTGCCAATCCAAGACGAAACTAAGACTTCAGCTTCTATCACCTACCAAAACCTCTTCCGGATGTATAAGAAATTGGCAGGTATGACAGGTACTGGTAAAACAGAAGAAGAAGAATTCCGTGAAATCTATAACATTCGTGTCATCCCAATCCCAACCAACCGCCCAATCCAGCGTATCGACCATTCAGACCTTCTCTATGCAAGTCTTGATGCAAAATTCAAGGCCGTGGTTGAAGATGTGAAGGCACGTTATCAAAAGGGTCAGCCGGTCTTGGTAGGTACAGTTGCCGTTGAAACGAGTGATTTCCTTTCTAAGAAATTGGTCGAAGCAGGTGTTCCTCACGAAGTCTTGAATGCAAAAAACCACTACAGAGAAGCTCAAATCATCATGAATGCTGGTCAGCGTGGTGCGATTACCATCGCAACCAATATGGCCGGTCGTGGTACCGATATCAAGCTTGGCGAAGGAGTTCGTGAACTTGGTGGACTTTGTGTCATTGGTACAGAACGTCATGAGAGCCGCCGGATTGATAATCAGCTTCGTGGACGTTCAGGACGTCAAGGAGATCCAGGTGAGTCGCAATTCTATTTGTCTCTTGAAGATGATTTGATGAAACGTTTCGGTTCAGAGCGTTTGAAAGGTATCTTTGAACGACTCAACATGTCTGACGAAGCCATTGAATCCCGTATGTTAACGCGTCAAGTGGAAGCGGCTCAAAAACGTGTTGAGGGGGAATAACTACGATACACGTAAACAGGTTCTTCAATACGACGACGTTATGCGTGAACAACGTGAGATTATCTATGCACAACGTTATGATGTCATTACTGCCGACCGTGACTTGGCACCTGAGATTCATGCTATGATCCGCCGTACCATTGGACGAATCGTAGATGCACATGCTCGTTCAAAAGAAGATGAAAAATTGGAAGCAATCTTGAACTTTGCTAAGTACAACCTACTTCCAGAAGATTCAATCAGCCGCTCAGATCTTGCAGGTCTGTCAGATCAATCCATCAAAGATGAGCTGTATCAACGTGCATTGAAGGTTTATGATAGCCAAGTTGCTAAACTTCGTGATGAAGATGCAGTGAAAGAATTCCAAAAAGTCTTGATTTTACGTGTTGTAGACAACAAGTGGACAGACCATATTGATGCTCTTGATCAGTTGCGAAATGCTGTTGGTCTTCGTGGATATGCCCAAAACAACCCGGTTGTAGAATATCAAGCAGAAGGTTTCCGCATGTTTAACGACATGATCGGATCGATTGAATTCGATGTGACCCGCTTGATGATGAAAGCACAAATCCACGAACAAGAACGTCCGCAAACTGAACACAATATCAGTACAACTGCGACTCGTAATATCGCAGCGCAGCAGACTCAGCTTCCAAAAGATGTGGACTTGAGCCAAATCGGACGAAACGACCAATGTCCATGTGGATCTGGTAAAAAATTCAAGAACTGTCATGGTAAGAGACAATAATATGTGATAAGATACAGGCGGATACCTGGTGAAAATACATTTTTGCTTGGTGTCCGTTTGCTTTATAAGGAGATGAATCATGGTATTTACAGCTAAAAGTCCTAAAATTAACATTGAAGAAGTTCGCGCCTTGTCTAAATTAGAAGGAGTGGCTCTTGCGAGAAAAAACCGACGTGATCAGGAATTGGAAGCCATCGTCCGTGGGGAAGACCAGCGTATTCTCTTGGTGATTGGACCATGTTCATCTGATAATGAAGAGGCAGTCCTCGAGTATGCCAAGCGCTTGTCTGACTTACAAGAAGAAGTCAAAGACCGCATTTTTATGGTCATGCGAGTCTATACAGCCAAACCTCGTACCAATGGAGATGGCTATAAGGGCTTGATTCATCAACCAAATGCGACAGAAGCACCTAGCTTGATCAATGGGATCAAGGCTGTTCGTCAGCTCCACTACCGTGTGATTACCGAGACTGGTATGACAACTGCTGACGAAATGCTCTACCCGGAAAATCTTCCTTTGGTGGATGATTTGATTTCTTATATGGCTGTTGGAGCTCGTTCAGTCGAGGACCAGCAACACCGTTTTGTAGCGAGTGGAGCAGATTTTTCAACAGGATTTAAAAATCCAACATCTGGAAATCTCAATGTCATGTTTAATGGGATTTATGCAGCGCAAAATAAACAGAGTTTTCTCTTTCTCGGTAAAGAGGTGGAAACAACAGGGAATCCTTTGTCCCACGCCATTCTTCGCGGTGCATTGAACGAATACGGGAAAAATATTCCTAACTACTATTATGACAATCTGATGGATACCATTGATCAGTATGAAAAGATGGGCTTAGAAAATCCCTTTATCGTCATCGATACCAATCATGACAATTCAGGCAAGCAGTACATGGACCAAATCCGTATCGTTCGTCAGACATTAATCAACCGTGACTGGAATGAGAAAATCAAAAAATACGTTCGAGGTTTTATGATTGAGTCCTATCTGGAAGATGGACGGCAAAATGAACCTGAAGTTTTTGGCAAGTCTATCACGGACCCTTGCCTAGGATGGGACAATACGGAAGCACTTGTTCGCGAAATCTACCAAACGCTAGGAGAGTAAGATGGCATTTATCGAAAAAGGTCAAGAAATTGATATTGAAGCAATCAAGGCTGCGACCCAGTTGTCACCTGAAGCCTTGCGAAAGAAAGAAGCCCGCGATAGAGAGCTGGCAGCCATCATCTCAGGTGAGGATGACCGCATCCTTTTGGTGATGGGGCCTTGCTCTTCAGACAATGAAGAAGCAGTGCTTGAATATGCTCGTCGCTTAGCAGACTTGCAGAAAAAAGTTGCGGATAAAATTTTTATCGTGATGCGTGTCTATACGGCTAAACCTCGTACCAATGGAGATGGCTATAAGGGCATGATTCATCAACCAAATACTAGCGAAGCGCCTAGTCTCATCAATGGTTTGCAGGCTGTTCGTCAGCTACACTACCGTGTGATTACCGAAACTGGATTGACGACAGCTGATGAGATGCTTTATCCGTCAAATCTCGTTTTGGTTGATGATCTGGTCAGCTACCATGCTGTAGGGGCTCGTTCAGTGGAAGACCAGGAACACCGCTTTGTAGCCTCTGGGATTGATGCTCCGGTTGGGATGAAAAATCCAACATCTGGGAACCTTGGGGTTATGTTTAATGCCATCTATGCGGCTCAAAACAAGCAAACCTTCCTTTACCATGGCCAAGAAGTGGAAACTTCAGGAAATCCTTTGGCCCACGTTATCCTTCGTGGCGCTATGAACGAATATGGTAAAAATGAACCCAATTTTTACTATGAAACCCTCTTAAATGCCATCAATCGCTATGAGACTATGGGACTTGAAAATCCCTTTATTATCATCGATACCAATCATGACAATTCGGGCAAGCAGTATATGGAACAAATTCGCATTGTTCGTCAAGCCTTGCTGAATCGTGACTGGAATGAAAGATTAAAAAGACGGTTCGAGGCTTTATGATCGAATCTTACCTAGCAGACGGTCGCCAAAATCAACCAGAGGTTTTTGGTTGCTCCATAACTGACCCTTGTCTAGGTTGGGAAAATACAGTAGCCTTGGTAGAAGAAATTTATACTACCTTAACAAAATAAGTGAAAAGGATGGAGTTGGGGGAATCTCAACTCCTTTTGTGAGTATGATAGTTGGACACGGAATTGACATCGAAGAATTGGCTTCGATAGAAAACGCAGTTACACGACGTGAGGGCTTTGCCAAGCGCGTGCTGACCGCTAAAGAAATGGAGCGCTTTACCAGTCTCAAAGGGCGCAGACAGATCGAATACTTGGCAGGTCGTTGGTCGGCTAAGGAGGCCTTTTCCAAGGCTATGGGAACTGGTATTGGTAAACTGACCTTTCAGGATCTGGAAGTTTTGAATAATGAACGAGGGGCTCCCTATTTTAGTCAGGCACCATTTTCAGGAAAAATTTGGCTGTCAATCAGCCATACAGATCAGTTTGTGACAGCCAGTGTCATTTTGGAGGAAAATCATGAAAGCTAGTCCGCATAGACCAACCAAGGCTCTGATATATCTGGGAGCCATTCGACAAAATATTCAGCAAATGGGGGCTCATATCCCTGAAGGAACGCTCAAGTGGGCAGTGGTCAAGGCCAATGCCTACGGACATGGTGCAGTAGCTGTTGCGACGGCTATCCAGGATGATGTCGACGGTTTTTGCGTTTCTAATATTGATGAAGCTATTGAACTCAGACAGGCTGGACTCAGCAAGAAAATTCTCATTTTAGGAATTTCTGAAATAGAAGCTGTTGCTCTTGCTAAAGAATATGACATCACCTTGACTGTGGCTGGACTGGAATGGATTCAAGCACTGTTAGACAAGGAAGCAGATTTAACTGGCTTGACTGTCCATCTCAAGATTGATTCAGGGATGGGACGAATTGGTTTTAGAGAAGCCCGTGAAGCTGATCTGGCTCAAGACTTGCTCCAACAACATGGCGCTCGCGTTGAGGGGATTTTTACCCACTTTGCTACTGCAGATGAAGAATCAGATGCCTATTTTAATACCCAGTTAGAACGATTTAAAACTATTTTGACGAGTATGAAGGATGTTCCAGAGTTGGTTCATGCCAGCAACTCGGCAACGACCCTCTGGCATGCAGAGACTATTTTCAATGCCGTCCGTATGGGAGATGCCATGTATGGTCTCAATCCTAGCGGAGATGTCTTAGACTTACCTTATGCCTTGACACCAGCCTTGAGTTTGGAGTCTGCTCTAGTTCATGTCAAGACAGTTCCAGCTGGAGCTTGCATGGGCTATGGAGCCACCTATCAGGCGGATAACGAGCAAGTCATTGCGACGGTGCCAATCGGCTATGCGGATGGTTGGACACGAGATATGAAGAATTTCTCCGTTTTAGTAGATGGGCAAGCTTGCCAAATCGTCGGGCGGGTTTCTATGGATCAAATCACTATTCGTCTGCCTAAGGTTTACCCGCTAGGAACAAAAGTAACCCTGATCGGCACAAACGGTGACAAGGAAATCACAGCAACTCAGGTAGCGACCTACCGTGGAACCATTAACTATGAGGTGGTTTGCCTCCTCAGCGACCGCATTCCGAGAGAATATTATTAAAAAAAGAAAGGAGTGGAGCATGAATCTACATCAACCCTTGCATGTCTTGCCTGGTGTGGGACCAAAGTCAGCCGAGAAATACGCCAAACTAGGAATTGAAAACTTGCAAGACCTCTTGCTCTACTTTCCTTTCCGTTACGAAGACTTCAAGACCAAGCAGGTATTGGAATTGGAAGATGGGGAGAAGGCGGTTCTGTCTGGTCAGGTAGTCACTCCTGCCAGTGTCCAGTATTATGGCTTAAGCGCAATCGCCTGCGTTTTAGCCTCAAGCAGGGAGAAGTCGTTTTTGCGGTGAATTTCTTTAACCAACCCTACCTAGCTGATAAGATAGAGTTGGGAGCAACCCTTGCTGTCTTTGGAAAATGGGACCGTGCCAAGGCCAGTCTGACAGGGATGAAGGTCCTGGCTCAGGTGGAAGATGACCTCCAGCCTGTCTATCGTCTGGCTCAGGGAATCAGTCAGGCCAGCCTGGTCAAGGTCATCAAGACGGCCTTTGATCAGGGGCTGGACCTCTTGATTGAGGAAAATCTTCCCCAGTCTTTGCTGGATAAATACAAACTCATGTCCCGCTGTCAGGCAGTTCGTGCTATGCATTTTCCTAAGGATTTGGCAGAATACAAGCAGGCCCTTCGCCGCATCAAGTTTGAGGAACTCTTTTACTTTCAAATGCAGTTACAGACGCTCAAGTCTGAAAATAGAGTTCAGGGAAGCGGTCTGGTTCTGAATTGGTCTAAGGAAAAGGTGACAGCTGCTAAAGAAAATCTGCCTTTTTCTCTGACCCCAGCTCAGGAAAAGAGTTTGCGGGAAATATTGGCCGACATGAAGTCGGACCACCACATGAATCGTCTCCTGCAAGGAGATGTAGGGAGCGGAAAGACAGTGGTTGCTGGTTTGACCATGTTTGCGGCGGTGACAGCTGGCTATCAGACAGCCCTCATGGTGCCAACAGAGATTCTAGCAGAGCAACACTTTGAGAGTCTACAGAACCTTTTTCCAGACTTAAAACTCGCTCTCTTGACAGGTTCCTTGAAAGCTGCAGAGAAGAGAGAAGTCTTGGAGACTATTGCCAAGGGTGAGGCTGATTTGATTATCGGAACCCATGCTCTGATTCAAGATGGGGTGGATTATGCTCGCCTTGGTTTGATTATCATCGATGAGCAGCACCGTTTTGGTGTGGGGCAAAGGCGTATTTTACGGGAAAAAGGCGACAATCCAGATGTCCTCATGATGACGGCGACACCAATTCCACGGACGCTTGCTATCACAGCCTTTGGTGATATGGATGTTTCCATTATTGACCAGATGCCAGCAGGGCGGAAGCCTATTGTGACTCGCTGGATTAAGCATGAACAGCTGCCTCAGGTCTTGACTTGGTTAGAGGGAGAAGTTCAAAAAGGTTCTCAAGCCTATGTCATCTCTCCCTTGATTGAAGAATCTGAAGCTCTGGATCTGAAAAATGCCATTGCCTTATCTGAGGAGTTGGCAGCTCATTTTGCCGGCAAGGCTGAAGTAGCTCTTTTACATGGTAAGATGAAGAGTGACGAAAAAGACCAGATCATGCAGGATTTTAAAGAGAGAAAAACGGATATTCTGGTTTCGACGACGGTTATCGAGGTTGGGGTTAATGTTCCCAATGCGACCGTCATGATTATCATGGATGCCGATCGCTTCGGTCTCAGTCAGCTTCACCAGCTCAGAGGTCGTGTTGGTCGGGGGGACAAGCAGTCCTATGCTGTTCTCGTTGCCAATCCCAAGACGGATTCTGGGAAAGACCGCATGCGCATCATGACAGAAACCACCAATGGATTTGTCTTGGCCGAAGAAGATTTGAAAATGCGTGGTTCTGGTGAAATTTTTGGAACCAGACAGTCAGGACTCCCAGAGTTTCAAGTGGCTGATATTATCGAAGATTTTCCGATTTTAGAAGAAGCCAGAAAGGTTGCCAGCTACATTAGTTCTATAGAAGGTTGGCGAGAGGACCCAGAATGGCGTATGATCGCTCTTCACCTAGAGAAGAGAGAACATCTGGATTAAGCCTTTTCTAAGAAATCTATAAGCTAGCTTTTAGGTTTGGGTCTTATACTAGAGTCATCAAAAAGAAACGAGGACTTTCTCATGACTATTAAAGTAACCTACCAAAAGAAATTCCAAACTGTCAAACAAGAGAAAGGAGCTAGCACCTATTGATACACAAAGAGCGGAAACGCTCTTTTTATTTTTTTAAAACTACTTTCAGACGATAGGTTTGAGGATAGAGAATCTAAAAATCACTTTCTATTTAGCATTCTTTCTTGCATTGCTTTCCTAGATATGCTACAGTTGTGATAACGATTACAAAACTAAAGGAGCATGCTATGAAAAATCCAGCTTTGTTAGAAGAAATTAAGACTTATAAAGGACGGGATGAGGTTCCAGAAGACTTTGATGCTTTCTGGGATGAGGAATTAAAAAAAGTTTCCACTCTTCCAGCCTACCAGTTGGAGGAAAGAGATTTCCACATTCCCCGAGTCAAGTGCTTTGAGCTCACTTTTGAGGGAACTAATGAAGGCAAGGTCTATGCACGCGTCGTCCTTCCAAAGACTGAGGGAAAAGTTCCCCTAATTTTCCATTTCCATGGCTATATGGGACGTGGCTGGGATTGGGCTGACATGCTGGCCTATACTGTGGCTGGTTACGGTGTTGTTTCCATGGATGTGCGGGGCCAGTCGGGCTATTCGCAAGACGGCTTGCGTTCTCCACTAGGAAATACTGTGAAGGGGCATATCATCCGTGGTGCTGTGGAAGGTCGGGACCACCTCTTTTATAAGGATGTCTATCTGGATATTTACCAGTTGGTTGAAATTGTTGCCAGTCTGCCTCAGGTAGATGAGGAAAGACTTTCTAGCTATGGTGCTTCACAAGGAGGGGCTTTAGCTCTGGTTGCAGCAGCGCTCAATCCTCGAATTCAGAAAACAGTTGCCATCTATCCTTTCTTGTCAGACTTTAGACGGGTGCTTGAGATTGGTAATACCAGTGAAGCCTATGATGAACTCTTCCGTTATTTTAAGTTTCACGATCCCTTCCATGAAACAGAGGAGGAAATCATGGCGACCCTTGCCTATATCGATGTGAAAAATCTTGCCCATCGTATCAAGGGTGAGGTCAAGATGATTACGGGCTTGGATGATGACGTCTGCTATCCTATTACCCAGTTTGCGATTTACAATCGTCTGACTTGCGACAAGACCTATCGCATCATGCCAGAGTATGCTCACGAAGCCATGAATGTTTTTGTCAATGACCAAGTCTACAACTGGCTCTGTGGCAGTGAGATTCCTTTTTTTCCTATGTAAAAAAATAAGTTTAAGAGAGCCTTGAGCTCCCTTTTTGTTTTTCCAAAATCGAAAAAGTACTTTCAGGAAATTTGAGATATTAAAAATAGTTTTTAAAAGTAGAATCTATTCTATATCATTTAGCTATAAAGTTCAGAGTTTATTGTATAATAAGGAAAGACATTGTGCGAAAGGAGGAAACTTTCCGCTGTTTGGTCAGAGAGTAAGAGCAGTGGACGTTTGAAGAATGGGAGGTCTCATTCAGTCGGTTACTTTCTTTTTACTTGTTTAGTTGGAGGAACTAAAAATTTTAAGAAAAAAAGAAAGCGCTTTATTTACGGAGAATATGAAAGGTAAAAATATGAAGTATAGGGATTTTGATCGGAAACAGCGATATGGCATTCGGAAATTTGCAGTTGGGGCAGCATCGGTAGTGATTGGTACAGTAGTATTTGGAGCAAATCCAGTCTTAGCTCAAGAGCAAGCCAATGCAGTAGGAGCCAATACAGAAACTGTCGAACCTGGTCAAGGTTTATCAGAATTGCCAAAAGAAGTGTCCTCGGGAGATCTTGCTCATTTGGATAAGGATTTGGCTGGTAAATTGGCAGCAGCTCAAGACAACGGCGTTGAGGTGGACCAAGATCATTTGAAAAAAAATGAGAGTGCAGAGTCAGAAACCCCATCCTCTACGGAAACCCCTGCAGAAGAAGCAAATAAGGAAGAGGAATCAGAGGATCAGGGGGCTATTCCTCGTGATTATTATTCAAGAGATCTACAAAATGCCACTCCTGTCCTTGAAAAAGAAGATGTTGAAACCAATGCAGCAAATGGTCAGAGAGTTGATTTATCAAGTGAATTAGATAAACTAAAGAAACTTCAAAATGCTACAGTTCACATGGAGTTCAAACCAGATGCATCAGCTCCACGCTTTTACAATCTCTTCTCTGTATCCAGTGACACCAAGGAAAATGAGTACTTTACTATGTCGGTCCTTGATAATACAGCTCTTATTGAAGGGCGTGGCGCTAACGGAGAGCAGTTCTATGATAAGTATACAGATGCTCCTTTGAAAGTTCGCCCAGGACAATGGAATTCCGTGACCTTTACTGTCGAACAACCGACAGCGGAGTTACCTCATGGTCGAGTTCGTCTCTATGTGAACGGTGTCTTATCTCGAACAAGTCTAAAATCTGGTAACTTCATTAAAGATATGCCAAATGTTAATCAAGTTCAACTTGGAGCAACCAAACGGGGCAAGAAACAGTTTGGTCCTCAAATCTACAAGTTCGAAACCTAACCGTTTATGATCGTGCTCTAAGCCCAGATGAAGTTCAAACACGGAGTCAATTATTTGAAAGAGGTGAATTGGAACAGAAACTTCCTGAGGGAGCAAAAGTTACTGAGAAAGAAGACGTCTTTGAAGGTGGTAGGAACAATCAACCAAATAAAGATGGTATCAAGAGTTATCGTATCCCAGCTCTTCTCAAGACTGATAAAGGAACGCTGATTGCTGGAACGGATGAAAGACGTTTGCACCATTCTGACTGGGGAGATATTGGGATGGTTGTTCGTCGCAGCTCAGATAATGGAAAAACATGGGGAGACCGAATCGTAGTCTCAAATCCTCGTGACAATGAGCACGCTAAACATGCAGATTGGCCATCTCCAGTCAATATTGATATGGCCTTGGTGCAAGACCCTGAAACAAAGAGAATTTTTGCAATTTATGACATGTTCCTTGAGAGTAAGGCAGTATTTTCATTGCCGGGGCAAGCTCCGAAAGCTTATGAACAAGTGGGAGATAAAGTTTATCAAGTTTTATATAAGCAAGGAGAATCAGGTCGCTATACGATTCGAGAAAACGGAGAGGTTTTCGACCCTCAAAATAGAAAGACAGATTATCGTGTTGTCGTTGACCCTAAAAAACCAGCCTACAGCGATAAGGGGGATTTGTATAAAGGGAATGAGCTAATCGGGAATATTTATTTTGAGTATAGCGAGAAGAATATTTTTAGAGTTTCCAATACCAACTACCTATGGATGTCCTACAGTGATGACGATGGGAAGACTTGGTCTGCACCAAAAGATATTACACATGGGATTCGGAAAGATTGGATGCACTTCCCCTAGGAACTGGACCTGGTACGGGGATTGCCTTGCGTACAGGACCTCATAAGGGAAGACTGGTGATTCCAGTTTATACAACAAACAACGTTTCCTACCTAAGTGGTTCTCAATCATCTCGTGTAATTTATTCAGATGATCATGGTGAAACATGGCAAGCAGGTGAAGCAGTTAATGATAACCGTCCAGTAGGCAACCAAACCATTCACTCTTCAACCATGAATAATCCAGGTGCCCAAAATACGGAGTCAACTGTTGTTCAGTTGAATAATGGGGATCTCAAGCTCTTTATGCGTGGGTTGACTGGTGATCTTCAGGTTGCGACCAGTCATGATGGAGGAGCAACGTGGGATAAGGAAATCAAACGATATCCTCAAGTAAAAGACGTTTATGTTCAAATGTCCGCTATTCACACCATGCATGAAGGAAAGGAATACATTCTACTCAGCAATGCTGGTGGTCCTGGACGTAACAATGGTTTGGTTCACTTGGCTCGTGTTGAGGAGAATGGTGAGTTGACATGGCTGAAACACAATCCTATACAAAGTGGTAAGTTTGCTTACAACTCACTCCAAGAACTCGGAAATGGCGAATATGGTTTGCTTTATGAGCATGCGGATGGCAATCAAAACGATTATACTTTATCCTATAAAAAATTCAACTGGGATTTCTTGACCAAGGATTGGATTTCTCCTAAAGAAGCAAAAGTGAAATATGCGATTGAAAAATGGCCAGGCATCCTTGCTATGGAGTTTGATTCGGAAGTATTGGTCAACAAGGCACCAACCCTTCAATTGGCAAACGGTAAAACAGCACGCTTCATGACCCAGTATGACACAAAAACCCTCCTATTTACGGTGGATTCAGAGGATATGGGTCAAAAAGTTACAGGTCTGGCAGAAGGTGCTATTGAAAGTATGCATAATTTACCAGTCTCTGTAGCGGGCACTAAGCTTTCGAATGGAATGAACGGAAGTGAAGCTGCTGTTCATGAAGTTCCAGATTATACAGGCCCGCTAGGGACAGCGGGTGAGGAACCAGCACCAACAGTTGAAAAACCAGAATTTACAGGCGGTGTGAATGGTGAAGAGGCCGCAGTTCATGAAGTGCCAGAATATACAGGTCCCATTAGGCACAGCGGGTGAAGAGGCCGCTCCGACAGTCGAGAAGCCAGAATATACAGGCCCACTAGGGACAGCTGGCGAAGAGCCAGCCCCAACAGTTGAAAAACCAGAATTTACAGGCGGTGTGAATGGTGAAGAGGCCGCAGTTCATGAAGTCCCAGAGTACACAGGTCCATTAGGCACAGCGGGTGAGGAACCAGCACCAACAGTTGAAAAACCAGAATTTACAGGCGGGGTTAATGCTGTTGAGGTCGCAGTCCATGAAGTTCCAGAGTACACAGGCCCACTAGGGACAGCGGGCGAAGAGTCAGCCCCAACAGTCGAAAAGCCAGAATACACAGGCGGAGTTAATGCTGTTGAGGCCGCAGTTCATGAAGTCCCAGAGTATACAGACCCATTAGGCACAGCGGGTGAAGAGGCCGCTCCGACAGTTGAAAAGCCAGAATTTACAGGCGGGGTTAATGCTGTTGAGGCCACAGTACATGAACTCCCTGAGTACACAGGTGGCGTGAATGCAGCCGATGCAGCTGTACATGAAATTGCAGAATATAAGGGAGCTGATTCGCTTGTAACTCTTGCTGCAGAAGATTATACTTACAAAGCTCCTCTTGCTCAGCAGACACTTCCTGATACAGGGAACAAGGAGAGTAGCCTCCTTGCCTCACTAGGATTAACAGCTTTCTTCCTTAGCTTGTTTGCAATGGGGAAAAAGAGAGAAGAATAAGAGAATAATTCTAATCATTTTGACTTTGTAAAAATAGAAGGAGATAGCAGGTTTTTCCGCCTGCTATCTTTTTCTTTCGAGTTGAGGTGTGCTAATAAGAAATTCTAAGATGTCTGAAACTACTTTCAGGATAGTCTGTTCTATAAAATAGTTTTGAAACTGAAATCTATTCCACTACAAACTATTGAAAGCGCTTAACAAATGATATATAATAAGCCCATAAGAACAAGAAAGGGAGGAAAGAGGATGCCACAGATTAGCAAAGAAGCCTTGATTGAACAAATCAAAGATGGAATCATTGTCTCTTGCCAGGCACTTCCTCACGAACCGCTTTATACAGAAGCGGGAGGAGTCATTCCCTTGCTAGTCAAAGCGGCTGAGCAAGGAGGAGCAGTTGGTATCCGAGCAAACAGTGTTCGCGATATCAAGGAGATCAAGGAGGTTACGAAACTCCCGATTATCGGGATTATCAAACGTGACTATCCGCCGCAGGAGCCATTCATTACAGCTACTATGAAAGAAGTTGATGAACTGGCTGAACTAGACATTGAGGTCATTGCTCTGGATTGTACCAAACGTGAACGTTATGATGGTTTGGAAATTCAGGACTTTATCCGACAAGTCAAAGAAAAATATCCGCATCAACTCTTGATGGCTGATACCAGTACTTTTGAAGAAGGAATTGCAGCAGTTGAAGCAGGTGTTGATTTTGTTGGAACAACTCTATCAGGTTATACTTCTTATAGTCCGAAAGTAGATGGTCCAGACTTTGAACTGATCAAAAAACTCTGCGATGCCGGTGTGGATGTCATCGCTGAAGGAAAAATTCACACACCAGAACAAGCCAAACAAATCCTTGAATATGGGGTACGAGGCATTGTTGTCGGTGGAGCTATTACTAGACCAAAAGAGATTACGGAACGCTTTGTTGCCGGTCTTAAATAATACAATTTCAAAACAGAGGAGAGTGGTCGATGCGTCGGATGAAATGAAAACGTATACAAACAGAAGCTTACTCACTATCCAATATGGACACGCTTATCAATTAGGAGAATACAAATGAAATTTAGAAAACTAGCTTGTACAGTACTTGCAGGTGCTGCGATTCTTGGCCTTGCTGCTTGTGGTAACTCTGGTGGAAGTAAAGATGCTGGAAAAATCAGGAAGCGATAGCGGAAAAACAGAAATCACTTGGTGGGCATTCCCTGTCTTCACACAAGAAAAAAACTGGTGACGGTGTTGGAACATATGAAAAAGTCAATCATCGAAGCTTTTGAAAAAGCAAATCCAGATGTAAAAGTGAAATTGGAAACCATCGACTTCAAGTCAGGTCCTGAAAAAGATCACAACAGCTATCGAAGCAGGAACAGCGCCAGACGTACTCTTTGACGCACCAGGACGTATCATCCAATATGGTAAAAAAATGGTAAATTGGCTGAGTTGAATGACCTCTTCACAGACGAATTTCGTCAAAGGATGTGAACAACGAAAACATCGTACAAGCAAGTAAGGCTGGAGACAAAGCTTACATGTATCCAATCAGTTCAGCACCATTCTACATGGCCATGAACAAGAAGATGTTGGAAGATGCTGGAGTTGCAAACCTTGTCAAAGAAGGTTGGACAACTGATGACTTTGAAAAAGTTTTGAAAGCGCTTAAAGATAAAGGTTACACTCCAGGTTCATTGTTCAGTTCTGGTCAAGGGGAGACCAAGGAACACGTGCCTTCATTGCAAACCTTTATGGCGGTTCTGTAACAGATGAAAAAGTAACTAAATATACAACTGACGATCCTAAATTCGTCAAAGGTCTTGAAAAAGCAGTTAGCTGGATTAAAGACGGTTTATTGAACAATGGTTCACAATTTGACGGTGGAGCAGACATCCAAAACTTTGCAAACGGTCAAACTTCATACACAATCCTTTGGGCTCCAGCTCAAAACGGTATCCAAGCTAAACTCTTGGAAGCAAGTAAGGTAGACGTGGTAGAAGTACCATTCCCATCAGACTCTGGTAAACCATCTCTTGAATACCTTGTAAACGGATTTGCAGTATTTAACAACAAAGACGACAAGAAAGTCACAGCAGCTAAGAAATTCGTTCAATTCATCGCAGATGACAAAGAATGGGGTCCTAAAGACGTAGTTCGTACAGGTGCCTTCCCAGTTCGTACATCATTTGGCAAACTTTATGATGACAAACGTATGGAAACAATCAGTGGCTGGACTAAATACTACTCACCATACTACAACACTATCGATGGATTTGCTGAAATGAGAACACTTTGGTTCCCAATGTTGCAATCTGTATCAAATGGTGACGAAAAACCAGCGGATGCTTTGAAAGCCTTCACTGAAAAAGCTAACGAAACAATCAAAAAAGCTACAAAACAATAAGCACTAAGTCAGATTGATTCCCCCCTTTTCCCTGTGCACTATGGTGTAAGAAAAGGGGGACTTTTGTTTGAAATGTAAGGAACTGTCACGAAATTAAAATGAAGTTCTTACATAAGCGAATCTTAAAAAATTTCATTTTGATTTTAAAACAGTTCAAGAAAATCAAAAACTATTCTATTTGAAAGAGAGGTGCCGACTGTGAAAGTCAATAAAATTCGTATGCGGGAAACAGTGATTTCCTACGCTTTCCTAGCACCAGTATTGTTCTTCTTTGTTATCTTTGTCTTGGCTCCTATGATTATGGGATTCATTACAAGCTTCTTTAACTACTCCATGACCAGCTTTGAGTTTGTGGGCTTGGATAACTACATTCGCATGTTTAAAGATCCTGTCTTTACTAAGTCTTTGATCAATACCGTTATTCTGGTTATTGGGTCTGTTCCGATTGTAGTTCTCTTCTCGCTCTTTGTAGCATCTCAAACCTATCATCAAAATGCGATTGCCCGTTCTTTCTATCGTTTCGTCTTCTTCCTTCCTGTAGTTACAGGTAGTGTGGCCGTAACGGTTGTATGGAAATGGATCTATGACCCCCTATCAGGGATTCTAAACTTTGTCCTTAAGTCAAGCCATATCATCAGCCAAAACATTTCTTGGCTGGGTGACAAAAACTGGGCTTTGCTAGCGATTATGATTATCCTTTTGACAACATCTGTTGGTCAACCGATTATCCTTTATATCGCTGCTATGGGGAATATTGACAACTCACTTGTTGAAGCAGCGCGTGTTGACGGTGCAACTGAGTTTCAAGTGTTCTGGAAGATCAAATGGCCTAGCCTTCTTCCAACAACTCTTTACATCGCGATCATCACAACCATCAACTCATTCCAATGTTTCGCTTTGATTCAGCTCTTGACTTCTGGTGGTCCAAACTACTCAACAAGTACCTTGATGTACTACCTTTACGAAAAAGCCTTCCAATTAACAGAGTACGGCTATGCAAATACCATCGGTGTCTTCTTGGCAGTGATGATTGCCATTGTCAGCTTTGCTCAATTCAAGATCCTCGGAAACGACGTAGAATACTAAAGAAAGGAGACAGTTATGCAACCTACACAAAAGAAGCCTTTAACAGCTTTCACTGTTATTTCAACGATTATCTTGCTCTTGTTGACCGTGCTGTTCATCTTTCCATTCTACTGGATTTTGACAGGGGCCTTCAAATCACAACCGGATACCATTATGATTCCACCACAGTGGTTCCCTAAAATGCCAACGATGGAAAACTTCCAACAGCTCATGGTGCAAAACCCTGCTATGCAGTGGATGTGGAACTCAGTATTTATCTCGCTAGTAACCATGTTCCTAGTTTGTGCAACCTCATCTCTAGCAGGATATGTATTGGCTAAAAACGATTCTATGGTCAGCGCATTCTCTTTGCAGTCTTTATCGCTGCCATGGCTCTTCCAAAACAGGTTGTCCTTGTACCATTGGTACGTATCGTCAACTTCATGGGAATTCACGATACTCTTTGGGCGGTTATCTTGCCTTTGATTGGATGGCCATTTGGGGTCTTCCTCATGAAACAATTCAGCGAAAACATCCCAACAGAATTGCTTGAATCAGCTAAAATCGACGGTTGTGGTGAGATTCGTACCTTCTGGAGCGTAGCCTTCCCTATTGTGAAGCCAGGATTTGCAGCTCTTGCAATCTTTACCTTCATCAATACTTGGAATGACTACTTCATGCAGTTGGTAATGTTGACTTCACGTCAGAACTTGACTATCTCACTCGGGGTTGCGACCATGCAAGCCGAAATGGCAACCAACTATGGTTTAATTATGGCAGGTGCCGCTCTTGCAGCCGTGCCAATCGTAACAGTCTTCCTTGTCTTCCAAAAATCCTTCACTCAAGGTATCACTATGGGAGCTGTCAAAGGTTAAGACCTTGCGAAAATCGAATTCAAACTACGTCAGCATCACCTTGCCATACTTAAGTATTGCCTGGGGTTAGCTTCCTAGTTTGTTCTTCGATTTTCATTGAGTATAGGAAAAACTGTCTATCAAAATTCAGAAGAATATGTTATAGACTAAGAGAAATATAGTTTCATAAGTGTCTACAAAATGGAGAGTATGCAGTTACTTCGTGAAGTTTTGTCAGGCACTTATAAACTTAAGAATAAACTCTTTTCATGATACTAGTTAGAGTAGGTTCGTTTTATGGTAGCTATTTCCCGCTTTAGTGGTATCTAAGATAAGCATCTTACGCTTATCTTAGACGGAATTTTTGAGACTGACGATGAAAGAGCAAAAGGCTCAAAAATTAGGAATGAAATTCTGAAGAAATTTGCTTCCGTCCGCACTATTATAGGGAAATAGAGAAAGGATAATTCGGAACTGAAAAATAGTAACTATCAGAAACGAAGGAAACAGTATGATTTTTGACGATTTGAAAAACATCGCCTTTTACAAGGGAATCCACCCCAATCTAGACAAGGCTATCGACTATCTCTATCAGCACCGTAAGGATTCTTTCGAACTCGGTAAGTATGAGATTGACGGGGACAAGGTCTTTCTAGTTGTTCAGGAAAATGTCCTCAATCAAGCTGAAAATGATCAATTTGAGCACCATAAGAACTATGCAGACTTGCATTTGCTGGTAGAAGGACATGAATATTCGAGCTACGGTTCACGTATCAAAGACGAGGCAGTAGCATTCGACAAAGCGAGCGACATTGGCTTGTCCATTGTCATGAAAAATACCCACTATTGTTGGGCTATCACAATTTTGCGATTTTCTTCCCAGGAGAACCACACCAGCCAAATGGCTACGCAGGGATGGAAGAAAAGGTTTGCAAATATCTCTTTAAAATTTTGATTGATTAAAAGAATCAGGAGGAGCAAACATGGCACAAAAAGGAGTAAGCCTTATCAAGACAGCATTTGATACAGATAATTTTCTCATGCGTTTCAGTGAGAAGGTCTTGGATATCGTCACAGTCAATCTTCTTTTTGTCGTCTCTTGTTTGCCCATTGTGACGATTGGAGTGGCGAAAATCAGCCTCTATGAGACTATGTTTGAGATTAAGAGAAGCAGGCGAGTACCTGTTTTCAGAACCTATCTGAGAGCTTTCAAGCAAAATCTGAAACTGGGGCTTCAGTTAGGTTTGTTAGAGTTAGGCATTGTTTTGCTAAGTCTTTTAGACCTCTATCTCTTCTGGGGTCAGACAGCTTTGCCTTTCCAGATTGTGAAAGCTATTTGTTTGGGGATTCTCATCTTCCTCACTCTGGTGATGCTGGCTAGTTATCCCATTGCTGCACGCTATGATTTGTCTTGGAAAGAAGTGTTGCAAAAGGGGCTTATCTTGGCAAGTTTTAACTTTCCTTGGTTCTTCCTCATGTTAGCCATTCTCTTTCTCATAGTGATGGTTCTTTATCTATCCGCCTTCACTCTCCTTTTGGGTGGATCGGCCTTTATCCTCTTTGGTTTTGGTTTGCTAGTCTTTCTCCAAGCAGGTTTGATGGAGAAAATCTTCGCCAAATACCAGTAGGATGGCTCGTCCCTGAAACTACTTTCAATCGTTATAGTTTCTAAAATACAAGTAGAAACTAAAATCTAAGTGTATACAAGATATTGAAAGCGATTTTCACAAGGTGTATACTAAAATTGTAAAAAATAGAACTGCTCTCAGCAGAAAAAAAGAAATCTTAGGAGAAAATCTATGTCAGATTTGAAAAAATACGAAGGTGTCATTCCAGCCTTCTACGCATGTTATGATGATCAAGGAGAAGTCAGTCCAGAGCGTACGCGTGCCTTGGTTCAATACTTCATTGATAAGGGTGTTCAAGGCCTCTATGTCAATGGTTCTTCTGGTGAATGTATTTACCAAAGTGTGGCAGACCGTAAATTGATTTTGGAAGAAGTCATGGCAGTTGCTAAAGGCAAATTGACTATCATTGCCCATGTTGCCTGCAACAATACCAAAGATAGTATGGAACTTGCTCGCCACGCGGAAAGCTTGGGTGTAGATGCCATTGCAACGATTCCACCGATTTACTTCCGCTTGCCAGAATACTCAGTTGCTAAATACTGGAATGACATTAGTGCTGCAGCACCAAACACAGACTATGTTATCTACAATATTCCTCAATTGGCAGGTGTTGCTTTGACTCCAAGTCTTTATACTGAAATGTTGAAGAATCCACGTGTTATCGGTGTTAAGAACTCTTCTATGCCAGTTCAAGATATCCAAACCTTTGTCAGCCTTGGTGGAGAAGACCACATCGTATTCAATGGTCCAGATGAACAGTTCCTAGGTGGACGACTCATGGGTGCTAAAGCTGGTATCGGTGGTACTTATGGTGCGATGCCAGAACTCTTCTTGAAACTCAATGAGTTGATTGCTGAGAAAGACTTGGAAACAGCGCGTGAATTGCAATACGCTATCAACGCAATCATTGGCAAGCTCACTTCTGCACATGGAAATATGTACGGTGTCATCAAAGAAGTCTTAAAGATTAATGAAGGCTTGAACATTGGATCAGTTCGTTCACCATTGACGCCAGTGACAGAAGAAGATCGACCAGTTGTAGAAGCAGCAGCGCAATTGATTCGTGAAACCAAGGAGCGCTTCCTCTAATCCATAAGGAGGTATTTATGACACACTACGTTGCAATTGATATCGGTGGAACCAATATCAAATATGGCTTGATTGACCAAGAAGGCCAACTTGTTGAATCGCATGAAATGCCAACAGAGGCGCATAAGGGTGGGCCGCATATCTTACAAAAGACCAAAGATATCGTAGTCAGTTATTTAGAAAAAGGCCCAGTAGCAGGTGTTGCCATTTCTTCTGCAGGAATGGTGGATCCTGATAAGGGTGAGATTTTCTACGCTGGCCCGCAAATTCCTAACTATGCAGGAACCCAGTTCAAGAAGGAAATCGAGACGAGTTTTGCTATTCCTTGTGAGATTGAAAATGATGTCAACTGTGCAGGTCTTGCTGAGGCAGTATCTGGTTCAGGCAAGGGAGCGAGTGTCACTCTTTGCTTGACCATTGGAACCGGTATCGGTGGTTGCTTGATTATGGATGGGAAAGTTTTCCATGGATTTAGCAATTCGGCATGCGAAGTCGGTTACATGCACATGCAGGATGGAGCTTTCCAAGATCTCGCTTCTACGACAGCCTTGGTAGAATATGTGGCAGCAGCTCATGGTGACTCAGTTGATCAGTGGAATGGCCGACGTATCTTTAAGGAAGCTACCGAAGGAAACAAGATCTGTATGGCTGGCATTGACCGCATGGTAGATTACCTTGGGAAAGGTCTGGCAAATATTTGCTACGTTGCCAATCCAGAAGTGGTCATTCTCGGTGGCGGGATCATGGGGCAAGAGGCTATCCTCAAACCGAAGATCCGCACAGCCTTGAAGGAGGCCTTGGTGCCAAGTCTAGCTGAAAAAACGCGATTAGAATTTGCCCATCACCAAAATACAGCAGGTATGTTGGGAGCCTATTATCATTTCAAAATAAAACAATCCTAGTTTGAACTATAGAATTAAGAAAAACACTTAATCACTACTTGAGTGAAAAACTGTTTTGCTTAATTCTTTTTTTGATGATGGAAAAAAACTGTCAAGGTATATGAAAAAGTAGCGGAAAAGACCTATCAAGACCATTATGCGACCTTGCTTCATGGGTATGAGAAAGACAAAGAGGAATTACAAAAAAATGAACGATAGGAGCAGAGTTTCTACCGTCAGAAAGAATATATGAGAGGAGATATCCTTTAAGATAATCTTAGAAGATGGCGCAATCTCTCGTTTCAAATACTAAAGCTAATCCAAGAAGAAAAAAATGATATAATGAGATGGACGATAAAATTTGACAAATTAGAATTTGTAGAGGTGAAAAAAACTGTAATGGCAACCTATTCACCTGAAATCGAAATCAGTATAAAATTACGAGGAGATTGTCAGATGAATAATTATATAAAAATGTAAATGAAGATAGATGGAATAATGTAAAAAATGACTACACTGAGCCTTTGACACATGAAGAATTAGAAGAAATTAGAAAGCATCCAATTTCTGTTGCCTTAACTGTTGGGGAAAAAGTTCCGATAGAATGGTTTGAAAATGCAAATGGGAAAAAGATATTAGGTTTAGCTTGTGGTGGTGGACAGCAGGGGCCGGTTTTTGCTGCAAAAGGTTATGAGGTCACCATCATGGATTTTTCTAAATCACAATTACAAAGAGATGATATGGTTGCTAAAAGAGAAGGATTAAAAATCAATACAGTTCAAGGCGATATGACAAAACCATTTCCATTTGAAGATGAAACTTTTGATATTGTTTTTAATCCAGTTTCAAATGTATATATAGAAGATTTAGAAAACATGTATAAAGAAGCCTCTCGAGTATTGAAAAGGGGCGGACTCTTAATGGTCGGATTTATGAATCCTTGGATATACATGTATGATGCTGACACTGTATGGGACAAACCCGATGAGGAATTACAGTTAAAGTTTTCACTACCTTTTAATTCAAGAGAGCTTGAAGAGGAAGGCAAAATCACCATCAATCCAGAATATGGATATGAATTTAGCCATACCTTAGAAAGTCAGATTAGAGGACAACTAAAAAATGGCCTCGCTATGATTGATTTTTATGAATCGTGTGACAAAAGACATCGATTGTCACGTTATGGAAATGATTACATCGCTACACTCTGCATTAAACTATGATATTATAGAACGTACTTCTGAAGAATAGCTCATTTTATTTTCTATAAGGGTTAAAAATCTAAATCTCAGTTTGTCGAAGCAAAACAATTAAATAAAATTAGAGAAAGGAAGTAAAAGCAAATAGCCGATACTTCCTTTTTCTTGTCAAACATTCAAAAAAACGGAATGGAAGATTTATGGAAAGAATTGAAAAACACGATTAGAATTTGCCCATCACCAAAAATACAGCAGGGATGCTCGGTGCATATTACCATTTCAAAAACAAAAACAATCCTAGTTTGGTTGAGCCAAACTAGGATTTTCTAACGCGTTTTTGTCTACGATAGCCATTGAGCTTTTTATTTTCCCAATAGCTGTTAAAGATTTTTTCCTTGCTCTCGCGATTGATTTCTAAAAAGTAGGCATAAATCAAATCTATTAAAATGAGCATAGGGAGCTGAGCGGAAATACGCTGGATGTAAGAAGATTGGCTATGATTTGCGACGAGGACTGTTTCGGTATAAGCCTGACTATTTTTGTTTGGAGCGCTGGTAAAGAGAATGGTCTTAGCCCCCATTTCCTTGGCATCCAACAAACTATCGAGGACGGATTGGGTAGTGCCTGATAGGGAAAAGCCAAGTACCAAACAGTTTTCATCCATGATACTGGTCGTCCATGCAAAGCCATCCTGATCGGTCAAAGCTTCACAGACAACACCTAGACGCATAAAACGGAGTTTCATCTCACGGGCAATCAGACCAGAACTTCCCGTTCCAAAAAAGTAAACTCGTTCAGCGTCATCGATTAGCTGGGCAACTCGTTCCAGTTGTTCTTCGTCAATTAAATCCTGTGTTTGTTCCCGTAGGTTGCTGTAGCTTCGTAAAACACGTTTGGTCAAAGGACTGTGTTGGTGAGAGTGGGTGTCCTGTTTATTGGCCTGGTGTTGGTATTGAAAGACAAATTCTCGATAGCCAGTAAAGCCACATTTTTTTGCAAAACGGGTAAGAGCAGCTTGGGAAACATGCAGTTTTTGAGTAACCTGTTGCGATGATAGATCATCCACAATCGTATCTACCTGCAAGAAATAACGAGCGATTTCCTGTTCTAACTCTGTTAATTCTTCAAAATGAAGATCAATAATAGTTGCGATATCCTGCTTTTTCATGGAGCTCCTTTTCATGAGTCAAACTCTTAAAAGTTGACGATTGCCAGCTTATTAACATCATTATATCATAGAAGTTAGGATAACCAAATAAAAAGGCATTTTTGATTAAAAGTCAAAAAATGCTTCGACTTTTCCAAGAGTTTCTCCGTAAAATATGGTACAATGAAAAGTACCGAGCTTCACCCGTTTGCTCTATTATTTTAGCTGAAAATGAAGGTGAAAATCGGGAATTTTTCTAGAAAAGAGTCTTAGTTGTATGAGAAAATTCAATAGCCATTCGATTCCGATTCGGCTTAATTTACTGTTTGCCATTGTTATCCTACTGTTTATGACCATTATCGGTCGATTGTTATACATGCAGGTGCTGAATAAAGATTTCTATGAAGCAAAGTTGGCATCAGCCAGCCAGACTAGGGTGACAACCAGTTCAGCTCGTGGGCAAATCTACGATGCAACAGGGAAACCCTTGGTAGAAAACACACTTAAGCAAGTTGTTTCTTTCACACGAAACAATAAGATGACGGCGGCAGAGTTAAAGGAGACGGCTAAAAAACTGCTGACTTACGTGAATGTCACTTCCCCTGAACTCACAGACCGTCAGATTGCAGACTACTACTTGGCGGATCAGGACGTTTATAAAAAAACAGTCGAATCCTTACCAAGCGATAAACGCCTAGATTCAGATGGGAACCGCTTATCAGAAGCGACACTTTACAATAATGCGGTTGAAAGCATAGACGTGAGTCAACTTAATTATACAGATGACCAGAAAAAGGAAATCTATCTCTTTAGTCAGCTCAATGCTGTTGAAAATTTTGCAACGGGCACCATTTCAACAGATGCTTTAGATGATACTCAGGTTGCTCTTGTGGCTTCTGCATCCAAAGAATTACCGGGCATTAGTATTTCAACCTCATGGGACCGAAAAGTACTGGACACTTCTCTATCGTCTATCGTCGGTAGCGTTTCAAATGAAAAGTCAGGACTTCCAGCTGAGGAAGTTGACGCTTATCTCAAGAAAGGCTACTCACTCAATGACCGAGTTGGGACTTCCTATCTTGAAAAGCAATATGAAGATGTCCTCCAAGGCAAACGCTCCGTCAAGGAAATCCATCTCGACAAACATGGAAACATGGAAAGTGTGGAAAATGTCGAGGAAGGAAGCAAAGGAAACAATATCAAACTAACGATTGACTTAGCTTTCCAAAATGGAGTGGATGACCTGCTTAAGAGCTACTTTAACTCGGAGTTGAGTAATGGTGGCGCTAAATATTCTGAAGGGGTCTACGCTGTGGCCCTCAATCCCAAAACTGGTGCAGTTCTGGCGATGTCAGGTGTCAAGCATGATGTTGAATCAGGGAAATTGAGCTCAGACTCCCTAGGGACAGTTACCAACGTCTTTGTGCCAGGATCTGTCGTCAAGGCAGCGACCATTAGTTCTGGTTGGGAAAATGGAGTTTTGTCAGGCAATCAAACCTTGACAGACCAGCCGATTGTTTTCCAAGGTTCAGCTCCTATCAATTCATGGTACACCTTGTCATACGGTTCTTTCCCTATCACAGCGGTTGAAGCTTTGGAATATTCCTCTAATACCTACATGGTGCAAACAGCTTTGGGAATTATGGGACAGACCTATAAACCCAATATGATGGTAGCAACGAGTCAATTAGATACAGCTATGGGCAAATTGCGGTCAACCTTTGGGGAATATGGACTCGGAGCTTCAACGGGGATTGATCTTCCAGATGAATCAACAGGATTTATACCAAAAGAATTTGATTTGGCCAACTATCTAAATAATGCTTTTGGTCAGTTTGATAACTACACACCTATGCAGTTAGCCCAGTATGTCGCAACCATTGCAAACAACGGTGTGCGTTTAGCTCCTCACATCGTTGAAGGCGTTTATGGAAACAATGACCAAGGTGGCTTAGGCAGTCTGGTTCAGGAAACAGCTGCCAAGGAACTGAACAAGGTTAATATCTCAGAAGCAGATATGGCTATCTTGCAGCAAGGTTTCTATCAAGTTTCGCATGGAACGAGCGCTTTGACAACTGGTCGTGCCTTTTTCAAATGGCGCAGCCGTTTCCATCAGCGGGAAAAACGGGGTACAGCCGAAAGTTACGTTAATGGCGGTCAAAAAGCCAATAATACCAACGCAGTCGCTTATGCACCAACCGATAAATCCAAAGATTGCGGTTGCAGTCGTCTTTCCTCATAACACTAATCTTACAAATGGTGTCGGACCTTCGATTGCACGCGATATTATCAATCTTTATCATCAACACCATCCGATGAATTAGAAAGGGACTTATGCTGTATCCAACACCTATTGCCAAGCTGATTGATAGTTATTCAAAGTTACCGGGTATCGGGATTAAAACGGCTACCCGCCTAGCCTTCTATACTATTGGAATGTCTGATGACGATGTCAATGAATTTGCCAAAAATCTCTTATCTGCTAAACGGGAATTGACCTATTGTTCCATTTGCGGTCGCTTGACTGACGATGATCCTTGCTCTATCTGTACAGATCCAACTCGTGACCAGACAACCATCTTGGTGCTAGAAGATAGTCGCGATGTGGCTGCCATGGAAAATATCCAAGAATACCACGGACTCTATCATGTCTTGCATGGCCTCATTTCTCCGATGAATGGCATGAGCCCAGACGATATCAACCTCAAGAGTCTCATGACCCGTCTCATGGATAGTGAGGTTTCAGAGGTGATTGTGGCAACCAATGCGACAGCGGATGGAGAAGCGACATCTATGTACCTTTCTCGCCTCCTCAAACCAGCTGGTATCAAGGTCACTCGCCTAGCACGAGGACTAGCCGTGGGAGCAGATATCGAGTATGCGGACGAAGTCACACTCTTACGCGCTATTGAAAATCGGACAGAGTTGTAGGAGTAAACAAATTTACGAACTCAATTCATTTATACAAGAACGGGGAGACCGAGTTTGTCGTTATCGGTCTCTTTTTTTATATTTCTTGACTACCAGTACCATGTTCAAGTTTCAAAAAAGAGGCAAATATGGTATACTAAAGAACGAGTATTCTATTAGAATTAGGACAAGTAATATGAAACAAACGATTATTCTTTTATACGGTGGACGAAGTGCAGAACGTGAGGTCTCTGTCCTTTCAGCTGAGAGTGTCATGCGTGCGGTCAACTATGATCGTTTCACAGTCAAGACTTTCTTCATTAGCCAGTCTGGTGACTTTTATCAAAACGCAAGAATTTAGCCAGAATCCAGGTCAAGAGGATCGTCTTATGACCAATGCGACCATTGACTGGGACAAGAAAATCGCGCCAAGTGCTATCTACGAAGAAGGCGCTGTGGTCTTTCCAGTTCTTCATGGTCCGATGGGAGAAGACGGCTCTGTTCAAGGATTTTTAGAAGTTTTGAAAATGCCTTATGTCGGCTGCAATATCTTGTCATCCAGCCTTGCTATGGATAAAATCACTACTAAGCGTGTCTTGGAGTCTGCTGGGATTGCCCAAGTTCCTTATGTGGCCATCGTCGAAGGCGATGATGTGACTTCTAAAATCGCTGAAGTTGAGGAAAAATTGACTTATCCAGTCTTTACAAAACCATCAAACATGGGTTCCAGTGTCGGTATTTCTAAGTCTGAAAATCAAGAGGAACTCCGTCAAGCTCTAGAACTTGCCTTTCAATATGACAGCCGTGTCTTGGTAGAACAAGGAGTGAATGCGCGTGAAATTGAGGTTGGTCTCTTGGGTAACTACGATGTCAAGAGCACACTTCCTGGTGAAGTGGTCAAGGACGTTGCTTTCTACGACTACGATGCCAAGTATATCGACAACAAGATTACCATGGACATTCCAGCTAAAATCAGTGATGATGTGGTAGCTGTTATGCGTCAAAATGCTGAAACAGCCTTCCGTGCGATTGGTGGTCTGGGTCTGTCTCGTTGCGATTTCTTCTATACAGATAAGGGAGAGTTTTTCCTAAACGAGCTCAATACCATGCCAGGTTTCACCCAATGGTCTATGTATCCACTACTGTGGGACAATATGGGAATCAGCTACCCAGAACTAATTGAGCGTTTGGTTGACCTTGCCAAGGAAAGTTTTGTCAAGCGCGAAGCGCATTTGCTATAAAAATGAAAGAGAGGGTAGGAGTCAGAGCCATCACTGCAAGGTGACTAGAGTTCTCGGACTTCAACCCTTTTTAAAGGAGTAGAAATGAAATTAACTATTCATGAAGTGGCACTAGCTGTAGGAGCTAAAAATGATGTTAGTCTCTTTGCAGATGTTCAGTTAGAAAAGGCTGAGTTTGACAGTCGTTTAATCACTGCTGGAGATTTGTTTGTTCCGCTCAAGGGTGCGCGTGATGGTCACGACTTTATCGAAACAGCTTTTGAAAATGGTGCAGTAGTAACCTTATCCGAGAAAAAGGTTGCAAATCATCCCTACATTCTAGTAGACGATGTCTTGACTGCTTTTCAAACTCTCGCAGCCTACTATCTTGAAAAAACAGCGGTTGATGTCTTTGCTGTTACGGGTTCAAATGGCAAGACAACGACCAAGGATATGTTGGCGCACTTACTGTCAACAACCTACAAGACCTACAAAACTCAAGGCAATTACAATAACGAGATTGGCCTTCCCTACACAGTTCTCCATATGCCTGAGGGGACAGAAAAGTTGGTCTTGGAGATGGGGCAGGATCACTTGGGGGATATCCATTTCTTGTCTGAATTGGCTCATCCAAAGACAGCCATCGTGACCTTGGTTGGAGAAGCCCATTTGGCCTTTTTCAAAGACCGTTCGGAGATTGCTAAGGGAAAAATGCAAATTGCAGACGGTATGGCTTCAGGTTCTTTGCTTTTGACACCAGCCGACTCCATTGTAGAGGACTATTTGCCCGCTGATAAAAAGTTGGTTCGTTTTGGGCAAGGAGCAGAGCTGGAAATCACAGGCTTAGTTGAGCGCAAGGACAGTCTGACTTTTAAGGCTAATTTCTTGGAGCAAGCCCTTGATTTGCCGGTGACTGGCAAGTACAATGCCACCAATGCTATGATTGCTGCTTATGTGGCTCTACAAGAAGGAGTTTCAGAGGAGCAAATTCGTCAAGCCTTTCAGAACCTAGAATTGACCCGTAATCGTACTGAGTGGAAGAAAGCAGCCAATGGAGCAGATATTCTGTCTGACGTATACAATGCCAATCCAACTGCTATGAAGTTGATTTTGGAGACATTCTCTGCCATCCCAGCCAACAAAGGAGGTAAGAAAATTGCGGTCTTGGCAGACATGAAGGAACTTGGTGACCAATCTGTTCAGCTCCATAACCAGATGATTTTGAGTCTTTCCCCAGATGTGCTTGATACGGTTATTTTCTACGGGGAAGACATTGCTGAATTGGCCCAACTTGCCAGTCAAATGTTCCCAATCGGTCATGTATTCTACTTTAAGAAAACTGCGAGCGAAGATCAATTTGAAGACCTTGTCAAGCAGGTCAAGGAAAGCCTCGGTGCCAATGACCAAATTCTGCTCAAAGGCTCGAACTCTATGAATCTAGCTAAGTTGGTAGAAAGTTTAGAAAATGAATGCAAGTGATTTTACCAAGTATCTGCAAAGAATGCTAGCTATTACGGATACTGGATTAACCTTTACAAAAGATCCTTTTGACTGTGAGCGATACGAGGACTTGCGAAGTTTGTTTAGCGAAATGTTGAATCAGGTATCAGACCTCGATGCAGAAGAAGTGGCAGAAGTCTTGAAACCAACTTCCGCTTACGCGACTCCTCTGATGGACGTCCGTGCTTGGATTGTTGAGGATGAAAAAGTCTGTTTAGTTAGAGGAAAAGGAGAGGATAGTTGGGCTTTGCCAGGTGGATTTGGTGAAGTCGGCTATTCTCCAACTGAAAATATTCTCAAGGAAATTGAAGAAGAAACCGGTTTTACAGCAAAAGCTGAAAGGTTACTTGCAGTTTTTGATACCAATCGTTTCCAACTACAGAGCAAACAATATGCAAAGTTTGTGTTTGAATGCCAACTTTTTGACGGACAATTTCAAGAGAATCAAGAAATTGCCGACCTTCAATTTTTTGCCATTAACCAACTGCCAGTCTTATCTGAAAAACGCATTACCAAGGAGCAGATGGAGATTCTTTGGCAGGTTTATCAGGGACAAAGAGAGCAATATATTGATTAGGTTATGCTAGAGAAGTCTGCAAATCAAAAAGGGTGTCTGCAAGGTGCATTTCTGCGAGACAAATGATATAATAGGTTGCGAATTTAAGTCGCAAGTATTCTATGCATGGTATAGAATCAAGCTTTTTCAAAAAAATTAAAAAGGTCGAGCAGTGACTTTTCTACTGCTCTGGCTAGATGAACGAGGAATAGAATATGAATTTGTGGGAACAATTATTTACCACACAGATATCAGAACCGCCCCAGTTTGAACTCCACTGGTATATTGGTTTGTTATGTTTATTGGCTCTTACTTTCTATGCTTCTTATCGCTTTCGCGACAAAGTGACTTACCAGCGCTTTATTCAGATCCTTCAGTCTCTTCAACTGATTGTTCTGTATAGCTGGTATTGGGGGAATCAAATGCCCTTATCAGAAAGTTTGCCCTTCTATCATTGTCGTATCGCCATGTTTGTCATGCTCTTGATTCCAGGGACTTCCAAGTACAAGCAATACTTTGCCCTTCTAGGAACCTTTGGAGCAACAGCAGCTCTGGCTTACCCACTCTTTGACCCTTATCCGTTTCCGCATGTGACCATCCTGTCCTTTATCATCGGGCACGTGGCACTTTTGGGGAATGCGCTCCTATACTTGTTTAAGAATTATGAAGCTTCCCTGCTCAATTTGAAAAATGTGACAGTGATTACATTTTCTCTAAATGCCTTGATAGGAATTGTCAACTTGGTTGTAGGTGGAGATTATGGATTTTTAAATAAACCACCACTAGTGGGAAATCACGGACAATTGGCGAACTACCTCATCGTGTCCAGTGTGTTGGTAGCAGCAATCAGCTTGACTGCAAAAGTAGTAGAGGTCTTTTTGCAACAAAGAGCAGAAAAAATTATTCAAGAGAAAGCTTAAAAAGGCCTTCTCTTTTTTTGATTAAATATGCAAAATATAGCTGTAAGGATATAAAAATAATGATTGCTCCTGAGAAAAATTGTTTAAAAGACTTTTACAAAAAACCTAGAGGAAATTTATGAAAAACTAAGCACGATTGGATTTTTTGTGTTATAATATTTTGTGAATAGCTGTGTCCGTCACAGTTATTGAAAATAGAAGTGAGAAACTTGGAAGACAGAGAGGATGCAATGTAATGACTAGAGATGGTTTTTTTACAGGCTTAGATATCGGAACTAGCTCCATCAAAGTGCTGGTTGCCGAACATAGAGATGGTGAAGTAAATGTAATTGGCGTTAGCAATGCCAAGAGTAAAGGTGTCAAAGACGGGATTATCGTTGATATTGAGGCTGCTGCTTCAGCAATTAAATCCGCAATTTCCCAAGCAGAAGAGAAGGCAGGAATTTCAATCAAGTCTGTCAATGTTGGTTTACCAGCAAACCTCTTGCAGGTTGAACCAACTCAAGGAATGATTCCTGTAACATCAGATACAAAAGAAATTACAGATCAAGACGTAGAGAATGTTGTCAAATCGGCTTTGACAAAGAGCATGACGCCTGATCGTGAAGTGATTACGTTCATTCCAGAAGAATTTATCGTAGATGGCTTCCAAGGTATTCGTGACCCTCGTGGCATGATGGGGGTGCGTTTGGAAATGCGTGGTTTACTTTACACAGGACCTCGTACCATTCTTCATAACCTTCGTAAAACCGTGGAGCGTGTGGGAATCCATGTTGACAACGTCATCATCTCACCATTAGCGATTGTCAATTCAGTTCTCAATGAGGGAGAACGTGAGTTTGGCGCGACAGTGATTGATATGGGTGGTGGGCAGACTACAGTTGCAACTATTCGCAATCAAGAATTGCAATTTACAAATATCTACCAAGAAGGTGGAGAATATGTTACTAAAGACATTTCCAAAGTCTTAAAAACTTCCCAAAAAATCGCAGAAAGTTTGAAACTAAACTATGGTGAAGCTTATGTTCCACTAGCAAGTAACGAGACTTTCCAAGTAGAAGTCATTGGTGAAGTAGAGCCTGTTGAAGTGACAGAAAGCTACTTGGCAGAAATTATTTCAGCACGTATCAAACATATTTTTGATCAAATTAAACAGGAGTTAGACAGAAGACACTTGTTGGATCTGCCGGGTGGTATCGTTCTGATCGGCGGAAATGCGATTTTACCAGGAGTTGTCGAATTGGCGCAAGAAGTGTTCGGTGTTCGAGTGAAACTCTATGTGCCAAATCAAGTGGGAATTCGCAACCCTGCTTTTGCACATGTAATCAGCTTGTCTGAGTTTGCAGGTAAATTGACAGAAGTGAATCTTCTGGCTCAAAAGGCAGTCAGAGGAGATGAATTCCTTCGTCAAAAACCAATTAATTTTGGTGTTTCAAATCAAAGTGTGACACCGATTATACAAACAACTCCAGTGCAACCAGCTACTGCAGCAACTGAAATCACACCTGACAGTGGCCTTGCTCCAAGAGACGAATTCCAAGCAAGTTCTCAAGATAAACCGAAATTAACAGACCGTTTCCGCAGCTTGATCGGAAGCATGTTTGATGAATAAAAGAGGAAAAGAAATTATGACATTTTCATTTGATACAGCAGCTGCTCAAGGTGCAGTTATTAAAGTAATTGGTGTCGGTGGAGGCGGTGGTAATGCTATTAACCGCATGATCGACGAAGGTGTTTCAGGCGTAGAATTCATTGCAGCGAACACAGACGTACAAGCCTTAAGTAGTACAAAAGCTGAAACAGTTATCCAACTCGGACCAAAGTTGACTCGTGGTTTGGGTGCTGGAGGTCGACCTGAGGTTGGTCGTAAGGCTGCTGAAGAAAGCGAAGAAGCATTGACAGCAGCGATCAGCGGGGCAGACATGGTTTTCATCACTGCTGGTATGGGTGGAGGATCTGGAACAGGTGCTGCCCCAGTTATTGCCCGCATTGCAAAAGATCTTGGAGCTCTTACAGTTGGTGTTGTGACACGTCCTTTCGGATTTGAAGGAAGCAAACGTGGTCAGTACGCTGTAGAAGGAATCAACGAACTTCGCGAGCATGTTGATACTCTATTGATTATCTCAAACAACAACTTGCTAGAGATTGTTGACAAGAAAACACCACTTCTTGAAGCTCTTAGCGAGGCAGATAACGTCCTTCGCCAAGGTGTTCAAGGGATTACAGACTTGATTACCAACCCAGGTTTGATCAACCTTGACTTTGCTGACGTGAAAACGGTTATGGCAAACAAAGGGAATGCCCTCATGGGTATCGGTATTGGCAGTGGAGAAGAGCGTGTCGTTGAAGCGGCTCGTAAAGCGATTTACTCACCACTTCTTGAAACAACCATTGACGGTGCTGAAGATGTCATTGTCAACGTTACTGGTGGTCTTGATTTGACCTTGATTGAAGCGGAAGAAGCTTCAGAAATCGTCAACCAAGCAGCTGGTCAAGGAGTGAATATCTGGCTTGGAACATCAATCGACGAAAGCATGAAAGATGAAATCCGTGTAACAGTTGTAGCGACTGGTGTTCGTCAAGAACGTGTAGAAAAAGTTGTTGGTTCTCCAGTAAAACAAGCAGCTCGTCGTGAAGCCTCAAGACAACCGCACCCTCAAAATTTGATCGTCATTTTGACCTGGAAGATACAGCAGAATTACCAAAACAAAGCCAACGACGCTTTGAAACAAGTCAATCTTCTGCTTTTGGTGATTGGGACTTGCGTCGTGAATCAATCGTTCGTCAAACTGATTCAGTCGTATCACCTGTAGAACGTTTCGAAGCACCGACTTATCAGGACGAAGATGAGTTGGACACACCTCCATTCTTCAAGAATCGTTAATCAATGGATTTGAAAAAAAATACAGAGTTCGTTATTCAGCAGGTCGCTGAAGCTAGCCGAGAAGCCAATCGTGATCCAGCTTCTGTTTCAATTATTGCAGTGACGAAATATGTGGACGTAAAAACAGCGGAAGCCTTGCTTCCCCTGGGTGTTCATCATATTGGTGAAAATCGTGTTGATAAATTTTTAGAAAAATATCAGACGTTAAAAGAATTCCCTGTCACTTGGCATTTGATTGGAACGCTACAAAGACGGAAGGTCAAAGAAGTAATCCCTTTTGTGGATTACTTTCATGCTTTAGATTCCTTAAAATTGGCACAGGAGATTCAAAAGAGGACAGATCATGTTATCAAGTGTTTCCTACAGGTCAATATTTCAGGAGAAGAAAGCAAGCACGGTTTTTCAAAAGAAGAATTACTAGAACTTTTGCCGAACTTGGCTCAGCTAGATCAGATTGAGTATGTTGGTTTGATGACCATGGCTCCTTTTGAGGCAGATTCTGATGAATTGAAACAAATTTTCAAGAAAACTCAGGAACTGCAAGCAGAAATTAGGGAAAAACAAATTCCTAATATGCCGATGACAGAGTTGAGCATGGGCATGAGTCGTGACTATAAGGAAGCGATTCAATTTGGTTCGACCTTTGTTCGAATTGGCACAGCATTTTTAAATAGGAGAGATCTATGTCTTTAAAAGATAGATTTGATAAATTTATAGATTATTTTACAGAAGATGGGGAAGAAACAACTGCGACTTATCAACCTCAGGATGAACAGATGATTGCTTCATCGAGTAGTTCAGCTTCTAAAGAACTGCCAGCGCAGTTTCAATCAACCACTTCAAAAGATGCCAACATCACTCGCTTACATGCTCGTCAACAAGAATTGGCTATGCAAAGTCATCGTACAGATGAAAAAGTAACGATTGATGTTCGTTATCCTAGAAAATATGAGGATGCAACAGAGATTGTGGATTTATTGGCTGGAAATGAAAGTATCTTGATTGACTTCCAGTACATGACAGAGGTTCAGGCTCGTCGTTGTCTAGACTATCTGGACGGTGCCCGTCATGTTTTGGCAGGTAATCTGAAAAAAGTTGCGAGTACAATGTATTTGTTGACACCAGTCAATGTGGTTGTGAATATTGAAGATATCAAGTTGCCTGATGATTCTCAAAGTGCAGAATTTGGTTTTGATATTAAACGAAGTAGAGCGAAATAATGATTTTTCTAATTCGTCTGATCCAAAATGCAGTGAATATCTATTCCCTGCTTTTGTTAATCTATGCACTCCTCTCTTGGTTTCCAAATTCTTACGGTAGTTCACTAGAACGTTTACTGGAAAAGCTTGTTAGACCGATTGTTGATCCACTTCGCCGTTTACCTTTACAATTTGGAGGTTTGGATTTATCCATTTGGCTGGCAATCTTAATCGTCCGTTTTTTGGGTGACAGCTTGATTCGTTTCTTGTTGATAATATGATGACAAATAAAGCGATTTACCAGCACTTTTCCCTTGCTGATGCTCCCTTTATTGATAAGGGATTAGAGTGGATCAAGCGGGTGGAAGATACTTATACTCCTGTCCTCACTGCTTTTGTCAACCCGCATCAGGAACATATATTGAGGGTTTTGGCTGGGACCTATGGACTGGGCTGTGTGAGTAGCGGAGAATATATCCATACGGAATTTGTCCGTGTCCTTCTGTATCTGGACTATTTCAGTCCGACACTGTCAGATTTTGAAATGGCATTGCTAGAGATCCGTTATCCAAGTAGATTTGAACAGCTAACACATGCAAAGATTTTGGGGACAATCATCAATCAACTAGGAATTGATCGTAAGCTCTTTGGTGATATCTTGGTAGATGAAAAGAGAGCACAGATCTTTGTAAATCGTGATTTTATCCCTCTGTTTCAGGATGGGATACAAAAGATTGCCAGACTACCTGTGTCGCTGGAGGAATGTCCTTTCACCGATAAAATTATATCTGAGATCAATTATCAAGAACAAGAGATTTTGATTTCCAGTTTTCGTTTGGATGCCCTCTTATCAAGTGCCTTGAAATTATCCAGAAAGCAGGCTAGTCAACTCATAGAGAAAAAATCTGTTCAGGTAAACTACCACCCCATTGAAAAATTAGATTATCTAGTAGCTGTAGGGGATTTGATTAGTGTGAGAAAGTTTGGTCGTCTGAAGATTGTCAAAGAAAATGGGCAAACTAAAAGGGATAAGATAAAACTGACTATCCAATTATTATTAAGTAAGTGAGGAAAAAGTATGCCAATTACATCATTAGAAATTAAAGATAAAACCTTTTTCTACGAAATTCAGAGGGTTTGATCCAGAAGAAGTAGATGAATTTCTTGATATTGTTGTTCGTGATTACGAGGACTTAGTTCGCAATAATCACGAAATGGAAAGACACATTAGAAGTTTAGAAGAGCGCTTGTCTTACTTTGATGAGATGAAGGATTCGTTGAGCCAGTCTGTTTTGATTGCTCAAGATACGGCTGAACGTGTAAAGCAAGCTGCTCAAGAGCGCTCAAACAATATTATTCAACAGGCTGAGCAAGATGCCCAGCGCCTCCTTGAAGAGGCAAAATACAAGGCTAATGAAATCCTACGTCAGGCAACAGATAATGCTAAGAAAGTAGCTGTTGAGACAGAGGAATTGAAAAACAAAAGCCGTGTATTTCATCAACGTCTCAAATCTACGATTGAGAGCCAGTTGGCAATTGTCGAATCTTCAGATTGGGAAGACATTCTTCGTCCGACTGCGACTTATCTCCAAACAAGTGATGAAGCCTTTAAGGAAGTTGTAGGAGAGGTCTTGGGAGAAGCTGTTCCTTCGCAACCAGAAGAAGAGCCGATTGATGTGACTCGCCAATTTTCACCTGAAGAAATGGCTGAGTTACAAGCCCGCATCGAAGCAGGTAACAAAGAATTAGCTGAGTTTGAAGCTCAGCAGGCTAACAGTCAAGCGGAAAATCATGTGTTAGACATCGATACGCTTGTAGAAGAGATACAGTCTCATTCAGTTGAGCCACAACATGAGGATTCAGAAATCGTGACAGAGTATTTCTCAGTATCGCCATCAGCAACTGGAACTGCTTCTTCAACTACTAGCCATGGAGCACAACAAGAATCCGTTACAATATTATAAGAAATAAATGTGAGAACAAAATCTAACCAACTATATTTTCAGCGAGCGGGAGATGGTGTGAGCCCTGCAATCCCTAGTGGATAGTTTATCCTCTCAACGAATCCAGTCTGAAAACAGTAAGACTGGACGTTCCCCACGTTACGGGAAAAGAGGAAAAGAGACACTGTCTTTTTTCGAACAAAGGTGGTACCACGATTTTCGTCCTTTTTGGAAGTCGTGGTTTTTAATTTGTTAATATTTATAAAGGAGATACCATGAAACTCAAAGATACCCTTAACCTTGGGAAAACAGCTTTCCCAATGCGTGCAGGACTTCCTACCAAAGAGCCACTCTGGCAAAAGGAATGGGAAGATGCAAAACTTTACCAACGTCGTCAAGAATTGAACCAAGGAAAACCGCATTTCACCTTGCATGATGGACCTCCATATGCAAACGGAAATATCCACGTTGGACATGCCATGAACAAGATTTCCAAAGATATTATTGTTCGTTCTAAGTCTATGTCAGGATTTTACGCTCCTTATATTCCTGGTTGGGATACACATGGTTTGCCAATCGAGCAAGTCTTGGCAAAACAAGGCGTGAAACGTAAAGAAATGGACTTGGTTGAGTACTTGAAACTTTGCCGTGACTATGCTCTTTCTCAAGTAGATAAACAACGGGAAGACTTTAAACGTTTGGGTGTTTCTGGTGACTGGGAAATCCTTATGTGACCTTGACTCCAGACTATGAAGCGGCTCAAATCCGTGTCTTTGGTGAAATGGCTAAAAAAGGCTATATCTACCGTGGTGCCAAGCCAGTTTATTGGTCATGGTCATCTGAGTCAGCCCTTGCTGAAGCGGAAATTGAATACCATGACTTGCTTTCAACTTCCCTTTACTATGCTAACCGTGTCAAAGACGGAAAAGGTGTGTTAGATACTGATACTTACATCGTTGTTTGGACAACAACCCCATTTACCATTACAGCTTCTCGTGGTTTGACAGTTGGAGCAGATATTGATTATGTATTGGTACAACCTGCTGGTGAAGCTCGTAAGTTTGTGGTTGCTGCAGAATTATTGACTAGCTGTCTGAGAAATTTGGCTGGGTTGATGTTCAAGTTTTGGCAACTTACCGTGGTCAAGAATTGAACCACATCGTAACAGAACACCCATGGGATACAGCTGTAGATGAGCTCGTTATCCTTGGTGACCACGTTACTACTGACTCTGGTACAGGTATTGTCCATACAGCCCCTGGTTTTGGTGAGGATGACTACAATGTCGGTATTGCTAATGGTCTTGAAGTCGCAGTGACTGTTGACGAACGTGGTATCATGATGAAGAATGCCGGTCCTGAGTTTGAAGGTCAATTCTATGAAAAGGTAGTTCCAACTGTTATCGAGAACTTGGTAACCTCCTTCTTGCCCAAGAAGAAATCTCTCACTCATATCCATTTGACTGGCGTACCAAGAAACCAATCATCTGGCGTGCTGTTCCACAATGGTTTGCTTCAGTTTCTAAATTCCGCCAAGAAATCTTGGACGAAATTGAAAAAGTGAAATTCCACTCAGAATGGGGTAAAGTCCGTCTTTACAATATGATTCGTGACCGTGGCGACTGGGTTATCTCTCGTCAACGTGCTTGGGGTGTTCCACTTCCTATCTTCTACGCTGAAGACGGAACACCAATTATGACAGCTGAAACCATTGAACACGTGGCTCAACTCTTTGAGGAACATGGTTCTATCATCTGGTGGGAACGCGATGCTAAAGACCTCTTGCCAGAAGGATTTACACATCCAGGTTCACCAAATGGTGAATTCAAGAAAGAAACAGACATCATGGACGTTTGGTTTGACTCAGGTTCATCATGGAATGGAGTAGTGGTCAACCGTCCAGAACTCAAATATCCAGCAGACCTCTACCTTGAAGGTTCTGACCAATACCGTGGTTGGTTCAACTCTTCACTTATCACATCTGTTGCCAACCATGGCGTGGCTCCTTACAAACAAATCTTGTCACAAGGTTTTGCCCTTGACGGTAAAGGTGAGAAGATGTCTAAATCCCTTGGAAATACCATTGCGCCAAGCGATGTTGAAAAACAATTTGGCGCGGGAAATCCTACGTCTCTGGGTGACAAGTGTAGACTCAAGCAATGACGTTCGTATCTCTATGGATATCTTGAGCCAAGTTTCTGAAACCTACCGTAAGATCCGTAACACTCTTCGTTTCTTGATCGCCAACACTTCTGACTTTAACCCAGCGCAGGACGCAGTAGCTTACGATGAGCTTCGCTCTGTTGATAAGTATATGACCATTCGCTTTAACCAACTCGTCAAGACTATTCGTGATGCCTATGCCAACTTTGAATTCTTGACAATCTACAAGGCCTTGGTAAACTTTATCAACGTTGACTTGTCCGCCTTCTACCTTGATTTTGCCAAAGATGTTGTCTACATTGAAGGTGCAAAATCACTGGAACGTCGTCAAATGCAGACGGTCTTCTATGACATTCTTGTGAAAATCACGAAACTCTTGACACCAATCCTTCCTCACACTGCGGAAGAAATCTGGTCATATTTAGAGTTTGAAGCAGAAGACTTTGTTCAATTGTCAGAATTACCAGAAGCGGAAACTTTTACCAACCAAGAAGAAATCTTGGATACATGGTCAGCCTTCATGGACTTCCGTGGACAAGCTCAAAAAGCCTTGGAAGAAGCTCGTAATGCAAAAGTTATTGGTAAATCACTCGAAGCCCATCTAACAGTTTATCCAAATGAAGTGGTGAAAACTTTGCTCGAAGCAGTAAACAGCAATGTAGCCCAACTTTTAATCGTGTCTGAATTGACTATCGCAGAAGGTGTAGCTCCAGAAAGTGCAGTTAGCTTTGAGGATGTAGCTTTCACAGTTGAACGTGCTGCAGGTGAAGTATGTGACCGTTGCCGTCGTATCGATCCAACAACTGCAGAACGTAGCTACCACGCAGTCATCTGTGACCACTGTGCAAGCATTGTAGAAGAAAACTTTGCGGATGCAGTCGCAGAAGGATTTGAAGCGAAATAATCAGAAAGAGACTGAGAAAAGTCGCTAAAATCATAAAAACGCATAATATCAAGAGCTCAAGTGCCTTGATATTATGCGTTTTATCATGGAAAAATTTCCTAGTCTATTTCCTCAAATGAAGTTTTTCCTAGCCTGTCCGTGTAGATAATTAAAATAAACAACTATTCAGTTTTTTCATAATTTTAGATTTCTAATAATTATCAAGAGACTATAGAACTTAAAAATTATTTTTTTGAAAAATCAATATTTATTATAAAAATTTTATAAGACTGTTTAATTTTTTTAGAAAAATTATGATAGAATAAAACCTATAAAAAAATTTTTAAGGAGATTATTATGAAAAACAAATACACTTGCTCGTGTCAATGCTATTTTTTTGGTCTTATTTCAGGAATTGTATTGCTTTTTTTAGCGCCAGCTATCATGTTTATGATGGCTGTTGGAGCTGCTGCGGCAACTGAAGATGCAGATGTAGCAGTTGGGACATTGACAGGGCTCTCAATTATTTTGTTATTGGTTAAAATTGCTGTTTTAGTACTGGGGATTGTGGCTATTGTTTATTATAAAGATGATGAACGTGTTACGAATGCACCTTCTGTTTTGCTCATTGTAGGTGGTGCGGTCGGCTTGATTCCATTGTTGGGATGGGTAGGTGGAATTCTAACCATTATTGGTGGTTCACTTTACTTTGGAACATTGAAAAAATTTGTAATTGAAGAGTAGTAGTTTTCCAATTATTTGGGTGGGAATATTTCATCCTCCATCGAGAACAATTATGATAGTGTGATAAAGAGAAGGCTGAAAAGCACTTCTCTTTTTCGTTGATTTTCACTAGCTTTTTTGTGAAAAATTGTGTAAAATGGAATAGATAAACGAGGACAACCTCGAAAAATAAAAGGAGAATCCATCTAATGGTAAAATTGGTTTTTGCTCGCCACGGTGAGTCTGAATGGAACAAAGCTAACCTTTTTCACTGGTTGGGCTGATGTTGATTTGTCTGAAAAAGGAACACAACAAGCGATTGACGCTGGTAAATTGATCAAAGAAGCTGGTATCGAATTTGACCAAGCTTACACTTCAGTATTGAAACGTGCGATCAAAACAACAAACTTGGCTCTTGAAGCTGCTGACCAACTTTGGGTTCCAGTTGAAAAATCATGGCGCTTGAACGAACGTCACTACGGTGGTTTGACTGGTAAAAACAAGGCTGAAGCTGCTGAACAATTTGGTGATGAGCAAGTACACATCTGGCGTCGTTCATACGATGTATTGCCTCCAAACATGGATCGTGACGATGAGCACTCAGCTCACACTGACCGTCGTTACGCTTCACTTGACGACTCAGTCATTCCAGATGCTGAAAACTTGAAAGTGACTTTGGAACGTGCCCTTCCATTCTGGGAAGACAAAATCGCTCCAGCACTTAAAGATGGTAAAAACGTATTCGTAGGAGCTCACGGTAACTCAATCCGTGCCCTTGTAAAACACATCAAACGCTTGTCAGATGACGAAATCATGGACGTGGAAATCCCTAACTTCCCACCATTGGTATTCGAATTTGACGAAAAATTGAACGTGGTTTCTGAATACTACCTTGGAAAATAATCTATAAACAGAAAGCTTAGGATTCCTAGGCTTTTTTGTATCTAAGTTAAAAAAATAAAGGCAACTTAGCTAATTGAAAAAGTATAAAATGAGAGGAAACAGTTTATGCTGTAGCAGGTTGGATGAATTAAGTTTCTTTTAATTCGTAGCTCCAGTGTTCGTAGTTATAGGTTGATAAAATTATATCAGTGATTTCTTCTGGTTCTTCTTGAGCTCCCCCAGCAATCCAAAGAGAAATAATTCCCTCAACGCTAGATAGGAAGATTTCCAAGGCGTATTTCTGAGGGATGTGAAAGTTCTCCTCTAAAAAACGCTGGGTAGCAGTCTCTTGCTTGTCACTCAGAATAATAGTGGTTATGTACTCCCGAATAGCCTCTCGAAAGTCAATATAATGGCTTTTGGTCAGGGCGTTGATAAGACGCTCATTAGCACGCAGTATATGAAATTTTGCTATCATTAACTTTTGGGGATATTCGTTCTCCGCTTCAAACAAGCTATAACTAGAAAGTTGGGAAATAATTTCGCTTTTGAGACTATCAACCATCTGATACTTATCTTGGTAGTGGAGGTAGAAGGTGCCGCGATTAATCCCTGCCCGTTTACAGAGCTTACTGATAGAGATATTATCAAATCTTTCCTCTGATAGCAGCTGGATTAAGGCTTCTTTGATGTCTTCTTTAGTAGTAGTTTTTCGTTTCTGGGCCATTTTTCTTCCTTTTTGCTTAAATCAACACTTTGTTGATTTTTGATTATTGATTTTTATCTAAGCTCATTATATAATATCTGTGATTTGGAATCAACACCTTGTTCATTTAAGAAAACGAGTTTTGAAAAGGAGATAAACGATATGGCTTACATTGAATTGAAACACAGCTACAAGCGTTACCGAGTTGGGGATACGGAGATTGTGGCCAATAGTGATGTGAATTTTGAGATTGAAAAGGGAGAGCTGGTTATTATTCTTGGTGCTTCTGGTGCTGGAAAGTCAACGGTTCTTAACCTCCTTGGGGGAATGGATACCAATGATGAGGGGGAGATTTGGATTGATGGTGCCAATATCGCCGACTACAATTCCCACCAACGAACAAACTATCGTCGAGATGATGTGGGCTTTGTTTTTCAGTTTTACAATCTAGTCTCCAATCTGACAGCCAAGGAAAACGTGGAGTTGGCCTCAGAAATTGTAGCGGATGCCTTGGATCCAGAGGAGGTGCTCAAAGATGTGGGACTAGATCATCGCCTCAATAACTTTCCAGCCCAGCTTTCTGGAGGGGAGCAACAACGAGTTTCCATCGCACGCGCAGTAGCCAAAAATCCTAAATTCTTCTCTGTGATGAGCCGACAGGTGCCTTGGATTATCAGACGGGGAAGCAAGTCTTGAAGATTCTCCAAGACATGTCTCGTCAAAAGGAGGCAACAGTGATTATCGTGACCCACAATAGCGCGCTAGCTCCTATTGCAGATCGGGTGATTCATATGCGTGATGCTACGGTTAAGAGCGTAACAATCAATGAGCATCCACAGGATATTGATACATTGGAGTATTAGCATGAAAAAAACATACCGAAAAGACTTGCTCCAGTCGGTGGTTGCTTCCAAGGGACGCTTTGCTTCTATCCTGACCTTGATGATGCTGGGTTCTTTAGCCCTAGTAGGACTCAAGGTGACTAGCCCAAATTTGGAACGCACGGCTGAGGATTATCTCCGTAAAGCCAATACCCTGGATCTGGCAGTGATAGCTGATTATGGCTTGGACAAAGAAGACCAAGACGAACTAAAAACCCTTCAAGGAGCAAGTGTCGAGTTTGGCTATATGGAGGACCTAACAGTTGAAAAAGGTGAAGAGGCAGTTCGACTTTATTCCAAGCCAGAGGGCATTTCAACCTTCCAAGTGACAGAAGGGCGACTTCCAGAGACTGATGGGGAAATTGCCTTAGCTGATTTCTGGAAAGACCGCTATCAGATTGGACAGACTATCACCTTTAGCAAGAAAGAAGAAGGGAAGACCGTCATAAAATCCCAATCTTTCACCATTACTGGATTTGTTCAGTCGGGTGAGATGTTTTCTCAAAAAGACTTGGGAGGGGCTAGTAGTGGAAATGGAAGCTTGGCTGGTTATGGGGTGATATTAGCCAGTCAGTTTGATACAGAAGTGTACAGTATTGCGCGTGTGCGCTATGATGATTTAAAAAATCTGGATGCTTTTTCATCAGACTATAGGACCAAACGAGCTCAACATCAGGAAGAGTTGCAAGACTTGCTGGCTGATAATGGTCAAAAACGATTAGCAAGCATCAAAGCGAATGGGCAAAAGAACTTGGAAGATGGAAAAGAAGAGCTCCAAACAGCTGAAAGCAACCTTCAAAAAGGCAAGAGTCAGTTAGAACAGACTGAAAGTCGATTGAAAACTCAAGAAGAACAAGTGACCGTTTTGCCTGAGCCCCAAAAGAGTCAAGCCAAGGAGCAATTGACAAAAGCTAAGGAAGAATTGGCTACAAAAAAAGAAAAAATGGCTCAGACAGAGAGTGATCTAGCCAAGGAAAAAGAGAAGCTTGAACAACGTCAGAAAGAGCTTGATGAACTGGCAGAGCCGACTTACCATGTATACAACCGCCAAACCATGCCAGGTGGTCAAGGTTATCTCAAGTGTAGTAACGCTTCAGAAAGCATTCGTTCTGTCGGGAATATCTTTCCCGTGGTACTTTATATGGTCGCTGCAATGGTGACCTTTACTACTATGACTCGCTTTGTGGATGAAGAGCGTACCAATGCTGGTATTTTCAAGGCCCTAGGTTACCATAACCGAGATATTGTTGCCAAGTTTGTTCTCTATGGTTTTCTTGCAGGAACTGTGGGAACCGTTATAGGAACGTTTCTTGGACATTATCTCCTTGCAGGCGTGATTTCGGATGTTATAACAGCTGGACTGGTCGTTGGTAAAAGTCAGGAGTATTTTTACTGGTCTTATAGCCTCCTTGCCCTAGCCTTGAGTTGGGTATCCAGCGTTTTGCCAGCTTATCTGGTGGCGCGGAGAGAATTGCACGATGAAGCGGCCCAACTTTTGCTTCCCAAATCTCCCGTTGAAGGCTCAAAGATTTTGCTGGAACGCCTGAGCTTTATTTGGAGTCGTTTGAGCTTCACTCATAAGGTTACAGCGCGAAATATTTTCCGTTATAAGCAACGAATGTTGATGACCATTTTTGGAGTTGCAGGTTCGGTTGCTCTCCTATTTGCAGGTCTTGGCATTCAGTCTTCTGTGGGAGGAGTTTCCGAGCGCCAATTTGAACAAATCCAGCAATACCAGATGATTGTAGCGGAAAAGAGCAGTGCAGCGGAGCAAGAAAAAGCAGATTTAGAAAGTACCTTGCAAGCGGACCGTATTCATGCTTATCAAAAGATTTACTCTAAATCCATTGAAAAAGATTTTAAAGGAAAAGCAGGACTTCAAACGATCACAATGATGGTTACTAGTGGAGAAGACTTCAAGCCCTTTATCGCTTTACAGGAAAATGGGCAAGAGGTGGAGATCACTGATGGAGCTGTCGTGAGTCAAAAATTAGCTCAACTAGCAGGTGTTAAGGCTGGAGATAAGCTGGAGCTTGATGGGAAGGAAATCAGGGTCGCGGCTATTTCTGAAAACTATGTTGGACACTTTGTGTATCTCAACCGAGCGACTTACGAACAAGTCTACGGCAGCAGTCCACAAGACAATACCTACCTAGTAAAATTAAAAGAGCCAACACCATCAAATACGGAGAAAGAAGCTGCTACCTTCATGGAAAAAGCTGCTGTTTCTGGGGTGGTCCAAAATGCGACGGCCATCCATCTCTTTGAATCCGTGGCTAGTTCGCTCAATAAAACCATGGCAATCCTTGTCCTTGTTTCCGTTTTACTAGCCATTGTCATTCTCTACAATCTCACCAATATCAATGTCGCAGAACGTATCCGTGAACTTTCCACTATCAAGGTTCTCGGTTTCCACAATAAAGAAGTGACCCTCTATATCTACCGCGAGACCATGGTGCTATCCCTTGTGGGGATTGCTCTCGGTTTGGTAGCTGGCTATTATTTACATCAATTTTTGATACAAATGATTTCACCTGCCACTATACTTTTTTATCCACGAGTCAGCTGGGAAGTCGATGCTCTTCCAATCGTCGCAGTGACTGTAATCTTAGCCTTACTGGGCCTCTTTGTCAATCACCACTTGAGAAAAGTGGATATGCTCGAAGCCCTGAAATCAGTAGAGTAATTCACGGTTTTAAACAGTAAATCAGTTGACAAAGTCCCTGCTTCTTGGTAGAATAAGAACTGTCGTAAAGACAAATAACTTCTTCTTGGTTACAGGCATGCCAACCTGTCACTCGGATGAAGCCAAATAAAAAGGAGAAACATCATGGCAATCTCAAAAGAGAAAAAAAATGAAATCATCGCACAATATGCACGTCACGAAGGTGATACAGGTTCAGTAGAGGTTCAAGTTGCTGTCCTTACTTGGGAAATCAACCACCTTAACGAACACATCAAACAACACAAAAAAGACCACGCTACTTACCGTGGATTGATGAAGAAAATCGGTCGCCGTCGTAACTTGCTTGCATACTTGCGTAAAAACGACGTTAACCGTTACCGTGAGTTAATCAACTCTCTAGGACTTCGTCGTTAATCATGATGCTAAGGGCGTAAGAAATCCGTATGAAAATAGGGAAACGACACCGTGTTCGATGAACACAAGGAGTTTCATCTTTTTCACTAGGATTTTAGCCCGAGCTCAAATCAGCTCTCTGATTTTCAGAGGGCTTTTTTATTGAGGTTTTATCGGTCACAATTTTGGAGACTACAAAAACCAAGCCGTCAGGGTATGTCTTAATCATTTCGTTTTATCGGTCATAATTTTGGAGACTACAAAAACTATCGCCAGCTGCGCCGAAAAACTAGGACAGTTTTATCGGTCATAATTTTGGAGACTACAAAAACTATCGCCAGCTGCGCCGAAAAACTAGGACAGTTTTATCGGTCATAATTTTGGAGACTACAAAAACTCTTTATCAGCGAGCAAGACAATCTCGCTTAGTTTTATCGGTCATAATTTTGGAGACTACAAAAACTATTGCGCACGACTTCCCTGCGTCTCGTCGGTTTTATCGGTCATAATTTTGGAGACTACAAAAACCTCAAATGGTATCAGCTAATGACACCATGAAGGTGCGCAGTTACTCGGCTTTTCAAGCCGAGTAACTGTCTGCAAGCCCCCTCGGAGAGCCTACACTTTACGAAGTAAAGTATAGTATGTTATACTTTACATGGAAGTAGTCACCGAATTCCAGTTAGAAATTACTTTGTAACTACGTTTTGAGGAGGAGTAAAATGCTTTCCTACGTTCGACATTACCCACTAGCGATAGCTAAATTAATGTGTCTGTGCTCTCCTAAAATCTGATGATTTATTACTAACTAATACAGGAGGTTTTTTTATGGGACAGACAATCATATCTGCTATTGGTGTTTATATTTCCACCAGTATCGATTATTTAATTATTTTTAATTATTTTTATTTGCACAGCTATCACAGAATAAACAGAAATGGCATATTTATGCGGGGCAATATCTAGGAACAGGCTTACTTGTAGGGGCGAGTTTAGTTGCTGCTTATGTCGTTAATTTCGTGCCTGAAGAATGGATGGTTGGATTGCTTGGTTTAATCCCTATCTATTTAGGGATTCGCTTTGCAATTGTTGGAGAAGGTGAGGAAGAAGAGGAAGAAATTATTGAAAGATTAGAACAAAGCAAGGCAAATCAACTGTTTTGGACAGTTACATTGCTGACAATTGCGTCTGGCGGAGATAATTTAGGTATCTATATACCTTATTTTGCTTCGTTAGATTGGTCACAGACCCTCGTGGCGTTGCTTGTGTTTGTAATCGGCATAATTATCTTTTGCGAGATTAGTCGGATGTTATCCTCTATTCCGTTAATATTCGAGACAATTGAAAAATACGAGCGAATCATTGTGCCCATAGTATTCATTCTACTTGGACTATACATCATGTATGAAAATGGCACGATAGAGACTTTTCTGATCGTGTAGATTTTTTTGTTTCACTAGGATTTTAGCCCGGGCTCAAATCAGCTCTCTAATTTTAGAGGGCTTTTTATGTTGTCACTTTACCTCGATATACCCAAGTATAATCTTCGGTTACGATTATTAGCACTGTAAGACCAACTATATTTATTTTTCTCATCTTGTTCCATTGTTGAAAATATGGTATACTTTTCATGAGAATTTTCTAAATTTTTAATTTTGTCTAAGGAGGTTTTCATGCTTTCCAAACTTTCTGGAAGCCGACAAGATTTGCAATTTGTGTTGTTTTTGGTTATTTTGCTAAGCGTTTTAGGAATTTCCCTCTTTCTAGCTGTTTCTATGGGGTCTGTTGCGATTGATCTAGGAGATACCTATCGGATCATTTTGAGCAGATTGGGATTTCCTCTTGAGATAGGAGAGGTTTCCAAGTCCACTCTTGCCATTGTATGGAACATGAGATTCCCCCGAGTATTGTTAGGTCTGATAGTAGGGGCTGGACTTTCTATGTGTGGTAGCGTGATGCAGTCTACAGTTAACAATCCCATCGCAGAGCCTTATGTCTTAGGAATTTCTGCGGGTGCAACTCTAGGGGCAACTTTGAGCATCATTCTTGGTTTAAAATTGGTGATTAGCCTTGGAGCTTTCCTTGGAGCTATTTTGGCAACAATCGCTGTCCTCATCATTGCCTCTATGCAGGGAAGGATGACGACTTCCAGTCTGATCTTATCAGGAACGGTGGTCAATGCTCTCTTTTTAGCTTTTTCAAACTTTATTATTTCAGTCGGCGCTAATGCGGACAGTGTGATGACCATTAAGTTTTGGACTATGGGCTCGCTTGCCGGGACTACCTGGTCTGACTTAGTCCTGCCAACTATAGTAGTAGGATTGGCCTTTCTATTTTTCGCTACCCAGTATCGTGTTTTCAATGCGATGATGATGGGAGATGAGGCTGCTTTAACTTTGGGAATTCCCTTACGCTTCTATTGGTATCTTTACGTGACCGTGGTGGCTGTGCTGACAGCTGTCTTGGTGGCGACTTGTGGGATTATTGGATTTGTTGGTCTCATTACTCCTCACTTAGCTCGAGGGTTAGTAGGAACGAATTACAGGAGACTTTTTCCTGTTGCGACCATACTGGGTGCCCTCTTTGTCATCTGGGCAGATGTACTCTCTCGTATCACCATTCCAAACGCAGAGTTGCCTATTGGTATTTTTACAGCCTTAGTAGGTGCTCCCTTCTTTATCTACATTGTTGGAGGAAGGCGAAGGGAGGTGAGGGCCTGATATGGACTTGATTTGTCAGGATATCCATTTGGACTAGGAGAGAAAAAAATCCTCAAAGGAGTTTCTCTAAAGGTTGAGGGGCATCAATTTCATACGATATTAGGGCCAAATGGAAGTGGAAAAACCAGCCTGCTTAAACTCCTCTATCGTCAGGAAAAGGTAGACAAAGGCTTGATAAGACTAGATGGAAAGCCACTGGAGCATTGGTCACTCAAAGAAACAGCCAAGCAAATGGCAGTTGTAACCCAGTTTAACCAACTGCAGTTTGATTGTACAGTTGAGGAAATCGTCTTGCTGGGAAGAACTCCCCACCTCTCTTTTTTACAGAAGGAAAAGGAAAGGGATTATGTCCTCGTTCAAGATGCTCTCGTCAAGGTAGATATGCTTGAGAAGAAAACTCGTCTCTATTCGTCTCTGTCAGGGGGGGAGAAACAACGAGTCTTATTAGCCCGCGCCTTGGCGCAAGAACCGACTCTCTTGCTCCTGGACGAACCAACCAATCACCTGGATATCAAGTATCAGCTAGACTTGTTGGCCATTGTGAAGAATCTCAAGGTCAATGTTTTAGCTGTCCTACATGATATTCAACTTGCTTGTCGCTATTCGGATTATCTCTATCTGATGAAAGAGGGAGAAATCCTTTACCAAGGGACTCCAAAGGAGACCATCACCCCTGAGTCATTGCAAACTGTATATGGAGTTCAAAGTCAGGTGACTTGGACTGAGGATCAGCAAGCCATGATTCACTATTTATAAAAATGAAAAGGAAAACAAGATGAAAAAAACACTAAGCATTTTACTCGTGACAGTAGCTACCTTAACCATGGCAGCTTGTGGCAATACTACTACAGAAAAAACAACCACACAATCTAGCACAGAAACAAGTCAAAAGGCAAGCGCAGAGACGACTTATCCGTTAACGGTCAAGACCTATGATGCTAAGGGAAATGAAGTCGAACAAGTCTTTGACAAGGCACCTGAAAAAGTTATCACCAACAATCTTTCAACCACTGAAATCTTATTGGAGTTAGGCTTGAAGGATAAAATTGCTGGCATGCTTAACCCGGACAATGCTGTAACAGGTAAATACAAAGACGCGATTGCGACGATTCCTCAAATTGGGGATAAAAAAACAGTCTCACAAGAGACAGTCCTTTCATATGAGCCAGATGCTGTGATGGGTCGAAACATGATGTTTTCTGAAAAATCCTTGGGAACAGTTAGCACTTGGAATGAAAACAAAATCCCAGTCTATACGCAAAAAGCTTCTCTCTCAACGATTCAGCAAGATTTGGGGAATATTGTAGAAGATGTCAAAAATCTTGGAATGATTTTTAATGTCCAGGACAAGGCCAATGAATATGCAGCTCAATTACAAGCTAAAATTGATGCTGTTAAGAAAGCAAACCCAGCAAGCCAAGGTGAAAAGAAAAAGGCTTTGATAATGGTTGCTTATAATGATGAAACCTTTGGTGCATACAAGTCTGCTTTGCAAGAAAGCTTGTTGAATCAACTTGGTTATACCAACGTTGCAACGGGAACATCAGGCTTGACCTTGGAAAATCTCGTGTCAATGGATCCTGAGTTGATTATCTATGTGACCAGCGACCGCAATAAAAAATTGGATGCCAACGCTGTAGAGTTGATGAAGGCAAATGAGGTATTGGAAAACGTTCCTGCAATTAAGAATCAAAAAATCATGACCATCTCTTACGATGAGTTGATGGACTATGGTCCAGCAGTGATTGATTCCCTTGAGAAAATCAATGACTTTATCAATAAATAATGAGTTTGATTGGGAAGGAATCCAAGTCAAAATCAGCCTTCCTTCGACCTATGATCCTAATCAAACCTATCCAGCTATTCTCTTAAATGATGGAAGCTTGGATTTCCTATCATCTCTTTCCGAATCTGTGATTTTAGTGGGTTTGACTTCTAAAAATCGCCTAGACGATTACACTCCCTGGAAGGCATCTGCTCTGAGAGATGGAGCTCCAGATTTTGGCGGTCAGGCCAACGTCTATCATGGTCATTTATTTGGTAGTCTTTTAGAAAAGTTGCAGTCGCTTTATAGACTGGACAAAAATCGCCTTGCCTATGGAGGGTACTCACTAGGTGGTTTGGCGGCCGTCTACAGTCTTTTCAGCTTTGACAAGGTCTCCTGTGTTTTCTCCATCTGCGGATCCTTTTGGTATCCTGAATTTACAACTTACTGCAAGGAAGAAAAAGTGAAAAATTTGGACTGCTTGCTGTATTTACAAAATGGTCAAACAGAAGGAACCCATCATACCAATCGCTTGGCTCAAGCACCAGCCTATGCTGAGCAGATCCATACCAGTCTTCAGAAACACTATCCGACTGGTCAGTTTGTCTTTGATCCTCATGGACATCATGAGCAAGTGGCTGAGCGATTTCTGGCCTTTTCCAGCTGGTTGGCAAAGAAATGGGAGATTGAATAAAGTAAGAGAAGAGACAAGGTAAAAATTAAATTTGAGGAGAAAATCCAGTAAAACTTTCCATAATAAAACGCATAATATTGAACTCTTTGAATTTCTTATATTATGCGTTTTTTTATGATTTTAGAGTTTCTTTTGAATGCAGAAAAAAATACAAGTTCTATAAGGAGCAGACGAGACTTATTAAGAATATCATAGGATTGATGAAATGATAGATATTTGTAGAAAATCACACACTTTAATCTCAATCGTTTTCATATTACTAACACTAGGAATATGTATTTTTTTGAAGACTGATATTTTTCATCATGAATTTATTTGATAAAAGAGAATACTCCTTTTATTTCTAAAGAAAGAGGGACAAAAATCTTTTTGAGATGATAGAGTAGGATATGAAATTTGCTCTGAATATATTAAAAGAGAGGACCAAGAGGCCCTCTCTCATTGTTAACTATTTTTCTTATTATAGTTGGTAAAGAATCTAAATGGTGCAAAACTCCTTTCCTCTACCTTCTATATGAAAAGAATCTCTTTAATCTTTTTTCTTAACACCAACAGTCAGACTAGAGGCTACTGCAATTAAGGCAACTCCAAGTACGGATAAATTAGAAGATGCCTTTTCACCAGTTTTGGGTAATTCAGATACCTTATTAGAAAGTGCAGAAGTATGATAAACTGCCTTTGTGCTTCCGATAGGTTTTGGTTTAAGTACGACATGCGCCTCTGTTAAGAAGTCATATTTCTCTGTTACGATGCGGTAAACACGTCCTTCTTGGACAGTCTTAACAACATGATTTGTAAAATCACGATTTAAAAGACTAGAAAATTCTTGATTAATATTAAGATAAAGCCCTTTTGTCCCCTCAACTAAAGGTTTGAAGGTCGATTCTTCGTATCTCATCCCTACAACTGATAGAGAAATATCTGCTGCTTTAAGAGCTTTCAGAGTCTCTTCTACTGTTGGAATGCCTGGAGTACGGAAATCAATACTTTCATCAGTAATTAAGAATGCAAAACGACGATTATTAGAAGCTGTAGACCAATCATAATCTTTTGAGGTTGCAATATGATGTAGAGGGGACTGTAGGCTCTTCTGTTCCGCCGTATGTTCGAATAGATCTAAGCGCCTTAATATACTCCTCTACATTCTTAGTGAATTTAGATCCATTAAAATCGAAATATTGAACATTGTCAGCAGCCTCATACGCGATTAAGCCAAGACGAGCATCAACTTTTTTATTAGCCAAATCACGGACAAAGTTCTCGATATTCTGTACAACATTTTGAATAGAAGAATCCATTGAAACTGACTTATCAATAGTAAAGACGATATCTGCAGAACCAGCCGCTTGTTTAGTAATTATTACATCTGCTTCTTTCAAAACTTTTTCAAATGTAGTTTTCTTGATAGTTTGAGTAACATTAGCTACATAGTCATCTGTATTAACGTGATCTGTAACAGTCTTTGTTGTTGTAACAGGTGTCTTTTCTCCAACGGCAGTTCCCTTAGCAGCTAAATGAGTTGTTTCAACACTTACAGAAGTCTCTGCTTTGGCAGTTGCTTCTGTACCAGCTGTGTTTTCTTTAGTATCTACCTTGGCGTCCGTTGAAGTAGTAGTTACTTTAACTATATCACCAGGTTGAGCTTTATCAAGTGGTACTACAGAGACATTAACTTTATCTTGAATCTCCTTAACTGTTTCGGAAATTTGTTGATTAGTTTGAGTAGTTTTAGTGGAAAGTTCATTTGAACCCACTTGAGCAAGATCATTAGCAACTTGACTTGGATTTTTTACCTCATCAGCATCAACTTGCCCCACTGCTGTAAAGGCAGACGCTAGAGCAACCGTCAATAAAACAGACTTGCACTTCCCAAATAAAGAATGTTTATGATTCATTATAAAAATCCCCCCTTTTTTTAATAATATAATATCAAAAATCAAAGTAATTCGTCAAAAAAATTTCTGTATAGAATGTAGAGTTTTCTTCTGGTTATACAGGGATAAAGATCATAAGAAATGCATAGCATCAAGTGTCCAAAAACATTGATACTATGCATTTTTGATGGAAAGGCTTGCTGGATTTTCTCTTAAAATCGAGTTTTTGTCCAGCGGTTCTCATTGTCTTAACCAAGAGCCTCTCTCTTCTTATCTGGATTCCAGATAAAGCTTGCGATGAAGGTAAAGATAATCGTTAGGATACCAACAAGCACTGCAAGGATAAGGGCAGGGATGCGGACAAACCACCATAGTGGGTTTGGTTTTTTATCGTTGTGCCATTGTTTGGTTTCTTCATCCAAACGTTGGAATTCTGCTTGGATACGATCTGCAACCATTTCGATTCCTTCATCATTCATTTTCTTGATGTCTGAGATATCGATTGGATTTCCAAAGTTCATATCGACGCGCTCACGGCTAACCAAGCCTTTCAAGGTCATGGGACCGGTGTAGGTGACAGGCATGATACGGACCTTGGCCATTTTGGCAATCAAGGCTACGCCACCCTTGACATCGTTTGAGTGGCGGCTCCCACTTGGGAACATGATGAGAGAACGGTCGCTTTTTTTGAGGACATTGATAGGAAACTTGATGGCAGAAGCGCTAGGATTTCTCGGTCGATAGGAAAGGCGCCACACATACGGATCCACCAGCCAAAGATGCGGTTGCTAAAAAGCTCTTTTTTGGCCATAAAGATGAACTGTTTTGGCTTGGTCGCAAAGGCCATATATACAGGATCCCACCAAGTACGATGAGGAGCGACAAGGATATAGTTTTCGTCTCGATTAGGGATTTTATCAGTATTGTGATAGTGGGCATTGCCATTGATGGACCACAAGATCAGCATGACTAGTCCACGCAAATAAGTATAAAACATGAGACCTCCTTCGATTGTATTACTTTTATTATACCTTATCAAAAGACTACTGGCAAACTTTTTCAGTTATCAGTGGAGATATTTTGGATGAGATTAGAATTCTGCTAGAAAAAATGATATGATAGGACTTATGGATAAAAATAAAATTATGGGATTAACCCAAAGAGAAGTCAAGGAAAGACAGGCTCAAGGTTTGGTCAATGACTTTACCGCTTCGGCTAGTACCAGTACTTGGCAAATCATCAAACGAAATGTTTTTACACTTTTTAACGCTTTGAACTTTGCCATTGCTTTGGCGCTAGCCTTTGTGCAGGCGTGGAGCAATTTGGTCTTCTTTGCCGTTATCTGCTTTAACGCATTTTCGGGGATTGTGACCGAGCTACGAGCCAAACACATGGTGGACAAGCTCAATCTCATGACCAAGGAAAAGGTCAAAACCATCCGTGATGGCCAAGAAGTCGCTCTCGATCCAGAAGAATTGGTGCTAGGAGATGTCATTCGTTTGTCTGCTGGAGAGCAAATTCCTAGTGATACTCTGGTTCTGGAAGGTTTCGCAGAAGTCAATGAAGCCATGTTGACTGGTGAGAGTGATTTGGTTCAAAAGGAAGTTGATGCCTTGCTTTTGTCTGGGAGTTTCTTAGCCAGTGGATCAGTTTTGGCCCAAGTTCACCATGTTGGGGCAGAAAACTATGCTGCCAAACTCATGCTGGAGGCCAAGACTGTGAAACCCATCAACTCCCGCATTATGAAATCGCTGGACAAGCTAGCTGGTTTTACTGGGAAGATTATCATTCCCTTTGGTCTCGCTCTCCTGCTAGAAGCCTTGATGTTAAAAGGCTTGCCCCTCAAGTCATCCGTTGTAAATTCGTCAACAGCCCTTTTGGGAATGTTGCCCAAGGGAATTGCCCTTTTGACTATTACTTCACTCTTGACTGCGGTGATTAAGCTGGGTCTGAAAAAGGTCTTGGTGCAGGAGATGTACTCTGTTGAGACCTTGGCGCGCGTGGATATGCTCTGTCTGGATAAGACGGGTACCATCACCCAAGGAAAGATGCAGGTGGAGGATGTTCTTCCACTGACGGAAACTTTTGGTGAAGAAACTATTGCCAGCATCCTGACCAGCTATATTGCCCATAGTGAGGATAAGAATCCAACTGCACAAGCTATTCGAAAGCGTTTTGTGGGAGAAGCTGCCTATCCGATGCTTTCCAATCTTCCTTTCTCTAGCGACCGCAAGTGGGGAGCTATGGAGTTAGAGGATCTAGGGGACGGTTTTTCTTAGGGGCACCTGAGATGTTGTTGGACAATGAAGTCCCAGAAGCCAGAGAAGCCTTGGAGAGAGGATCACGTGTCTTGGTCTTGGCTCTCAGTCACAAAAAAACTAGACCATCACAAGCCCCAGAAACCATCTGATATTCAAGCTTTGGCCTTGCTGGAGATTTTGGACCCCTATTCGAGAAGGAGCAGCTGAGACACTGGACTATCTCCGTTCTCAGGAAGTGGGCCTCAAGATTATCTCTGGTGACAATCCGGTCACTGTGTCCAGCATTGCCCAGAAAGCTGGTTTTGCAGACTATCACAGCTATGTAGATTGCTCAAAAATCACGGATGAGGAATTGATTGCCATGGCGGAGGAGACTGCGATTTTCGGACGTGTTTCCCCTCATCAAAAGAAACTCATTATCCAAACCCTGAAAAAAGCGGGTCATACAACGGCTATGACAGGAGACGGAGTCAATGATATTCTGGCCCTTCGTGAGGCGGATTGTTCTATCGTGATGGCTGAAGGAGATCCTGCGACTCGTCAGATTGCCAATCTGGTTCTTTTGAAGTCAGACTTTAATGATGTTCCTGAGATTCTCTTTGAAGGTCGTCGCGTGGTCAATAACATTGCCCACATTGCACCGATTTTCTTGATAAAGACCATCTATTCCTTCTTGCTCGCAGTTATCTGTATTGCCAGTGCTCTTCTGGGACGGTCTGAATGGATTTTGATTTTCCCTTTCATTCCGATTCAGATTACCATGATCGACCAGTTCGTGGAAGGTTTCCCACCATTCGTTCTGACTTTTGAGCGAAATATCAAACCTGTCGAGCCAAACTTCCTCAGAAGATCCATGCTTCGTGCTCTACCAAGTGCACTCATGGTCGTGTTTAGCGTTCTTTTTGTGAAAATATTTGGAGCGAGCCAAGGTTGGTCTGAGATAGAAATATCAACCCTCCTCTATTATCTCTTGGGGTCAATTGGTTTCTTATCTGTATTTAGAGCCTGCATGCCATTCACCCTTTGGCGTGTACTCTTGGTTATTTGGTCAGTAGGAGGTTTCCTAGCTACAGCTCTCTTCCCAATGATTCAAAAGCTACTTGAAATTTCGACCTTAACAGGACATACACTACCTGTTTATGGGGCCATGATGCTGGTATTTACCTTAATTTTCATTCTAACTAGTCGTTACCAAGCCAGAAAATAAAGAAAGACTGCAATCTGTGGATTGTGGTCTTTTTTTAAGGGCAAGATTGCTAGCTAAAATGTGGTATAATAAGAGGCAATAGAGTTTTGGAAAGTGAGAGAAGATGATTTCAAAGAGATTAGAATTGGTAGCTTCCTTTGTGCCACAGGGGGCCGTTTTACTAGATGTGGGAAGTGACCATGCTTATCTACCGATCGATTTGGTAGAGAAAGGCCATATAGAGCATGCTATTGCAGGTGAGGTTGTGGAAGGACCCTACCAGTCCGCGGTCAAGAATGTTGAAGCTCATGGTTTAAAGGAGAAAATCCAAGTCCGTTTAGCCAATGGCTTGGCAGCCTTTGAAGAGGAAGACCAAGTGTCGGTTATCACCATTGCTGGTATGGGAGGGCGTTTGATTGCGACCATATTAGAAGAAGGATTGGATAAACTTGCGAGTGTAGAACGTTTAATCCTCCAGCCCAATAATCGTGAAGACGACTTGCGCATCTGGTTACAAGAGCACGGATTTCAGATTGTAGCAGAAAGCATCCTAGAAGAAGCTGGCAAGTTTTATGAAATTCTAGTGGTGGAAGCGGGACAAATGAAGTTATCAACCAGTGATGTTCGCTTTGGCCCTTTCTTGTCCAAAGAAGTTAGTCCGGTTTTTGTACAAAAGTGGCAAAAAGAAGCAGCTAAGTTAGAGTTTGCTCTTGACCAAATCCCAGAAAAAAATCTGGAGGAACGTCAAGTTCTAGCTCATAAAATTCAAGCCATCAAGGAGGTGCTCCATGTTAGCAAGTGAAGTGATTAAACGCTATGAAGCCTTTTGCCCTCAGGAATTTTCTATGGAGGGAGACAGTCGTGGCCTGCAAATCGGCACTTTGGACAAGGATATCCAAAGGGTCATGGTTGCCCTTGATATACGCGAAGAGACGGTGGCAGAGGCCATTGAAAAGGGGGTGGATTTGATTATCGTCAAGCACGCACCGATCTTTCGTCCTATCAAGAATCTGGTAGCTAGTCGTCCTCAAAATCAGATTTACATTGATTTGATTAAGCATGATATCGCAGTTTATGTCAGTCATACCAATATTGATATTGTTGAGAACGGGCTAAATGACTGGTTTTGCCAGATGCTAGGCATTGAGGGGACGACTTATCTTCAGGAGACAGGTCCTGAACGGGGAATTGGTCGGATTGGAAATATTCAAACTCAGACATTTGGGGAATTGGCCCAGCATGTCAAACAAGTCTTTGGTCTAGATAGTCTTCGAATGGTGCATTATCAAGAGAGTGATTTGCAGAAGCCTATTTCAAGAGTGGCCATCTGTGGTGGCAGTGGGCAGTCTTTCTACTCTGATGCTTTGGCAAAAGGGGCAGATGTCTATATCACTGGGGATATTTACTACCACACTGCTCAGGATATGCTGTCGGATGGCTTGCTGGCACTGGATCCTGGACATTATATCGAAGTGCTTTTTGTGGAAAGAGTCGCAGCACTTCTTACTCAATGGAAGGAAGAGAAAGGCTGGACCATTGATATCATACCTAGCCAAGCATCGACCAATCCTTTCCACCATATCTAGTTAGAAGGTGAAGACAATGAAAAAAGTTGCCATTATTGGAGCAGGGATTGTAGGGGCGACAGCTGCCCACTACCTATCTAAAGAAAGTGAGCTAGAGGTAACCGTTTTTGACCATGGTCAGGGTCAGGCAACCAAGGCAGCAGCAGGAATTATCAGTCCTTGGTTTTCCAAACGCCGTAATAAAGCCTGGTACAAGATGGCGCGCTTGGGGGCTGACTTTTATGTGGATTTGTTGGCTGATTTAGAAAAGTCTGGTCAGAAAAACGACTTTTACCAGCGCTCGGGAGTTTTTCTCTTGAAAAAGGACGAATCCAAGCTAGAAGAACTCTATGAACTAGCCCTCCAGCGCAGAGAAGATTCTCCCTTGATAGGCCAGTTAGCTATTTTGGATCAAGCATCAGCTAATGAATTATTCCCTGGCTTGCAGGGATTTGACCGCCTGCTCTATGCTTCTGGTGGAGCGAGAGTAGATGGTCAACTATTAGTGAATCGTTTGCTAGAAGCCAGTCAAGTCAAGCTGGTCAAAGAAAAAGTGAGTCTGACACCTTTATCATCAGGCTACCAGATTGGCGAAGAGGTGTTTGATCAGGTTATTTGGCGACGGGAGCTTGGTTGAAGGACATTTTGGAGCCTTTAGGATATGAGGTAGATGTTCGTCCTCAAAAGGGGCAACTCCGAGACTATCAGATTTCTCAAGACATGGAATCATACCCTGTTGTCATGCCAGAAGGGGAATGGGATTTGATTCCTTTTGCAGATGGGAAATTGTCCTTAGGTGCTACCCATGAAAATGACATGGGATTTGACTTGACAGTGGATGAAAGCTTGCTCCAACAAATGGAGGAAGCAGCCTTGCCTCACTATCCAGCCTTAGCTAAAGCGACTTCAAGAGCTGAACGTGTGGGAATCCGCGCCTATACTCGTGATTTCTCACCTTTCTTTGGACAGGTACCTGGTTTAGCAGGTGTCTATGCGGCTAGTGGACTAGGTTCATCGGGCCTCACAACGGGTCCGATCATTGGTTACCATCTAGCCCAGCTGGTCCAAGACAAGGAGTTGACTTTGGACCCAGTAAACTATCCCATTGCAAACTATGTCAAACGAGTAAAAAGTGAATAATACTCAATGAAAATCAAAGAACAAACTAGGAAGCTAGCCGAAGGCTGTACTTGAGTACGGCAAGGCGAAGCTGACGTTGTTTGAATTGGATTTTCGAAGAGTATAAGCATTTTACTGAAATTTTAGCAGGTGGTTTAGGATGGCAAATGACATTCCCTATCAAAAATGATAAAATAAGAAAAAATAATCCGAGAATCGAGGAAAAAAGATGCAAGAAAAGATTTTGGTAACTGGTGGAGCTGGTTTTATCGGAACCCACACTGTGATTGAGTTGATCCAAGCAGGTCATCAAGTTGTTGTGGTGGATAATCTTGTCAACAGCAATCGTAAAAGTATAGAAGTTGTTGAAAGAATCACAGGAGTTGAGGTGCCTTTCTATGAGGCAGATATCCGTGATACAGATACCCTCAGAGATATTTTCAAGCAGGAAGAACCCACTGGTGTCATTCACTTCGCTGGTTTGAAGGCTGTAGGTGAATCAACACGTATCCCTCTTGCCTACTATGACAACAATATCGCAGGAACTGTCAGCCTTCTAAAAGCCATGGAAGAAAATAACTGTAAGAACATCATCTTCAGTTCTTCTGCGACAGTTTACGGTGATCCCCATACTGTACCAATTCTAGAAGATTTCCCACTTTCAGTGACCAATCCATACGGTCGTACCAAACTCATGCTAGAGGAAATTTTGACCGATATCTACAAAGCAGACTCAGAATGGAATGTGGTCTTGCTTCGTTACTTTAATCCAATCGGAGCGCATGAAAGTGGAGACTTGGGAGAAAATCCTAACGGCATTCCAAACAATCTCTTGCCTTATGTTTCACAGGTAGCAGTGGGCAAACTAGAACAAGTACAAGTTTTTGGAGATGATTACGATACAGAAGATGGAACCGGGGTTCGTGACTATATCCACGTTGTAGACCTAGCCAAAGGTCACGTTGCAGCTTTGAAAAAACTCCAAAAAGGTTCAGGCCTTAATGTTTATAACCTTGGAACTGGTAAAGGTTACTCAGTTCTTGAAATTATCCAAAACATGGAAAAAGCAGTGGGACGCCCAATTCCTTACCGCATCGTAGAACGCCGCCCAGGTGATATCGCTGCCTGCTACTCAGACCCAGCAAAAGCTAAAGCAGAACTCGGTTGGGAAGCGGAACTCGACATCACCCAAATGTGTGAAGACGCCTGGCGTTGGCAAAGCAAGCATCCAAATGGATTTGAAGACTAAGATGATGATTTCAATCATTGTCCCTTGTTTAAACGAAGAGGAAGTACTTCCTCTTTTTTATCAGTCTGTTGAAGCACTGCTTCCAGAATTAGGAGCAGAGATCGAGTATGTCTTTGTGGATGATGGTTCAAGCGATGGCACTTTGGAGCTTTTGAAGGCCTATCGGGTACAAAATCCTGCGGTACATTATATCTCTTTCTCGAGAAATTTTGGGAAAGAAGCGGCTCTGTATGCAGGCTTGCAGCATGCGACTGGAGACCTAGTGGTCGTGATGGATGCAGACCTCCAGGATCCTCCTAGTATGTTGCTTGAAATGAAAGCCTTACTAGACCAGAATGCAGATTTAGACTGTATTGGGACACGGAGAACCAGTCGGGAGGGAGAACCCTTCTTTCGCAGTTTCTGCGCTGACATCTTTTACCGCCTCATGCAAAAAATCAGCCCAGTAGCCCTGCCATCAGGTGTTCGTGATTTTCGGATGATGAGAAGATCTGTGGTGGATGCTATTTTAGCCTTGACCGAGTCCAATCGTTTTTCTAAGGGCCTATTTGCTTGGGTGGGCTTTAAAACGCACTATCTCGACTATCCAAATGTCGAAAGACAGGCTGGCAAGACCAGTTGGAGTTTTAGGCAGCTCTTTTTCTACTCGATTGAAGGGATTCTCAACTTTTCAGATTTTCCCTTGAGTATAGCCTTTGTAGCGGGACTTCTATCTTGTTTTATTTCTTTTATGATGACTGTTTTTGTGGTGTTTCGGACCCTTATTTTGGGGAATCCGACATCTGGCTGGACCTCTCTGATGGCTGTTATTCTCTTTCTTGGAGGGATTCAACTCCTGACTATTGGGATTCTCGGTAAGTATATCAGTAAGATCTATATGGAAACCAAAAAAAGACCACTCTATCTCATCAAAGAAAAAAGTGATCTTTCTATTTTCGAAGGGAAAAATAACCAGAAAAGACTATAATTTTACCTAGAAATATGCTAAACTAGTAGATGAAGGGATTAAAGCGATAAAAAGAATCTACAGTATCAATTTCCCTTTTAAACTATGACGGATCTTTGAGAAGTGCACGTGTAGGACAATTTTTGATGGCCTCCAGAACATCGCTGGTCTCAGCGATTTCTCTTTGCAATTCAACTGGATCATCGTAAAATCGAACGATTCCATTATCATGGTAATCAAAGAGTTCAGAATAGGTCTGGCAAAGCCCGCAGGCGATGCACCGTTCGGGTATAAGTGTGACTTTCATATTTATATTGTAATAAGAAAATGCAAAAAAAACAAGGAGTAAGGTATGGAAAAAGAACCGTGGCAAGAAGATATTTATGACAACAGAGAAGAAGAAACAAGATTAGAGCGTCGTCACCGTAAACAAAAAGGAAAAGGTGTTGTTGCCAATCGTGTCTTGACCATTCTAGCTAGCCTCTTCTTTGTAATCGTTGTAGCGATGGTTGTCGTATTGATTTACCTTTCTACTGGAGGAAGTAACCGCACGGCAGCTTTGAAGGATTTTTATGATTCTTCAGCTCCATCGTCAACCTCTAAAGTGGAAGAGTCTTCTTCCTCTACTAGTAAAGCTCAAGAAACGAAAGAATCAACATCTTCAGAGAGCAGTTCAGAAGAACACACAGAGGGTGAAGGAACGCTTACTGTGCAACCTGGAGAAGGAGAAGCAGCTCTCGCTCAGCGTGCAGGGATTTCCATTGCCCAGCTAGAAGCTCTGAATCCTTCTCATATGTCATCAGGAACTTGGTTTGCCAACCCTGGTGATGTCATCAAGACTAGATAGGAGTCGGAAATGAAGACAATTCAAATTGCTATTGATGGTCCTGCTTCCAGTGGTAAGAGTACGGTCGCAAAGATTATTGCTAAGGATTTTGGTTACACTTATCTCGATACAGGCGCTATGTACCGTGCTGCGACTTATATAGCACTCAAGCACCAGTTGGATGCAGGAAATGTAGACCAACTTCTTGAGCTTCTTAACCAACACCCTATTAGTTTTGGACGTTCGGAAACAGGTGAGCAACTTGTCTTTGTTGGCGATGTTGATATTACTCATCCGATTCGTGAAAATGAAGTGACCAACAAGGTTTCAAGCATTGCTGCCATTCCTGAGGTGCGTGAGAAACTGGTTTCGCTCCAGCAAGAGATTGCTCAGCAAGGTGGTATTGTCATGGATGGGCGTGATATCGGGACAGTTGTATTACCACAAGCTGAACTCAAGATTTTCCTAGTTGCTTCTGTTGAAGAAAGAGCAGAGCGTCGTTACAAGGAAATATTGCTAAAGGGATTGAGACTGACTTGGAAACGCTGAAAGAAGAGATTGCTGCGCGTGACTACAAGGATAGTCATCGTGAAACCTCACCTCTCAAACAGGCTGAGGATGCAGTTTACCTTGACACAACTGGACTAAGTATCCAAGAAGTGGTCGAAAAAATTGAATCTGAAGCAAAAAAATATATGTCCTAGGGACGAGAGGAGCAGGCTAAATGAAGCCTGCTCCTTTTCTCTCTTTTGAGCGCGTTTCAAAACAGTCTTTTTGGGAGAATTTTGATAAAATAGTAATATCAATAAAAAGGACGGAAGCATGACAAAGAAAATCATAGCCATTTGGGCCCAAGATGAAAAAGGGGTGATTGGGAAGGAAGATCGTCTCCCTTGGCATTTGCCAGCTGAGTTGCAACATTTTAAGGAAACAACTTTAAATCACGCCATCTTGATGGGACGAGTGACCTTTGATGGAATGGGGCGTCGTCTGCTTCCCAAACGCCAAACCTTGATTTTGACACGAAACAGTGATGAAGTCGTGGATGGAGCGCTCGTGTTTCAAGATGTGAAGTCTGTTTTAACTTGGTATCAGAGTCAGGAAAAAAATCTCTATATCATTGGCGGAAAGCAGATTTTTCAGGCTTTTGAGCCCTATTTAGATGAAATCATCGTGACACAGATTCATGCTCAGGTGGAGGGAGATACCTATTTCCCTGAGGAGTTTGACTTGTCTCGTTTTGAGACAGTCGCAAGCAAATCTTATACCCGAGATGAGAAAAACGACTATGATTTTACCATCGAATACCGAGATAGAAAGGAAGTCTAATGGAGCGCAGTATATTTGGATTTTTTACAGCTTTTTTGTGTGTAATCTGTATTTTGACTGGAGCACAGGCTTTTCGTAAGAAGCGCTATGGACTATCCGCCTTACTCTGGTTGAATGCTTTTACCAATCTGGTAAACAGTGTCCATGCTTTTTATATGACCTTATTTTAGATAGAATGAAAATATAGAATGGAAGGAAATCATGCCTACAAATAGGAAAAATGATATGATGGTTTATTGCTCATTTTGTGGCAAAAGCCAAGAAGAAGTAAAGAAAATAATCGCTGGGAACAACGCCTTTATCTGTAATGAATGTGTGGAGTTAGCTCAAGAAATCATTCGGGAGGAGTTGGCCGAGGAAGTTTTGGCAGACTTGTCTGAAGTACCAAAACCAATCGAGCTCCTCAATATCTTGAACCATTATGTGATCGGTCAAGATCGTGCCAAACGTGCCTTGGCAGTAGCAGTTTACAACCACTACAAACGTATCAATTTCCACGATACACGTGAAGAGTCAGAAGATGTGGATTTGCAGAAGTCAAATATCCTGATGATTGGCCCAACTGGTTCTGGGAAAACCTTCCTTGCTCAGACTTTAGCTAAGAGCTTGAACGTGCCTTTCGCTATTGCAGATGCAACAGCTCTGACTGAGGCTGGGTATGTGGGTGAGGACGTGGAAAATATTCTCCTCAAACTCTTGCAAGCTGCTGACTTTAACATCGAACGTGCAGAACGTGGTATTATCTATGTGGATGAAATTGACAAAATTGCCAAGAAGAGCGAGAATGTGTCTATCACACGTGACGTTTCGGGTGAAGGTGTGCAACAAGCCCTTCTCAAGATTATCGAGGGAACTGTCGCTAGCGTGCCGCCTCAAGGTGGACGCAAACATCCACAACAAGAGATGATTCAGGTGGATACTAAAAATATCCTCTTTATCGTGGGTGGTGCTTTTGATGGCATCGAAGAGATCGTTAAACAACGTCTGGGAGAAAAAGTCATCGGTTTTGGCCAAAATAACAAGGCGATTGACGAAAACAGCTCATACATGCAAGAAATCATCGCAGAAGATATTCAAAAATTCGGTATTATTCCAGAGTTGATTGGACGCTTGCCTGTCTTTGCTGCTCTTGAGCAATTGACGGTCGATGACTTGGTTCGCATCTTGAAAGAGCCAAGAAATGCTTTGGTCAAACAATACCAAACCTTGCTTTCTTATGACGATGTCGAGTTGGAGTTTGACGACGAAGCCCTTCAGGAAATCGCCAATAAGGCTATCGAACGCAAGACAGGGGCGCGTGGTCTTCGCTCGATTATCGAAGAAACCATGCTGGATGTCATGTTTGAAGTACCGAGTCAGGAAAATGTGAAACTGGTTCGCATCACGAAAGAAGCTGTCGATGGAACGGATAAACCAATCCTAGAAACAGCCTAGAGGTGATTATGGAAATCAATACACATAATGCTGAAATCCTGCTCAGTGCGGCAAACAAGTCCCACTATCCGCAGGATGAACTGCCAGAGATTGCCCTAGCAGGGCGTTCAAATGTTGGCAAGTCTAGCTTTATCAACACCATGCTGAACCGCAAGAATCTGGCCCGTACATCAGGAAAACCTGGGAAAACCCAGTTGCTCAACTTCTTCAACATTGATGACAAGATGCGTTTTGTGGATGTACCAGGTTATGGCTATGCCCGCGTTTCCAAAAAGGAGCGTGAAAAGTGGGGGCGCATGATTGAGGAGTACCTAACGACTCGTGAAAATCTCCGTGCAGTGGTTAGTCTAGTGGATCTCCGTCATGACCCGTCAGCAGATGATGTGCAGATGTACGAATTTCTTAAGTATTATGAGATTCCGGTTATCATCGTTGCGACCAAGGCGGACAAGATTCCTCGTGGTAAGTGGAACAAGCACGAATCAGCAATCAAAAAGAAATTAAACTTTGACCCAAGTGACGACTTCATCCTCTTTTCATCTGTCAGCAAGGCAGGGATGGATCAGGCTTGGGATGCAATATTAGAAAAATTGTGAGAGAAAGAAATGGCAAAAACAATTCATACAGACAAGGCTCCAAAAGCAATCGGCCCCTATGTTCAAGGGAAAATCGTTGGCAATCTTTTGTTTGCTAGCGGTCAAGTTCCTCTTTCGCCTGAAACTGGGGAAATTGTAGGAGAAACTATACAAGAACAGACAGAACAAGTCTTGAAAAATATCGGTGCTATTTTGGCAGAAGCAGGAACAGACTTTGACCATGTTGTCAAAACAACTTGCTTCTTGAGCGATATGAATGACTTTGTTCCTTTTAACGAGGTTTACCAAACGGCCTTTAAAGAGGAATTTCCAGCTCGTTCAGCTGTAGAGGTTGCACGTCTTCCTCGTGATGTAAAAGTCGAAATTGAAGTAATCGCAGAGATTGGATAAGCTAGTTGAAGTTTGGCTCTGCCAAACTTTTTTTGATATAAGGAGAGATAGATGACAAAAAAACAACTTCACCTTGTGATTGTGACAGGGATGAGTGGTGCAGGGAAAACGGTAGCCATTCAGTCTTTCGAGGATTTGGGATATTTCACTATTGACAATATGCCGCCAGCCCTCTTGCCAAAGTTTTTGCAGTTGGTAGAGACCAAGGATGATGACCACAAACTGGCCTTGGTTGTGGACATGCGGAGCCGTTCTTTCTTCTCAGAGATTCAGGCAGTTTTGGATGAATTGGAAAATCAAGATGATTTGGACTTCAAAATCCTCTTTTTAGACGCAGCAGATAAGGAATTGGTGGCGCGCTATAAGGAAACTAGACGAAGTCACCCTTTAGCAGCAGATGGTCGGATTTTAGATGGCATCAAGCTAGAACGTGAACTCTTGGCACCTTTGAAAAACATGAGTCAAAACGTGGTGGATACGACAGAACTCACTCCGCGTGAACTGCGTAAAACCATTGCTGAGCAATTTTCGGACCAAGAACAAGCCCAGTCTTTCCGTATTGAGGTCATGTCTTTTGGATTCAAGTATGGTATCCCTATTGATGCGGATTTGGTATTTGATGTCCGTTTTTTGCCAAATCCCTATTATTTACCAGAACTGCGCAATCAAACGGGGCTGGATGAGCCTGTCTACAATTATGTAATAAAACATGCAGAATCGGAAAGTTTCTATCAGCACTTGCTAGCTTTGATTGAGCCGATCTTGCCAAGTTACAAAAAAGAAGGCAAGTCCGTTTTAACCATTGCAGTGGGATGTACAGGTGGACAGCATCGTAGTGTTGCCTTTGCCAAGCGCATAGCTGAGGACCTTGCTAAAAACTGGCCTGTTAATGAAAGCCATCGTGACAAAGACCGAAGAAAGGAAACGGTAAACCGTTCATGAGAAAACCAAAAATAACGGTGATTGGTGGAGGAACTGGTATCCCCGTCATTTTAAAAAGTTTGCGGGAAAAGGATGTTGACATCGCAGCCATCGTAACGGTAGCTGATGATGGTGGCTCTTCTGGTGAGCTAAGAAAGAATATCCAACAGCTGACACCACCAGGTGATCTTCGTAATGTTCTGGTAGCCATGTCAGATATGCCTAAGTTTTATGAGAAGGTTTTTCAGTACCGTTTCTCAGAAGAGGCTGGCGCTTTTGCGGGTCATCCGCTAGGAAATATCATCATAGCAGGCCTTTCTGAGATGCAAGGATCTACCTACAATGCTATGCAATTACTCAGTAAATTCTTTCACACAACAGGAAAGATCTACCCCTCAAGCGATCATCCTTTGACACTGCATGCAGTCTTTAAAGACGGTTCTGAGGTGGCAGGTGAGAGCCACATTGCAGATCATCCAGGTATGATCGACCATGTCTATGTGACCAATACCTTGGATGATGAAACACCCCAAGCCAGCCGTCGAGTAGTCAATACCATTCTCGAGAGTGACATGATCGTCTTGGGGCCTGGTTCCCTCTTTACATCGATTTTGCCCAATATTGTCATCGAGGAGATCGGGCAGGCTCTCTTAGAGACCAAGGCGGAGATAGCCTATGTCTGCAATATCATGACCCAGCGTGGGGAAACAGAGCACTTTTCAGACAGTGACCACGTGGAAGTTCTCCATCGTCATCTAGGGCGTCCCTTCATTGATACGGTTCTGGTGAATATCGAGCAAGTTCCTAGAGAATACATGAATACCAACCGTTTTGATGAGTATTTGGTTCAGGTGGAGCATGACTTTGCTGGTCTTTGCAAGCAGGTCCCTCGTGTGATTTCATCCAACTTCCTTCGTTTGGAAATGGAGGAGCCTTCCACGATGGCGATTTGATTGTGGATGAATTGATGCGAATTATACAGGTGCGAAAATGAGTTTCACAGTCGCAGTAAAAGAGGAAATTCTTGGTCAACACCATCTCAGTCGTTATGAACTATCGGCCATTATCAAGATGTCTGGTAGCATCGGTCTCTCGACTTCTGGCCTGACCTTGTCTGTTGTGACTGAAAATGCCAAGTTGGCTCGGCATCTCTATGAGTCCTTTCTCCATTTTTATGAGATTAAGTCTGAGATTCGACACCATCAGAGAAGCAATCTTCGCAAGAATCGTGTCTACACGGTCTATACCGATGAGAGGGTGCAGGAGCTTTTGGCTGATTTGCGGCTTGCGGATTCTTTCTTTGGTTTGGAGACAGGCATTGACCCTGATATTTTAGCAGATGAAGAAGCTGGACGTGCTTACTTATGTGGAGCCTTTCTGGCAAATGGTAGCATCCGAGATCCGGAGTCTGGCAAGTACCAGTTGGAGATTAGTTCTGTTTATCTGGACCATGCACAAGGATTGGCCTCTCTCCTCCAGCAGTTTTTGCTGGACGCCAAGGTCATTGAGCGCAGGAAAGGTGCAGTTACTTATCTCCAACGTGCAGAAGACATCATGGATTTCTTAATCGTGATTGGGGCCATGCAGGCGCGTGATAATTTTGAGAGCGTCAAGATTTTGCGTGAAACCCGTAATGATCTCAATCGAGCCAATAACGCTGAAACAGCCAATATCGCTCGAACGGTTTCTGCTAGTATGAAGACTATCAACAATATCAGTAAAATCAAAGATAGAATGGGTTTGGAAAATTTACCAGTGGATTTGCAGGAGGTAGCTCAGTTGCGAATCCAGCACCCAGACTATTCTATCCAGCAGTTGGCAGATAGCTTGAGCAATCCCTTGACCAAAAAGTGGCGTCAACCACAGACTCAGAAAAAAATAAACAAGATTGCAGATGAATTATAAAACCACGAATCGGTTGATCCGTGGTTCTTTTCTTGAGGTTATTAAATTGAGAAGAATTTTTAAAGGAAGCCAACTCCATAATCTATGGTATACTATAGATGAGTTATACTGTAGCACAAAGGAGGAAACATGAAAATATCTAAAAAAAGTATGATTATTTTATTCAGCATTTTAGCAGTGATTGGAATAGCAGTAGGAGGTTGTAGCATGCACCAATACCAAAAGAAACAAGAAATGATTTGCCATTGCGACAAGCGATGAGGCAAAGAAGGTTTATGAAAATCATATGAAGGGTAAATGATCCTAAAGCATTAACAGAAGATGGAATCATTAAATCATATGATATTGATACAGAAACTTTAGAGTATAATCCAATGGGAGGACTAATGGTAAGGATATATTTTAATAATGATAAGGAATTAGATTTTCACTTTGGATTAATAAAAGATAATTCAGGGAATTATGAATCTTATGGATATACTGTATCACCTAAATTATCATCTATGTTAAAGGAATCTAAAAAAATGAGAAAATATGTCAATGATTCACATCTTCAGATAGCAATGACTGAATATAACGATAACTCAATTAATCATGAGGTTAAGGACCAATATGAAAGAGAACTTGGCACGGTCACCCAAGTCTACAACAATACCACAGGAGCTGGTGAGCAGGTTTATGCAGTTGTAAAAAATTCTGACGAAGAAGCTGAGGATGTAGAGGAAAATTATGCTATACTATGAGTAAGTTAGTACCTAATTTATTGATAGGATAGCATAAAGGAGGCACCATGAAAAAACCTAAAAAAAGTATGATTATTTTATTCAGTATTTTAGCAGTCATTGGAATCACAATAGGAGGTTGTAGCATGCACCAATATCAAAAGAAACAAGAAATGCTTGCCATCGCGACCAGCGATGAGGCGAAGAAGGTTTATGAACATTTTATGAAATCGAAAGATCCTAATGCATTTACTAATGCAGGTGTCATCCAGGATTATGTTGTTGATGAAAGTAGCTTAGATTATAATCCAATGGGAGGATTGATGGTTTCGGTGGTTATCAACAAAGATAATGAATTAAATATAAATTATAATTTGATTGAAAACAAAGATGGCTCATACCATTCAGCATATTATTCTACTTCACCAAAATTATCCAAACTTTTGAAAGGAAATAATGAATGACACAAAATTATATTAAAGAAAATAACCTTCAAACTGCAATGGCAGAGTATCAGGATAATATGGGCGAGGAAAGAACTTTATATGACCAATATGAAAGAGAACTTGGCACTGTCACCCAAGTCTACAACAATACTACAGGAGCTGGCGAACAGGTTTATGCAGTTGTAAAAAATCCCAATGAAAAAGCTGATAAGGTACAGGAAGTAACGGTCCTTTTTCGTGGTTCTACGGGTCCAGATCATTTTTGGGAAGAAACAGCGGATTTCTGGAATGACTGGGCAGAAAACGATGCAGTTATAGCCAAGAGAATTATGTTGCAAAAAGACCCTAGCTATCAAGACAAGTCTACCGAACAGCTAAAGGCTTCTGCAAGAGCATTAAAAGACATCATGGAAAAATATCCCAATGCCAAAATTAATGTCTATGGGCATTCACTCGGTTCTATGGATGCTCAGTATTCTATGGCTGCCCTACAGGCAGATCAAGTCAAACGTATCCAACAGGCTTATATCTATAACGGCCCAGATATCTATAGGATACTAAGCCCTGAACAAAGGAAAGTTGTAGACTCTATTAAGACGAGGATCCATAACTATGCTGACCCAGATGATCCTATCAGTATGGTTGGTAGGGATATGGTCAAGGGAAGTATCGGATCGGTTGGCTTAGTTTATTACGTGGATAGTACAAAAGAAGACTTTGTGAACCAACACATGACTTATGGCTACCAGCTGGATAAAAATGGGAAGATCAAAATACTGTCAAATACCAGTACGGTCATTTATAATGACTATTTACTCCAGATGGATAACTATACACTACTCAAAGAGAAACTATCAGAAGGTGGTTATACAAAGGAAGAGCAATTGTTCCTGGATTCGGAGCAAGCAGGTATTGCAGCAGCAAGCATCAGTCTAATGTCTACAGAGGGAAAAAGTATCATCAAAAGTATAAGAGATGAAGCGGTAGAAGATGCAAGAAAAGTATTTGCTTCCCGTAGACAAGTTCCTTGGGGCTTTATCCTTAGTCCGTCAGAAATGGAAAATGCATATATAGAAGGAGGAGCTACCTATGAAACGACTATCGGGGTTATTGAGAAACTATTAGATCCAGTTGTTGATAAGATATCGCAATTGGAAAAAGACTGTATAGATTTAGAAACTCAGACCAAGAAAGGTATTCAAAAGAAATTAGAAACAGATAAGGAGTTGGCTGAAAAATTTAGACAATGGAAAAAATTGACATGATAGACCAAGAGATTTGGAAAAAGAGACGGCAATTAGAAAAATTGGAGGAAGACTATTATCACTCACGCAAAAAAATAGAGAATGAAAAAGAAGAGTGTGATTATAGATTAAATGATTTGCGTCGGATGCTTGAGGAAAAGCATACAGTAGCAAGTCATATGCTGAGTCAGATAGAAGGAGACACTTCTATGCTATACTATCAGCTGAATCAACTAGCTACAGATTATAGTCAGCAAATGGATTTAGCATATAGAAAAAGACTTGATCAGCTAGAAATAGAAGAAATAAAAGCAAAACAAAAATATAGTCGAGAATACCGTGAGCTTGATGAAGAACTAACTCGAATTCTGGCTAAACAAAGACATATACAAGATAAAAAGAGTAACGCAGATGGATTTATTTAATTATATATTTGATTTTGTCTCTGTGTGGATGATGGTTTTCGTGAAATAGAAAAAGAAATTGAGCGTTTATTTGTTAGGCAGATATTGGCTCCTGCTAAAAAGTATGAAATTAATCAAATCGAGCAAGAATCTAAGAAAAATACTCGTTTGACCATTAATAGTATCCAAGAAAGTCTAAGCGCGGTAAATAATAAAATAGATGTATCTATGAAGGGCGAGTTTGCCTCAAAAGTTATTGAGACCATAGATAGCAAAAAGAAAGAATACGAGAAAGTGTTGGAGGAGTAAAGATAGAAGACTTAAAAATCAGGGAGTATAGATGAATTATAAAACCACGGATTGTTGATCCGTGGTTGTTTTCTTATAGACTTGTCGAGTGTTTTGGTTGTACTTTTTGCTCAGGGTCGATGTAGCTGATAGCATTATTGACGGCAGTAGGTGCTTCACCCAGTCCTGTCGCAATCAAATCAATTTTTCCTTCATAGTAGCAGCAGTCCCCGATGGCATAGATGCCTGTTTGATTGGATTCTTGCTTGCTATTGACAATAATCTTGTGACGGTTAAGGTCCAGACCCCAATTTTTAAGATTGCCGACAGATGATTTGAAACCATAGTTGACAAAGAGGTGGTCTACCTCAATAGTTTCAGTTTCATCTGATTTAACTTTTGTGATTTCCAGTTTGTTGAGTGTTTTTCCATCTCCAAGAAGTTGGCTAGGAACGAACGGTGTCTTGATGGTTACAGATGATTCTTGCAGGGCTTGCACACTGTGTTCCAAGGCGCGGAAATTATCTCGACGGTGAACAAGGGTAGTTGGCGCAATTTTTTCAAAAGCTAGAGCCCAGTCAACAGCTGAGTCCCCACCACCAAGGATGGTCACCTTCTTGCCTGCGTATTGTTGAATGTTGGATACGTGGTAGTGGATATTTTCATAGTTTTCAACGCCGTCTAATTCGAGTGGCCGTGGTTTGAAGGCGCCTCCCCCCATGGCAATGATGACTGTTTTAGTCAGGTGGTTTCCTTTGTTGGTGGTGATGGTAAATCCTTCATCTTGTTTCTCAATTTCAAGAACGGTTTCGTTGAGGTGAACAGGTGTTTCAAAGCCGTTTAGCTGCTCAATCAAGCGATTGGTCAGCTCTTCTCCAGTTAAGTTTGGAAAACCTGGCACATCAAGGATTTGCTTTTCAGGGTAGAGGATAGCTGGTTGACCACCGAGCTGGGGAAGGGAGTCGATGATCTGGACTTTGGCTTGGCGTAGGTGGGCGTAAAAGGCAGCAAAGAGGCCAACAGGACCGCCACCTACAATGGTAATATCATAGAGTTGAGACATGATTTCTCCTTCGTTTTTTCTAGTCAGTTTATTTTATCATATTTTTGATTAATTTAAAATGAGGTAGGATAGGGAAAAAATGGGCAAAAAATGGTATAATAATGAGTAAAGTGTTTTGACAGGGAGGAGGCCAAGGATGAATTTTCAACAATTATCCAATTTACAATACTGGACGAGTTTGTTTTCAAGTCCTTGGAGTATCGTCATCAATCTGATTGATATTTTGATTGTGACTTATATTTTGTATCATTTTACAAAGGCCATTGCAGGTACCAAAATCATGATCTTGGTTCGGGGAGTTTTGGTCTTCATTCTAGCCCAGATTCTCTCTAATATGATTGGTTTAACGACCATTTCTTGGTTGATCAATCAAATCATCACCTACGGGGTCATTGCAGCGGTGGTCATCTTTTCACCAGAGATTCGGACAGGTTTGGAACGGTTGGGTCGGGCAACGGATTTCTTTACCAATGCTCCGATTAGTGCAGAAGAGCAGATGATTCGTGCCTTTGTGAAATCAGTCGAATACATGAGTCCGCGTAAAATTGGTGCTCTGGTAGCAGTGCAGCGAGTGAGAACCTTGCAGGAATACATCTCGACGGGGATTCTCCTAGATGCCAAGATTTCAGCTGAATTGCTCATCAACATTTATTCCTAACACTCCCTTGCACGATGGAGCTGTCATTATCCGAGAAGATCGGATTGCTGTTACTTCAGCCTACTTACCACTAACTGAAAATACAGAGATTTCCAAAGAGTTTGGAACGCGGCATAGGGCGGCGATTGGTTTGTCGGAAGTATCAGATGCTCTTACCTTTGTGGTTTCGGAGGAAACAGGTGGAATCTCAATCACCTATAATGGAGTCTTTAAGCACGATTTGACCTTGGAAGAGTTTGAATCTGAATTGAGAAGAATCCTGCTTCCAACATCAGAGGAAAAACATGGTTTGAAAGAGCGCTTGTTAGGAGGATTGAAACATGAGAAAAAATAGTCTTTATATTATTTCTTCCTTCTTTTTTGCCTGCATCCTTTTTATCTATGCGACTTCTACAAACTATCAGAATAATAATAGTGCCAGACAGGTGCGGACGGAAACCTATACCAATACAGTACTCAATGTGCCAATTGATATCCACTATGACAGTGAACAGTACTTTATTAGCGGCTTCACATCAGAAGTAACGGTTTTCTTGACAGGTTCCAATCGAGTTGCTTTGGCAAGCGAAATGCAGGAAAGTACGCGCAAATTTAAGGTGACGGCTGATCTTTCTGATGCCAGTGTAGGAACCATCGAAGTTCCTCTAAACATAGAAAATCTACCAAGTGGTTTGACCGCTGTTGCAACACCGCAAAAGATAACAGTGAAGGTCGGAAAAAAAGCAAAACGAGACAATGTGATTGTTGTGCCGGAGATTGATCCTAGCCAAGTTGATTCTCGTGTGAAAATCGATACAGTTACTGTGTCAGATGAAAAAGTAACGGTTATTAGTGATGAGGAAACCCTCTCCAAAGTAGATCGTGTCATTGCCATCTTACCGACGAGTGAACGGATAACTGGAAACTACTCGGCTTCTGTTCCTCTTCAAGCAGTTGATAAAAATGGAAATGTCTTGCCAAGTGTCATTATGCCGTTTGACACAACTATGAAAATTACAACAAAAACAACAGCGTCTAGTTCGAGTAACTCGTCAACAAGTTCCTCAGAGGGCGGTTCGTCTTCAACGAGTTCAGAAACGAAATCAGATTCGTCTAAACAATAATAAATAATAGAAAAGGATGATAAATAAAATGGGTAAATATTTTGGGACCGATGGAGTCCGTGGAGAAGCAAACGTAGAACTGACACCAGAATTGGCCTTTAAATTGGGACGTTTTGGTGGTTATGTTCTTAGCCAACACGAAACGGAAGCCCCTAAAGTTTGTAGGACGTGATACACGTATCTCAGGAGAAATGCTAGAATCTGCCTTGGTGGCAGGTCTTCTCTCTGTAGGAATTCACGTCTACAAACTCGGTGTCCTTGCAACACCAGCAGTAGCATACTTGGTAAAAACTGAGGGAGCCAGTGCAGGTGTCATGATTTCCGCGAGCCACAACCCAGCCCTTGATAATGGAATTAAATTCTTTGGTGGGGATGGCTTCAAACTAGATGATGAAAAAGAAGCAGAAATTGAAGCCTTGCTGGATGCTGCTGAAGATACTCTTCCTCGTCCAAGTGCAGAAGGCTGGGAACATTGGTGGATTACCCAGAAGGTTTGCGTAAGTATGAAGGCTACCTTGTTTCAACTGGAGCTCCTCTTGAGGGAATGAAAGTGGCCTTGGACACAGCAAACGGTGCAGCATCTACAAGCGCCCGTCAAATCTTTGCAGACCTTGGGGCTCAAATAACTGTTATCGGTGAGACACCAGATGGTCTGAATATCAACTTGAATGTTGGTTCAACACACCCAGAAGCTCTTCAAGAAGTGGTCAAAGAAAGCCAATCAGCTATTGGTTTGGCCTTTGACGGAGACAGTGACCGCTTGATTGCTGTTGATGAAAATGGCGACATCGTCGATGGTGATAAGATCATGTACATCATCGGGAAATACCTTTCTGAAAAAGGCCAGTTGGCTCAAAACACTATTGTGACAACGGTTATGTCTAATCTTGGATTCCATAAGGCCTTGGATCGCGAAGGCATCAATAAGGCAGTCACTGCGGTTGGTGACCGCTATGTTGTCGAAGAAATGAGAAAATCAGGCTACAATCTTGGTGGTGAACAGTCTGGTCATGTTATCTTGATGGATTATAATACAACAGGTGATGGTCAATTATCAGCTGTCCAATTGACCAAAATCATGAAAGAAACAGGCAAGAGCTTGTCTCAACTAGCATCAGAAGTGACGATTTACCCACAAAAACTGGTCAATATCCGAGTGGAAAATGCCATGAAAGAAAAAGCTATGGAAGTACCAGCCATCAAGACAATTATCGAAAAGATGGAAGAAGAGATGGCAGGGAATGGTCGTATCCTTGTCCGCCCAAGTGGTACCGAACCCCTCTTGCGTGTCATGGCAGAGGCCCCTACGACAGAAGAAGTCAACTACTACGTAGATACGATTGCTGCTGTTGTTAAAGATGAAATCGGAATTGACTAAAGCCTAGAAAACTAGATGAAATGATAAAAATGTGGTACAATTGCATAGTAATTGTAGCAATGGGAGAGAAAAATGGATCTTAAACGAGAACAAGAATTTGTTAGCCAGTATCACTTTGATGCTCGTAACTTTGAATGGGAAAATGAAAATGGAGCTCCTGAAACCAAGGTAGATGTGAACTTTCAGTTACTCCAACATGACCAAGAAAACCAAGTGACTTCGCTTGTCGTTATCTTGAGTTTCATGATTGTCTTTGACAAATTTGTCATCAGCGGAACGATTTCCCAAGTTAACCATGTGGAAGGTCGTATTGTCAACGAACCAAGCGAATTTAACCAAGAAGAAGTTGAAACCTTGGCACGTCCATGTTTGAACATGCTCAATCGTTTGACGTATGAAGTAACAGAAATCGCCTTGGATCTTCCAGGGATCAATTTGGAGTTTTAGTCATGAAATTAGCTGTCATTACAGATTCTTCAGCCTATTTAGAGGAGAAGACGCTGCAAAGAGAGAATCTATTTATCTTGGATATTCCTGTCAATATTGATGGAGAGGAGTATGTAGAAGGTGTCAATCTGACTGCTGAGGAATTTTATCAAAAATGGCTCAGTCTGCAGAATTGCCTAAAACTAGTCAACCAAGTATTGCCAAATTGGATGAGATTCTAAGTTCCTTGAAAGATGAGGGCTATACCCATGTCCTGGGACTCTTTCTTTCGTCAGGAATCTCAGGTTTTTATCAGAATATCCAATACATGTTGGACGAGTATGATGGCTTGACCATCGCCTTTCCGGATACCCATATCACAAGCTCCCCTCTAGGATTTATGGTAGAGAGTGTCTTTGAATGGGCAGAACAAGGCGATGATTTTGCTCAGATTCAGGAGAAGTTGGCTATCCAAATTGCTGATAATTCAGCTTTTATCATAGTAGATGACCTCGACCACTTGGTTAAGGGAGGACGTTTGTCAAATGGGGCTGCCATCTTAGGAAATCTCCTCAGTATCAAGCCTATCCTCTACTTTAACGACCAAGGAGTGATTGAAGTTTACGAAAAAGTTCGTACAGAAAGAAAGCAATCAAACGTTTGGTGGAAATCATCAAGGAGTTGACAAAAGATGGGGACTACCGTATAACAGTCATTCATGGGAACGCTCCTCAAAAGGCGGCAGATTTACGTCAGCTTTTGAAGGAGAGTGGTGTGACTTCTGAGATTCCAATTGTTAGCTTTGGTAGTGTCATTGGAACCCACCTTGGAGAAGGCAGTATTGCCTTGAGCTATACACCAATCGTCTAGATTGTTCTTAAAAGCTTTATATCTTAGAAATTGAACACGGCCTACCTGCCTCTTGAAAAAAGATGCCTGTCTTTCCTTTCGTAGAAAGTCAGCGCCATTCCCTATTTTTCATGGGCAGCTAACGTCCTTTGTATCTTGATAATTGAACACGCCTGGAACCCTATGTGAAAAAGATAGTTCTTCCAAGGAGTAGGCACTCCTTGATCAGAACTCCTATTTTCACTTTGTGTTCTTACAGGCTTTGTATCTTAGCAATTGAACACGGCCTACCTGCCTCTTGAAAAAAGATGCCTGTCTTGTCTTTCATGGAAAGTCAGTGCCATTCCCTATTTTTCATGGGCAGCTAACGTCCTTTGTATCTTAGACAGGAGTAGAGATGAGTATTCGAGTAATTATTGCCGGTTTTAAGGGAAAGATGGGCCAAGCTGCTTGTCAGATGGTCTTGGCTGATCCAGACTTGGACTTGGTTGCAGTTTTGGATCCTTTTGAGTCTGAGTCAGAATGGCAGGGAATTCCTGTCTTCAATGATAAGGCTGACTTGGTTGGTTTTGAAGCGGATGTTTGGGTAGATTTTACCACACCAGCCGTTGCCTACGAAAATACACGCTCTGCTCTTGAAAATGGCTTTGCTCCAGTAGTTGGAACAACAGGCTTTACTAGTGAAGAAATTGCTGAGCTAAAAGCATTTTCCCGTGAACAAGATTTGGGTGGCTTGATTGCTCCTAACTTTGCCTTGGGAGCTGTCTTGCTCATGCAATTTGCGGCGCAGGCTGCCAAATATTTCCCCAATGTGGAGATTATCGAGCTCCATCATGACAAGAAAAAAGATGCTCCGAGCGGAACAGCCATTAAAACGGCTGAGTTGATGGCGGAAGTGCGAGAGTCTATCCAACAAGGTGCGCCTGATGAGGAAGAATTGATTGCAGGTGCTCGCGGTGCTGACTTTGATGGCATGCGTATCCACTCAGTTCGTCTACCAGGCTTGGTAGCTCATCAGGAAGTCATCTTTGGCAATCAGGGAGAAGGATTGACCCTTCGTCATGACTCCTATGATCGCAGCTCCTTCATGACAGGGGTCAATTTGGGAATCAAAGAAGTTGTCAAGCGTCATGAGCTTGTCTATGGATTAGAACACTTATTATGAGATTAACGCAAATGCCTTCTGAATTTCAGAAGGCTTTACCAGTATTGGAAAAAATTAAAGAAGCAGGCTTTGAAGCCTATTTTGTTGGGGGCTCTGTTCGAGATGCCCTCCTCAATCGTCCCATCCACGATGTGGATATCGCGACTTCTTCTTATCCAGAGGAGACCAAGCAGATTTTTCCGCGAACAGCTGATATCGGAATCGAGCACGGAACCGTCTTAGTTTTAGATGGGGACGAGGAGTATGAGGTAACCACCTTTCGGACTGAAGATGTCTATGTGGACTATCGCAGACCCAGTGCGGTTTCCTTTGTGCGTTCGCTAGAAGAAGACCTCAAGCGTCGTGATTTCACAGTTAACGCCTTTGCCTTGGATGAGACGGGAGAAATCATTGATTTGTTCGATGGTCTCAAAGATTTGAAAAACCAAGTCTTGCGAGCAGTTGGAGTGGCTAGTGAGCGTTTCAATGAAGATGCTTTGCGGATTATGCGTGGTTTCCGTTTTCAGGCCAGTCTTGGCTTTGAACTTGAGACAGAAACATTTAAAGCGATGAAGACTTTGACGCCGCTCTTGGAGAAGATTTCTGTGGAGCGTATCTTCGTTGAGTTTGATAAACTCTTGCTGGCACCTTTTTGGCGAGTTGGTCTGGCTTCCATGATTGAGAGTCGAGCTTATGACTATCTTCCAGATATGGCAGGAAGCCAAGACAAGCTCAACAGACTGTTTGATTTAGAGGCGGATTTCACTTTTGAATCTTCCGAACAAGCTTGGGCGGCTCTATTGTGGACTTTGGAGATTAAAGATGCGCAGCCATTTGAAGGCGTGGAAAACCTCACGCCAGTTTGCCAAGCAAGTACAAGATTTGCTGACTATTTTGGCTTTGCGAGAAGAAGGAGAGCTGAGCAAGCGCGATTGTTACCGCTTTGACTTGGATTCCCTTCTACAGGCTGAAAATCTTCGTCAGGCTCAAGGAAAAGCAGTCAACCCACAAGCCATCACAGAAACTTACCAGAGTTTGACCATTTATGATAAGAAAGAAATCCAGATCAACGGTGGTATTTTAATCAAGGAATATGGTTATCAACCTGGGCCAGATTTGGGAGAGGTTTTAACAGAGATTGAGTTTGCCATTGTTGATGGAGAGTTGGAAAATGACCGTCAAGCCATCCATGCTTACCTGAGGGAGAAAAAATGAGTGATTTTATCGTTGAAAAACTAAGCAAATCCGTTGGTGACAAGACCGTTTTTAAGGATATTTCCTTTATTATTCATGACTTGGACAGAATAGGTCTAATTGGTGTCAATGGAACGGGTAAGACCACCCTTTTGGACGTCCTTTCTGGTGTTTCTGGCTTTGATGGGGACGTCAGTCCCTTTTCGGCAAAGAATGACTATAAGATTGGCTACTTGACCCAGAATCCAGATTTTGATGATAGCAAGACGGTCTTGGATACGGTTCTTTCCAGCGACCTCAAGGAAATCCAGTTGATTCGTGAGTACGAGTTGATCATGCTCAACTACAGTGAGGACAAGCAGGCTCATTTGGAACGGGTCATGGCAGAGATGGACTCTCTTCAAGCTTGGGAAATTGAAAGCCAGGTCAAGACGGTTCTCAGCAAGCTAGGTATTCAGGACTTATCCACTCCTGTTGGGGAATTATCAGGTGGTCTGAGAAGACGTGTTCAGTTGGCGCAAGTTCTTCTTGGCAACCACGACCTCCTGCTACTGGATGAGCCGACCAACCACCTGGATATTGCGACTATTGAGTGGCTGACTCTCTTTTTGAAAAATTCTAAGAAAACCGTCCTTTTTATCACCCACGATCGCTATTTTTTAGACGCTTTGTCAACACGGATTTTCGAGTTGGATCGAGCAGGCTTGATCGAGTATCAGGGAAATTATCAGGACTATGTTCGCCTAAAGGCGGAACAAGATGAGCGTGACGCAGCACTTCTCCACAAAAAGGAACAACTCTACAAACAAGAACTGGCTTGGATGCGCAGACAACCGCAAGCGCGTGCGACCAAACAGCAGGCTCGTATCAATCGTTTCCATGACTTGAAAAAAGAAGTTTCAGGCGGCGTTACTGAGACAGACTTGACCATGAACTTTGAAACCAGCCGTATCGGTAAGAAAGTTATTGAGTTCAAGGATGTTTCTTTTGCTTATGAGAATAAGCCCATTTTGCAAGATTTTAATCTCTTGGTGCAAGCCAAAGACCGTATCGGAATCGTTGGGGACAACGGTGTCGGGAAGTCAACTCTTCTCAACCTCATCGCAGGAAGTCTTGAGCCGACTAAAGGTCAAGTTATCATCGGTGAGACGGTTCGCATTGCCTATTTCTCTCAACAAATTGAAGGTTTAGATGAAAGCAGGCGCGTTATCAATTACCTGCAAGAAGTGGCAGAAGAGGTTAAGACTAGTGGTGGATCAACGACTTCGATTGCAGAGCTGCTGGAGCAGTTCCTTTTCCCGCGTTCGACTCATGGAACCTTGATTGAGAAATTGTCTGGGGGAGAGAAAAAACGTCTTTATCTCCTCAAATTACTCTTGGAAAAACCAAATGTTCTTCTCTTGGACGAGCCAACCAATGACCTAGATATTGCGACTTTGACAGTTTTAGAGAACTTCTTGCAAGGTTTTGCTGGGCCAGTATTGACAGTCAGCCACGACCGTTATTTCCTGGATAAGGTAGCGACCAAGATTCTCGCTTTTGAAGATGGCAAGATTCGTCCTTTCTTTGGTCATTACACTGACTACCTTGACGAGAAAGCCTTTGAAACAGAGATGGCCAATCAAGTGCAAAAGGCAGAAAAAGAGAAAGTGGTCAAGGTTCGAGAAGACAAGAAACGCATGACCTACCAAGAAAAGCAGGAGTGGGCAAGCATTGAAGGCGATATTGAAATCTTGGAAAATCGTATCGCAGCCATTGAAGAAGAAATGCAGGCAAATGGCTCTGACTTTGGTAAGCTAGCGACTCTTCAAAAAGAGCTAGACGAGAAGAACGAAGAACTCCTTGAAAAATACGAACGCTATGAATACCTAAGTGACTTTGATAGTTAGAAGAATAGAAAAATCCCATCGCAATGACAGGATTTTTCTATTCTTTTTTTGTTTCCTGGTGGAAGATATTTTGCCAAGTCTCATGGCGACGCCAGATACTGGTGTGGACGATGCCATCTAGCTCATAGCAAATGAGCTTGGTTTTCTGACTGATGGAGGTAATCTGAATATCTTTAATAGCAGCTTTAAGTTCTTTTTCGGCTTGATAAGCGACTTTATCCATCTGCTCTCCATCTTGACGGATATAGAGAAAGTCCTCAGCAAGGAGTTCTTCTAGCTGATTTCCTTGGTCAATCAATTGCTCACGCATGAGCAGTTTTTTATAGACATTGTCTAAAATCTCGTCCTCAGGTATGGGAGCTGGCTCGATATGGACATCGGTATCAAAGACTCCAAAACGCTCTTCCAGCATAGATTCGACCTGGTCTGCGATTTCGTGACTTTCATAGACTGATAAGTCGGGATTCATCTCCAGGGTGATATCAAGGTAGATATTGCTACCGTAGGTACGCCCTCTTTGGGACTTGACCTTACTAATCTTTGGGATCTCCATGATGGCCTTTTGGTAGTCCTCTAGCAGACGGTCGTCAAAACCATCTGAAAGACTAAAGGAAGACTCTATAAAGATATCATAGGCTGTCTTTAAGATAAAGAAAGTGATAATGATAGCGACCAATTTATCCACGATAGGATAATTGAAACTGCTGGCTAGGATAGCAATGGAAGTCCCAAGTGAGGTGACAGCATCGGAAAGATTGTCCTTAGCAGCTGCCTGAGAGCCTTTGATTTGGATTTCTTACTGAGACGAGTATTATAGAGATAAACTGCGAACATGACTGCCGCAGATAAGACTCCTAGACTTGCGCCCAGAGGGTCAATGGGTGTTTGTTCCCGACTGAGAATTTTTTGAATGGTGTCCCGAAGCACATCAAAACCAACATAGAACATGATGATGGAAGTAATCAAACTAGCCAAATCTTCAATCTTCCAGTGACCAAAGCGATGGTCACGGTCTGCAGGTTGGCGAGCCATCCGAATCCCGATCAAGAGGGCTACATTTCCGATAATATCAGATACGTTGTTGAAACCATCCGCTACCAAACTGGAAGAATGTAGGAGGTGGCCAGTCGCTAATTTAGCTGCTGATAAGAGGAGGTAGGTCGAAATGCTGATAATGGCACCACGTTCCGCCAACTTAAGATTTGACATGGATTGATTCATCGGACTTCCTTTCTAGTGCTGAGATTCTGTTTTCATTATACTGGTTTTCATGGGAAAATTCAAATTTAGTCTTGTTTCATCGGATTATAATTCTTGAAAATTGTTCAAATTTTGATATAATAGTACTACTCAAGGGAGTAGCTGGCAGAAACCTGTGATAGTGTCGTCATTCCGAATTGTATACTGTAAAGTATGTTTTCCGGCGCTATCTTAAACAGCGAGACTTGTTATGATTAACAGGTCTCTTTTTGTTTGTCATAAAACTAAAAGAGAACTTATTTTGAACACAATGTCAAGGAGGAGACACATGTCAAAAGAACAAAAACGCCAAGCGTTTTATACTCAGAGTCCCGAAGAGGTCTTGAAGTCGGTTGAAGCAACTGAGCAAGGTCTTTCGTCAAGCGAAGCGCAGAAACGCCTAGCTGAATATGGGCGCAATGAACTTGAAGAGGGTGAGAAAAAATCTCTCTTGGTCAAATTCATCGAGCAATTTAAGGATCTGATGATTATCATCCTAGTTGCAGCGGCTATCTTGTCTGTCATAACTTCTGGTGGGGAAGACATTGCAGATGCTATCATTATTCTAGCTGTGGTTATCATCAACGCAGCCTTCGGTGTTTACCAAGAAGGAAAAGCAGAAGAAGCCATCGAAGCCCTCAAGTCTATGTCTAGTCCAGCTGCTCGCGTTATTCGTGATGGGCACATGGCAGAGATTGATTCCAAAGAATTGGTGCCAGGAGATATCGTTGCCCTTGAAGCTGGTGATGTAGTGCCAGCAGACCTACGTTTGCTAGAAGCCAATTCTCTTAAAATCGAAGAAGCAGCCTTGACAGGTGAGTCAGTTCCAGTTGAAAAAGACTTGACCGTAGAACTCGCTGCAGATGCTGGTATTGGTGACCGTGTCAATATGGCCTTCCAAAACTCAAACGTGACCTATGGTCGTGGTCTTGGTGTTGTTGTCAATACTGGTATGTACACGGAAGTGGGTCATATCGCTGGCATGCTCCAAGATGCTGATGAGACGGATACACCACTCAAACAAAACTTGAATAATCTTTCTAAGGTCTTGACTTATGCTATTTTAGTCATTGCTCTTGTTACTTTTGTAGTTGGAGTCTTCATTCAAGGAAAAGATCCACTTGGTGAGTTGATGACCTCTGTTGCGCTTGCTGTTGCAGCCATCCCAGAAGGACTTCCTGCTATCGTGACCATCGTTCTTGCCCTTGGTACTCAAGTTTTGGCCAAACGAAACTCTATCGTTCGTAAGTTGCCAGCAGTTGAAACGCTTGGTTCAACTGAGATCATCGCTTCTGATAAGACTGGTACGCTGACCATGAACAAGATGACAGTCGAGAAAGTCTTCTATGACGCAGTCCTACATGACTCAGCTGATGATATTGAACTCGGCTTGGACATGCCGCTTCTTCGTTCAGTTGTTTTGGCCAATGATACCAAGATTGATGCAGAAGGAAACCTGATCGGGGATCCAACGGAAACAGCCTTCATCCAGTATGCCTTGGATAAGGGCTATGATGTTAAAGGGTTCTTAGAGAAATATCCTCGTGTAGCTGAATTGCCGTTTGACTCAGATCGTAAACTCATGTCCACGGTTCATCCATTGCCAGATGGTAAATTCCTCGTGGCAGTTAAGGGGGGCTCCAGATCAACTTTTGAAACGTTGTGTTGCTCGTGATAAGGCTGGAGATGTTGCTCCGATTGATGAGAAAGTCACTGAATTAATCCATACAAACAACTCTGAAATGGCTCACCAAGCCTTGCGTGTCCTTGCAGGTGCTTATAAGATTATCGATAGTATTCCAGAAAATCTTACTTCTGAAGAGCTTGAAAACAACTTGATCTTTACTGGATTGATTGGGATGATTGACCCTGAACGTGCCGAAGCGGCAGAAGCTGTTCGTGTGGCTAAAGAAGCGGGAATCCGTCCAATCATGATCACTGGTGACCACCAAGACACAGCAGAAGCCATTGCCAAACGTTTGGGAATTATCGACGAAAATGACTCAGAGGACCATGTCTTGACAGGTGCTGAGCTCAATGAACTTTCTGATGAAGAATTTGAAAAAGTAGTTGGTCAATACTCTGTTTACGCGCGTGTATCTCCAGAACACAAGGTTCGTATCGTGAAAGCTTGGCAAAAACAAGGTAAGGTTGTTGCCATGACAGGTGACGGTGTTAATGATGCGCCAGCTCTGAAAACAGCCGACATTGGTATCGGTATGGGAATCACTGGTACAGAGGTTTCTAAGGGTGCTTCTGATATGATTCTTGCGGATGATAACTTTGCGACTATCATTGTCGCAGTTGAAGAAGGACGTAAGGTCTTCTCAAACATTCAAAAGACCATTCAGTACCTGCTTTCTGCCAATACGGCTGAAGTATTAACTATCTTCCTATCAACCTTGTTTGGTTGGGATGTCCTACAGCCAGTTCATCTCTTGTGGATTAACCTGGTAACAGATACCTTCCCAGCTATCGCTCTTGGTGTTGAGCCAGCTGAGCCAGGTGTTATGACCCACAAACCACGTGGACGCAAATCAAGCTTCTTCTCAGGTGGGGTCATGAGTTCTATCATCTATCAAGGTCTCCTTCAAGGTGCCCTCGTCTTGACTGTTTATGGTCTTGCTCTTGCTTATCCGGTCCATGTAGGAGATAATCAAGCAATTCACGCGGATGCCCTCACCATGGCCTTTGCAACACTTGGTTTGATTCAGCTCTTCCATGCCTACAACGTCAAGTCTGTTTACCAATCTATCTTGACAGTCGGACCATTCAAGTCTAAGACGTTCAACTGGTCTATCTTGGTATCCTTCATCCTCTTGATGGCAACAATCGTTGTAGAACCGCTTGAAGGTATCTTCCACGTAACCAAACTAGACTTGTCACAATGGGCCATTGTTCTGGCTGGAAGCTTCTCAATGATACTTATCGTCGAAATCGTCAAGTTTGTTCAACGTAAACTTGGTCTTGATAAGAATGCGATTTAAAAAGAAAGTCATCTTCGGATGGCTTTTTTTGCATTTGAGGAGAATGGTTAGAAGTTATCCTCTTTTGTGCTATAATAAAGTAAAGTAGCAAGGAGTGAAAGAGAATGGAAAAGAAAATTGTCCGAGATGTCTTATTCTTGTCGCAGGTCTCGAAACCTGCAAGTCAGGAAGACCTTTATCTAGCTAGAGATCTACAGGATACTCTGCTAGCCAATCGCGAGACCTGTGTCGGTCTGGCGGCCAATATGATTGGGGTGCAGAAGCGTGTCATTATCTTTAATCTTGGTTTGGTTCCCATGGTCATGTTTAATCCCATTCTCCTTTCCTACAAAGGAACTTACGAGACAGAGGAAGGGTGTTTGTCCTTGACTGGGGTACGGCCAACGACTCGTTATGAAACGATTACGGTTTCCTATCGCGATAGCAAGTGCAGGAGCAGACCATTACACTGACAGGTTTTCCAGCTCAGATCTGCCAGCATGAACTGGATCATTTGGAAGGACGAATTATTTAGGAGGAACTCAGATGAAACGCATACTTTTTGAACTTGTTTTTATCGCAACGACTTGGTATATCTTTTTACCACCACTGAATCTCACCAGTTGGGAATTTATCTTTTTCCTATGTGGGCATCTGGTGGTGATGGGTATTTTGTTTAGTTTCCGAAAGGATACCAATCTCGTCAAGACTGTTCACGTACGTCATGGCAAGGTTGCCAACGAACTCAATCTAGAAGGGCTTCATTTTAATAAATTAGGTGGAGGATTGTTGCTGGCTGCAGGCCTTATCTTTGCCCTTGCTGGTTTGGTAAGCCTAGTAACCTCTAGCTTTTTCCAAGCAAAAAATTATGCTAATGTGGTATCTATCACAGAAAAAGATTTTAAAGATTTTCCTAAGAGTGATACCAGTAAGGTTCCAATTCTAGATCGGAGCACTGCTGAAAAGATCGGTGACCGTTATCTGGGCTCTCTGACGGATAAGGTATCCCAGTACGTAGCAGCAGATACCTATACCCAGCTGACAGTTGATGGCAAGCCTTACCGGGTGACACCTTTGGAGTATGCCGACCCGATCAAATGGTTTAATAATCAGTCCAAGGGAATTGGCGAGTATATCAAGGTTGATATGGTGACAGGAAATGCGGAATTGGTAGATTTAAAAACACCGATGAAGTATTCGGACTCTGAGTATTTTAACCGAGACGTCAAACGTCATCTTCGAATCAAGTATCCAACCAAGATTTTTAAAACCCCATCCTTTGAGGTGGATGATGAAGGCAATCCCTTCTATGTAGCAACTGTTTATCAAAAACAGTTTGGTCTAGGAGTACCTCGCCCTTCGTCTGTTATTATCTTAGACGCCACCAATGGAGAAACTAAGGAATATAGCTTGGATGAGGTGCCAGAATGGGTGGATCGTGTCTATCCAGCCGAAGAAACCATCCAGCAAATTAACTACAACGGCAAGTATAAAGACGGTTTTTGGAATGCCTTGATTTCTAAGAAAAACGTTACCCAAACGACAGAGGGCTATAACTATCTTTCTATCGGAAATGATATTTATCTCTACACAGGGGTGACTTCAGCAAATGCTGACGAAAGTAATCTAGGATTTATCCTTGAAAACATGCGCACTGGTGAAATCACCAAGTACAATCTAGCATCAGCAACCGAAGAATCTGCCCGTGCTTCCGCAGAAGGAGCCGTGCAGGAGAAAGCCTACAAGGCGACCTTCCCTATCCTTGTCAATCTCAACGACAAACCGCTCTACATCATGGGCTTGAAGGATAATGCAGGCTTGGTCAAAGAGTATGCTTTGGTCGATGCAGTAGAGTACCAAAACGTCATCGTAGCAGCTACGGTAGATGAACTCCTCAGCAAATATGCCAATAAAAATGACCTCGAGCTGGATAATGAAACGGTAGAAAACATCAAGGGAGTGGTTTCAGACCTTAAATCAGCTGTGATTAAGGGTGATACCGTCTACTTCTTCAAAGTTGATGGCAAGATTTATAAGGTCAAGGCTTCAGTGTCAGACGACCTTCCTTACCTCGAGAATGGCCAATCTTTCGAAGGTCAAGTTGGAAAAGATAACTATCTCAAGACCTTTAAAGTCAAGTAAAAGAAACCTCGGTATGAACCGAGGTTTTCAGATGAAATTCTTGGTCGTGGTTGAAAAATATGCTACACTAACAATATGAAAATTTTAATCCCAACAGCAAAAGAAATGAACACAGACCATCCTTGTATCGAAGCGCTCCCTTTGAGGGAAGAAAGTCAAGCAGTTCTTGACTCACTGGCGCACTACTCAGCTAGTGAATTAGAGACTTTTTATAAGGTATCTGCCGAGAAAGCAGAAGAAGAGTACGCTCATATTCAAGCTTTAAAAGATCAGAAGGCTAAACATTATCCAGCCTTGAAACTTTTCGATGGTCTCATGTATCGCCATATCAAACGAGATGGGTTAACCGAAGCCGAACAAGTCTACCTTGAAAATCATGTCCTGATTACCTCGGCTTTATACGGTGTTGTCCCCGCCTTGTCGCCCATGGCTCCACACCGTTTGGACTTTTTGATGAAGTTAAAAGTTACTGGTAAAACTCTAAAGAGTCATTGGAAGTCAGCCTATGATGAGGCACTTCAGGATGAGGACTTGATATTCTCACTCCTATCATCAGAGTTTGAAACTGTATTTTCTAAGGAAATCAGAGAAAAGATGGTGACCTTCAAATTTATGGAGGACAAGGCAGGTCAGCTGAAGATTCACTCAACCATTTCAAAAAAAGCCCGTGGGGCCTTTTTGACCGCCTTGATAGAGGAGCAGGTCCAAACAGTCGAACAAGCTCGCAAGCTCCGCTTCGCAGGTTTTGATTACCGACCTGATTTATCAAGTGACTTAGAACTCGTCTTTGTGAAACAAGCATAAAACCAGCTCGATTCGAGCTGGTTTTTGCTGATTAGTTGATGGCTGCAAGAAGGTCGTCCGCTTGTTTTGCAAGTGATGAAGCAGTTGCTTCTTCTAGTACCAATTTTTCCGTCTGCCCAAGCAGAGTCATTGACACGAGCGGCTGTAAAGTCACCAACGACTTGTGTACGGATAAATGGCAAGAGGTCTTTGTAAATCGCAAAGAGTTGCTCGTGACCGGCATTGGCTACAGATGAGACAGTAACAAACTTGTCTTGGAGGGCAGAAGCACCACGTGTATCAGACAAATCAATGGGCACGAGAGAGCCAGTCAAGCAAGTTTTTCACTGTTCCAGGGATAGAGAAGTTGTAGACTGGAGAGAAGATCCAGATAGCATCCGCAGCAAGGACTGCTTCACGAGCAGCAGCTACAGCTGGATGAGTTGGAACTTCCAAATCTTGGCTGAAGAGAGGAACAGCTGAGTAATCAAGATAGCTAACTTCCACTTTTTCCAGCAAGTGCTTTTTTTCAGCTTCGAGGGCCATTTGGTGGTTGAAAGAACCTTGGCGTAGTGAACCGACGATAAATAATACTTTTTTTAGACATGATGTGTCTCCTTTAGTTTAAAATTCAAAGAGCGAACTCTTTTGTTACCATCTATGTTACAACAAATAATACTAATTAGCAATAATTTTGCTCACAAATTTTTAAATTTTTTTAAAATGCGGATTAAGTCTTCCTTTTCGCCATCTTCCAAGATGCTGAGTGCTTCTACGATAGAATCGATATGGTCAGGAAGAACCTCTTCGATTTTTCTGCGTCCTGCAGGTGTTAATTTCAGGAAAAAAAGGATCGACGATCCTTTTGGGGTCACAAGTTCTAGAAATCCACCCATCTCGAACCATATTTCGAATGACGACAGTCATGTTTCCAGAAGTGGCTAACATTTTTTCAATCAAATCCTGAATGCGTAGTTCCCCCTTGCTATAGAGGGTTTCCAAAACTGAAAATTGGGTGGGTGTTAGCCCGTGTTCTTTAGCAGCCTTGGCTTCATATGGTTTAAAAGTTCGTATGGCTTTATTGAGGACGATAGCTGTTTTTAAAGTCTAATTGATTATCGGAAATTTTTCTCTTTCAAATATTGTTTCATAAGGCTATTTTATCAATAATGAGAGAGAAAAACAAGAACTTATATTTTATAGGAAAAGAATCTTAGAATGTTCCCGTCTTCACTTGTAATAAAGAAGGAGAGATGGTAAAATAGACGAGTGAAACTAAGACAGAAAAAAAGCAAAAAAACAAGCTACTTTTTACAGTATGGAATCGGCATTGCTCTGGTAGTACTAGTCATGACCACTTCCTTCCTTTATCTGATATCACTCAGCATGAAACCCTATCAAGATGCTAGAGTTGAGGGAGAAAAACTAGCCAAGCAGTATGCAGAATTGGAAAAGGCAGATCAGGTTGATTTTTATAATGGACTAGAAGGCTATTACAGCGTTTCTGGGACATAATAAAAAAAGCAAGAGGCCATTGCCGTACTGATTGAAAAGAATGACCACAAGATTTATGTTTATCAGCTTGATAAAGGGATTTCTCAAGACAAGGCAGCGACGATTTCGAGGGAAAAAGGAGCTAGCGACATTGACAAGATCACCTTTGGTCGTTATCAGGACAAGCCGATTTGGGAAGTTAAGTCAGGAAACCAGTACTATCTGGTTGACTTTGAAACAGGAGCAGTGATCCAATAAGGAGGGCATATGAAACTATCCAAACGTGTACTAGAAATGGAAGAAAGCGTCACTCTAGCTAGTGATGCAAGAGCCAAAGCATTAAAAGCTCAGGGAAAAGATGTTCTTTTCTTAACCTTGGGACAGCCTGATTTTCATACTCCTGAAAACATTCAGGATGCAGCGGTAGAAGCGATTCGAGATGGACGAGCTTCCTTTTATACAGTTGCTTCAGGCCTACCAGAGTTAAAAGCGGCGGTTAATACCTATTTTGAACGCTATTATGGGTATTCTGTTGCAGCCAACGAGGTTACCTTTGCCACTGGTGCTAAGTTCTCTCTCTACACCTTCTTTATGGCTGTGGTCAATCCAGGTGATGAAGTCATTATCCCTACACCATACTGGGTCAGCTATGGAGACCAGGTCAAAATGGCAGAAGGAGTGCCTGTCTTTGTCCAGGCAAAGGAAGACAATCACTTTAAAGTAACAGTAGAGCAGCTAGAAGCAGCACGAACAGATAAGACCAAGGTCTTGGTTCTCAATTCACCATCGAATCCGACTGGTATGATATACTCTCGTGAGGAACTCTTGGCTATCGGAAATTGGGCTGTTGCGCATGATGTCCTTATCTTAGCAGATGATATTTATGGACGTCTGGTTTATAACGGGAACGAATTTGTTCCAATTTCTAGTTTGTCAGAAGCCATTCGCAAGCAAACCATTGTAATTAACGGTGTATCTAAGGCCTATGCCATGACTGGTTGGCGGGTAGGTTATGCTGTGGGAAATCCTGCAATTATCGCTGCTATGAGCAAATTGACAGGACAAACGACTTCAAATCTGACAGCAGTATCTCAATATGCAACGATTGAGGCGCTGACTGGACCGCAAGACTCTGTTGAAACCATGCGTCAAGCATTTGAAGAACGTTTGAATACCATTTATCCACTCTTGTGCCAAGTGCCAGGATTCGAAGTTGTCAAGCCCCAAGGAGCCTTCTATCTCTTCCCAAATGTTAAAAAAGCGATGGAGATGAAGGGTTATACCGATGTGACAGAGTTTACAACAGCTATTCTCGAAGAAGTCGGACTGGCCTTGATTACAGGAGCTGGATTTGGAGCACCAGAAAATGTTCGTCTCAGCTATGCCACAGACTTGGATACATTTGAAAAGAAGCTATTCGTCGTTTGCATCAGTTTATGGAAAAAAATAAAACTTAGAATCTTCGCTGTTTTAGCGAAGATTTTTTTGTAACGAAAAATCTCGCGATTTTTTTCTCTAGTAGAACCTAGCTATCGCATGTCTATTTATGGTAAAAATAGTGGGTAATGATGTCTTCGGACAAGTTAAACGAAAAAAAGGAAGATAGATTATGACAAAACGTGTAACAATTATCGATGTAAAAGACTACGTTGGTCAAGAAGTGACCATCGGGGCCTGGGTTGCCAACAAATCTGGAAAAGGGAAAATTGCCTTCTTGCAATTGCGTGATGGAACAGCCTTCTTCCAAGGTGTAGCCTTTAAACCAAACTTTGTAGAAAAATTTGGTGAAGAAGTGGGACTTGAGAAGTTTGATGTCATCAAACGCTAAGCCAAGAAACGTCTGTTTATGTGACAGGGATTGTCAAAGAAGACGAACGTTCTAAGTTTGGCTATGAGTTGGATATTACAGACATCGAAGTGATTGGTGAATCTCAAGACTACCCAATCACACCAAAAGAACACGGAACAGACTTCTTGATGGACAACCGTCACTTGTGGCTCCGCTCTCGTAAGCAAGTAGCGGTGATGCAAATCCGTAACGCTATCATCTATGCAACTTATGAGTTTTTCGATAAGAACGGCTTCATGAAGTTTGATAGCCCAATCCTTTCAGGAAATGCAGCAGAAGATTCAACAGAACTCTTTGAAACAGACTACTTTGGAACACCAGCCTACTTGAGCCAATCAGGTCAGCTTTACCTAGAAGCAGGGGCTATGGCTCTTGGTCGTGTCTTTGACTTTGGTCCAGTATTCCGTGCTGAAAAATCGAAAACACGCCGTCACTTGACTGAGTTCTGGATGATGGATGCGGAGTACTCTTACTTGACACATGATGAGTCACTTGACTTGCAAGAAGCTTACGTAAAAGCCCTTCTTCAGGGCGTTTTGGACCGTGCACCTCAAGCCTTGGAAACCTTGGAACGTGATACAGAGCTCTTGAAACGCTACATTGCAGAGCCATTCAAACGCATCACTTACGATCAAGCCATTGACCTTTTGCAAGAGCATGAAAACGATGAAGATGCTGACTACGAGCATTTGGAACATGGCGATGACTTTGGTTCACCACACGAAACATGGATTTCAAACCACTTTGGTGTGCCAACATTTGTCATGAACTACCCAGCAGCTATCAAGGCCTTCTACATGAAACCAGTTCCTGGAAATCCAGATCGCGTACTTTGTGCAGACTTGCTGGCACCAGAAGGGTATGGAGAAATCATCGGTGGTTCTATGCGTGAGGAAGACTACGATGCCCTTGTCGCTAAAATGGAAGAACTTGGAATGGATCGTACAGAATATGAATTCTACCTTGACCTTCGTAAATATGGTACAGTACCACATGGTGGATTTGGTATCGGTATTGAACGTATGGTAACCTTCGCAGCTGGAACCAAACATATCCGTGAAGCCATTCCATTCCCACGTATGTTGCACCGTATCAAACCATAAACTAGTAAAAAGAAGATATTTTCATCTTCTTTTTTCACTTTTATCTTGCTATCTATCAGTTTTTCTAGTATAATAGTTTATTGTGAGCAAACCTCACTTACCCCTTGCAAAGACTAGGGGTCATTAGACCAAAAGGAGGAACATATCAATGGCTAAATACGAAATTCTTTATATCATTCGTCCAAACATTGAAGAAGAAGCGAAAAACGCTTTGGTAGCACGTTTTGACTCTATCTTGACTGACAACGGTGCAACTGTTGTTGAATCAAAATCATGGGAAAAACGTCGTCTTGCATACGAAATCCAAGATTTCCGTGAAGGACTTTACCACATCGTTAACGTTGAAGCAAACGACGACGCAGCTCTTAAAGAGTTTGACCGTCTTTCAAAAATCAACGCTGACATTCTTCGTCACATGATCGTCAAACTTGACGCGTAAGAAGGTAAATTATGATTAACAATGTTGTACTTGTAGGGCGTATGACACGTGACGCTGAGTTGCGTTATACCCCATCAAATGTAGCAGTTGCGACTTTTACTCTTGCAGTAAACCGTACATTTAAGAGTCAAAATGGCGAACGTGAGGCTGATTTCATCAATGTCGTTATGTGGCGCCAACAGGCTGAAAATCTTGCCAACTGGGCTAAAAAAGGCTCTCTTATCGGGATCACAGGCCGTATCCAGACTCGTAGTTACGATAACCAGCAAGGACAACGTGTCTACGTAACAGAAGTCGTGGCTGAGAATTTCCAAATGTTGGAAAGCCGCGGAGTGCGTGAAGGACATTCAGGTGGAGCTTATTCTGCACCAACTGCTGGTCAATCAGCACCTGCAAACCCAGTACCAGACTTTTCACGTTCTGAAAATCCATTTGGAGCAACCAATCCATTGGACATTTCAGATGATGATTTACCATTTTAATGGACAATTAATACTATAAAGGAGAAAAAACATGGCTCAACAACGTCGTGGCGGATTCAAACGCCGTAAAAAAGTTGATTACATCGCAGCAAACAAAATTGAATATGTTGATTACAAAGATACTGAGCTTCTTAGCCGTTTCGTTTCAGAACGTGGGAAAATCCTTCCTCGTCGTGTAACAGGAACTTCAGCTAAAAAAACCAACGTAAAGTAACAACAGCTATCAAACGCGCACGCGTAATGGCTTTGATGCCTTTCGTAAACGAAGATTAAAAAAGAGGTCCAGTGGACCTCTTTTTCATGAGCTTGAAAATAAGAAAGCGAATTAAGACCCGGGTGGGTCTTTTTTTACGAGCATGGAAATGAGAGAGCGAGTTGAGGTCCAGTGGACCTCTTTTTCATGAGCTCGGAAATAAGAAAGCGAATTAAGATCCATATGGGTCTTTTTTTCACGAGCCTTGAAATGAGAGAGCGAATTGAGGTCCAGTGGACCTCTTTTTCAGATTTTTATAGGATTTTGTTAGAAAGGATTCCCTGTTGACCTAGTAAGATTCTTTTGTCTTACTAGGTTTTTTCTTTTAATCTTTATTATCGTGCTATAATGGTAGGAGAAAGCTATAAAGGAGCAGCTTATGAAGACGACATGTTCAATTAGAAAAATGCAAGAATCTGACATACAAGAACTATCTCGAGGATTTATCAGCCAAGGTTGGCCAAGTAGAGAGGAGATTTTAACTCGATACTTTAAGGAGCAAGAAAGTGGGGAGAGAGAAGTCTTAGTTGCAGAGGTTGAGGGTGCTTTAGCGGGTTATATCACAATTTTGTCCTGCGCTAAGCAGGGGCCTTTTGCAGAAATCTATCCAGAACTCTCAGATTTTAATGTCTTTGAACCTTTTCAAAATCAAGGTATTGGAAATCTCTTGCTGGAAGAAGCAGAAAAACAAGTTAGGCTCATATCGGATAAGGTGACCCTTGGTGTTGGGCTCCATTCAGGGTATGGACCTGCCCAGAGATTATACATCAAACGAGGCTATATTCCAGATGGGACGGGTGTTTGGTATCAGAACCATCAACCGGCCATGAATGCGGTTTGTGAAGATATCGGAGAATTGGTCTTGTATCTGTCGAAAAAAATTTGTTTTTAAGACAGATTTTTATAAGGTTTAAATTTTTAAATATAGTAAACAACATCACAGTCCCTTTTTTTCATTCGAAAAAAAGGAATTTTTTTGTTTGAAATTGTTTGATTTATTCCTCAAAGTGGTAAAATATAATTGTTTGAATTATCAAGATAAAAATAAATATCAAAAAAACATATAAGGTTTAGTTTTTTTAAATACGGATTCTTTTGAAAAGTCTTAAAATTTCCTAAAATAAGGCTTTTTTTAAAGGTTGTAAATAATATTGTTACAAAAAAAGGTTACAAATTGTTAAAAATTAAATTAAATGCAATAATATAATTTGGAAAAAAATTTGACATATAAATTAATTGACGGTAAAATAATTAAGATAATCAAATTAATTGATTTGCGCAATAATTCGATATAAAGATTAATCTGATGTGTCAAATTTTATTATAGTAGAAGGATAGCGTAATGAAGAAACTGAAAGTGATGGTTGTTTTTGGAACACGACCAGAAGCTATTAAAATGGCCCCTTTAGTGTTAGAATTGCAAAAACATAGTGACAGCATTGAGACGATCACAGTTGTGACAGCTCAGCACCGTCAAATGCTTGATCAAGTTCTTGAAACGTTTAGCATCGAGCCACATTATGACCTGGATATTATGGGGAAAAATCAATCCCTCTTAGACATTACTGGAAAAATTTTAGAAAAGTTTGATCCAGTTGTTAAGCAAGAACTTCCAGATATAATTCTTGTTCATGGAGATACAACAACAACTTTTGCAGCAAGTTTAGTTGCTTTCTATAATCAGGTACGAATCGGCCACGTTGAAGCTGGCCTAAGGACATTTGATAAGTATTCTCCTTTCCCAGAAGAAATGAATCGTCAGATGACTGATAACCTAGCGGATCTCTATTTTGCTCCAACTAGTGAGAGTAAAGAAAATCTCCTCAAGGAAAATCACCCTGAGTCTGCTATTGTCATTACGGGAAATACAGCCATTGATGCCTTGAAACTAACCGTTCAATCGGATTACTATCATGAAGTTTTAGATCAATTGGATCCAGATAAGAAACTTGTATTAGTAACCATGCATCGTCGTGAGAATCAAGGTCAACCAATGAGAAATGTCTTTGCAGCTTTACGTGAGATGGTCGATCTTCATCAGGAAATTGAAGTTGTTTATCCTGTTCACCTTAGCCCTGCTGTGCAAGAAGCAGCAAACGATATCTTAGCTGGTCACGATCGTATTCACTTGATTGAGCCTTTAGATGTACTTGATTTTCATAATTTGGCTTCAAGAAGCTATTTTATCATGACTGACTCTGGAGGTGTTCAGGAAGAGGCGCCTTCTCTCGGCAAACCTGTCCTTGTCCTTCGTGACACAACGGAACGTCCAGAAGGTGTTCGTGCAGGAACCTTGAAGCTAGTTGGTACGGATCCAGTACGTGTGAAAGAAGCGATGGCAGCACTCTTAACAGATGAAACTCTTTATAGACAAATGTCTCAGGCACCAAATCCTTATGGAGATGGAAGAGCCTCTGAACGAATCGTACAATCCATTCAACAGTACTTTGGGGCAGCGACTTCTGTATCGGAATTCAAAGGGGGGAAATAAGATAAAATGAAAAATTGGAGTCAATTTAAAAACTGGCTTATGGCTTTGCTTGCTTGTGAGGTCATTCTTTTGGTGCTTTGTTTTTTGTATGCTCGAGCAATCATTTTAGAACAAATCTTTTTTTTAGCTTTAGCCTTGTTTGCAGTGTTGGTATTATCTGACCTTTTGCTTACTTGGACCCTTATCTTAGCATTTGGTTTTGGACTTATCGTTTTGGTTGCGGGTGTGGTTTATATCCCGATCATTCAACTGGTCTTTTTATTAATCAGTTTTCCTCTTTTGATTGGGATTCTACTTAAGGTTCGTTATTATTTCTTCAAGGTGGCCTCAAAGGTACAAGAACAGGAAGACGAAGCGCGAGCAGATTACCAAGCGATGGTCACTGAACAAAGTGATGTTACGGTTCAATCTCTATTGATTCATTGGGCACATGAAGATTTGTTCTTCCAGATTAAACCGAAAGAACATAACCAGATGCTCAGTAGCATTCAAGAGGTAATTGCTCAGGAATTGAGCTACAATGATAAACTCTATTACGTTTCGGATGGTAATTTTCTCGTTCTATCCAGTAAAAGCCAACATTCTTTGAAGGAACTTTATTTGAATGGTTTGCAGGAGAAACTGAGCAGTTTAGTTTTTCATGGAGAAGATGGCAATCAAGGAATTCAGTTCCAAACAGGCTATTTGGTGATTAACTCTGATAATAAAGATAAATACCAAGACTACGCGGATGTCGCCAGTCATCTCAAACGTCAACTAGAGACAGATGTAATTGTGGAATATTAGGAGGGGAACATGACTTTAACCGAACTATTTTTTGGTATTGCTTTGGGACTCAGTCTCGCCTTTGGCATTTGTTTTATCATACTATTTATTGCATACAATATTCTTTACCATCGAGTAAACAAAAATTTTAAGGCGGTGAATCATGATTAGTCAAATGTTAATGATTTTTACCTTGCTTACAATTTGGATTTCTCTAGCATGGGGCTTGGTAATTCTCTTTTCGGCAGTACACTTTGGTTTAAACACAGTGATTTTCGTGTAGACACTTCGCCTCTACCTTATTATCCTAAGGTAACGATTGTTGTTCCTGCCCATAATGAGGATGTGGTTATTGCCCAAACGGCAAAAGCTATCTTGGATATGAACTATCCTCACGACCGTGTGGAGTTGCTCTTGTTTGCGGATAACTGTTCGGATAACACCTATGCAGAATGTTTGTCTGTACAAGCCATGCCTGAATATGCAGGAAGAAATCTAACCATTATCGACCGTACTGGTACGGGAGGAAAAGCGGGCGTTCTAAACGATGCTTTGGAGATGGCAACAGGCGAATACATCTGTGTTTATGATGCAGATGCCATGCCTGAAAAAAATGCTCTTTATTTCCTTGTCAAAGAAGTTATGAAGGATCCAGAACGTCATGTGGCATCTTTTGGCCGCAACAAGACTCGAAACGCCAACCAAAATTTCTTGACTCGTTGTATCAACCAAGAGATCGTTGTTACTCAGCGCGTGCACCACGTTGGGATGTGGCATCTCTTTAAAATTGGGCGTATCCCAGGAACCAACTTTATCATTCAAACCGACTTTGTAAAGAGTATCGGTGGTTGGAAAAATGGTGCCTTAACTGAGGATACCGATATTTCCTTCAAAATCATGCAGAGTGGTAAATTGATTGCCCTTGCCTATAATTCAGAGGCTTTCCAACAAGAACCTGAGACCTTAAAGAGTTACTATATGCAGCGGAAACGTTGGGCGAAAGGAAATTATGAAGTTGTTCTCTCGAACTTTAAGCATTTATTTGGCAGAGCAAACTGGCGCGTTAAACTAGAAGTCTTTAACTATTCTTGTGTTTTCTTTTGGTTTAACTTTGCTATTGTTCTTTCGGATTTGATTTTCCTAGCGAATGTGCTAGCGATCTGTCTTAATCTTTTCTTCCCAGATGTCAGGGTTCCATTTGCTTTTGATGCGGACAATATCTACATCGCTCAGCTCATGCTCTTTAACTGGATTCTCATGATTGGTCTCTATTTGATGCAAATTATGACAGCATTGGCAAGTCAATTTGGACAAGCAACAACTAAACAAATCTGGTTAGCCCTGGCAGCCTATTTCTCTTATGCACAGATGTTTATCGTTGTATCCGTTGATTCCATTTCTTCAATCGTGCTGGATAAAGTACTCCGACGAAAAGAAACCAAGTGGGTTAAAACCAAGCGATTTGCAGGATAGGAGGTTCTATGAAAACGAATAAATTAAAATATGTCTGGTTTGTGCTCATTCTTTCTATCTTTTGTTTAGCCTTGTTTTTGGCAAGAGGAAGGACTAAAATCGAGATGCGTAATCGAATTTACAGCCAATGGAGCCAACAGTTCCTTGTTACAAAAGGCAATCAGTCTTATGTTCGTACGACGAATGATTCTGAGGGAACAACAGTTCTATCTGAAGCCCAAAGTTACGGCATGCTCATAACGGTTTTAGCAGCCCAAAAAGGGCAAGCAAGTCAAGCAGATTATGAGAGTCTTTATCGCTATTATCAAAATCATCGTATTGAGGGAACGCAGTTGATGTCTTGGAAGCAAGTGATCAAAAATGATAGCGAAACGGTCGAGAAACAAAATGCAACTGATGGAGATCTCTATATCGCTTATTCTTTAATTGAAGCTGCCAAACAGTGGCCAGATAAGGCGCAGGAATACCAAGAGCAAGCTAAAAAAATCTTGGATGATATCCTTAAGTACAACTACAATGAAGAGACAGGTGTTTTAACAGTAGGAAACTGGGCAAACAAGGATTCTGATTATTATTACTTGATGCGGACATCTGATACTCTTCCTCACTATTTCCAGTCTTTCTATGACCTGACTGGAAACAAACAGTGGTTAGATGTTAAGGATAAGATGCTTGGGCAATTGGAGCAAATCAGTTCTCATTCTGATACGGGTCTCTTGCCAGACTTTATCTGGGCTGAGAAGTCAGGGGCACGTCTTGTTGATGCCAACACTATCGAATCTCAATACGATGGGGCGTACTCTTATAACGCTTGCCGTTTGCCTTATCACTTGTCACAGAGCCAGGATGAAAGAAGCCAAAAACTCGTTCAAAAGATGATGGATTTCTTTATGAAAGAGCAACGCATTTATGCTGGCTATGACTTGAATGGAACGGCCCTCAATCAATACCAGGCAGGTAGTTTCTTGGCACCGATTACCTACGCGTCTGACAAGGGAGAAGGCTATCTGAAACTTCTTCAGCAAAATAAATACATTTTCACACAAGATTTACCTTCGGACAACTACTATGATGCAACGATGATTACCATGATTGCTCTAGAGATGTTCTAGGATGAAAAGAGAGGGCTAGTTTTTTTCTGGCTCTCTTTTTGATAGGATTTTTCATCTTTTTTTCATAAAGGGAATTTCATCAGCTTTATGGTATAATGGAAAGAGTGATGGAAAAAGAGGTAGAGATGGATGCGAAATTAAAATACAAGGCAAAAAAAGATTAAAAATCGTCTTTTTTTGATATTGATGATACCTTGCGTACGTCAAAGACAGGTTTTATTCCAGCTACAATTCCCCACTGTCTTTAAACAGTTACGTGAAAAAGGAATTTTAACAGGAATTGCCTCTGGTCGTGGTATTTTTCGGTGTCGTTCCAGAGATTCGAGAGCTCAAACCTGACTTTTTTTGTAACCCTAAATGGGGCCTATATAGAAGATAAAAAAAGGTCAGGTCATTTATCAACATCAGATTGACAAGTCAGATGTTGAGGAGTACATTTCTTGGACGAAGGAAGAGGAATTGAGTATGGTTTAGTTGGAAGTCATTCTGCTAAACTCTCCACGCGAACAGAACTGATCAGTGAGGCTATTGACCCGATTTATCCAAACTTGAATGTGGATCCTAACTTCCATGAAAAAGCGGACATTTACCAGATGTGGACCTTTGAGGAAAAAGGGGATGACTTGCGGTTACCAGATAGTCTCTCTGGTAAACTTCGCATGGTGCGTTGGCATGAACATTCATCAGATATCGTGCCGATTTCAGGTTCAAAAGCCACTGGTGTTGCCAAGGTTGTAGAACATCTAGGCTTGAAACCAGAGAATGTTATGGTCTTTGGGGATGGTCTCAATGACTTGGAACTCTTTGATTATGCTGGAATCAGTATTGCTATGGGTGTTTCCCACGAAAAGATCAAAGAAAAAGCAGATTATATTACAAAAACAGTAGAAGAAGATGGCATTTTTAATGCCTTAGAAGGATTTGGTATGGTAGAAAAAGAATTGCATTTCCCACAAGTAGAAATTGAAACAGTAGAAGGTCCTCTTGCGACCATTAAGACAAATCACGGAGACTTGCGTATCAAGCTTTTTTCCCTGAACATGCTCCCTAAAAACAGTGGCTAACTTTGTTGCTCTGTCAAAAGACGGTTACTATGATGGTGTGATCTTCCACCGTATTATCAAGGACTTTATGATCCAAGGTGGAGATCCAACTGGTACTGGTATGGGTGGTGAGTCAATCTACGGTGACTCTTTTGAAGATGAATTTTCTGAAGAACTTTATAATATCCGTGGTGCCCTTTCTATGGCCAATGCGGGTCCAAATACCAATGGTAGCCAGTTCTTTATCGTGCAAAACCAACACTTGCCGTACTCTAAGAAGAGATTGCGCGTGGTGGCTGGCCTGAACCAATCGCTGAGATTTATGCAGAACAAGGTGGAACTCCTCACCTTGACCGTCGCCATACTGTTTTTGGGCAATTGGTGGACGCAGAATCGTTTGCGGTCTTGGATGCCATTGCAGCTGTTGAGACTGGTGCAATGGACAAACCAGTTGAAGATGTAGTAATTGAAACGATTGAAATTGAGGACTAGAATGAAAATTGGTGATAAGCTAACTGGGCGTATTACAGGAATTCAGCCCTATGGTGCCTTTGTTGAGTTAGAGACAGGGGTGACAGGGCTGATTCACATCTCGGAGATTCGGACGGGATTTATTGAAAATATCTATGACATTTTAAAAATTGGTGATGAAGTCCAAGTTCAGGTGGTGGATTTTGACGAATACACTGGGAAGGCTAGTCTTTCTATCCGTACCTTGGAAGAGGAAAAACATCAATTGCCAAGACGGAGACGTTTTTCAAATGATCGGATCAAGCACGGTTTTGCACCACTTGGGCGAATGATGCCTGTTTGGACGCGTGAGGCACTAGAGTATTTAAAGAAGAAGCCATAAATACGATTATTTAAATCGTTTGTAATATTAACATCATTTGTTATAATAAAAGTATGAAAGAAGAACAATTATTAAAACCAGGAGAGCGAATCAATCAGCTCTTTTCGACAGATATCAAAATCATCCAAAATAGAGAGGTGTTTAGCTATTCGGTGGATAGTGTTCTTTTATCACGCTTTCCTCGCTTCCCTAAACGGGGTTTAATTGTGGACTTTTGTGCTGGAAATGGTGCAGTGGGACTTTTTGCTAGTTCACGTACTCAGGCGCGGATAATATCTGTAGAGATTCAGGAGCGCTTGGCGGATATGGCAGAGCGTTCGGTTCAGTTGAATGGCTTGGAAGAGCAGATGCAGGTCATCTGTGATGATTTGAAAAATATGCCTGCCCACATTCAGGGAAGTAAGGTGGATATGATTTTGTGCAATCCGCCTTATTTTAAGGTGGATCCGCATTCCAATCTGAACGAGAGTGAACATTACCTTCTGGCCAGACACGAAATTACGACTAACCTAAAAGAAATTTGCCGTAGTGCTCAGAGTATTCTCAAGTCTAATGGCCGTTTGGCCATGGTTCATCGTCCAGATCGGCTCTTGGATATCTTAGACATGCTTCAACGCCATAATTTAGCACCCAAGCGCCTGCAATTTGTCTATCCTAAACGTGAGAAGGAGGCTAATATGCTCTTAATCGAAGCTATCAAGGATGGATCGACCAGTGGCTTTAAGGTCTTGCCACCACTCATCGTTCACAATGATGATGGTTCTTATACACCAGAAATTCAAGAGATTTACTATGGATCATAAGGCCTATATGTATGTGGTGGAGTGTCGCGACGGTTCTTACTATACGGGCTATACAACGGATGTGAAGAGGCGCCTTGCCGTTCATAATAGTGGTAAGGGAGCCAAGTATACCCGAGCTCGCTTGCCAGTCAAACTCATCTATGTAGAGGGTTTTGCCAGTAAGGAAGAAGCCATGTCTGCCGAGGCTCTCCTCAAACGAAAGAAACGTCCTCAGAAAGAACGATTTTTATCTGAAAATCAAGAGAAAAATCTAGTCAACCATATTGATGTCTAAGGAGGAGTCTTTTGGCTCCTCTTACTTTTGTCAAAAGAGGAAAAAAGTGCTACAATAAGATGAATAAATTTAAAGAGGTATTATCATGTCTAAGATTCTAGTATTTGGTCACCAAAATCCAGACTCAGATGCCATCGGGTCATCTGTAGCCTTTGCTTACCTTGCAAAAGAGGCTTATGGATTGGACACAGAAGCAGTAGCACTTGGAACTCCTAATGAAGAAACAGCCTTCGTTTTGAACTATTTTGGTGTAGAAGCACCACGCGTCATCACATCTGCTAAAGCAGAAGGTGCAGAGCAAGTCATCTTGACTGACCACAATGAATTCCAACAGTCAGTGTCAGATATCGCTGAAGTAGAAGTTTACGGAGTTGTGGATCACCACCGTGTGGCTAATTTTGAAACTGCCAGCCCACTTTACATGCGTTTGGAACCAGTTGGATCAGCGTCTTCTATCGTTTATCGCATGTTCAAAGAGCATGGTGTAGCTGTTCCTAAAAGAAATCGCAGGTTTGATGCTTTCAGGTTTGATTTCAGATACTCTTCTTTTGAAATCACCAACAACTCACCCATCTGATAAAGTCATTGCGCCTGAATTGGCTGACTTAGCTGGTGTCAACTTGGAAGAGTACGGTCTTGCTATGTTGAAAGCTGGTACAAACTTGGCTAGTAAATCTGCTGAAGAATTGATTGATATCGATGCTAAGACCTTTGAACTCAATGGAAATAAGGTTCGTGTTGCCCAAGTCAATACTGTTGATATTGCTGAAGTCTTGGAACGCTAAGCTGAAATCGAAGCGACAATGCAAGCGACTAATGCGACAAACGGCTACTCTGACTTTGTCTTGATGATTACAGACATCGTCAATTCCAAACTCAGAAATTTTTGGCTCTTGGATCAAACATGGACAAGGTAGAAGCAGCCTTCAACTTCAAACTTGAAAACAACCATTCTTTCCTTCCAGGTGCTGTTTCACGTAAGAAACAAGTGGTGCCTCAGTTGACTGAGAGCTTTAATGGGTAATTCTTAAGGAATATTTGGAACTGTTAATTTTGACTATTTATAGAAGGTGATAGCATGATGCGATTGATTGAAGGACTGCGCTTTTTTTGGTTGAGGTTGTGGCAATCCTTGGTCTTTTCTCCGTGTCTGTGATACAAATTTCTTGGCTGGAAAAATTCCTATTTTTTCTTCTAGCAGTTCTATTAATCTTATTTTGGGCACGATATATGGCACCAAAATCTCCACATGCTTTTTAAAAAAATGGCATCGACTTGTTGCTGAGATATCGATTTTTTTATTTTTAGTTAGTGGTAGTTTTTTTGGTATTTGTATGGATTGCAAATAGGAATCCTATACTTAGTTCTGTCTTTTGGAAGTTTGGGTCTGCTTTATTATTTTCAGCTAGAGTGACTCTTATAATATAGTTAATGAATTATTTAAATGGTAATTATTTGACTGGAGATTGACACGAGAAAACGGTGTTTTCCATATAGCTAAAGGGTTTCGGCTCCTTTTTTTCTAGGAGAAAGATGTTAGAAAATGGCGATTTGATTTTTTTGTGAAGGACCTTTCAGATATGGGGCAGGCCATCCAGGCTTCTACTGGGAACTATAGTCATGTAGCCATCTTTTTGGACGGTTTGATCTACCATGCTAGTGGGCAAGCAGGGGTCATTTGTCAAGAACCGGCTGAATTTTTTGAACCGACTCATCTCTACGATCTTTATGTCTATCCAGAGCTGGAAGCTGACTTGGTAAAGGAGAGAGCTAGCAAACATTTGGGTGCACCCTATAATGCCTCTTTTTATCCAGATGGATCTGGCTTTTACTGCTCCCAGTATATCGCTGAAATCCTACCGATTTTTGAAACTATTCCCATGAAATTTGGTGATGGGGAGCAGGAGATTAGTGATTTTTGGAGGGAATATTACAGGAAACTCAAATTTCCTGTGCCTCTGAATCAGCCAGGGACCAATCCTAGTCAACTAGCAGCATCCCCTCTTTTAGAATGTAAAGAAAGGAATCTTCATGATTCAGATTTTTAACCCATCTCGTTTGACTCGACAGCCATTTTTTATAGATTTGGTGGACTATCTGGACCAGCATGATGATGTGATCCTCCGAGAAATTAAGGCTCAGTTTCCAGATGTAGCAGTTGATAAGCTCATGGAAGAGTTTATCAAGGCAGGCTTGATCCTAAGGGAAAACAAACGTTATTCCCTTAATCTCCCTTTTCTAGAATCGATAGGTAATCTATCCCTTGACCAAGAGATTTTTATCAGAGAGGACAGCCCAGTCTATCAAGCCTTGCTGGAGAAGACTTTTGAGACAGAATTGCGCAATCAAACCAATGCTGCCATTTTAGTCGAACGTACGGACTTTGCAAGAGAAAAGATGACTTTATCCAACTATTTCTACAAGGTCAAGAATCAATATCCTTTGACAGAAAAACAGCAAGAACTCTATGCCATTTTAGGAGATGTCAATCCTGAGTATGCTCTCAAGTATATGACGACGTTTTTGCTCAAGTTCCTCAAAAAGGACCAGCTTATGCAGAAACGGCGTGATATCTTCGTTGAGAGTCTAGTCGTCTTGGGCTATATTGTTCAAAATGAAGAAGGGAAGTATGAGTTGGCTGTTGATTTTGACAAGGAACGGTTGACTTTCTATTTACCTTAATTGCTTCATTTTGAGCAGATTGTTTGACTTTACTAAAGAATAAGCATAAACTGAATGTAAGCGATAACGTTTATCGTATTAAAGCAAAGGAGACAGAGCTATGTCACTTGAAAATAAATTGGAACAAGCAACTGGTGCTATCAAAGAAGGATTTGGGAAAGTTACTGGTGATAGCAAAACTGAAGCAGAAGGTGCTGTAGAAAAAACAGTTGCCAAAGCAAAAGAAGTTGTAGAAGATGCTAAAGGTGCTGTAGAAGGTGCCGTTGAAGGTCTTAAAAATTCATTTAAAAAAGAAGACTAAAAAAATCAAGGGAATGTTTCCCTTGATTTTTTTTATAGATAACGTTCTGCGATAGCTGCGTCTCCAGGATAGTCTTCTTTCTTTCCTTGGACGATTTGGTAACAATCAGCTCCCTTGCCTGCAATAATCACAGCATCGAGTTCTTGATTTGTGATGGCCATCGCTGCCTTGATGGCTTCTTCACGATCGGCAATCTTTTCAACAGGATGACTGATATAGCTACTGATTTCTTCAGCAATGACCATTGGATCCTCATAGTTGGGGTCATCAGCGGTGAGAAAGACATGAATCTCAGGGTGTTGATTGAGGAGGAGTCCAAAGTCTTTGCGACGACTTTCACCCTTGTTTCCAGTCGAACCGAGAACCAGAGCAATCTTTCCAGTTTGATGAGTTTCAACAACAGAAATCAGTTTTTTCAGACTGTCACCATTGTGGGCGTAGTCGATGAAGACCTTGGCTCCATTTTTCTGAGTGAGAACTTCCATACGTCCAGGGACGCGGGTTGCAGCGATCCCTTTTTTGATATCTTCAAGACTGGCACCTAGACGAAGACAGGCAAGTCCTGCAGCAACGGCATTTTCTTGGTTAAAGTGGCCGATGAGTTGGATATCATAATCACCAGCGAGTTTACCTGTAGCGGAAAAGCTAAAGGCTTTGGAGTTCTCGATTTGGTTACTTGACTGGCTACCATAGAAGTCATGTTCTTGATCTTCTACTTGTTCTTTCAATACAGAAAAGTGGTCCATGTCGCTATTAATGACAACTGCTCGGCTATTTTTCATCAAGAGACGTTTGTGGTAGAAGTAATCTTCAAAGCTTGGATGCTCAATCGGACCGATATGGTCAGGAGTGATGTTAAGAAAGACACCTACATCAAAGGTCAGACCATAGACTCGATGAACAAGATAGGCTTGGCTAGAGACTTCCATTACAAGATGGGTTCTTCCATTTTTAACAGCCTGAGCCATCATGTCGAAAAGATCGATATTTTCAGGCGTTGAGAAGGAAGATTTAAAGAAGGTCTCGCCATCCAAAGTTGTGTTCATAGTTGACAAGAGAGCTGTTGGGTAGCGTTGAGATAGGATGTGGTAAGCAAAGTAAGCTGCTGTTGTCTTTCCTTTGGTCCCTGTGAAAGCGAGAATTTTGAGTTTCTCTTGTGGATTGCCATAAAATTCCATTGCGATCAAACTCATGGCTTTCTTGATATCGTTCACAACGATGACGGGGATACCGACTTCGTAGTCCTTTTCTGCGACATACCAAGTTAAGCCCTGACTTATAGCAGAAAGGAGGTATTCTTTTTTAAAAGCAGCGCCTTTTGCAAAAAAAAGAGTGCCTTCTTTTACTTTTCGGCTGTCATAACTGATGCTATCAAAAACAACTTCACTGTAGTTGTAGTGGTAATGTCCTTGGTCAATAATCTCGCGAAAAAGGCTATCTTTCTTTAAAATATCTAATACGGTTTCAATCTTAATCATACTTTCTATTATAAACTTCAAGCCCGAATTTTACAAGTAACAAGGAAAAGTTTATAATGGAAGATAAGGAACTTTTCCTAGTTATCAAAATTGAATGAGGAAGCTATGTCTAACGAAAACAATCACCAGCAAGCCCAGATGTTGCGAGGGACTGCTTGGCTAACAGCTAGTAACTTTATTAGTCGCCTCCTTGGTGCTATCTACATTATTCCCTGGTATATCTGGATGGGGACCTATGCTGCTAAGGCAAACGGACTCTTTACCATGGGGTATAACATTTACGCCTGGTTCTTGCTGATTTCGACAGCGGGTATCCCAGTTGCGGTCGCCAAACAAGTAGCTAAGTACAATACCATGCGAGAAGAAGAGCATAGCTTTGCCTTGATTCGGAGTTTCCTAAGCTTTATGACGGGCTTGGGCTTAGTCTTTGCTTTGGTCTTGTATCTCTTTTCTCCCTGGTTAGCAGATTTGTCAGGTGTGGGGAAAGACCTGATTCCCATCATGCATAGCTTGGCTTGGGCAGTCTTGATTTTCCCATCTATGAGTGTCATCAGAGGATTCTTCCAAGGGATGAATAACCTGAAACCCTATGCTATGAGTCAAATCGCCGAGCAGGTAATCCGTGTTATCTGGATGTTGATGGCAACCTTCTTCATTATGAAGATGGGTTCTGGTGACTACTTATCAGCCGTTACCCAATCGACCTTTGCGGCCTTTGTGGGGATGGTGGCAAGTTTTGCAGTCTTGATTTATTTCCTTGCCCAAGAAGGTTTGCTTAAAAGAGTTTTTGAAACACGGGATAAGATCAATAGTAAGCGACTCTTAGTCGATACCATCAAGGAAGCCATTCCCTTTATCCTGACAGGATCAGCCATTCAACTCTTCCAAATCTTAGACCAGATGACCTTTATCAATAGTATGAAGTGGTTTACTAACTACAGCAATGAAGACTTGGTTGTCATGTTTTCTTATTTCTCAGCCAATCCTAATAAAATTACTATGATTTTAATCTCTGTGGGAGTTTCAATCGGGAGTGTCGGCTTGCCGCTGTTGACGGAAAACTATGTAAAAGGCGACTTGCAGGCGGCGGCTCGCCTAGTCCAAGATAGCCTTACCATGCTCTTCTTATTTCTACTGCCTGCAACGGTTGGAGTGGTCATGGTAGGGGAGCCTCTTTATACAGTTTTTTACGGTAAGCCAGATAGTCTGGCCATGGGCTTATTTGTCTTTGCAGTTTTGCAGTCTACTATCCTAGGATTGTATATGGTCTTGTCTCCTATGCTTCAGGCCATGTTCCGAAACCGCAAGGCAGTTCTTTACTTCATCTATGGTTCCATTGCTAAGATCGTCTTGCAATTGCCAACCATTGCTATTTTCCATAGTTACGGTCCTTTGATTTCAACGACTATCGGCTTGATTATTCCAAATGTCTTGATGTACCGAGACATCTGCCAGGTAACAGGTGCTCGTCGAAAGATTATATTGAAGCGAACCATTTTGATTTCCATCTTGACCCTCGTCATGTTTATCCTAGTTGGCTTCTTGCAGTGGCTACTCGGTTTTGTCTTCCAACCAAGTGGACGTTTTTGGAGTTTCCTTTATGTGGCTCTCATCGGAGGGCTTGGAGGAGGTCTTTATGGTTTGATGAGCCTACGGACACGACTCTTGGACAAGATAATTGGCAAAGCTCAAGCAGACCGGCTACGTATACGATTGAAAATATCGTAAAAAGATTTATAAATAAAAGTAATGAATTTAACCTTTCTTTAACAGAAAGGTTTTTTTATACTACATTTTTCTTAAAAAAAGAGAACTTTTTCTAAAATCAAGAGCAAAAAATATGTTTTTTTAAGTTTTTCTTTAGAAATTACTTGACTAAATAAAACTAAAGCTGTATAATAAGACAAAACTTTTAAACAGGAGGTTCTGGAAATGAAAAAGTCTAAGGCCAAGTATCTGACACTTGCAAGTGTCGTGTTAAGCGCTGGTATTCTACTGAGCGCATGTGGAAATTCAAGTAGCGCTTCTAAAACATATAACTATGTTTATTCGAGCGATCCATCTAGTTTGAACTATCTTGCAGAAAACCGTGCAACAACCAATGACATCGTGACCAATTTGGTGGATGGGTTGATGGAAAATGACCAATATGGTAACTATGTTCCATCATTGGCAGAGGATTGGACTGTTTCTCAGGACGGTTTGACCTATACTTACAAATTGCGTAAGGATGCAAAATGGTATACTTATGAGGGTGAAGAATACGCCCCTGTAACAGCCCAAGACTTTGTGACAGGTTTGAAATATGCTGCTGATAAAAATCCGAAGCCTTGTACCTGGTTCAAGACTCGGTAGCAGGTTTGGATGACTATATCAACGGGAAAACAACTGACTTTTCAACTGTCGGTGTTAAGGCGATTGACGACCAAACGGTTCAGTACACTTTGACACGTCCAGAATCTTATTGGAATTCTAAAACAACTTCAACCATTCTCTTCCCTGTCAATGCAGATTTCTTAAAATCAAAAGGGGATGACTTTGGTAAGGTAGACCCTTCTAGTATTTTGTACAATGGACCTTTCTTGATGAAATCGTTTGTTTCAAAATCTGTTATCGAATTCAAGAAAAATCCCAACTACTGGGATGAAAAAAATGTCTTTGTGGATGATGTGAAATTGGCCTATTATGATGGTAGTGACCAAGATGCACTAGCACGTAACTTTGTAGAAGGAGTATACAGCTACGCGCGTCTCTACCCAAATAGCTCAAGCTTTGAAGGCATTAAAGAGAAGAACAAGGATAACATCATCTATAGTATGCAAAATGCAACTTCTTATTACTTGAACTTCAACTTGGACAGAAAATCTTATAACTTCACTTCTAAGTCCTCTGATATCGAAAAGAAATCAACCCAAGAAGCAGTTCTTAATAAAAACTTCCGTCAAGCCTTCAACTATGCTTATAATCGTACAGCCTATGGAGCACAATCTCAAGGGGAGGACGGAGCAACGAAGATTATTCGTAACTTGGTTGTACCTCCTACATTTGTAAGCATCAACGGAAAAGACTTTGGCGATGTTGTTTCAGAAAAGATGGTCAACTATGGCCAAGAATGGCAAGGAATCAACTTTGCAGATGCGCAAGATCCATACTACAATCCTGACAAGGCTAAAGCTAAATTTGCAGAAGCTAAGAAAGAATTGGAAGCTAAGGGTGTGCAATTCCCAATCCACTTGGATGTATCTGTAGACCAATCAGCTAAAAAAGGTGTACTTGAAGCAAGCTCTTTGAAACAATCCATCGAATCTGTTCTAGGAGCTGAGAATGTGGTTATCGATATCCAACAGCTATCAACAGATGACTTTGACAACTCTAGCTACCTAGCTCAAACTGCAGCTCAAAAAGACTTTGATATCTATAATGGCGGTTGGAGTGCGGACTACTTGGATCCATCAAGCTATCTTGATATCTTAAATGTCAATAACGGTGGTATGTTGCAAAACATTGGTCTAGAACCAGGTGAGGTCAATGACAAGGCTAAGGCAGTTGGTCTGGATACTTACACTCAAATGTTAGAAGAAGCGAACAAGGAGCAAGAACCAGCGAAACGTTATGAAAAATATGCTGAAATTCAAGCTTGGCTCGTTGATAGCGCCCTTGCAATTCCAAACGTTTCTCAGGGTGGAACACCGACCTTGAGAAAGACAGTTCCATTCTCATCGCCATTCTCACAAGCTGGAAATAAGGGTGTCGAATCATACAAGTACCTCAAGTTGCAAGATAAGACTGTAACCGCTGATGAGTATGAAAAAGCTAAAGAAAAATGGCTGAAAGAAAAAGAAGAATCAAATAAAAAAGCCCAAGAAGAACTGGCAAAACACGTTAAATAACCAGTCTATTCAACAGGAAAAACGATAGTTTCTCAAGGAACTATCGTTTTTATATAGTTTGAAACTATAACTAGCTCTTGAAAACAAGAAAATAAGTTAGTGAAAATAAGTGGTACAATAGTTACTATAGATTTGGAGGTATTGTATGAGCAAAGAACTACACATCAACACAATTTTGGCCCAGGCGGGAATCAAGTCAGATAAGGCAACAGGTGCCTTGGTGACGCCACTTCATTTTTCAACAACTTATCAGCATCCAGAGTTCGGTCAGTCTACGGGATTTGACTATACTCGTACTAAAAATCCAACTCGGAGTAAGGCGGAGGAAGTCTTGGCTGCGATTGAATCAGCAGACTATGCCCTTGCGACGAGTTCAGGTATGGCTGCGATTGTACTGGCCTTTAGTGTTTTTCCAGTAGGAAGTAAAGTCTTGGCTGTGCGCGATCTGTATGGAGGTTCTTTCCGTTGGTTCAACCAAGTCGAGCAAGAAGGCCGGTTCCATTTTACCTATGCCAATACAGAAGAAGAGCTAATTGCTGAGTTAGAAAAGGATGTGGATGTTCTCTATATCGAAACACCAACCAATCCCTTGATGTTGGAATTTGATATTGCCAAACTAGCCAAACTAGGACATGCCAAGGGTGCCAGGGTAGTGGTGGACAATACCTTCTACAGCCCAATTTACCAACGACCGATTGAAGATGGTGCGGATATCGTTCTTCATTCTGCTACCAAGTATCTAGCAGGGCACAATGATGTTTTAGCTGGGGTGGTTGTGACTAATAGTTTAGAACTATATGAGCAACTTTTCTACAATTTGAATACGACTGGTGCGGTCTTGTCACCATTTGATAGTTATCAGTTGATTCGTGGTCTCAAAACTCTACCTCTTCGTATGGAACGTTCGACAGCCAATGCCCAAGAAGTGGTTGCTTTTTTGAAGGATTCACCTGCTGTTAAGGAAGTGCTCTATACAGGACGTGGGGGGATGATTTCCTTTAAAGTAGTGGATGAAAAACGTATTCCTCATATTTTAAATAGCCTCAAGGTCTTCTCTTTTGCTGAGAGTTTAGGGTGGGGTGGAAAGCCTGATCACCTATCCGACGACTCAAACCCATGCGGATATTCCAGCAGAAGTGCGTCATTCCTATGGCTTAACAGATGACCTCTTGCGCTTGTCTATTGGGATTGAGGATGCCAGAGATTTGATTGCGGACTTGCGACAAGCTTTGGAAGGATAAGATAGATATGGGAAAATATGATTTTACAAGCCTGCCCAATCGTTTTGGGCATCATACCTATAAATGGAAAGAAGCGGAAGCTGATCGAGAAGTTCTACCAGCTTGGATAGCAGATATGGACTTTGTGGTTTTGCCTGAAGTTCGACAAGCTGTACAAGCCTACGCAGATCAGTTGGTCTATGGCTATACCTATGCCAGTGATGCTTTGATTGAGTCGGTTCAGGACTGGGAAGCCACACAACATGGCTATCACTTTGATAAGGATGCCCTCGTCTTTATCGAGGGTGTGGTACCAGCTATTTCAACAGCCATTCAAGCCTTTACAAAAGAAGGAGAGGCTGTTCTGATTAACACACCGGTCTATCCACCTTTTGCCCGCAGTGTCAAACTGAACAATCGCAGATTGATTACCAATTCTTTGGTGGAAAAGGACGGGTTGTTTGAGATTGACTTTGACCAGTTAGAGAAGGAATTGGTGGAAGAGGATGTGAAGCTTTATATCCTTTGCAATCCCCACAATCCTGGTGGACGTGTTTGGGAAAAGGAAGTGTTAGAAAAGATTGGTCATCTCTGCCAAAAACATGGTGTTTTGTTGGTTTCAGATGAGATTCACCAAGATTTGGCTCTCTTTGATCACAAACACCAGTCATTCAATACCATTGATCCAGCTTTTAAAGACTTTGCCCTTATCTTGAGTAGTGCCACTAAGACATTTAATATTGCTGGGACCAAGAATTCCTATGCAGTTATTGAAAATCCCAAGCTTCGTGTTGCTTTCCAAAAACGCCAGTTGGCCAATAACCAGCATGAAATCTCAGGCTTGGGTTATTTGGCGACAGAAGCTGCCTACCGTTATGGTAAGGACTGGTTAGGAGAGTTAAAGGAAGTCATCGAGGATCACATTAACTATATAGTGGATGTTTTGGGCAACGAAACCAAGATTAAGGTCATGAAACCGCAAGGTACCTACTTGATCTGGCTTGATTTTTCAGCCTATGACCTAACGGATGACCGCTTGCAAGAGCTTTTGAAGAATGAAGCCAAGGTTATCTTGAACCGAGGTTTGGACTTTGGAGAGGAGGGAACTCTTCATGCCCGCCTCAATGTTGCTATGCCTAAAACACTTTTGGAAGAAGTTTGCCAACGCATCTTGACCACTTTTGATACACTTTAAAATCGAGCCTTCTAGGAGAAAAGTCTTCCTAGAAGGCTATTTTCATAGGGGAAAATGTGGTATAATGAAAAGATAAGATAAAGGGGTAACTATGGCTAAATTGATTCCAGGAAAGTTGCGCATGGAGGGTGTTACTCTCTATGAGACAGGCAACATTGAGATTATCAAGGAAAAAGGAAATCGCCTCTATACTCGTGTGGCGGGAGAAGACTTGCGCTACAGTTTAGAGGATGATCTTGTTTTTTGTGCTTGTGATTTTTTCCAAAAAAGAGGTTACTGTCTTCACCTCATGCGCTTGAGCATTATCTGAAGAACGATGAAGAAGGCCAGGTGATTTTACAAGCCTTAGAAAAAAAGGACATGAAGAGCAAGAAGAGGTCGAAACCAAGGTTAGTTTTGGTGGTAGTTTTTTGGAGCGTATTCAACCTCAGAAGAGAGAGAAAATCTACACTTTGTCGGCTCAAGGCCAGGTAGAAGCTGGAACCAATCGTCTCCTTTGGACTCTCCGAATCGGTTTAGTTGATAGTCAAAAATATTATGTCATTCGTGACATCCCTCTCTTTTTGAAGGTCTTAGTCCTTCGAAAATCATATATGATTGGGAAACACTATGAAAATGACTTGTCTTGGGATGCTTTTGATACAGCTAGTCAAGAAGTTCTTACTTTTTTATGTGGCTTGATTGAGGAGGGACTGAGTCAAGACCTCTTTTTCCCCAATCAAGGTCGTCACCTCTTTTTCCCTCTGACCTTTTTTGAACAGGGAGTGGAGTTGCTGATGAATTTGGAGGATTTTCATTTCGAACATCAGATTACTAGTTATGAAAATCTTCTCTTTCATGATTTAGATCCAGATGCAGAACTGTTCTCTTTTTCCGTGCAGGAGTATCCTGATTATTTTGAGATGGAGATTTCTGAAAGTGAGCGAGTCAACGTATTTTATGGGGGAGCGGTTCTCTTTCATAAGGGGAATCTTTATCTATTAAACCCTAAACAAATCAGCCTACTAAAAGGAACTCAAGGAGCTCCCTCAGGAGGAAAGAGGGAAGAAATGCCTCCAATTTGATAACAGTGATCGTGACCGCTTGGCAGCCTGTTTGCCTTTGTTTGGACAGCTGGGCACAGTTTCTGCTCCTGAGCGCTTGCAAATCAGATCCTTTTCACCAATCTTTTACTTTGATAGGGAGGATGACGGTCGCATTCGTTTGGATATCGAGTTTGATTATGGAGATCTTAAGGTGACTAGTCAGCAACAGCTGGAACAATTACCATTTTCAAGCGATGCCGTCTTGGAAAACCAGCTATTTCAAGTCTGTTTAGGGAGCTGGTTTTGAGGCTGATTTTTCAGTCTTGGAGACAGGCTTTGAAGCCAGAGGCAGTTTATTCTTTCTTTCACCATACGATTCCAGCTTTTGAGAAATTGGGTCAGGTTTTCTTGTCTGATGAAATGAATCAGCTATACAGTGCCCAAGCTCCTCAGGTTCAGATTGAGTCCAAGGGAGGACTGTTGGAGATTCAGTTTGATTTCCAAGGGATTGCCCAAGAAGAGATTGATCAAGCTCTTAAAGCCCTGACCAGCAATCAGGATTTCTATATCAGTTGTTCTGACCAAGTGTACTTTTTTGATGAGGAAACCAAGCAGATTCGTCAAAATTTGCAGGAACTGGGAGTTGAGCTAAAAGATGGTTCTTTTCAAGCTCGAAAATCTCTAGCTTATAGCCTTTCTCAGCTTTTTGAAGGTCGAGACAGGATTTCCTTCTCAGAGGAATTTCAGCACTTAGCTCATGATTTGACTCATCCAGAGGATTTTCCTTTGGGAGATATACAGGTTCAGGCGAGTTTGAGAGACTATCAGGAAAAGGGTGTCCGTTGGCTCCAGATGCTTCATCACTATGGCTTTGGTGGCATCCTGGCAGATGATATGGGACTGGGAAAAACACTGCAAACCATCGCTTTTTTGACTAGTCAGGTGACAGAAGATAGTCGAGTCTTGATTTTAGCGCCGTCAGGTTTGATCTACAATTGGGCAGATGAATTCAGGAAATTTGCCCCACAGTTGGATTTGGCTGTCGTTCATGGTTTGAAAGCGAATCGAGAAGCGATTCTTTCTGAAAATCACCAAATCTATGTGACTAGCTATGCAACCTTTCGTCAAGACAGCGAGCTTTATCAAGAGATGGCTTTTGATTTTCTCTTCTTAGATGAGGCCCAGGTCATGAAAAATGCCCAAACCAAGATTGCTCAGAGTTTGCGCCAGTTTGTGGTACCGGCAGTCTTTGCTTTGTCAGGTACGCCCATCGAAAATCATTTAGGAGAGTTGTGGTCTATCTTCCAAATTGTGCTTCCAGGGCTCTTGCCAAGTAAAAAGGAGTTTATGAAATTACCGGCTGACCGAGTCGCGCAGTTTATCAAGCCTTTCGTCATGAGGCGTAAGAAAGAAGAAGTCCTAACAGAACTACCTGACCTGATCGAAGTCGTCTATAAAAATGAACTGGAAGACCAACAGAAGGCTATCTATCTCGCCCAGTTGCAACAGATGCGAGAACGCCTAGCGCAAGTGACAGATCAAGAATTCCAGAGAAGTCGGGTAGAAATCTTATCTGGCCTCATGCGATTGCGCCAGATCTGCGATACGCCAGCACTCTTCATGGACGATTACCAAGGAGCCAGTGGTAAACTCGATAGTCTCCGAGATTTATTGCTACAAGTGGCAGATGGCGGGCATCGTGTCTTGATTTTCTCCCAGTTCAAAGGAATGTTAGAAAAAATCGAGCAAGAACTCCCAGACTTGGGCTTGACCTCCTTCAAAATCACAGGTTCAACTCCTGCTCATGACAGACAGGAGATGACTAAGGCCTTTAACCAAGGGGAAAGAGATGCCTTTCTCATCTCCCTTAAGGCGGGTGGTGTTGGTCTCAATCTAACGGGAGCTGATACGGTTATTTTTAGTTGACCTTTGGTGGAATCCCGCTGTCGAAGCCCAGGCTATCGGAAGAGCTCACCGCATGGGGCAGGAGCAGATGGTCGAGGTCTATCGTTTGATTACCAAGGGGACCATTGAAGAAAAAATCCAAGAACTTCAAGAACAAAAGAAACATTTGGTTTCCCAAGTTTTAGATGGTACGGAGTCGCGTGCGAGTCTCAGTCTGGCAGAAATTCGTGAAATTTTGGGAATTTCTGAAGCCAGCACTTGAAAAATCAATACAATACGCTATAATGAAGTGTTGAAAGGAAATACAAAATGAAACAAGATCGATTTCCATTGGTGTCAGATGATGAGATCATGCTGACCAAAATGCCAGTCATGGACTTGTACGATGAGTCAGACTTTATTAGCAATATCAAAGGTGATTACCGCGATAAGAACTATTTGGAATGGTCTCCTATCAATGAGGAAGAAACCGTAGTTTCTCCAGTGGTTACTAAGGAGTCAAAGCCGAGCCCAGAACCTAAAAAAGTTGAAAAAACGTATGCTGAGTTGGCTCGAGAAGAAGCGCGTGCGGACTTGAAGAAGAAACGCTCAGCCAAGTATTTGACTCAAGATGTTAGTCATACTAGACGACACAATGGTTCAACACTTGTTCGTCAAGGAAACCAACCAACAGCACCATTTCAAAAGGAAAATCCAGGTGAGTTTGCCAAATTTAGTAAAAACTTGAGCCAGTCTCACTATATCTTAGCTGAGGAGGTTAGCCAAGTGGCGAATCCAACTCCGAAAACCCAAACGGAAAAAACTAAAAAGAACAACTATGATTTTTTAAAGAAGAGTCAAATCTATAATAAAAAGAATAAGCAAACAGAACAGGAACGTCAGGTTGCCCAAGAGTTGAATCTGACAAGAATTACTGAGTAGGGGAGAAAAGCATGTCAAAAACATATCATTTTATTGGAATCAAGGGATCAGGGATGAGTGCCCTAGCCTTGATGTTGCACCAAATGGGACACAAGGTTCAAGGTTCAGACGTTGAAAAATACTACTTTACTCAACGTGGACTAGAGCAGGCAGGGATTGCCATTCTTCCTTTTGATGAAAAGAACCTACAAGGTGATGTGGAGATTATCGCGGGAAATGCCTTCCGTCCAGATAACAATGTTGAAATCGCCTATGCCGACAAAAATGGTATCAGCTACAAACGTTACCATGAATTCCTAGGTAGCTTTATGCGCGACTTTGTCAGCATGGGAGTGGCAGGAGCACATGGAAAAACTTCAACAACAGGTATGCTGTCACACGTCTTGTCTCACATCACAGACACCAGCTTTTTGATTGGAGACGGGACAGGTCGCGGTTCAGCCAATGCCAAATATTTTGTCTTTGAATCAGACGAATATGAGCGTCACTTCATGCCTTACCACCCAGAATACTCTATCATCACCAACATTGACTTTGACCATCCAGACTATTTTACAAGTCTAGAGGATGTTTTCAATGCCTTTAACGACTATGCCAAACAAATTACCAAAGGTTTGTTTGTATACGGTGAGGATCCTGAGTTGCGTAAGATCACAGCCAATGCGCCAATCTATTACTATGGGTTTGAAGCTGAAGGCAATGACTTTGTAGCTAGCGATCTCCTTCGTTCTACGACTGGATCAACCTTCACCGTTCATTTCCGTGGTCAAGAGTTGGGTCAATTCCACATTCCAACCTTTGGTCGTCACAATATCATGAACGCGACAGCTGTTATTGGTCTTCTTTACACAGCAGGTTTTGATTTAAACTTGGTTCGTGAACACTTGAAAACTTTTGCTGGTGTTAAGCGTCGTTTCACTGAGAAAATTGTCAATGATACAGTGATCATTGATGACTTTGCCCACCATCCAACAGAAATCATTGCGACCTTGGATGCGGCTCGTCAAAAATACCCAAGCAAGGAAATCGTGGCAATCTTCCAACCGCATACCTTTACAAGAACCATTGCCTTGTTGGACGAATTTGCCCATGCATTGAATCAAGCAGACGCCGTCTACCTAGCGCAAATCTATGGATCAGCTCGTGAGGTGGACCATGGTGATGTCAAAGTAGAAGACTTAGCCAATAAAATCAGCAAAAAACACCAGGTTATCACTGTTGAAAATGTTTCTCCACTCCTAGACCATGACAATGCTGTTTACGTCTTTATGGGTGCTGGAGACATCCAAACCTATGAATATTCATTTGAACGTCTTTTGTCTAACTTGACAAGCAACTTCCAATAAGGAAAACAGATGGAAATTCCAATCATAATAAGGCAAGCTACCTTATCAGATTTAGAAGAAATGTTGGCGATTGAAGAAGCCAATCCTACATCAGAAGAGGCATTTAGTCGCCAATCCTTAGAAGAGAGTATCCGCAAGACTGCGGGTACCTTTCTTGTAGCTGGGGATGAAAATCAGCTCCTAGGCTATGCTTTAGGAGAAGCTCAGTATCTTCATCCCAAATGGATAGAAATAAAATCATTGACCATTCATCCTGACCATTGGGGACAGGGTCTGGGAACTCTTCTTCTTGCAGCCTTGAAACAGGTGACAGTCGAACTAGATTATCAAGGTATTCTTTTGCAGAGTCCTGATGAACTACTATCTTATTTTGAAATGAATGGCTTTGTTGAAGAAGAAGTGACAGGGAGTCAATATGACAGTGGTTCTGAATGGTATCTGACTTGGGCTAATCCCTTTTATCAGGAGGAAATATGAAAATCAGACAAGCGAGATTTTCAGATTTAGATCGGATTATAGAGATAGAGCTAGAGAATTTCTCCCTTGAAGAGGCCATTCCTCGTTCCGTCTTTGAGGCGCATTTGCGGGAAATTCAGACCAGTTTTCTGGTAGCTGAAAAGGAGGGGCGTATTCTTGGTTATATCGAAGGTCCAGTCGTCCCACACCGCCATCTACATGATCAGTCCTTTACAGAAGAAATAAAAGACTATAGCCATCAACCTGGAGGTTATATTTCTGTGACTTGCCTATCTATTGCTAAGGAAGCACAAGCTTTGGGAGTTGGGAAAAGACTATTAAAGACTCTGAAAGAGGTCGCTTTAGAACATGAACGAGAGGGCATTAATCTGACGTGTCATGATTATCTTATCGCCTATTACGAAAAACATGGCTTTGTTAATGAAGGATTATCCCAGTCAAGCTTTGCTGGGGAAACCTGGTATGATATGGTTTGGCAGCCTGAAAATAAAGAAACTAGCTAGGGAATGCCCTAGTTGGTTGCTTTTCTACGACTTTTAAGATATAATATTATGGATTGTCAACAAGGAGGTAATGCTTTTGACTGAAAAATCAAGAGAAGAAGAAAAATTAAGCTTTAAAGAGCAGATTCTACGTGATTTAGAAAGAGTAAAAGAACAAGATAAAAGAGAGAAAGAAGTAGAGATTCCAAATCTGACGGCTTCATCATCTCCAGCTAGTTCAGCAACTCCTTCAGATCTTGAACCAGAAACGTCAACAGAAGAGTTGATGGCTGATTCCCTATCTGTTGTCGATAAAATCCTAAAAAATGCACCAAGTGTTCCTCCACTTTCAAGTGCTAGAACTGATGAAACGGATGACCAAGAAGAGAAAGAGATTAGACAGCCAATCATTGACAAGATTGAAGTTGTAGAATCTGAAGAACCTCTAGTAGAGCCGATTCATCTGGCTGAAGAACCTGTAGTGGAACCTGTTCAACCTAAGGTAGAACCAGTTGAGCTTAAACCCGAAGAAAAAGAATTTAACGATACTCCGACTAAGGTTGCCGTAACCTATAAAACAGAAGACAAGAAAGAGGAAATCACCTCAGGAATGCCTGAAAGAGTTGAGCCTGTTTCTACAGAATCTAGCAGTGGATTAGCTGATGCTCCACGTCGTAGTCGTCGTCAAGGTGCAACATCAACTAAGAAAAAGAAAAAATCAAAAGCTAAAGGTTGCCTATTAACAGTTCTAGTTCTCCTATTACTCGTTGCAGTTGGTGGTTACTTTGGTTATGGTTACGTTCAAGATTCTTTGAAACCTGTGGATGCGAGCTCTAAGGACTATGTAACGGTTCAAATCCCAGACGGTGCAAACGTTCAAGAAATTGGAAGCACCTTGGAAAAATCTGGTTTGGTTAAACATGGACTTATCTTTAGTCTTTATGCTAAATACTATAGCCATGCCAACTTGAAGTCAGGTTATTATAACTTGAAGAAGAGTATGAGTACGGATGAGTTGATTCAAGAATTGGAAAAAGGTGGGACTCCTGAAGCTCAGGCACCTGTTCTTGCAAACTTGACAATTCCAGAAGGCTATACATTAGAGCAAATCGCTCAAACAGTAGGACAACTTCAAGGTGAATTTAAAGAACCTCTTACTGCGGATGCTTTCTTGGCAAAAGCTCAAGATGAGACCTTTATCTCACAATTAGTAGCCAAGTATCCAAACCTACTTGGAAGTCTTCCAACAAAAGACAGTGGCGTTCGTTATCGTCTTGAAGGCTACCTTTTCCCAGCAACCTATACGATCAAAGACAGCACAACTGTTGAAAGTTTGATTGATGAGATGGTAGCTGCTATGGACAAGGCTATGTCACCATATTACGCTACGATCAAAGAAAAGAATCTGACAGTTAATGAATTGCTCAGCATTGCTTCTCTTGTCGAAAAAGAAGGGGCTAAGACCGAAGACCGCAAGAAAATCGCAGGTGTCTTCTATAACCGCTTGAATGCCGGTATGCCACTTCAAAGTAATATCGCTATCCTATATGCTCAAGGAAAACTTGGTCAAAAGATTAGTTTAGCAGATGACGCTGGAATTGATACAACGATTGATTCACCATACAATGTTTACACACACCTTGGCCTCATGCCTGGACCGGTTGATAGCCCAAGTTCAGATGCGATTGAAGCAAGTGTAAACCAGACAAAGAGTGAGTACTTGTACTTTGTAGCCAATGTTGAAGACGGTAAAGTATACTTTGCAACAACAAAAGAAGAACATGATCAAAACGTTGCAGAGCATATCAATAGCAAGTTACCTCAAGCAAGTAGTTCAAACTAAAATTATGTGGTTTTCCACATAATTTTGTTTTAAAAAAGTAAATAGAAAAGAAAGTTAAAAAAATGGCAGAAAAAACTTACCCAATGACCCTTGAAGAAAAGGAAAAACTAGAAAAAGAATTAGAGGAGTTGAAACTCGTCCGTCGTCCTGAAGTCGTAGAGCGTATCAAGATTGCTCGTTCCTATGGAGACCTTTCAGAAAATAGTGAGTATGAAGCAGCGAAAGATGAACAAGCTTTTGTTGAGGGTCAAATTTCAAGTCTAGAAACAAAAATTCGCTATGCTGAAATTGTCAATAGCGATGCGGTTGCCCAAGATGAGGTAGCAATCGGTAAGACAGTAACAATCCAAGAAGTCGGTGAAGACGAAGAAGAGGTCTACATCATCGTTGGTTCTGCAGGTGCAGATGCTTTTGCTGGTAAAGTATCAAATGAAAGTCCGATTGGCCGTGCTTTGATTGGCAAGAAGACTGGTGATACTGCAACGATTGAAACACCAGTTGGTAGCTATGATGTCAAAATCTTAAAGGTTGAGAAAACAGCTTAAATAGGATGAAAAAGGAGTAGTGAAGGTTTTGCTTTGCTCAACTCCTTTTTGGTTTTTTGGATAAATAGGAGACTATATGAGTTCAAATAAGAAGAAAAATAAAATGGAGCGTGGATTAACCAATCGCCATGTTCAGGTGATGGCCATTGCGGGAACAATCGGAACAGGACTTTTCTTAGGTGCTGGTCGCTCTATCAGCCTTACAGGACCTTCGATCATCCTGATTTACATGATTACAGGAGCCTTTATGTTTTTGATGATGAGGGCTGTTGGAGAGATGCTGTATCAGGATCCAGAACAACATACCTTTATCAACTTTATCACCCGTCATTTGGGGAAAGGCTGGGGATATTTCTCAGTTTGGTCTTATTGGTTGTCAGTTGTCTTTATCGGTATGGCAGAAATCACTGCTATCTCAGACTATGTCCGCTTCTGGTTCCCTACCTGGCCTAGCTGGCTGATTCAGCTTGTCTTTTTAACGATTTTGGCTTTGGTCAACTTGATTGCGGTTAAGCTCTTTGGAGAAGTCGAGTTTTGGTTTGCCATGGTCAAGATTGTGGCGATTTTAGCCATGATTGCCACTGGGGTCTTTATGGTTTTGACAGGCTTTAAGACACCGCATGGTGTTGCAAGCTTGGCAAATATCAGCGACCAGTTCTCTCTTTTTCCAAACGGAGTTATGAACTTTGTCATGGCCTTTCAAATGGTATTTTTTGCATATCTGATGATTGAGTTTATCGGGGTGACAACTTCTGAAACAAAGAACCCTCGTCAGGTCTTGCCCAAAGCTGTTAAGGAAATTCCTCTCAGAATTATCTTCTTCTACGGGGGAGCTCTCATTGCGATTATGGCCATTATTCCTTGGTCTTATCTTAATTCTTCAGATTCTCCATTTGTAACGGTTTTTGAACTGGCGGGAATCAAGTGGGCAGCAGCTCTAATCAACTTTGTTGTCTTGACCTCAGCTGCGTCTGCTCTTAACTCAACTCTCTACTCAACAGGGAGACACTTATATCAGATTGCCCATGATTCGCCCAATCGTTTCTTAAAGGCCATTAAGGTCGATACCCTTTCTCGCCACAATGTTCCACAAAATGCCATCATCGCCTCAGCAATCTTGATTGCTCTCGCCGCCTTTATCAACGTGCTACCAGGTGTTTCAGATGCTTTTGCTTTGATCACCGCATCCTCATCAGGTGTTTATATCGCTATTTATATCTTGATTATGGTGGCTCATCTAAAATACCGCAAGTCACAAGATTTCATGGCTGATGGCTACCTCATGCCCCAGTATCGCTTGCTTAATCCCCTAACCATTCTCTTTTTTGTCTTTGTTTTTGTGACTCTCTTTTTGCAAGAGTCGACTTTCATGGGGGCAGTTGGTTCTGCTATCTGGATCCTTGTTTTTGGGATTTATAGCCAGTGGAAATTTAGAAAATAAATCATGAACTCATCAACTCAGCTTGGTGAGTTTTTTTCTAGTTTGACAGTCTATTGAAATAAGATTATAATCAAGCTGTAGCAGTTTATTAGGAGGTTTGAATGCACGTTAGATTGGAAAATAAGGAATCGCATAAAGCGCAAGAAATAGGGAATCTGATTCGTGACTATAACCGTTCCAAAAGAGAAGAGGCTGAGAGCGAGCCACTGAATCTTTATGTCGAAGACGAAAAGGGCAATCTCATGGCAGGCTTAGTAGCTGAGACTTTCGGAAACTGGCTGGAAATCGAATATTTGTTTGTGAGAGAGGAATTGAGGGGACAAGGAATCGGTTCAAAACTATTGCAACGAGCTGAAAATGAAGCCAAGAATCGAAATTGTCGTTTTGCTTTTGTCAACACTTACCAGTTTCAAGCGCCAGATTTTTATCTAAGTCATGGCTACAAGGAAGTTTTTGCCTTGCAAGACTATCCCTACACAGGACAAAGATACTATTACCAAAAGGATTTGTGACCTAGACTTCTTTCTTTTTGGAGAGGAACTTAGCTAAGTATCAAAAAGAACGAATACTCTTTATCATGTAAGATGATAGAGTTTTTTTGTTAATGAAAATCTTACAAAATGACATTTATATATTGCATTAAGTTAGATATATGGTATAATGTTTTTAAAAGAAGCGCAACTTTTTAAAATGTTGAAGGAGGACGCTAGTGGCTAAAAACTTAAAATTAAAATTAGCTCGGGTGGAGCGTGATTTAACACAAGGGGATTTGGCAGAGGCTGTGGGTGTTACTAGGCAGACTATAGGCTTGATTGAAGCTGGGAAATACAATCCTAGTCTCTCCCTATGTCAGTCCATTTGCAGATGCTTAGGCAAAACTTTAGATCAATTATTTTGGGAGGAAGAAGATGAAAAATAGAAAAAAAACTTGTGATCAAAAGATGAACGTACGGAAAAATTAGACGGAAAGATTTCAGGAGAAATTCTCTTGGGAATGTGCCTATTTTTGGCACTGGAAATTTTTGCCAAACTTTATATCTTCAATTTAACGCTTCTGTCCTATTTACCAGAATTACTTTTATTGATTGGAGTCGGTTTGTATGCCATTATTCATGCATGTATGTTGGAATTGACATTCGAGATATTGTTGAGAATACTGGAAAAGAAAAGAATTTTTATCTGCTTTGGGATTTTTCTATAGTGATTTTATTGATTGATATCGTAGGCAATCGCGAGGAATTGGTCAATCTATTGACTTGGAAGTACTCCCTAAAAAGTGGTTCTAGCAGTTATCATCTATCTCGTTGGGAGTTATTCTATGGATAGAGTTATCCTATACTTGAATCGCAGAAATCAGCAAGTTTGGGAGGAAGAAGATGAAAAATAGATTTTTTTATTATCAATTATTAGACGAAAGAGAAGAACAACTGATGAATAAAGCGGGGGCTGAAAGTTTCTATATCTCTATAGCTTTCTTGCTTTTATCTTATATGATTACAGTATTAGCACCTGCTCTTTTTAATTCTAATATTCTTCTGGTTACCCTTCTTTTAGGAATTTTCTTCTTTTTCAATCGTGCACGACAACTTGGAGTGACCTACTATAGTCGTTTTCATTTTACGATTGGAGGGTGTTTGCTGGTAACTCTCGCTATTACGACTCTCTTGATGTTGGAGAATTATCAATTCAATATCGAAATTTATCAGCACAATCCTCTGAACGTTAAATATTTGTCTGCTTGGGTTATTACTTATCTGATTTACCTTCCTTGGGTTTTTATCGGCAATCTCGGCCTTAAAAGTTATGGCGAATGGGCTCAGAAAAAGTTTGAGCAAGATATGGATGAGCTGGAGAGTGGAGAATAGCTTGTTAGCTTTTTATCAATCCAGATAAAATGTGTTATAATAGTACTAATTTATCGGACGGTGTGAAAGTGGTAGGATACTTTCATACCCTTGTAAAGTAGGAAGAAGGAAAACAGATGTATCCAGATGATAGTTTGACATTGCACACGGACTTGTACCAGATTAACATGATGCAAGTTTACTTTGACCAAGGAATTCACAATAAGAAGGCGGTCTTTGAAGTTTATTTCCGCCAGCAACCGTTTAATAACGGCTATGCTGTTTTTGCTGGTTTGGAAAGAATTGTACATTATCTTAAAGACTTGCGTTTTTCAGATAGCGATATTGCCTACTTGGAGTCGCTTGGCTATCATGGAGAATTCTTGGATTACCTACGAAATCTCAAGTTAGAACTAACGGTTCGTTCTGCTCAGGAAGGGGACTTGGTTTTTGCTAATGAGCCGATTGTACAGGTTGAAGGCCCTCTTGCCCAATGCCAATTGGTCGAAACAGCTCTCTTAAACATTGTTAACTTTCAAACCTTGATAGCGACTAAGGCAGCACGTATTCGTTCAGTCATTGAAGATGAGCCTTTGATGGAATTCGGGACACGTCGTGCGCAAGAAATGGATGCAGCTATCTGGGGAACACGCGCAGCCGTGATTGGTGGAGCCAACGGGACTAGCAATGTGCGAGCAGGGAAGCTCTTTGGTATTCCAGTATTGGGGACTCATGCTCATGCCTTGGTACAGGTTTATGGAAACGACTATAAGGCCTTTAAGGCCTATGCGTCAACCCATCGTGACTGTGTCTTTCTAGTAGATACTTATGACACTTTGCGTATCGGTGTGCCGGCTGCTATTCAGGTGGCGCGTGAGTTAGGTGATAAGATCAATTTTAAAGGCGTTCGTATCGACTCAGGGGATATAGCCTATATTTCCAAGAAAGTTCGCCAACAGTTAGATGAGGCTGGATATCCAGATGCCAAAATTTACGCTTCCAATGACCTCGATGAAAATACTATCCTTAACCTCAAAATGCAACACGCTAAGATTGACGTTTGGGGGGTGGGTACCAAGCTGATTACAGCCTATGACCAGCCAGCTCTTGGAGCAGTATATAAGATTGTGGCTATCGAAGATGAGAATGGTCAGATGCGCAATACCATCAAGCTTTCAAGCAATGCTGAAAAAGTATCGACACCAGGTAAGAAGCAAGTATGGCGCATTACCAGTCGTGAAAAAGGCAAGTCAGAAGGTGACTACATTACTTATGATGGTGTGGATGTGAGCGGCATGACAGAAATCAAGATGTTTCATCCGACCTATACCTACATCAAAAAGACCGTTCGAAACTTTGATGCTGTTCCTCTCTTGGTGGATATTTTCAAAGCAGGAACATTAGTTTACAACTTGCCTAGTTTGACAGAAATTCAGGCCTATGCTCGCAAGGAATTTGACAAGCTTTGGGATGAGTACAAACGGGTACTCAATCCACAGCACTATCCAGTAGATTTGGCGCGTGATATTTGGCAAGATAAGATGGACTTGATTGACAAGATGCGCAAGGAAGCCCTTGGCGAAGGAGAAGAAGAATGAGTTTGCAAGAGACCATTATCCAGCAACTGGGCGTCAAACCAGTGATTGACGCCCAGGAAGAAATCCGTCGTTCGATTGACTTCTTAAAAAGATACTTGAAAAAACACCCCTTCCTTAAAACCTTTGTACTAGGGATTTCTGGAGGACAAGACTCAACCTTGGCAGGGCGTTTGGCGCAATTAGCCATGGAAGAAATGCGAGCAGATACAGGAGATGACAGCTACCAATTTATCGCTGTCCGCCTGCCCTATGGCGTGCAAGCTGATGAAGCAGATGCTCAAAAAGCTCTTGCTTTCATCCAGCCAGATGTCAGCTTGGTTGTGAATATCAAGGAATCAGCTGATGCCATGACAGCAGCAGTTGAAGCGACAGGAAGTCCTGTTTCAGACTTTAACAAGGGAAATATCAAGGCGCGTAGCCGTATGATTGCCCAATATGCCCTTGCGGGTGCCCATAGCGGAGCTGTCATTGGAACAGACCATGCCGCGGAAAATATCACAGGCTTTTTTACTAAGTTTGGTGACGGTGGTGCAGACATTCTACCTCTTTACCGCCTCAATAAACGCCAAGGAAAACAACTTTTGAAGGAACTTGGTGCAGACCCAGCCCTTTATGAAAAAATCCCAACAGCAGATTTGGAAGAAGAAAAACCAGGTATTGCAGACGAAGTAGCCTTGGGAGTCACTTACAATGAAATTGATGACTACCTCGAAGGAAAGCAAGTTAGTTCAGAAGCCCAAGCGACTATCGAAAACTGGTGGCACAAAGGCCAACACAAACGCCACCTACCAATCACCGTATTTGATGACTTTTTGGGAGTAAAAAGGTCCTGTGGACCTTTTACCCTGAAACCTAGAAATGAGAAAGCGAGAAGGCCCGGGGAACCTTTTTTTAGCTAGGTCTAGAAACTGGGAAGCAAGAATAACCTCCAGTGGAGGTTTTTAGCCTCTCACCTTGAAATAAAAAAAGTGAGAGTTAGTCCGGGAGACCTGTTTAGCTTGAGCCTTAAGCTTAGAAAGCGAGGTAACATTATGAAAGCAATCGGTACGCAAATATTACAGACAGAACGTTTGATCTTGAGAAGATTTGTGGAGAGTGATGTGGAAGCCATGTTTCAAAAGTGGGCTTCGTCTGCTGAGAATCTAATCTATGTCTCTTGGGATCCTCATCCTGATGTCGAGGTGACTCGGAACTCGATTCGAAATTGGGTTGCATCCTATACCAATCCCAACTATTACAAATGGGCTATTTGTCTCAAAGAGAACCCAGAGCATGTGATAGGAGATATCAGCATTATTGAAATGCACGAGGAAGATTTAAGTTGTGAAATTGGGTATGTTTTAGGAAAAAACTTTTGGGGCCGAGGTATGATGACAGAGGCCTTGAAAGCTGTGCTAGACTTCTGTTTTTACTCAAGCAGGCTTTTCAAAAAGTCAGAGCTCGTTACGCCAGTCTCAATCCAGCTTCAGGCCGTGTGATGGAGAAGGCTGGAATGTCCTATCTAAAAACTATTGCCAATGGTGTGGAGAGAAAAGACTACGTTGCGGACCTTATTTATTACCAGATATGCAGGAAAGATAGGTGATTTTCTTTTCTGTTTCTATCAAAGTCAGACCTTGTCTGGCTTTTTTTGTGCAAAATTTCTAAATAAACTGATTAAATTCCTATTTTTCCCTATCATTGTCCCTGTTTTTTCTGGAGTTTTGGGGATATAATAGACCTATCAAATCAAAGAATGGAGGAAGGCAATGGACAATGTAATCTTTTTTATCAGTGTTTTTCTTGCTGGAATTCTTTCCTTCTTTTCTCCTTGTATCTTACCCTTGTTGCCAGTATATGCGGGAGTCTTGTTGGATGATAAGAATGATGCTCAGGCTTCTAGTGGAAAATTTTCAATCTCACTTGTTAGTTTATTGCGAACTCTGTCCTTTATAGCGGGGATTTCCTTTGTTTTTATCTTACTGGGTTATGGAGCTGGTTTTTTAGGCAATTTGCTGTATGCTTCTTGGTTTCAGTATGTGACGGGTGCGATTATCATTCTCTTGGGCTTGCACCAGATGGATGTTTTACATTTGCAGGGACTCTACAAGGAAAGAAGGCTACAATTAAAGAGACAGGGTCAAAATGCTAATGGCTATAGTCAGGCGTTTTTACTGGGGTTGACCTTTAGTTTTGCTTGGACACCGTGTGTAGGGCCGGTTTTGGGCTCTGTTTTGGCCTTGGCGGCTTCAGGTGGTTCAGGAGCTTGGCAGGGAGCTGGTCTCATGTTGGTTTACACGCTGGGTTTGGCGCTACCATTTTTAGTTCTAGCTCTCGCCTCCAGCTATGTTTTGAAACATTTCCGAAAACTCCATCCTTACCTCGGAATCCTCAAAAAAGTGGGTGGTTTTCTCATTATCGTGATGGGAATCTTGGTGCTTTTGGGAAAAGCTTCCATTTTGACTACATTATTTGAATAGAGAGGAAAAAGAAATGAAAAAATGGCAAACATGTCTCCTTGGAGTAGGCTCAATCTGTTGTTTGGCAGCCTGTTCGGCTAAAAACATGTCAGACGAGTCTACTATGAGGGAGCAATCCAAAACAGAACAAGTTAGTTCGAAAACTGCGACTAAAAGGTCAGGAAGTCGCTGATTTTTGAACTGACAGAGTGTAGATGGCAAGACCTATCGTTTGTCTGATTACAAAGGGCAAGAAAGTCTATCTCAAATTTTGGGCTTCTTGGTGTTCCATCTGTCTAGCCAGCCTTCCAGATACGGATGAAATTGCTAAAGAAGCTGGTGATGACTATGTGGTCTTGACAGTGGTGTCTCCTGGACACAAGGGGAACAAGCAGAAGCGGACTTTAGAATTGGTACAAGGGCTTGGATTATAAAAATTTTCCAGTTTTAATTGATCCATCAGGTAAACTCTTGGAAAGTTATGGTGTCCGTTCTTATCCGACTCAAGCCTTTATAGACAAGGAAGGCAAGCTGGTCAAAACGCAACCAGGTTTTTATGGATAAGGATATGATTTTTAAAAAGAATTGAAAAGAAATGGGGGTGAGAAAGGCTATGAATGATAAAGTAAAAACTTTTTTGTCTTGGCAGGGGTCATTCTCCTAGCCATAACCGGTTTCTATTTTCTATTGATGCGAAATGCAGGGCAGACAGACAGCTCGCAAATTGAGAAAGCGTCAGTTAGCCAAGGAGGAAAAACAGTGAAAAAAACAGAAGTGAGTAAAGACGCAGACTTGCACGAAATTTATCTAGCTGGAGGTTGTTTCTGGGGAGTGGAGGAATACTTCTCACGCGTGCCTGGAGTGACCGATGCCGTTTCAGGCTATGCAAACGGTAGAGGGGAAACAACCAAGTACGAATTGATTAATCAAACAGGCCATGCAGAGACTGTCCATGTCACCTATGACGCCAATCAAATTTCCCTCAAGGAAATCCTGCTTCATTACTTCCGCATCATTAATCCAACCAGCAAAAATAAACAAGGAAATGATGTGGGGACCCAGTACCGTACTGGTGTCTATTACACAGATGACAAGGATTTGGAAGTAATCAACCAAGTCTTTGATGAGGTGGCTAAGAAATACGACCAACCTCTGGCAGTTGAAAAGGAAAACTTGAAGAATTTTGTGGTGGCTGAGGACTATCACCAAGACTACCTCAAGAAAAATCCAAATGGCTACTGTCATATCAATGTCAATCAGGCTGCCTATCCCGTCATCGATGCCAGCAAATATCCTAAACCAAGTGATGAGGAATTGAAGAAGACCTTGTCACCTGAGGAGTACGCAGTTACCCAGAAAAATCAAACAGAACGAGCCTTTTCAAACCGTTACTGGGATAAATTTGAATCTGGTATCTATGTGGATGTGGCAACTGGCGAACCCCTCTTTTCATCAAAGGATAAGTTTGAGTCTGGTTGTGGTTGGCCTAGTTTCACCCAACCAATCAGTCCAGATGTTGCTACCTACAAGGAAGATAAGTCTTACAATATGACGCGCATGGAAGTGAGAAGTCGAGTTGGAGATTCTCACCTTGGCCATGTCTTTACAGATGGGCCTCAGGACAAGGGTGGCTTGCGCTACTGTATCAATAGTCTCTCTATCCGATTTATTCCCAAAGACCAAATGGAAGAAAAAGGCTATGCCTATTTACTAGATTATGTCGATTAAGAAGTCTTTCCTAAGCAGTTAGAGGAGAATTTTGCTATACTGATACTAGTAAGTGGTAAAGGAGCGGAGCATGACCTACACAATCTTAATCGTAGAAGATGAGTATCTGGTAAGACAAGGCTTGACCAAGTTGGTCAATGTAGCAGCATACGATATGGAAATCATCGGTCAGGCTGAAAATGGAAGACAGGCTTGGGATTTGATTCAAAAGCAGGTGCCAGATATCATTTTAACCGATATCAATATGCCTCAGCTAAATGGCATCCAGTTGGCCAGTCTGGTCCGAGAAACCTATCCTCAGGTGCATCTGGTATTTTTGACAGGTTACGATGATTTTGATTATGCCTTGTCTGCTGTCAAACTCGGTGTAGATGATTACCTGCTCAAACCCTTTTCTCGTCAGGATATTGAGGAAATGTTGGGGAAAATCAAGCAAAAACTAGACAAGGAAGAAAAAGAAGAGCAGTTACAAGATTTATTAACTGATAAGTTTGAGGGAAATATTGCTCAGAAAATCCAGTCCCATCTAGCTGACAGTCAGTTTAGTTTGAAGTCTTTGGCCAGTGACTTGGGTTTTTAGTCCGACTTATCTGAGCTCCTTGATTAAGAAAGAGTTGGGCTTGCCCTTTCAGGATTATCTGGTGAGAGAGCGTGTTAAACAAGCCAAGCTCTTGCTTCTGACTACAGATTTAAAGATTTACGAGATAGCCGAAAAGGTTGGTTTTGAAGATATGAACTATTTTACTCAACGTTTTAAACAGATTGCAGGTGTGACACCTCGTCAGTTTAAGAAGGGAGAAGGCCGATGAAGCGTTCTTCTCTCCTAGTAAGAATGGTTATTTCCATCTTTCTGGTCTTTCTCATTCTCTTAGCTCTGGTTGGGACTTTCTATTATCAATCTAGTTCAGCAGCCATTGAGGCCACTATTGAGGGTAATAGCCAAACGACCATTAGCCAAACTAGCCACTTTATTCAGTCTTATATCAAAAAATTAGAAACCACCTCTACCAGTTTGACTCAGCAGAAGGATGTCCTAGCCTATGCTGAGAATCCCTAACTCAAGTCAAGCCAAGGAAATTCGAGATCTGTTTTTGACCATCTTAAAGGCAGACCAGGACCTGAAAACGGTGGTACTGGTCACCAAATCCGGTCAGGTCATTTCTACAGATGACAGTGTGCAGATGAAAACTTCCTCAGATATGATGGCTGAGGATTGGTACCAAAAGGCTATTCATCAGGGAGCTAAGCCAGTTTTGACACCAGCTCGTAAATCGGATAGTCAGTGGGTTATTTCTGTCACTCAAGAACTGGTTGATGCAGAGGGGCCAATCTTGGCGTACTTCGTTTGGATATTTCCTATGAAACTCTGAAGCCTATCTCAACCAACTCCAGTTGGGCCAGCAGAGCTTTGCCTTTATCATCAATGAAAACCATGAATTTGTCTACCATCCTAAACGTACTGTCTATAGCTCAGCAAGTGAAATGGAGCCATGAAACCCTACATCGAGACAGGGCAGGGCTATACGCTGGATCACCAATCCTACGTCAGTCAGGAAAAGATTGCAGGGACTGATTGGACGGTTATAGGCGTGTCTTCGTTGGAGAAGTTAGACCAGGTTCGGAGTCAACTCATGTGGACCTTGCTTGGTGCTAGTGCCTTATCTCTTCTTGCCTGTATCTGCTTGGTGTGGTTCAGTCTCAAACGCTGGATTGCCCCTTTGAAGGATCTGAGAGAAACCATGCTGGAAATTGCTTCTGGTACACAAAAATCTTCGAGCTAAAGAAGCTGGCGCCTATGAACTGAGAGAAGTGACTCGCCAGTTTAATGCTATGTTGGATCAGATTGATCAGTTGATGGCAGATGTGCGCAGGCAGGAAGAAGCAACCCGGCAGTATGAACTTCAAGCACTGTCGAGCCAGATTAACCCCCATTTCCTCTATAATACTTTGGACACTATCATCTGGATGGCTGAGTTTCAGGATAGTCAGCGAGTGGTTCAGGTGACCAAGTCCTTGGCAACCTATTTCCGCTTGGCGCTCAATCAAGGAAAGGATTTGATTTGCCTCTCTGATGAAATCAATCATGTCCGCCAGTACCTCTTTATCCAGAAACAACGCTATGGTGATAAGCTGGAGTATGAGATTGATGAAGAACCTGACTTTGATAATTTAGTCTTGCCTAAACTGGTGTTGCAACCTCTTGTAGAAAATGCCCTCTACCATGGTATCAAGGAGAAGGAAGGTCAGGGACATATTAAAGTTTCTGTTCAGAAACAGAATACAGGGCTTGTCATCCGCATTGAGGATGATGGTGTTGGTTTCCAAAATCCTGGCGATAGCAGTCAAAGTCAGCTCAAACGTGGGGGAGTTGGCCTTCAAAATGTCGACCAACGACTCAAACTTCATTTTGGAGAAAACTATCAGATGAAGATCAATTCTGCACCCGAAAAAGGGACGATAGTTGAAATATGCATTAATAAAATAGTAATTAGCTAACTCCCAGTCTATTCTGGGAGTTTTGCTTTTAAAAATCAGAATGACTTGTTGGCCTTGATAAAATCAGTAAAAAAAGATATGATAGATAGTGACAAAAAGAGGTATCAAGTATGAAGGAAAAAAAGACATTCAAAGAGCAACAAGCCAGATTGTAGAAGATGTAATAGACAAAAGGCTAATTTGAAGCAAGGAGCCATCTTTGTTTTGGGCCTTTCTTCTAGTGAGTGATAGGTGGTCAGATTGGCAAGGAATCCAGCCAAGAAATTGGGAAATCATTGTGAAGACCATTCTAGCTATCCCTAGAGGAAAAAAAGAATTCATCTAGCTGTTCAAGGTTGTGAACATGTCAATCGAGCCCTCGTTGTTGAACGTCAGGTGGCAGAGCAGTTTGGTCTTGAAATCGTCAGTGTCCTTCCGACTCTTCATGCAGGGAGGTTCGGGTCAGTTAGCGACCTTCAAGTTTATGCAGGATCCAGTTGAGGTTGAATTTATCAAGGCCCATGCTGGATTGGATATCGGAGATACTGCGATTGGCATGCATGTCAAGCATGTTCAGGTTCCGATTCGCCCTCTTTTG